>Ga0316205_10004371_pt1 | contig 12438 bp, 15 predicted proteins | sample 3monthpyrite_MG_FD_204941 | JGI IMG/M metagenome (GOLD analysis project Ga0316205, IMG submission 204941) | Microbial mat bacterial communities from mineral coupon in-situ incubated in ocean water Damariscotta River, Maine, United States -... | ecosystem: Environmental > Aquatic > Marine >... | reverse complement strand
CTCCGTCACTCGGTATGGCGCACCCGGCGAAACCCCAGGATGCGCCCGCGGGAGGGACCGGGATCATAGGTCAGCCCCGAGGCCGACATGCAATCGACGATCTTCTTGATCACCGTGTCGGGATATTGGTTGGGGTGTAGTTCCATCATCACCGAACGCACATGACGCGGCCATTTACGCTCGAACAGTTGCGCTTCGGCCCCTTCGATATCCATGATCACCACATGCGGGCGATACTGTGCCAGAAGCGCGCCCATGCGCAGCATCGGCACGCTGACCACCGCGTCAGGGTTTGAATCCACACCCGCCAGCCGGGCCGCCCAGAACGATTTCTTCTGCTCGAACTGGATATGATCATCCGCATCCTCCAATCCGGTAACGGCGCCGTGGATCAGTGTGACGGCCTGGAACCCGTTCCGATCCAGATTGCCCCGGATCACCGGCAGCATGTCTGGATTGGCCTCGACCGTCACAACATTCTCAGCGCCGGTTACCCCGGCGCAAAGCGACGCGATATAACCCAGCCCCGAGCCCAGTTCCATCACCCGGTTGCCCGCCCGCAGACGCATCTGCACCGCGGCGGCCTCGTGCCCTTCATATCTGCCCGATTCCAGCTTGCCTGCGATGCGGTCATTCAGCATCCCGGCAGGGACAGACAAGGTGACCCCGTTCAACGTGTACTCGGGCATCGGGCAGACCTTCTTCCGTTGATTCCACGCCCCTCAGGGCGTAGACCACCATCACCAAAGAACAGGGCAATCGCAATGCAGCTTTTTGTAGGCTTGGGCAATCCGGGCGCAAAATACGCCAGGAACCGGCACAATATCGGCTATATGGCGGTGGATCGGATTGCCGAGGATCATGGCTTTGGCCCGTGGAAATCCAAGTTTCAGGGGGTGATCAGCGAAGGGCGGCTGGGCACCGAGAAAATCATGCTGCTCAAGCCCGAGACCTTCATGAACCTGTCGGGACAATCGGTGGGCGAGGCGATGCGGTTTTACAAGTTGACGCCCGAGGACATCGTGGTCTTTCACGACGAGATTGATCTGGCCCCCGGCAAGCTGCGGGTCAAACAGGGCGGCGGACATGCGGGCCATAACGGCCTGCGGTCACTGCACCAACATATTGGCGATGGCTACGGGCGAATCCGCATGGGGGTGGGTCATCCGGGCCGCAAGGAGCTGGTGCCCCATTTCGTGTTGCAGGATTTTGCCAAGGCCGATGCCGAGTGGCTGGACGATGTTCTGCGCGGGGTCAGTGACGGTGCCGCGCATCTGGCCGAGGGGGCCAATGACCGGTTTCAAAACGCCGTGGCCCAACGCACGGCCCCGGCCCGGTCATCCAAAACCTCGAAGGGTGAAAAAACCACCACCAAACCGGCCTCATCCCCGCCCGAAACGCCTGCCGAAGACACCCGCAGCGCCATGCAGAAACTCATGGACAAGTTTCGCTAAGCAATGGGTAAGGTTGAGTGCACGGACGTGATTGAGCATCTTTTTGATGCCGACCGAATTGTTGCCAGCTTTTCGTCGATGCGCCGCCTGTTCCCCGCCAGCGATGTTCCCCGTGGCACAGGCGGGGTTTCACCGCTCGCCACCGGGGCGGCCCTGTCTCTTGATGCCTCCGCCCAGAACTGGATCACGCAGCAAGCGGTGACATCATTTCTGGTTCTGAAATCTGGGCAAATCGTGCAGGAGGGCTATTATCTCGGCACCGGGCCAGAGGATCTTCGCATGTCATGGTCGGTGGCCAAAAGTGTGCTTGCGACGCTGTTTGGTATCCTTTTTGAGGACGGCGCGTTTGACAGCCTTGATGATCCGGCGGTGCGCTATGCTCCTGCCCTCAAAGGATCGGCCTATGATGGTGTGACGCTGCAGCACCTACTGAACATGGCGAGTGGCGTAGTGTTTAACGAAGAATACCTTGATCCGGGGTCAGACATTCGCCGAATGGGCCGCTTTCTGGGTCAGGGTGGCGCGATGGACCGCTATGCCCAAGAACGGATGGATCGCCATGCCGCGCCGGGTGCGTCCTTCGTCTACAACTCGGTGGACACTCATGTCCTGGGCATGGTGATCCGGGGGGCCACCGGGTGCAATATCACCGGGTTACTGTCCGAACGCCTGATCCAGCCCCTGGGCCTTGAGGCGGCACCGCATTATGTCACCGACGCGCATGGCACCGCCATCGTGTTGGGCGGGCTGAACCTGCGTAGTCGCGATTATGCGCGCTTTGGTCAGATGATTGCACAAGGCGGCGCATGGCAAGGGCAGCAGATCGTCCCAATCGATTGGATCGAGTGCCTGAACACACCCGCGCAGATCAGCCCGGATGACGGGCTGGGCTATGGCGATCAATGGTGGATGGCCGCCGATCCACGGCCCGGCGAGTTCATGGCCTGTGGTATTTACGGGCAATATATCTACATCAATCGCCCCGCCCGGACAGTGTGCGTAGCGACCTCGGCCAACCGCCGGTTTTCCGAGGATGGCGTGTTCGATCAGGCCGTCGCCACCTTCCGCCGTATGGCAGATGCCTAACTGTTGCCGGGTTGCGGTTGCGCCCGGTCCGCGAGGGTGGTTACGTGCACAAAACAAGGATGTCTTGATGCGTGCGATACTGAAATGGGGCTTCCGGGCCATCCTGCTTGTGCTGATGGTGGCCATCGGGCTGGGCGTCTGGAAACGCGAAGAACTGATGCGGCTTTGGGCGGTCAATTCGCTGTTTGACGAAGATCGGATCGTCGCCAATTTCTCGAATATGGATCGCGCTTTTCTGACGGTTGACGTGCCACGGGGCACCGGCCCTGTTTCGCCCCTGCCCCAAGGTCCGGACGCCACGTTGCCAGAGGGCACCGAACAGTGGATAGACACGCGCGCTGTCACCTCTCTGCTGGTCCTGAAAGACGGGCAGATCGTGCATGAAAGCTATCATCTGGGCACCGCGCCAGAGGACAGGCGCATCAGTTGGTCGATGGCCAAAAGCTATCTGTCGGTCCTGCTGGGTTTGCTTGTCGAGGATGGCACCATCGCCTCGCTGAACGACCCAGTGACCAAATATGCGCCGATGCTGACGGGCAGCGCCTATGACGGGGCCAGCATCCTCAATGTGCTGCAAATGACCAGTGGTGTCAGTTTTGACGAGGATTATCTGGACTATAATTCCGATATCAACCGCATGGGCCGGGTGCTCGCCCTGGGCAAGACAATGGACGGGTTTGCCGCAGGCCTCAGCGAACGTTTTGCCGACCCCGGCACCGATTGGCAATATGTGTCAATCGACACGCATGTGATCGGAATGGTGATCCGGGGTGCGACCGGGCGCGATATCCCCTCGCTCTTGTCCGAGAAGGTGATCCAGCCTCTCGGGCTTGAGGCGGCAGCCTATTACATCACAGATGGCGAAGGCGTGGCCTTTGTTCTGGGTGGGATGAACCTGACCACGCGCGACTATGCCCGCTTTGGCAAGATGGTCGCGCAGATGGGCCGGTATGGCGACACGCAGGTGATCCCGGCAGACTGGATCACAACCTCGACCCGGGCAAGCGCCCCGACAGATGCAGGCCAGATCGGCTATGGCTATCAGTGGTGGATTCCCATCGGGTCCCCGGAGGGGGTGTTCATGGCGCGTGGCATCTATGGGCAATACATCTATATCGACCAGTTCCGCGATGTGGTGATCGTAACCACAGCCGCGGATCGCAGTTTTCGCGAGGCCGGTGTGAACACGCGAAATATCGAGATGTTCCGCGCTATTGCCGCTGCGCTCTGACCGCCTACAATAAGGGGGCGAAAGGAATATCCGATGATCCAGAAAGCGCCCTCATTGAACGTTTTGGGCACCAAACTTGAGCTGTGTTCAAATGATCCCGTGACAGGATTTTTCCGCGATGGGCATTGCAACACCTGTGACGAAGATCACGGCAGCCACACGGTGTGCGCGCTGATGACGGCCGAGTTTCTGGCCTATTCCAAATATGTTGGCAATGATCTCAGCACGTCACATCCCGAGTTCGGGTTCAAAGGGTTGCAGCCCGGCGATCAATGGTGCCTGTGCGCTGCGCGGTTCTTGCAGGCTCATGACGAGGGATGTGCGCCGCAGGTACGTCTGGAAGCGACCCATGAACGGGCGCTGGATATCGTGCCGCTGGCGGTGCTGAAGGAACATGCGGATGGGGCGAATGGAACGTCGTGACAGGCAACCCTGAGAGCCTCGCCTGTCATCTTTGAGTGATCAACCACCACTGATGCATTTCCTCAAACACGGGTCTTAACGCCAGCCCGTCTGACGTGGCGCTGTACTCCACACGCGGTGGTACCTCGGCATAGATCTTGCGATGCACCAGCCCGTCAGCTTCCAAAGCGCGCAGTTGTTTGGTCAGCATAGTTTGGGTGATTCCGTCAATTTCGCGACGTAGACCACCGAACCGTCTTGTGCCCTTGAAAATCAGCGTTTTCAGGATCAAAAGCTTCCACTTCCCCCCAATCATCGTGAAAAGAATCGGGGCCGGGCACAGGTTATTTGTGGATGTATCAGTCAATTTTCACTCAATAGTATTATTTTGAATGTATACTATGAAAAAACTGCCTACTTTGCAAAAAGATGTGTATCTGCGATCTTCAGCACGCCGAAACGAAACACTCACCACAACCACCGAAAAGCGAGGCAACCCATGCACATCATTCTGTTGAGATTTGGCGAGAACGCGTCATCCGCTCCCCGGCTCATGGCAGATCATAACGCTTGGATCGGACGTGGGTTTGCCGATGGTGTCTTCCAATGCGTAGGGTCTCTGGAGGTTGGCGGTGGCTTTATCCTTGCCAGCGACACTGCGAGTGACGCCATTCAGCGCCGGGTGGATGAGGATCCTTTTGTTGCAGAGGGCGTCGTAACGGCAGAGATTCATGCAGTCGATGTCAAACACGCGGTGCCTGCGTTGGAGTATCTGGCATCAACCGCTTAGATCAACGCTAAATCACACCAACATGAATCCGGCCCGAGGTTTCCCCCGGGCCGGGCCATGTCTTAGTCGCGCAAGCGCACAACGTCGCTCATCAGGCCTTCGGTCCCGTTGTGGACCGTCAGTTGATCAACCTTGCCAGCGATGGTTTCCAGCGCCTCCAGTTCTTTGAGGCGCAGCATCACAGGGTTGTCCGCCATCACTTTTGCCGTGTTCAGAAGCGCCCGCGTTGCGTTCGTTTCTTCCCGGCGCCGGATGACGTTGGCCTCGGCCTCTTTTTCGGCCTCGACCACGCGGTTGAGGATATCGCGCATTTCCCCGGGCAGGATCACGTCTTTCAACGCGATCTCCCCCAGTTCCAGCCCGATCGCTGCCATCTCGGCCCGGACCGTTTTTGCGGCCTCGGCGTCGATGGTGACTTTCTCGGCCAACAGCCGGTCCAGTGTCAGCGCGCCCAACGTGCGCCGGAACGCAAGTTGCAAAGCCCGGTGCAGCGCCTCGGCGTAGTCCCGCACGGCTGTCACAGCGCGCTCGGGATCAACAACGCGGTAGGCCGCCGTCAGGTTGACCCGGATGGTCACCCGGTCCTTGGTCAGGATTTCCTGTCCAGTGACCTCGTGGGTGCGTGTCCGCAGATCAACTTGCCGCACGGCCACATGCCGCCCCAGCCGCCAATGCGCGTGGATCCCGGGCGCAAGCCGCCCTTTGAGATCACCATCAACGGTCAGCAACCCCACATGCCCTTCGGCCACATGGGTGGCTGTCAGGGCATGGGTCAGCCCAGCACGAGTCAGCGCATCCAGCAGTGCTTTGGGTACGCTCAGTGTGTCGGTCACACCGTGACGCTCCACCTCCCAAGGCCCCGCATCGGTCCAGTATACCACACGTGTCCCGGTCAGCAGCACATCATAGAGCCGCCCGTCACGTCGCACGATCAGTACCTCGCCTTCCTCTGCGCGCAGCTCGGTCAGATGGGCTGCGACCAGATCAGGACGATCCCGAAACAGAGCGCCCTCATAGGGCGTGTCAAGACGATTGCGACCCAGATCATGCGCCTCAAGAGTCAGGCCGCGCCGCTTCAGGCGGTGCTCCCCGGCGCTCAGGATCCCTTCGATCCGCCCGTGCCGCAGCACCAGCATCCGCTCGGTTTCCATCACGGTCACGCGGGTCACTCCCGCCAGCCGTTCGATCAGTCGTGTCAGTGTATACATCATCGTCTTTCTCCTATCGGTTTTCCTATCGTCGTCGCAAAGCGCGATCTCCTTTTGGTTGGTTGGGTTGCAGCCGGAATGGCTGACAGGTGTGATGCCCCGGGTGGGGCGTTGAAGTGGGTCCGAAGCCGCCCCGCGCCGAAGCTTCACGCGGGATAGGGCGAGAGGGCGTTGCGGTGATCCGGCGCGCGTGTCGGGGAGCCCCCGGCCTGCGGACCGCCTCACGGCGTTTCCATCATCCCCGCTCCGGCGCAAATGCCAGAGCAGCGGCAAACCTTTACCGTTCCCGTCCGAAGACAGGTCAGGTGCCGGGTGCCCCTGCTGAGACGACCCCGGACCCTTGATTTAACTGGCGTGGAAGGCCAGTGCTCCTGTTCAGGGAGCGGAAGGTGCAATGGCAGGATTCGAACCTGCGCCAAAACGATTAACAGTCGTTCGCTCTACCCGCTGAGCTACATCGCGTTGCTTGGAAGGGAGTCGAACCCTTGACCCACAGAGTCTTAATCTGTTGCTCTACCCCTGAGCTACCAGCATCCCCGCGCATCCCGGCCCTGGCATACGGGGCTGGCAGAGCCGCCCGCACCGGGGGAGGCTGAAAGCTCCACCCGCTAGGGTCCGATCCGCGTGATCGGGAGGTCAGTTGATACCGCTAACACCGCGAGTCGGGCCACAGGGGAAAATTCCAGCGCAAAACGCTCGTGATCTTTGCGCAACAATATTGCGCATGTAGGTAATAAATGAAAAGGTGCGCCGATGTGGCACGCCTTTCCATCATCGCATCGCACGGAAGATGCGCAATGATCGAACCTGTTGCTTAGTCAGCCTCATCCATCTCAAAGCCCAGATGCTTGGCGACGGTAAAGATGTCCTTGTCGCCCCGCCCGCACATGTTCATGACAATCAGGTGGTCGGCGGGCAGCTCGGGCGCGATTTTCATCACATGTGCCAGTGCGTGGCAGGGTTCCAGCGCGGGGATGATGCCCTCTTTTTCGCAGGAGAGCTGAAACGCACCCAGCGCCTCTTTGTCGGTGATCGAGACGTATTCGGCCCGTCCCGTATCGTGCAGCCATGAATGTTCGGGGCCAATACCCGGGTAATCCAGACCCGCCGAAATCGAATAGCCTTCCAAAATCTGTCCGTCATCATCCTGCAACAGGTAGGTGCGGTTGCCATGCAGCACGCCGGGCCGCCCGCCGGTCAGCGAGGCGCAATGCTCCATCTTGGCATTCACGCCCTTGCCGCCCGCCTCAACCCCGATGATGCGCACGTCCTTGTCATCAAGGAAGGGATAGAACAGGCCCATCGCGTTCGACCCGCCGCCAATCGCGGCGATGATCGTATCGGGATAGCGGCCTTCGGCGGCCATGATCTGTTCCTTGGTTTCCTTGCCGATGATGCTTTGGAAATCACGAACCATCGCCGGGTACGGATGCGGGCCAGCCACCGTGCCGATGCAATAGAAGGTATCACGTACATTGGTCACCCAGTCGCGCAGCGCGTCGTTCATGGCGTCCTTCAGCGTGCCACGACCCGACGTGACTGGGATCACCTCGGCCCCCAGAAGGCGCATACGGAACACGTTGGGTTTCTGACGTTCCACATCATGCGCGCCCATATAGACGATGCATTTCAGGCCGAACTTGGCGCAGACCGTGGCGGTGGCCACGCCGTGCTGGCCGGCACCGGTTTCCGCGATAATCCGGGTTTTACCCATACGGCGGGCCAATAGAATCTGGCCCAGTACGTTGTTGATCTTATGCGCGCCGGTGTGGTTCAGCTCGTCCCGTTTGAGGTAAATCTTGGCCCCGCCCAGATGCTCGGTCAGCCCTTCGGCAAAATACAAAGGCGACGGACGGCCCACATAATGGGTCCACAGATTGTTCATCTCGGCCCAGAAACTGTCATCAGTCTTGGCGTGCTCGTACTGTTCTTCCAACTCAAGGATCAGCGGCATCAGGGTTTCGGACACGAAGCGCCCGCCAAATTTGCCAAAACGGCCCTTTTCATCGGGGCCGGTCATGAAGGAGTTGAAAAGATCATTCATCGCTGATGTGCCTATCGTTGTGGGTCTGCGGTTGAATATGGGACGCGCTCAGGATTTTCCAGCGAAAAGCAGCGATCAGCCGCCCAGGGCCCGCCACGGCTTGGGCATAAAGACCCAGCGGCCGTTTACATGCACCAACCCGTCAAAGGCCATGCCGATGGACTCGCCGGGTTTGACAAACTTGAAGCGAACGATGGGGTAGTCCCCCTGCAAATAGGGACGGACGTCGCCATAACCGCCGGGGAAATCCTCAAGCACGGGATTACCGTCGCGCAATGATCCGGTGGTCCCGCGCCAGACAAGCACTTGGGTCTGTCCCTGTTTCGGGCCGATCTGCGCATCCGGGGTGAACATACCCTCATACATCGGGATCAGTTTCTCGGCCAGCTCAGGCGCATAGATCGCCCGGATATCCGCCTCGGTCGGTTTCAGCGCCGCTGTCAGAGCGACGCGATCTGCGGATGGGTTGAGGAACTGGTTCAGGAACGCCTCGGCATTGGCCTTGGTGCCTGCGGTTTCGGATGTGTTCTTTTGACTGGCCTGGACAATCTGGATCAGCGTCGCCTGCGGGTTGGACTCGCAAAATGCGGCCACGTTGCGCATCACCGTCGCGGCATTGTCCACCCGGATCAATGTGCTTGGGGTGTTGTTGACGCTATCGAGATAACCCGTCACCCATGCCCCCAGCATGACGCGTTCGATATCCGAGGCGTTTTCAAAAATGTCTGTACAGCTGTCCGTGGTCTGAAAACCGCCTTCAGCCAATGCCGACGTGGATGTCAGCATGATCGCCGCCGCGAAGGCACATGTGAAATGTCTCATTTAAAACTCCGATAAAACAACCTTGGTCTCAGGTTACAGAGTCAAAGCCGATTCTCACAAGTCAGGGGGATCGAGCACACGCTTAAAGCCTGTATGCGTGGGCTCAAACCCGATCCCGGTGTAAAACCGATGCGCGTCGTCGCGCACCGTGTTCATGGTCAGCTGGATCAGGCGGCATCCTGCCTTGCGCGCGCGGGCCTCAACATCGGCAAACATCAGGTGACCTACCCCCTGACCGCGCAAGGCGCTGGTGACGCGCACACTTTCGATCTGTGCACGGCGCGTGGCACGCAAGGACAGGCCACTGATGAAGGTCAGTTGGTAGGTTGCGACGATGGCACCGTCCTGATCCTCGCCCACGATCAGTTGATTGCCATCCTCCCCCTGCATGGCATCGAACGCCGCCAGATAGGGGGCAAGCTCGGCCTCTTCCCTTGCTTGACCCAAGACATCATCCACCAAAAGGGCGATCACTGCGGGCACATCTGCGCGCGTGGCGTGTCGAAACCGGATCACGCCCGTGCAGCAGCGATGAAATCCGCCACCATCTGCGCATCCTTGAGGCCCGGTGCGCTTTCCACACCCGAAGCCACATCGACCTGCCGTGCACCGGTGCGCGCGATGGCCTCGGCCACGTTCGCAGGCGTCAACCCACCGGCCAGCATCCACGGCACGCTCCAGCGGCGGCCCGCGATCAGGTTCCAGTCGAATGTGATTGCGTTGCCGCCGGGCCGGTCGGCCCCGGGGGGCGGTTTGGCATCGACCAGCAATTGGTCTGCAGCCTGCGCGTGGGCGTCAAGCAGCGGCAGATCGTCTGCGGTGGCGACCCCGACAACTTTCATCACCGGCAGGCCATAGCGCGATTTCACGTCCTGCACCCGTGCGGGTGTTTCGCTGCCGTGCAGTTGGAGCATGTCGATGGGCACCACCGCAATCAGAGCATCCAGCATGGCATCATCGGCATTGACGACAAGCGCCACCTTGGCCACGCCTTCGGGCACGTCAATGGCAAGGGCAGCGGCGGTAGAAGGGTCCACATAGCGTGGCGACTTGGGGAAAAAGTTGAACCCAAGATACGATGCGCCCGCCTCAACAGCGTCCGCAACATCGCCGGGCCGTGTCAGCCCGCAAATCTTGACCCGGATATCTTGTGGCATGGCTGGGCTCAGCTGGCCTGTTCCAGAAGCGCCAGAACCTCGTCCTTGCCTTCATGCTTTTCGCCTTTCAGGCGCGCAATCTCGCCGCGCAGGCGTTGCATTTCGCGCGCTTGACGGGCGGCTTCGGCACGCTCACCGGCTTCGCGGATCCATTCCCAGATAAACCCGACGATCAGTCCGGCCAACACGCCGCCAAAGATCACAATAAACAGCGGCAACTGAAAACTGGGATTGGTCGCGGCCATACCTGCCAATTCATCCGGCCACACCTTGACCAGCACCATCTCGCGATTGGCCAAAGCGATGACAATCAACGCCACCGCAAAAATGGCGATCGAGGCATAGCGAATGTAGCGCATGAGTTACTTTCCGTTCAGACGGTCACGCAGCAGCTTTCCGGTCTTGAAAAACGGCACGTGCTTTTCATCGACATGCACCGATTCACCGGTGCGCGGGTTGCGCCCGATGCGGGCGTCACGTTTCTTCACCGAGAAGGCGCCAAAGCCGCGCAGCTCGACGCGATTTCCACTGGCCATCGCCTCGGTGATTTCATTGAATATCGTATTTACGATTCTTTCCACATCGCGGTAATAGAGATGTGGATTTTCATCGGCAATTTTTTGAATCAATTCCGATCGGATCATCGATGTACTCTCCCCCGTGCTTTTTAGCGCTTTATCATCCGACTATAGATAGAATTGCGGGAAACAAAAACGTTTAGGCGGGTTCTGGCGGGGTGTTTTAGGCAAAATTCGCACCGTAAGTCCCAAAAAGGGGCGCATGGGGGGTGCGGGATCGGCTTTATGCCGTTTGGCCGAAAGATTCAAACTTGATCAAAAAGCCATTGATTCGGTTGCACAATCGCGGGACTGGACCCCTCATCAACGCTGCCATTCAACCACGTGCAGACTGTACCGGCGACGGCAATATCACCTGTGGCACGTTGCACAACTGGTTGGTGGGGACCCAGTGGAAACGCAGTTTGTATCGCGTGGTTGGCCAAAGGTCGGATTGGCGGACGAAGGTGCCGTTCCTCACGAACTGGCTTTCCATTGAACAATCAAATAGTCCTTTGGTTAATTTATTCACAGGTTGACCAAGAGCATGAATAACCAAAGATTTCGCAACGCTTCGCCAACTGATGCAACACGCTGCTTTGATGTAGAGACGCTAGCCTACGACGGTGACGAAGCAGCGACGCTTGAAAAGATTTCGAAGCGCATCGCAGAGTATCCTCAAGGCTTTTTGATCCTCGAAGCCGATAACGAAGTTGTTGGCTTTATTAACAGTGGGTGCGCCTATAACGTTGAAATGTCTGACGAAGACTTCAAGGAACTCATCGGACACGACCCGGCTGCTTCAAATGTCGTGATTATGTCAGTAGTGGTTGATCCGGCATATCAGGGTCGCGGTTTGTCCACCGCACTCATGTCTGAATTCGTTAAGCGCATGACTGACGCGAAAAAGGAAACCATCCACCTTATGTGTAAAGAACACCACGTTCCCCTCTATGAAAAGTTTGGCTATCGGTACACTCAGCCATCTGCATCTGAGCACGGTGGGGTGCAGTGGCATGAAATGATGATGGAACTCCCTAAAACCTAAAGCGGCAGGTAAGGGCTCACAACAGACATCTAACAAATAGAAGGCCCCGCCTATCGCCAGGCGGGGCCTTCCATTCTTTCAAACGCGACAGCGCTTACTTGTCTTCGTCGCCTTTCAGCGCCGCGCCAAGAATATCGCCCAGCGATGCACCCGAGTCCGAGCTGCCATACTGTTGCACGGCCTCTTTCTCTTCGGCGATCTCGCGGGCTTTGATCGACAGACCCAAGCGGCGGGTCTTGCTGTCGACATTGGTCACACGCACGTCGAGCTTGTTGCCAACCGAGAAGCGCTCGGGGCGTTGCTCGGAGCGGTCACGCGACAGGTCGGAGCGACGGATGAAGCTCTTCATGCCTTCATACTCGACCTCGATGCCGCCATCCTCGATCGAGGTGACTTCGACGGTGATGATCGAGCCGCGTTTGACGCCGCCCACGGCTTCGGCGAACTTGTCGCCGCCCAGGGCTTTGATCGACAGCGAGATACGCTCTTTTTCCACGTCCACTTCGGACACAACGGCCGAAACCATATCGCCCTTCTTGTAGCCCTGGATCGCGTCTTCGCCACGCTCGTCCCACGAAATGTCCGACAGGTGAACCATGCCGTCGATTTCGCCTTCGAGGCCAATGAACAGACCGAATT
>Ga0316205_10004370_pt1 | contig 12444 bp, 7 predicted proteins | sample 3monthpyrite_MG_FD_204941 | JGI IMG/M metagenome (GOLD analysis project Ga0316205, IMG submission 204941) | Microbial mat bacterial communities from mineral coupon in-situ incubated in ocean water Damariscotta River, Maine, United States -... | ecosystem: Environmental > Aquatic > Marine >... | reverse complement strand
ATAACATCAGATAAAACAATCTGTGTTTTTGTTTCACCGTAAGTGATAAGCTTATCGATAAATTGTTCTAGGTGTTGTTGATTGCGCAAAACAACCTCTAGAACAATGTTTTCATTACCAGTAATCCGAAAGCAATTAACCACTTCATGAAACGATTTTACCTTTTCTAAAAATGGTTTTAGGCGTCCCATAAAAGCTCTTAAAGTGATGATAGCTTTTAACTGGTGCCCTGTTTCTTTATACGACAGTTTTGCATAATATCCATTTATAACGCCTGCGTCCTCCATTTTTCTAATTCGCTCGGCAACCGCTGGCGAAGACACACCAACTTTTCTAGCAATATCGGTATTAGATTGCCTAGAATTTTCCTGTAAACACTCTAATATTTTCCAATTGAGTAAATCTAGCTTCATTTTTTAAAGTTTAAACCATAAATATATCATTTTTTAAAGCATAATCGATAATTTAACTTATTTTTTAAATACAACATATTTGATTTTCAAAGTAATTTTGGATAATTGCTAAGAAAATGATTTACTCGACTCCATCACACCTATCCAATTCGCCTATTTACACTAAGGCTTTGGAAATCTTTTCGTTAACTCGAAAAATATCGTATTATTTAAATTACGATTTATCTAATTTAAAAATAGATGGTACCGAAGATAAACATATCTATTTTTCTGGAGATATTGTACAGCAATCAGAATTATTGGGTCCAGAAATTATTAAGGCTGAAATAGAACCCTTTTCTAGAAACAAATACAAACATGCTGATAGGGTTGAGCGTTTAACAAAATTACTTTATAAAAACTGTAAACGCTTAGAACATTGTAACAGCAACGGGAAAGATTTTATCCCTATTCTTAGAAAAGAGTTGAGGCTATTCAGGAAATTACAACGTCATTGGATGATGACTTTGTAGTTACAGTAACCGCAAATTAAAACCTTTTTTTCTTTTCAAATCGCAGATCAAGTGTTCTGTAAAACATCATTATTAAATTTGTAATAGTAAAATTAACACCCAATAATTACAAGCTACACGTTTACAAGCTATACGTGCATTTGTTGTTTTCATGACCATTTTTTAGTAATAGGCTTGAAAGACGATGAACATTAAAAAGATGCTATTAATTTAATACTGCTGCTCAACCTATTTATTTACATTTCCTATTTATTTATCGCATATTTTTAACAAATCAAAGATGTTAGGAAGCTTATATTTTTGACTTAATGTACCTTACATAAAAACCCAACAGGATGCTTAAGAAATCAATACTAATTGAAAAAAAGAGCAAAATTTCATGTAAGAATCTACAACTTGTTATAAAAAGTGAGCTAAGGGAAGCCACAATTCCAATTGAAGATATTGGATTTATCGTTATTGATAACCCTCAGGTTTATATAAGCATTACTGCAATGAATTTATTAATTGACAATAATGCGTCAATTATTATTTGTAATACATCTCACTTACCTAATGGTATGTTTTTAAACCTTAATAGCCATCATGTACAACAAGAAATTTTTAAAAAGCAATTAGCTGCAAGTGTTCCATTAAAAAAGCAATTATGGCAGCAAACCATTATTGAGAAAATTAAGAATCAAGGCATACTTTTAAAAACAATCACAAAAAGCAAAAACAATTTCGAGTTTTTAGCAAGTAAAGTATTGAGTGGTGATACAACAAACATGGAGGCTGTAGCTGCCAACTTCTATTGGAAATCGTTTTTAGAGCATGACTTTAAACGTAAACGTTTTGGAGATTACCCTAACAACTTTTTAAACTATGGTTATGCTGTTTTAAGAGCCGCAACAGCTAGAGCATTATCTGGTAGTGGATTACTTAATACAGCAGGCATACACCATAAAAGCAAATACAATGCTTTTGCTTTAGCTGATGATATTATGGAACCTTTTAGACCAATCGTTGATGAGGCTGTACATTATATTATGCAACATTATGATGAACAAGAATTAAATACCGAGATAAAATCGGAACTCCTTCAAATTTTAACAAGAACTGTTTATTTTAAAACCGAAAAAAGCCCATTAATGGTCGCCCTTCAAAAAACAGCGAGTTCTTTACAGCAATGCTATAGTGGCAAACGGAAAAAGATTAAATATCCAAAACTATGGAACTAAATGGTTATAGGATTATGTGGTTATTTGTATTTTTTGACTTACCAACAGACACTGCAAAAGACAGACGTAATGCTGCAGGCTTTAGAAAAAACTTATTAAAAGATGGTTTTACCATGATGCAGTACTCTGTTTATATGCGGCATTGTGCCAGTAGTGAAAGTGCCGATGCGCATGAAAAAAGAATTAAACGTTTGTTGCCACCTTTAGGGAAAGTAAGTATTTTAAGGATTACAGATAAGCAGTTTGGTAAAATCATGAATTTTTGGGGACGAGCCGAAGTCCCTAAAGAACCACCACCTACACAATTAGAATTGTTTTAATAGCACATCATTGCGAAGGAGGAACGACTGTGGCAATCTTTTCTTTTTTGGTAGAAACAAAAAAATGCCTCAATCATGCAGTATCACTACAAAAAAGAAGCATTTTTTAAAACGATATTTTCCTTTAAATACATGGTAATTAGAAGGTTCAAGCCCAACTAATATCGTGTTTTCTAATCTTTAATCAAACCACAACCACATTTGATTCTTTATGTCTAAAGAATAAAATATCGTGTTTTCTAATCTTTAATCAAACCACAACCGAAACGGCTAATTTTAAAAGTCCTGTATTAATATCGTGTTTTCTAATCTTTAATCAAACCACAACACAACAGGCTTTATTTGACTTCCAATTGCAAATATCGTGTTTTCTAATCTTTAATCAAACCACAACTCCTTGCGAGCACGCTTAATTAACTCAGCAAATATCGTGTTTTCTAATCTTTAATCAAACCACAACAGCAGAAGGAAACCATTACCATTTTGCAAAAATATCGTGTTTTCTAATCTTTAATCAAACCACAACAACCAGCAACCGCTAAGTCGCCAGCTACAAAATATCGTGTTTTCTAATCTTTAATCAAACCACAACTGAAGTATAATTTTGTTTATAAGTTGATCGAATATCGTGTTTTCTAATCTTTAATCAAACCACAACTTAGTGGCCATTTGAAACAGCGTGGTATTGAATATCGTGTTTTCTAATCTTTAATCAAACCACAACTGAGGCTTTAGAAGGCAATTACGATAAATAAATATCGTGTTTTCTAATCTTTAATCAAACCACAACATAAATGGTTGTTTGGCTTTGGCTTCGCCTAATATCGTGTTTTCTAATCTTTAATCAAACCACAACGACATGGAATAATTAATTAATTAAAACAAAAATATCGTGTTTTCTAATCTTTAATCAAACCACAACAACTCTTCAAAAAGACGATCGTGTAAAATAAATATCGTGTTTTCTAATCTTTAATCAAACCACAACGCTCATTTGGTTCTTTATGAATAAAGAATAAATATCGTGTTTTCTAATCTTTAATCAAACCACAACGCACCTCGCCCATATACATTTAAACTATCAAATATCGTGTTTTCTAATCTTTAATCAAACCACAACGTGGGAACGCTTTTAGTTGTAGTGACACAAAATATCGTGTTTTCTAATCTTTAATCAAACCACAACCTGTTGATGTTGCTGAAGGATTCGTTATTAAATATCGTGTTTTCTAATCTTTAATCAAACCACAACCATTTGTATCTCTACTAAACAACACATCTTAATATCGTGTTTTCTAATCTTTAATCAAACCACAACTTGGCTCACTAGCTGCATTAATCAATACAAAATATCGTGTTTTCTAATCTTTAATCAAACCACAACAACAAACACACAATGGACAAGTCAAATAGGAATATCGTGTTTTCTAATCTTTAATCAAACCACAACTGGTCATCTACCCACAATCCAAAGCCTTTTAATATCGTGTTTTCTAATCTTTAATCAAACCACAACTAGCGAAGTAAAAGCAATTAAATTCTCATTAATATCGTGTTTTCTAATCTTTAATCAAACCACAACTTCCTCACAAACAAGTCGTTTTAAATTAGCAATATCGTGTTTTCTAATCTTTAATCAAACCACAACTGTTAATGTGGTTTTCTACAAACTTTACCAAATATCGTGTTTTCTAATCTTTAATCAAACCACAACTATTCCAAGTTATAACACTGCATTTTTTAAAATATCGTGTTTTCTAATCTTTAATCAAACCACAACGAAAAATGGTTGTAAAAATTTGAAAAGGTCAATTTTTCGTTGTGGTTTGGTTGTTTAAGATTTCGGAAATACTTTGTAGATATCGCTTCGTTTTAAAAAACGTGCTATTAGAACTGTTCTATTTTCAAAATAAAAACCCATTCTATAATCACCAATTCGTACTCGATATGCATAATTACTACCTGATAGTTTTTTAATATTTACTATTTCATCTAAATCAGTAGCATTTTCAAGGTTAATTATTACTGTTTTTATTTTTAATTTAAGTGAAGCGCTCTTTATTTTTTTTAAGTCTTTTTTAAAACTATTTAAAAACAATACTTTCATATTAGTCGTCTAATATGTTCATTATCTCATCTCTACTTGCCAACTCATCTCTATCTGCCTGCTGCATTAAAAGTAAAAGACCGAGATCTTCTTTTTCTTCTGGAGTTAAACTGTTAATTCGTTCCTTTTCTTTTTGAATTACAAACCATTCCACCGCTTTTTCCATTAAGGCTTTTACACTTAAATTCTCGAAAGCAGAAATAATTTTTAACTTGGTTAATGTTGTATCGTTTATATCTATATTTTTTCTCATAATATGCTTTTTACACAAATATACAAAATATATATTATATGCATAAAAAATATTGTGACTTAATAATGCAGTGATGTCAAAGAACTTTTAAAAATAATAATCCTTATATTCTTTCTATTTTACCGGAAACTGAAACTTTTACTTTTATTGGGTTATGTGTTTGCCAACCTCCAATTCCCTCTCCATAACTTGTAATCCTCCTATAAAATGGTAAATAATTTTGTTGAATGGACGCTTCGGTATTCAGTCTAAATTCATAAAATTTAGAAGATAGTTTCTGTACTCTATACAAATGCTCTTTCAACAAACTATAATCTGGATTCTCCCAATCAATCTCTTCTTCATTTAACCCTAATAAAAACATATCGTTAATTTGTAATGTTGCCACGATTTCCTGTCCATCAATTGGTAATTGATATATAGGAAAACCTTTTCGTTTGCGTTCCACCACAGTCCAAAATGTGACTACATCTTCGTTTAAATTGCTTTCATCATCAATGTAGATTAAAACATGATGATTTTTTTGAGGATCAACATATTGTTTTACATTATCTTTTAGCCTTTCGGCTTTACCTAAAACTTTTTTCACTCTAACCTTATATATTGGTATTGGCTTTCTTTCAATATTATTTGGTTCCTTTTTATTTAATCTTTTATATCTTTTCCCTTCATTTGGCATAAAAAAACTTTGTTCTTTTAAGCATTTATCTACTTTTTCCTTTATTACTTTTTGAATTTTCTTATCAAGATTTTTTTCTTTATTAATCATTTTATTGAAGAAATCTTTTTCATCGTATTCAAATGATTTTAGAATGTCATCTATAATAACATTCTTCAAATTTGGGTCAATAATATTATTAAGTTGAGAAAAACTTAAACTATTAATAGCTACTCTATAAACGTATTCGTCAGTTTTACAATTTTTGTTATTTCCGTAGACTGTCTGATGGTGCAACTGTCCACGTGCTGCAACCCCAACATTTTTATAAGTTGTTCCGTTTTTCTTGGTGGTATGTGTTCTTACTGTAAGTATTGATTTTTGTTTTTTGTGTGATACCAAGATTTGCTCAACTGCTGTTTCAGCATCCTCCCTAAAAGTCTTCCATGGTTTTGGGAAATTCTCAAGGTCGTAAGTTCTGTCATATCTATTCCATTTGCTCAATTCCTGCAAATGACTTCTGGTTGCACAAGCCATAACCAAGGCATCAATAGCGTGGTGACGATGGTCTTCTCTTATCTTGGTATCATCTTCTTTATTTAAAACAGTATTGAGTCCCCAATGATGACGTAAGTTTGAGGTCATCTGTCCTGGAGCTACCATCACATTGTTACAGATTTTAGATAAATAGTTTTTGGCTTCTTTACTTATATAGCGTGTGTCGTTTAGTTGCCTGTTTATAAAATCTGAATCGTGTTTTTCTTTTACAAACTGTTTAAATTTGTAATAGGCATTTGGATAATTAGCTTTGTTTTTAAAGCAGCTTAATGCTTGCAACTTAATATCGTTCCATTTTTGCTCACCTTGTTTACTATAAAATTCGAAGGGTGTTAAATCCCCTTTTGCTCTATTTTCATCTGCAAAGCACATGGTTTTGTTCATATAACTATCGTTTAGTGAACGGCTCCACGGATAAATATGTTCTATTTGTATTTCTCCACTAAACAGTTGGTTTACTTCTATATTCTTGCCAGTATATGGACAGGTTTTGTTGCACTCTTCCCAAAGTTTATATTTTAGAATATTGACATGTGTTGGTCGTTGACCAATATAATCCAATTCGGCTTTTACCCTATCATTTTCACGCTCCAAGCGCTTTTGTTCGCGCCTAATATCGTTTCTTTTGGACTTGGATATTTTTAGGTCACGAGCCAATTCCACTTTTATTTCGTCCGGTTTTCCATAATCTTCGATAATTTCATTGACCAATTTTCTAATTTCAAAAAGTGCTGTAATGACTACTGGATTTTTAATACTTTGTATTTCCTTATCAGCCTCTGGACTTACCGGAAGTTTATGCAATAGTTTATTGATTTCAATATTGCTACTATGGTGGTATAGTTTGGACAATTCCTTTTCTGATAGTTCACATTCCTTTTTCAGCATGTTTTTTAAAGGTTCTATGTAACCACCTTTAAGGTTGGAACGTACAATTTCCGGTACATTATCCAGAATAAAATCTTCGTATTCTTCCCATTTATTTCCTAAAGCATTTTTCACGCCTCCCAATCCAACTGCCACATCGTAAGTAAAGCCCATTTTTAAAAACGGAAGTATATTATTAATGGCTTTTCTGCTTAAATTAGCATAACCATCCTTTAGATTGAATTTTGAAATCTTTTCTGCTTTTTCTTCATTAAAATTCCATTTTTCAATCGCGCATTGTTTTAGTTTATCCCTATCGTCAAAACTGTATAATGTGTGCCAAATATCTTCTTGTTCTTTTTTTGAAAATTCAAACCATTGCTTACCAAAGAATTTTTTATTGGATAAATTGCTTATTGTATGACTGCCATAAACAGCATCATCGTCTTTATAATTGAATTGGTAATGACCATCCAATTTATTGATGGCTTTTCTAATTTCCTTAAACTTTACTTTTTCTTTTGAAAACAATAGCTTCAAAATATTTTCTCTGTCCTCTAAAGTAATTTTTACTTTCTCTCCAACTAAATCACATTTAAGTGTATTAAGCCATTCGTAAACACGACGCTGTTCATTGGGAATAGCACTAATATGGCATTTTGTTTTTTTGGGTTCAAACGAGCAATTGCCAACCAAATGTTTTTGAGAACGCAATGGACGCTGATGAAACAGCACTCCGTCTTCTGAATAGCCATCTTTTTTTCGACCGCCAAAAATTGTTTTGAGTTCATGGGTAAGTTCCTTATGATATTGTTTTTGGTGTTCCCAAATGGCTTCAAATTCATCAATGTACATTTGACGCGTTGTGTAGCGATTTCTAATTCGCTCCAATCTTCCAGAAAAAGGTTCGCTTTCCTTGGGGTAAATTTTGTTTAAGTAAGAACCAAGGGTTTGATTATCTTTAATACTTTCGGTTGTTTCAGAAATACCAATTTTTCCTGATTTTGCATCACCTTTAAAAATGACGCTTTTTTCATTATTTTCTGCACCAGCACTTCTGCTGTTGCTCTGAAAGCCTCGACGTTGAATCATGTGATAAAAAATTCTTCCCAGTTCTTCCAGAGTGATTTTTTCTTTGAGTGCTTTGGCCCTTAATTCATACGGATTTAACCTTAACCATTCCTTAAGGCTTTCATTACTGAAAATGTCTTTTTGGTTCCAGGCTTTAACCAATTTATAATCAAAAGGGCTCATATTGTTTTTAGCTAATTCCCTTAATAAATAACGCTTTCGCAAACGACGTCTAAAAATTTGTCGCCTTGTCCCTCTTGCATCAGTTCTGCTTGCATTTTTTGAAGCTTCACGTCCTTCGCCATCTCCTAAATTAACAACACCTTCCGGAAAAATGCGACTTCCAATACCGAGTATCTTGCTATTTTCGTCATCTATAATCGCCCAGCCAATTGAGTTCGTCCCTAAATCCAATCCTAAAATTTTTGCCATATCATTTCTAATTAAAACAGTCTTAAAGCTACAAAAAAATAAATGAGGTTTTTACGGTTTCCCTCATAGTTAATTGATTATTTTTTTGTTACATTTGAGGTGTGAAAATTTTATTCTAATCTTTAATCTTATCACAATAAGGCTATATGCCGTAGATGAAAATCTTTAGCTCTGCATACTCTGTAGGGCTTTTTTTTGTTTTAAAATAAAAACCTCACAGGTTTTAAAAACCTGTGAGGTTTGAAATTTAGTTGAATTCAGAAGATTCCGAAGCAAATTCAGCATAAGCGATTCGCTCACTTTTTTTCGAAAAAGTGGTTCTCCTAAAAATACAGTTTAATAACTTAAGATGCTTCGACTACGCTCAGCATAAGCGATTCACTCACTTTTCAATACTTGAAAAGTGGTTCTCTGCTTACATATTCCGTCGATACTGCCCTCCAACCTCAAATAAAGCTTTGGTAATTTGACCTAGTGAGCAAACTTTGCAAACTTCCATTAATGACTCAAAAATATTCTCATTATGGATAGCTTTAGATTGTAGGTCTTTCAATAATAATTCTGTGTCGTTTGCCTTGTGAAGATTTTCAAGTGTTTTAATTTGATATCGCTTCTCTTCTTCTGTTGCACGAATTACTTCAGCTGGTAAAATGGTTGGTGAACCTTTTGAGCTCAAGAAAGTATTCACACCAATTATTGGAAAATCTCCATTGTGCTTCAAAGTCTCATAATACAAACTCTCTTCCTGTATTTTACTACGTTGGTACATGGTTTCCATAGCACCCAAAACGCCTCCTCTTTCAGTAATTCTATCGAATTCTAACAAGACTGCTTCCTCAACCAAATCGGTAAGTTCTTCAATAATAAATGAGCCTTGAATTGGATTTTCATTTTTAGCTAATCCTAATTCTTTATTGATGATTAACTGAATTGCCATAGCGCGACGAACCGACTCTTCTGTTGGTGTTGTAATGGCTTCATCGTAAGCATTTGTGTGCAGCGAGTTACAGTTATCATAGATGGCATATAAGGCCTGAAGCGTTGTACGAATATCATTAAAGTCGATTTCTTGGGCATGCAAACTCCGTCCCGAAGTCTGTATATGATACTTAAGCATTTGTGCTCTTGCATTTGCTCCATATTTATGCTTCATGGCTTTTGCCCAAATTTTACGTGCTACACGACCAATTACAGCATATTCTGGATCTATTCCATTAGAGAAGAAAAACGATAAGTTTGGTCCAAACTTATTAATGTCCATGCCTCGTGACAGATAATACTCAACGTATGTAAATCCATTAGATAAAGTCAATGCTAATTGCGTTATAGGGTTGGCTCCAGCTTCAGCAATATGATATCCAGAAATAGATACCGAATAGAAGTTACGTACATTATTTTCAATGAAATACTCTTGTACGTCTCCCATTAAACGTAAGGCAAATTCGGTAGAGAAAATACACGTATTCTGTGCTTGATCCTCTTTTAAAATATCAGCTTGAACCGTTCCACGAACTTGAGCTATGGTTTTGGTTTTAATTTCTTGATACACATCATTTGGTAAGACTTGGTCTCCAGTAACTCCTAATAACATTTGTCCTAAACCGTCATTACCTTCTGGTAAGTTCCCACCTCCTGTCCTCCCAAAGGGAGGATGATATGGTTGTCTGTCTTGACAAATATACTGCGGTCGACTAACTCCTTTGTCTTTATAAATCTTAGCAATTTTAGCTTCAACTTCTTTTTCCAGTCCATTCTCCTTAATGTAGATTTCACATTGTTGGTCTATGGCTGCATTCATGAAAAAGCCTAATAACATAGGCGCAGGTCCATTAATTGTCATACTCACAGAAGTCATAACATCTGCTAAATTGAAGCCAGAATATAATTTTTTAGCATCATCTAAACAGCAAATAGAAACGCCAGCATTTCCTATTTTTCCATAGATATCAGGACGCAAATCTGGATCGTTGCCATACAAGGTAACGCTATCAAACGCTGTGGATAATCGTTTTGCAGGCAAGCCCATACTTACATAATGAAAACGTCTGTTTGTTCGCTCTGGACCACCTTCGCCAGCAAACATACGTGCTGGATCTTCGCCTGTACGTTTAAAAGGGTATAATCCTGATGCAAAAGGAAATTCTCCAGGTACATTTTCTTGCAAACACCATTTTAAAATATCTCCCCAAGCTTCATACTTTGGTAATGCCACTTTTGGAATTTGAGTGTGCGATAAGGATTCTGTATGTGTTTCTATATTAATGTCTTTTCCTCTTACTTTAAAAGAATAAATAGGGTTTTTATATCTGTTTACTTTATCGTTCCAACCAGTTATAACTTCCCAATTGTAAGGGTCTAAATTTAATTTTACTCGGTCAAATTCGCCAACTAACATCTTTACAAAGTCTTTGTTCTCGACTGCGCTCGAACTGACAGACTTGCTATCAATTCCTGATTTATCTAATTCAGGTTTACTTCCAATAACAGATTCAATAGTTTTATAAATTCCGTAAAGTTTTTGAGCAACCTCTACTTGTTCATTAGCTTTAACATCATAGTTTCTATTATTCTCCGCAATTTCTGATAAGTAACGCGTTCTATTTGGTGGAATGACAAAAATCTTTTCGCTCATTTCTTTTGAAATCTCAAATGTCGATTTTAAATCTGCATCTGTTTTTTCAACCAATTTATCCATAACCGCTTTATAAAGCGTGTTCATTCCTGGGTCGTTGAATTGTGAAGCAATGGTTCCAAAAACTGGCAACTCATCTTGAGGAGTATCCCAAAGATTGTTATTGCGCATGTATTGTTTTTTTACATCACGTAAGGCATCTAACGAGCCTCGTTTATCAAACTTGTTAATGGCTACCAAATCCGCAAAATCCAACATGTCAATTTTTTCCAACTGTGTGGCTGCCCCAAATTCAGGCGTCATTACATATAATGAGACATCGCTGTGTTCAATAATTTCGGTATCAGATTGACCAATTCCAGAAGTTTCCAGAATGATTAAATCGTATTCGGCTGCTTTCAATACCTCAACCGCTTCATTAACGTGCTTTGACAATGCCAAATTGGATTGGCGCGTTGCCAAACTACGCATATAGACTCTTGGAGAATTAATAGAATTCATACGAATTCTATCTCCTAAAAGCGCACCTCCTGTTTTACGTTTGGAAGGGTCAACCGAGATTAAGCCAACTGTTTTCTCAGGAAAATCAATTAAGAAACGTCTAACTAATTCATCAACTAAAGATGATTTTCCAGCTCCTCCTGTTCCAGTAATTCCTAATACAGCCCCTCCTGACCTCTCCAAAGGGGAGGAATATACTGAGCTAAAAACTTCTTCAAACTCGGAGTGATTATTTTCGGCAAGAGATATTAATCTTGCTATGGTATTAACATCTTTATTTTTTAAATTTTCAAAAACTTTATCATTTCCTAATTCCAATAACCAAGAACCATCCTCATTGCAAATCTTATGGGAACCTGCTAACTTCCCTCCTTTGGAGGGATTAAGTGAGGCTTTAACCAAATCATTAATCATCCCTTGAAGTCCAAGTTCTCTTCCATCATCAGGAGAATAGATTCGTGTAATGCCGTAATCCATCAATTCTTTGATTTCCGAAGGAAGTATGACACCTCCTCCTCCTCCAAAAATCTTGATGTGTTCCGCACCTTTTTCCTTTAGTAAATCATACATATACTTAAAATACTCGTTATGTCCTCCTTGATACGAGGTCATAGCAATGGCATTGGCGTCTTCTTGAATTGCTGTATTAACCACTTCTTCCACGCTTCTATCATGCCCTAAATGGATGACTTCAACACCTGTGGCTTGAATGATTCGTCGCATTATATTTATAGATGCATCGTGACCATCAAACAATGATGCTGCTGTTACTATTCGTACTTTATGTTTTGGTTTGTAAGGTGCTATTTGTTGCATTCGTATTTTATCTGTTATAAGCGTTGCAAACTTACGGAATATTGAAAAATTTATCGGCTTTATTAAGAATATTATAAGTTTCTA
>Ga0316205_10004369_pt1 | contig 12445 bp, 12 predicted proteins | sample 3monthpyrite_MG_FD_204941 | JGI IMG/M metagenome (GOLD analysis project Ga0316205, IMG submission 204941) | Microbial mat bacterial communities from mineral coupon in-situ incubated in ocean water Damariscotta River, Maine, United States -... | ecosystem: Environmental > Aquatic > Marine >... | reverse complement strand
CAGCCCGGCAATAAAATAAAACTCGTGCGGCCAGATTTCGATCCAGAAAAAGAAAAAACGCCGGTTGGCCATATCGAGCAAGACCGCCTGATCAGGCAGATTGGCACCGCGATCCCAGCGGATCCATGGCAGGATATAATAAATGCCCAACGTCAGGCCCATAAGCCACCATTTAAGGTTGCGGAATTTACCTTTGACCTTGCGCGGAAACACGGGTTCGCGCGCCGCATAGAGGCTTTGGTTTTTAACGGATTCGTTCACTATTCTGGCTCCAAATTTGGACTTCGGCCAAAAAAATGGCCGCGTTTTGCTCGGAAATACGCTCTCTTAGCATGCTCCCTCCTTGATCTCGATCAATAAGGGCGTCGCACATTGCCGCAGCCAAAAAAAAACCTGATCACACGTTGGCGATCAGGCGTAAAGTTTGCGCCTGCGAGGCGCGAGGGGAGTGAAGCAGAGCATATGCTCCGCAACAAAAGTCAAAATCCGTTAAACGCTAACAATCTTGGCTTCGCTCAGCCTGTGTAGCTTTGATTCGCCGCCGCGTAATTGACCCATATCAAGTCTGCAAAATTAACCAAAAAAAAGCCCGGCATCAGGGCCGGGCTTCAAGAGCGAAGGGGTGCGGTCTTTATTCGCCGCCTCCAAGCGCGTGTATATACACCGCCGCCTGCCGGATCTGGCTTTCAGAAAGCCGTTCGGACCAAGCGGGCATAACACCGTAGCGGGCGGATGTAATGGTATCTGTCAGAGCCGAAGGGTCAGACCCGTAGAGCCAAATCGCGTCGGTCAGGTTCGGTGCGCCAACAAAGCGGTCACCGGAGCCATCATCGGCGTGGCAGGCGGCGCAGTTGTCAAGGAACAGGGTTTCACCCTCGGGGGTAGCCACCGCGCCATTGATTCCAGATAACGAACCAACATACTGCACAAGGCCACCAATATCCTCTTCTGACAGGAATTCACCAAAGGCAGGCATTTCCGAAATGCGAGTATCCAAATCGGTTTCATACCGGATACCGTGGTTGATAGAGGTGTAAATCTCCTCGATCGAGCCGCCCCACAGCCAGTCATCGTCGATCAGGCTGGGGTAACCAACCGCCCCGTTGGCGCCGGAACCGTGGCACTGCGAACAAAAGGTCTGAAACACGGCGCGGCCACCGTTGATGGCAAAGCCGCCAACCTCGGGGTCGTCCACAATGGCGGCCAGTTCCAGCTCGTTAATGCGCGACACCAGCGGCGCATTTTGCGCATTTACCGCATCAATATCCGCCTGCACTTCCGCACGCGAGGAATAGCCAAGCAAGCCTGGTGTCGCCCCGTTGATCAATGGCCAAGCCGGATATGCGATGGTGTAGCCAATGCCCCAAATTACGGTTAGCCACATGGTGATCAGCCACCAGCGTGGCAGCGGGTTGTTGAGCTCTTCAATTCCGTCCCACTCGTGACCTGTGGTTTCGACTTCTTTTTTCTCAGGTTTTTTTGCCATTATTTCTCTCCTGACTTGTCTTCATCCAAGACATCGTCATCCTGCAGGGGAAGGTTGCGCAACCGGTCATAGGCTTCTTTGGTGCCGGGCCGAAAGGCGAAGATGGTGATTCCGATGAAGGTGCCCAGCATGATCAACATGACCCAGCTATCCGCCAACTCTCTCAAAAATGTATACATCATTTCCTCCTAGCGGCTTGGCTGTGGTTCAAAGGTAGAGAAATCCACCATTGTGCCCAGCACTTGCAAATAGGCGACCAGCGCATCCATTTCGGTCAGTTCTGCCTGACCATCAAAATTGCGGGCGACCACGTTTTCACCGTAGTTGGCATAGAGGTTGTCGATCCCGTCACTAAAGGGGTCAAGCTGCGCCATCAGGTCTTGCTTGGCGGCGGCGATCATCTCTTCGCTATAAGGCACCCCCACCATCGCGTCAGCGATTAGGCGATCCTCGATAAACTCGATATCAAGCGGTGTTTCGTTCAGGAAAGCATATTCCGGCATGATCGATTCAGGCACAACCGAGCGCGGGTCGGTCAGGTGGTCCACATGCCACTCATCCGAATAACGACCACCAACACGGGCAAGGTCTGGCCCGGTGCGTTTGGAGCCCCACTGGAAGGGGTGGTCATACTGGCTTTCTGCGGCCAGCGAATAATAGCCGTAACGCTCCACTTCATCACGCATGGGCCGGATCATCTGGCTGTGGCAAACATAGCAGCCCTCGCGGATATAAACATCGCGTCCGGTTAGCTCCAGCGGGGTGTAGGGGCGCACGCCCTCCACATCCTCGATGGTGTTTTGCAGATAGAAAAGCGGCACAATCTCGATCAGCCCGCCGATGCTCACCGCAACAAGGCTAAGCACCATGAGGAGGGTGGCATTGCGTTCAATAACGCCGTGTTTGTTTAGAAGTCCCATAGTCTCTTTTCCTTATTCAGCCGGAACCGACGCGGCGGCTTGTTTTGGCGTTGCAGCGCCAGCCCCGATCATGGTCATCCGAAGATTGTAAGCCATGATCAGCGCACCAGTGAGGTAGAACAAACCACCAATGCCGCGAATAACCAAAAGCGGATACTTGGCCACAACCGTGTCCGAGAAAGCGTTCACAAGGAAACCCTGCGCATCGACTTCGCGCCACATCAGGCCTTCCATGATGCCCGATACCCACATCGACGAGGCGTAAAGCACAATGCCGATGGTGGCGAGCCAGAAGTGGTAATTGACCAGCTTCATGGAATAGAGCCGCTCGCGGTGCCAGAGGCGCGGTGTTAGGAAGTAGAGCGCGCCGAAGGTGATCATCCCGTTCCAGCCCAGCGCACCGGAGTGCACGTGGCCAATCGTCCAGTCTGTGTAGTGGCTAAGGCTGTTCACCGCTTTGATGGCCATCATCGGCCCTTCAAAAGTAGACATGCCGTAGAAAGCAATGGAAACAACCATGATCCGCAAAACAGGGTCGGTGCGCAGCTTATCCCACGCGCCGGAAAGGGTCATCAAGCCGTTGATCATCCCGCCCCATGAAGGCATCCAGAGCACGATTGACATCACCATACCCAGCGTTTGCGCCCAGTCAGGCAGCGCGGTGTAATGCAAGTGGTGAGGGCCCGCCCAGATATAAAGGAAAATAAGCGCCCAGAAGTGCACGATCGACAGTTTATAGGAGTAGACCGGCCGATTGGCCTGTTTGGGCACGAAGTAATACATCATACCAAGGAAGCCCGCGGTCAGGAAGAAGCCCACCGCATTATGGCCATACCACCACTGGGTCATGGCATCTTGCACGCCGGAAAATAGAGTGACCGATTTGGAGCCGAATATCGACACCGGCACCGCGAGGTTATTGATGATGTGCAGCATGGCAATGGTAAGAATGAAGGCAAGAAAGAACCAGTTGGCCACATAGATGTGCGGCTCTTTGCGCTTGTAAATCGTGCCGGCGAATACCACCAGATAAGCCACCCAGACGACGGTAAGCCACAGGTCTATATACCACTCTGGCTCGGCATATTCTTTTGATTGGGTAACCCCGAGCAAATAGCCGGTGGCCGCCAATACGATGAAAAGCTGGTAGCCCCAGAATACAAACCATGCCAGATTACCGCCAAACAGGCGGGCGGCACTGGTGCGTTGCACAATGTAAAAAGAGGTGGCGATCAGGGCATTGCCGCCAAAGGCAAAGATCACGGCCGAGGTATGCAACGGGCGCAAGCGGCCAAAATTCAGGTAGGGGCCGGTCCATTGCGACAGGTTCAGCGCCGGATAAGCCAGCTCGAACGCGATCCAGACTCCAACTGTAAAACCAGTGATACCCCAGAATGTGGTGGCGATCACCCCGGCGCGGACCACATTGTCCATATAGCCGGTGGGTGCTGCCTCTTGTTTATTCCCCATTTTGCCGATCTCGCGGATAAACAGGTATCCGGCCCACAAAATGATGATAATCGCGTGGATCTGGTAGGCCAGATCACGCGCGAAATTTGTTGCGATCGCTGCAGCCAGGACCACAAGCCCAAGCAATATCGCCTTTACCATGTGTTGCATATTACGCCCTCATTCAGAATCGGGCAGATTGAGCCAGCCCGCTATTATTATTGCTAGTGCGGTAAAAGGCTAAAAGCAACATTGATACAAATCAAGTCTAAGCCCTATTTCACATGAATTATGCGATAAATCCGCCATCTGAATCGTCCGATGCTTCATCAAGCAACCGAACGTAGTCGGGCACCCGAATATGGCGCGCATCTTCCAGAATGATCACACCGGACTTTTTGAGCGCCGAAAACTGGCGGCTGACGGTTTCGATGGTCAGGCCGAGATAGTCGGCCATTGCCTCACGGGTCAGCGGCACCTCGAAGCGCAGGCCGTCTCCGGGCTTTTCCTGATGGAATTCGGCGTCGCGGCGGGCAAAAATCACCAACACACTGGCAATTTTTTCACGCGCGGTCTTGCGGCCCAGCAGCAGCATCCATTCCCGCGCCGAATCAAGCTCGTCCATGGTCATGTCAAGCAAACGACGCTCAAGCGCCGGGGTGCTGTCGATCAGGTTGCTGAACTTTCCAACCCTGAATTGGCAGATCAGCACCTCGTTTGCGGCCACGACATCATAAGGCGCCACCTTGCGACCGGGCCGACCGATAAAATCTGACGGCAGTAGCAGCCCGACCATCTGGCGGCGGCCATCGGCCAGACTGCGTGAAAGTGTCGCCACGCCGGATACAACAGACCCGATCAGCGGCATTTCCTCTCCGGCCCATACAATGGTTTCGCCCGCCTGATAGGATTTATAGGACTTGATTTCATCAAGCTGGCCAAGCTCCGATTCGTCACAATACGCACAAATCGCGCGCGTTCTGATCGGACAATCCCCGCAACGCATATTCATATCAATTTTGGGCACCAAATGGGGCATTAAAAGGCCTGCCTTCAGGGGAAATTTAGGATTACTTTGATCTCGATCAAGGTTTATTCGCCATTATGCGATTAATTGCTCGGAATGACAAACCTAAATGCACTCGCAGCCGTCGGGCTGTTTGACAAAAATGTGCCGCGCTACACCAGTTATCCGACGGCCCCGCATTTCCATAGCGAAGTTGGCCGCGGCCAGTTTGCGCAATGGCTGAAGCTGCTTGACGCCGGGAAGCCGGTCTCGCTCTATATCCACGTGCCTTTTTGTGAGCGTTTGTGCTGGTTTTGTGCGTGCCGCACCCAAGGTGTTACCTCGCTTTCACCGGTGGCCGCTTATGTAGAGGTGTTGCTGGCGGAAATCGCCATGCTCAAGGCAGCGCGGCCCGAAGGGCTGAAACTGGCGCGGCTGCATTTCGGCGGCGGTTCCCCCACGATTCTCACGCCCGAACTGATTGACAGCCTGATGGCCGCGATCACCGATGCCCTGCCCTTTGATGCGCACTACGAATTCTCGGTTGAAATCGACCCGACCGCCTGTAACGACGAAAAAATCGCGGCCTTTGCCCGGGGTGGCATGAACCGCGCCAGCATCGGGGTGCAGGATTTCAACCCGACCGTTCAGGAGGCCATTGGCCGCCCGCAAACCTACGAACTCACTCGTGATACGGTTGCCTCGCTACGCCGCCACGGGGTGCCGTCGATCAACCTCGATATGGTTTACGGGTTGCCTTATCAAGATCTGGCCGCGCTAAAAAACACCGTTGAAAAAGTGATTTCCCTGTCGCCCGACCGGGTGGCGCTTTTTGGCTATGCGCATGTGCCCTGGATGGCCAAACGGCAAAAGATGATCCCCGAAGCCAGCCTGCCCGACGCGCATGAGCGCTTTGAACAAGCCGAAACAGCGGCGGCAATGTTTGCACAATGCGGGATGGAAGCCATCGGGATCGACCATTTCGCCATGCCCGGTGACAGCCTTGCCGTCGCCGCCCGCAACGGGCATTTGCGGCGCAATTTTCAGGGCTATACCGATGACCGCAGCAACGCGCTCATCGGCCTTGGGGCCTCGTCTATTTCACGCTTTCCGCAGGGGTATATCCAGAATAACGCGGCCACCACCAACTATATCAAATCTATTCAGGCGGGCGAATGGTCTGCCGCGCGCGGCTTTGCGCTGGGCATGGCTGATCAGGTCCGTGCCCGTGCCATCGAAGCCCTGATGTGTGATTTCGCACTGGATTTGGCGGTGCTGAAAAGCGCCTTTGGCGATTTTGCCAACCCTGTCCGCGCCGATTGCAAACGACTCGCTAAAGAATTCCGTAGTTTTGTGCACTTCAAAAAAGACCGGTTCGAGATTTTGCCCGAGGGCCGCGCCCTGACCCGCATCATTGCCGCCGGATTTGATGCCTTTAACGCACCAAGCGACCGGCACAGCCGCGCGATTTGACCTGTTCGACAATCCAGGGGTGGGACGAAAGCCCTGCGAGGGGTGCATCCTCTTGGGGAAAACACGCCCCTCGCAGAAGATTGGTTCACTCTAGGCCCACTAAGAGATCCCCAGCTTTCACTCTTCAAAGCCGAAGCCCTGAATGGGGGCATTTACCGGCAATTTGGTGCAAGCGTCAATGACTATTTTCTCTTTTCTTCGAATATGTGTGGTTTTTGCCAATTATTTTGCAAATCGGCAAAAATACCTGTTAACTTCTATCGGAATATGCCGTAAAACCATCCATAACGAACATTTTCGAACATGGAGCAGGACATGGCCCAAAATCTCCGCCACGACGAAATCCTGAAAATCGCCCGTGATCTCGGCAAGGTCACGGTGGATGGGTTGAGTCGAGAATTCGAGGTCACGGCGCAGACCATTCGGCGGGACCTCACTGATCTTTGCGAAATGGGGCATCTCACACGGGTGCATGGCGGGGCGATCCCGCCTTCCAGCGTCATCAACCCCGGCTATGAGGAACGCTCGCTGCTGGCGGTGCATGAAAAAGAGGCGATGGCCGAGCTTTGCGCCAGCAAAATTCCCGATGGTGCCTCGATCTTCCTGAATATCGGCACCACAACCGAAGCCGTGGCCCGCGCCCTGCTCAACCACAAAAGCCTGATGGTGATCACCAACAATTTCAACGTCGCCAAAATCCTCTCGACCTCGCCGAATTCCGAGGTGATTGTGACCGGCGGGGTGCTGCGGCGTTCGGATGGCGGGCTGGTGGGTGATGTGGCGACCGAAATTATCCGGCAATTCCGTGCCGATTTTGCGGTGATCGGCATTGCCGCGATTTCAGAAGACGGGCTGTTGCTGGAGCACGACTTTCGCGAAGTGCGGGTGACGCAGGCAATCATCCAGAATGCTCGGCAGGCGTTTTTAATGGCCGACGAGATCAAATATAACCGCCGCGCCCCGGTGCGTATTGCCAGCCTCGCCGATATGGATGCGTTTTTTACCGATAAACCGCCGCCCTCCCGCATCCAAAAACTGTGTGACGATAACGAAGTCGATGTTTTTATTGCCAAATAGGCAGGGGGCCTAATAAGTGGCCATCAGCCGATCCACAATGGCAAATTTGATTGCGTTTTTCGAACTAAGCGCCTAAGTAAGTAGACAGATACTTAAGAAAGGCCCCTCCATGGCACGCACATCCAGCGCTTACACCCGCACCCAAATCATCCTGCATTGGGCCATTGCCCTGCTTATTTTACTTCAGTTTCTCGACTCGGACGCTATTAGCGCGATGATCCGGGACGTGGGCATCACCGCGTCAAGCGCCACCGAGATTTCGCTCGCGGTGCGGCTGCATGTGTTTGTCGGCATCACAACCCTTTTGTTGATGGTTTTGCGCCTTGTCTTGCGGTTTACCGCCGGTGCGCCTGCCCTGCCGGAGGACGAAACCCCCGTGATGAAAATAATCGCCCACGCAACGCATTACACGCTTTATATTGCGCTATTTTTGATGCCAGTCAGCGGCTTGGTCGGCTGGTTTGGCCAGATAGAAAACGCGCTGGCGGGGCATAGTCTGATCAAGGTGGTGTTGCTGGTGTTTGTAGCCCTGCACATAAGCGGGGCGCTCTACCACCAGTTTGTATTGAAAAACAACCTGATCAAGCGCATGACATTCCGCCAGTAATCTGGCGGTCCGGCGGGCGGCAAATACTGCCCGCCAGAACGTTTTTACATCGCAATGCTGATCTTGATACCGGCGGCAAGCGCGCTGTTATTTTCAAACACCCCGCCATTGGTGTCCACCACATCTCCGAGCCACAGGTATTTAACCCCGGCGGTGATCTCTGCATCTCCCAGGCTATAGGTAACCCCGCCGCCAAGGCTGAAATAGCCGCTGGAAGGTGAGAGAATGCTGGTCGCGCCCGGCAGGGTTTTTTCATAGCCAAGGGTTACGGCGGCCGAAAGCGTATCGCTCAACTTGCGGCCCACACCCAAAGAATAGGCAATGCGGTCATCGTCATAGCTGACCAGCGGGTTCAGCGGATAGTTGGGCGGCGCAATGGAAAATTGTGACCACTCCACCCAGCGCACCGAGCCAAAAATCAGCGTTTTGGGGTTAATGCCGGTTTGGAACTCAAGATTGACCGATTGCGGCGTGGTAATATTGGTTGAACCAGCAGGCAGAGGCGGCCCGCCAAAGGCTTCGGTTGTCACATGGTCTGTGCTGATTTCGGAGCGGTAAGTGAGCGCGACCCGCAACGCATATTCCGGAATTTGGAACGCGGCACCGGCAACATAGCCAAACCCGGTGTCACCATCCAGGTTTACAGAATAGCCTGCAACGATTGGCACGGCCGCATCTGCCGAAATTTGCTGTGCAACGCCACCGCCATAAACCACAAACCGGTCAGACACGTTATAACTGGCCAACAGCGTCACCGCATTTGCGTCAAGCGTGGCATTCACCCCGTCATAAAATCCGCCGGACGAATACTCGGAATCGGCGCCAAAGGGTTGGTCAAAAATAACCGCGAGCGCCATTTTGTCACCAATGTCGGTTTTGTAGCCACCACTGAACCCGAAGTAATCATTGGCCATGTCGCCCGTCGGGGCGGTTGTGGGGTCAATCCCTGAAACCGAGGGCGCCACAAAGCTGAGCGCAAACTCCGCGTAAGAGCCTTCTTCAAAAATCATCCCGACAGATTGTGTCGTGCGTTCTATCCCGCCAGCATGCACAATTGCGGTGCTGGTCAGCAATGCGGCGGCGGCCGCAAAAGCAAGTTGTTTCATAATTTCCTCCCAGAAATCCTAATGGGAGAAAGAATAGCTAGGCAGTAATCCGCTGGTCAATAATTACCCAGCGGAAACCCCTTGAAATAGGCGAAAAGTAACTATTTTGACTCTAAAGCCGGTCTCGCAGGGCATAAAAGCTCATCGCCAGCACCAGAAGCGGGCCGCGCAGGGCCGGGCCACCGGGGAATCTCGGCGGCTGTGTCGCACCCATCAGGTCAAACCGTTCGGCGGTGCCTTGGATAGTTTCAGCTATGATTCCACCCGCCAAACTGGCCATGGCAACCCCGTAGCCGGAATAACCCGAGGCGCTGAGGATGTTCGGCGCAAGCCGGGCGAAATTCGGCATCCGGTTCATGGTGATGGCCAGAGTGCCGCCCCAGGCATACTCGATTTTCGCGCCTTGGAGCTGGGGGAAAATCTCCAGCATCGGTTTTTGCGCCTTTGGGGCGATGTTGGCCGGAAACCTGTAGCCGTAGCTCTCGCCGCCGCCAAACACCATGCGGTGATCAGCCGAGCGTTTGAAATAATTCACCACGAATTTGCTATCGGCCACGGCCACGTCGTCACGGATGAGGGTGCGCGCCATATCTTCGCCTAGCGGCTCGGTGGCAACAATGAAATTGTTGATAGGCATCACCCGGCGCGCCACCTTTTTGGAAAGCCCGCCCATATAGCCGTTACCCGCCAGCACCAGAAATTCCGCGCTCACGCTGCCATTTTCGGTGGTCACAACAGGCCGCGCGGCTTCGGAAAATGCCAGTGCCTTGCTGCCCTCGAATATCTGCACCCCGGCTTTATGCGCCGCGCGCGCCAGCCCGAGCACATATTTTTGCGGGTTGAGGTGCCCCGCGCCCATATCCAGCGTGCCGCCGCAATAGGCTTCGGTGCCCAGATGGGCCCGCACCGCATCACCATCCAGCGCCAAAATATCATCATAGCCATAGCGGGTTTGCAGCATGTCGGCATAGTCAAAACTATGGTGCAGGTGTTTTGGCTTCAACTCTGCATGCAACACACCATCGCGCCAGTCACAGTCAATGCCATGTTTGGCGATCAGGCCTTTTACGCAGGCTTTACTGGCTTCAGCCACCGCCCAGAGCGCGCGGGCCTTGTCTTCGCCCACCGCTTTTTCAAGGTCATCCTGCGCCACGCGCTGGCCCGAGCCAACCTGCCCGCCATTCCGCCCCGAAGCACCAAAGCCAACTCGCTGCGCCTCCAGCAGCACCACGCGATACCCAGCCTCTGCCAGATGCAGCGCCGAGGAAAGCCCGGTAAACCCGGCACCGACCACGCAGACATCCGCCTTCACAGCACCATTAAGCGGCGGAAATGGCGCCAGCGGCTTGGCCACACTCGCCCAAAAGGAATCCGGATATTGGCCCGGCTTATCATTGGCGTATAGCAGGTCCATTTTTCTCACCCTATCCAAGTCATTGTATTATTATCTGCTCCGGCCTCGAAAATTCAACGCCTAGTTTCGGCCCGGCCGGAAAACGAGGCCGAAATGCCCGCCATTGCCAACCTCGCCCGGTTTTTCCATTGCAACCCGTGTGCGGTATTTGTATTCATTACCCTTTAACCATTTTTGCGGCGATTGTTCGCTATTCCAAACCGGAGGGCAGGGCTCAGAATATGGCTGAAACCTTTTATATTTACACACTTGATGATCTTAACGGCAGTTTAACCGAGGGTGATCTTACTTCGGTCGCCGGAGATGCGTCTCCAACCATTGTGCATGTCGATGACAATGATGGTGATCTTTTACTGGACACGGCAACGAGCAACGACCCTGATCAGGTTTTGGCTGCCGATTTTGTCGTCGACGGTGTTACCCTTGGCTTTGCGGGTGACTCTATTGCCATTTCGAGTGAAGTTTCGATCGACAATTATTCGCAGGCCGTCTACGGCGGTACGTTTTCGATAATTACAATCAACGGCATCGTTGTTGGCTTTACTTCGACCCTGCCGCTTGCCCCCGGCGACGCCTTGGGGATTGGCCCCACATCTACGATGCCGGACCCGCAAGGCTACGCCGATCTCGCCGCCTGCTTCACGCGAGATACCCCCATTTTATGCGCCCACGGTGCCGAATTGGTGCAGGATCTAGCCGCCGGTATGCGCGTGCAAACCCGCAATAACGGGTTGCAGCCTGTGCGCTGGGTTGGCCACCAAAAAACTGACGGCCGCGGCGTTTTGGCCCCTGTCCGCATCAAAAAAGGTGCCCTCGGGAACTCCGCTGATCTGCTGGTTTCCCCGATGCACCGGATGCTGATCAGCGGCCCGCGCGCGGAATTGCTTTTTGGCGTGCCCGAATTACTGGCACACGCCCGGGACCTGCGCGATGGGGATCGCATTTTCAGCGACCCTTGTGACAGTGTCGACTATTTCCATATTCTCTTTGATGCGCACCAGATTATTAGCGCCTATGACTGCTGGAGCGAAAGTTTTACCCCGCTCAATATCGCGCCCGAGGCATTTGACCACAAGAGTCAGGATGAGTTGCGCACCCTGTTCCCGCACCTCGGTCAAGGCTGGCAAGATGCGCGACCGACGCTGACATCTCAGGAGGTCGCGCTGCTATCGGCCATATGAACCCGATTCACACGTTCAGGAGCAGATGCTCACGTTCCCACGGGCTGATAACCTGCAAAAACGCCTCGGCTTCATGGTGTTTCAAAGCGCTGTAGACATCACAAAAATGGGTGCCCAATACCTCGCGAAGCTCAGGCGCTTCGGCAAAAGCATCCAGCCCGCCAAGCAGGCTGCGGGGTAGCGCGTAATCAGCGTCATAAGCCTCGCCTGTCATCTGGCTTCGTGGTTTTAGACCCTGCTTCATGCCCAGATAACCACAGGCCAGCGAGGCGGCAATGCCGAGGTATGGGTTGCAATCCATGCCAACCACGCGATTTTCCACCCGCCTTGCCTCTGGGCCGGAAATAGGCACCCGAATGCCGGTGGTGCGATTGTCTTCTCCCCATTCAAGGTTGATCGGCGCGGAACCAGACGCCACATAGCGGCGATAGGAGTTCACATAGGGCGCAAACAGGCTGATCGCATTCGGCACATATTTCTGCATTCCGGCAAGAAAGCTGTAAAACAGGTCCGTTGGCTGATTATCGGCCGAGTTGAAAATATTTTCACCATTCGGCCCGAGCACCGAATGGTGAATGTGCATGGCACTGCCGGGTTCGTCCTGCATGGGTTTGGCCATAAAGGTGGCATAGCAATCATTGCGAAACGCTGCCTCGCGAATCATCCGTTTGAAGTAAAACACCTGATCGGCGAGCGCGACAGGATCACCATGAATGAGGTTGATCT
>Ga0316205_10004368_pt1 | contig 12446 bp, 9 predicted proteins | sample 3monthpyrite_MG_FD_204941 | JGI IMG/M metagenome (GOLD analysis project Ga0316205, IMG submission 204941) | Microbial mat bacterial communities from mineral coupon in-situ incubated in ocean water Damariscotta River, Maine, United States -... | ecosystem: Environmental > Aquatic > Marine >... | reverse complement strand
ACATTCCTGAGGATTTTAAAGTAGAAGAAGATATTGCCGATGGTGGGAAACGTGGAGAGAACAACTACTTAAAGCACCTTACATTTGTGGGTGCGAAGAAACGCTATGGTGACATTACAGATGAAATTAAAGAACGTCTGGACTTTGAGTTAGAGGTCATCGAAAAAACAGGATATCCAGGTTATTTTTTAATTACGGAAGATTTTATTCGAGAAGCTCGAAATATGGATGTCTCCGTCGGGCCTGGAAGGGGTTCAGCAGCTGGATCGGTGGTGGCGTATTGCCTTTGGATTACCAATATTGATCCCATTAAGTACGACCTACTTTTTGAGCGTTTCTTGAATCCGGATCGTGTGAGTATGCCCGATATCGATATTGATTTCGATGATGAAGGAAGAAGCCGGGTGATGGATTATGTAATTCAGAAATATGGAGCCAATCAGGTAGCGCAAATTATTACCTACGGAACTATGGCGGCTAAGTCGTCTATTCGTGATACAGCACGTGTATTGGATTTACCCTTGAATGATGCAGACCGAATTGCGAAACTCATTCCAAACATGACCAAACTGAATAAGATATTCGGAATGGACGATAAAACCTTGCGGACTAAATTCCGAAGTGATGAACTGCCCAAGGTAAATGAACTTTTAAATTTAGCGGAAGGTTCCGATTTAGAAGCCCAAACCATTAATCAAGCCAAAATCTTAGAAGGTTCGGTTCGTAACACTGGAATTCACGCTTGTGGAGTGATCATTACACCCAGCGATATTACCAATTTTGTTCCCATTGCAACGGCAAAGGACAGTGATTTATATGTAACCCAGTTTGATAACTCGGTGGTAGAAAGTGCTGGTTTGTTGAAAATGGATTTCTTGGGACTGAAAACCCTAACATTGATTAAGGATACTGTCAAAATTGTAAAGCACAAGCACGACGTCGATTTAGATCCAGATAATTTTCCGCTGGATGACGAGAAAACTTACGAATTATTCCAACGCGGAGATACGGTAGGGATTTTTCAGTATGAATCGGCCGGAATGCAAAAGCACATGAAGGACCTAAAACCTACTGTGTTTGCCGATTTAATTGCCATGAACGCCCTGTACCGACCGGGGCCGATGGAATATATTCCGAGTTTTATTAGAAGAAAACATGGGGATGAAGAAATAGAATATGACCTCCCTGCTATGGAGGAATATTTAAAGGAAACCTACGGAATTACCGTCTACCAGGAGCAAGTAATGCTACTGTCCCAAAAGTTGGCCGATTTTACCAAAGGTGAAGCCGATGTCCTTCGAAAAGCGATGGGTAAAAAGCAGAAGGCCGTACTGGACAAAATGAAGCCTAGGTTTCTCGAACAAGCTGGAGCCAAAGGCCATGATGTTGAGAAATTAGAAAAAATTTGGAAGGATTGGGAAGCATTTGCGAGTTATGCTTTTAACAAATCTCACTCTACTTGTTATGCTTGGATTGCCTATCAAACGGCCTATTTAAAAGCCCATTACCCAGCCGAGTATATGGCTGCGGTGCTGAGTAATAATATGAGAGACATCAAACAGGTGACCTTCTTTATGGAAGAGTGCAAGCGGATGGGCTTGGAAGTGTTAGGTCCAGATGTAAATGAATCATTCTACAAGTTTACTGTAAACGACCGAGGAGCAGTTCGCTTTGGAATGGGTGCCATTAAGGGCGTTGGTGGAAATGCGGTAGCTACCATAGTAGAACACCGTGCGGATGGAAAGTACAAAAGCATCTTTGACCTCTCTAAGCGAATTGATTTGCGAGCAGCTAATAAAAAGGCCTTTGAGAATTTAGTATTAGCCGGTGGTTTTGATAGTTTCGATACCCACCGAGCTCAATATATGCATGATGTTGGGGATGGCGTATTGTTTTTTGAAAAAGTACTGCGGTATGCGGCCAAGTATCAAGAATCACAGAATTCGTCTCAGGTGAGTTTGTTTGGTGATGCAAGTGAAGTTCAAATTCCAGAACCAGAAGTGCCTCCTTGTGAAGAGTGGGGTACGATGAAAAAACTGAAGCAAGAAAAAGAGGTGGTTGGAGTTTATATTTCAGGGCATCCTTTAGACGATTTCAAAACCGAAATCGATAATTTCTGCAATGTAAAAGTATCGGACTTCTACGAAATGGAGCGATTTATCAATAGAGAAGTGTGTTTTGGAGGTGTGGTGAGCGATGTGCAGCATAGAGAAAGCAAAGCAGGAAAAGGCTGGGCTATTTTTATTGTAGAAGATTATACCGATAGTTTTGAGTTTAAGATTTTCGGGGAAGACTATTTAAAATGGCGTCACTTTCTAGTCCCTAATTCTTTTGTGTACGCTCGCGTATTTGTGAAGGAAGGTTGGACCAATCGTGAAACTGGAAAGAAAAGCGATCCGCGCATGCAGTACAATCAGTTTGCGATGTTGCACGATGTGATGGGCAATCAAGCCAAGAAATTGACCATCCAAATGCCCATCGACCAATTACAAGAACAACGAATTAAATTACTGAAAGAAGTTTTAAATGCTCATAAAGGTGAATCTCAATTGCATTTCACCATGTACGACGTTGAAGACAAAGTAAAATTGAATATGCCAAGCCGAAAGCAAAAAGTTGCGATTAGCAAGGAGTTATTGGATGAGTTGAAGGAGAAGGAGATTCTTTATAAGTTGAATTAGCCTATCTATTCTTTAATTAATTTGATTACCTCTTTCCCTTGATTACTTTCAATCTTTAAGAAATAAACCCCGGGAGTTAGATCACTTACATCAAATGAAGGACTTTCTTCAAATTCCTTTACCAGTTTACCGGAAGTATTGTATATGGAGAGCTTAGTTATTTCCTGATTTCCATAAATTGTGAAATGATCCTTTGTTGGATTTGGGTTTAAGATGAAATTCGAAGAGTTAAAATTTTCATTGGAAAGTAGTTTGCACAATGCTATGATTTCCTTAAAACCTTGACATCCAGGCCCATTTTGGTTTATACTGCTTCCCGTTGGATCACCTAATAAAATAAAGTCACATACGCTTCGAACAGCACAATCTGTTAGTGAAGGGACATTTGTTATTTGAATGTAATCAATAGTAGTATAGTCTATAAAATCAATCCCGCTCAAACTTTCAAAATTAGAATTATTATTGAAAGTAACATTGATTCCCCCATTGTTAAACTCTGTGACGTTTTGAAGGCCGTTAAAGCTTCTTAATTGAGGTGAACTATCAACATAAATATTTCCAAGAGTATGTAGGCTGTTGAGTCCACTAAAGTCTTCAAGTACTGGGCAAGATCTAACATTAATTCCTCCCATAAAAGTTACATTGTGTAATCCCTGTAGACTATTTAGCCCCCCATTTCCAGATAAATCTACAAGTCCGTTGATGTAGTTAAGACTACTCAATCCGCTTAAATCTGATAAAGTAGTTCCCCAAATGTTTAAACCGCCATCTGTAATTTCTGCTAGATTGTTTAAACCTGAAAAGTTTTCTAGTGAAGTGTTACCATTAATCCACAGAGCGGCAATCTCTGTTAAATTTTCTAGTCCCGAAAAATTGACAAGAGAATTATTTAACTCCACACGAAATCTGTCTAAATTGGTGGTGCCAGCTGAGGTTAAACTCGCTAAGCCTTGAAAATTTAAAAGGTCTTCATTCAATTCTATTTTGGTTCCACCCAGTATGTTTTGAAGATTGTTGAGGCCTTCAAAGTTCGTTAAGGATGGATTGTGACGAACAGTCAGATCACCAGGAATGGATGTTAGTCCGCTCAATCCCACAAAATCAATCAAATTGTCATTCAATTCAACTTTCAACTCGTCACCTAGAGATATTAGGTTTCCAAGTCCTGCTAAATCGTTTATTAAGTCGTTGTCCTCTATAATCAAATCACCAGTTATATTGGTAAGATTCTGTAGTCCGTTGAAATTTTGAACCGAAAGTTCTTCTAATTTTAGATTACCCTGAATAGTTATAATTTGGGAAAGCCCGTCCAAATTAGTAATAGCTGAGCCATTTACTTCCGTAACGGTTAGACTCGCAGGAATTTCCGAACATCCCGGATAAACAGATGAAAAATCGTCTACCTCTTGTTGAGTATTAAGTACAACGGCAGAAGATGGGCAAATTTGCGAAAATACCTGATTTGAGAATATCGACAGAAATAATAAAAGAAGCATTAGGAATTTCTTCATAGCGGTTTTGTTTGGATGAATCAAATATATTAATATAACCCTTCAATACATGAGTTAAGATGAATATACTTTGAAACAAGTTGGATAAAGATAGAACTCAAAGTACGATCCTATGACGCTTTTTGAGTTTGTAATAAAGCAAGGAGGGAGCTCGTCAATCGCTTTGTAGTCAATAATGTTCTGCCACATAAGGATAACCAATGCTCCCATTACTGAAACTGATACTTACGCTGTAAGCTTTGGAATAAAATTTGACTACTTTTGTATAACAATTTAAATTTAATAAAATGGCTTTAGAAATAACAGACGCAACTTTTGAGGAGACTGTACTGAATAGTGACAAACCAGTTATGGTAGACTTTTGGGCTGCTTGGTGTGGACCTTGCCGAATGGTAGGACCCATCATTGATGAAATTAGTAATGATTATGACGGAAAAGCGGTTGTTGGAAAGGTAGACGTTGATGCGAATCAGGAATTTGCCGCCAAATTTGGAGTAAGAAATATTCCAACCGTTTTGATATTTGATAAAGGTGAATTGGTAGGACGCCAAGTAGGAGTTGCTCCTAAGGCAACCTATGAAGAGGCTCTAGATTCACTTTTGTAAGACAATCTTTTACTAGCATTTTCTGAGGAAACTCCTTGGGAATAGTTTAGAAATAAATTAAAGTTAAAGAGGCTCTCATATGAGAGCCTTTTCTTATTTTAGTAGCATCTCTAAAAACAATATTTGAGAATGGAAAAAAAGCAAAAAGTACAGGATAAAATTGAAAGCCAACAATTGGAAGACCGCACGATATTTTTGTGGGGTATGGTAGATGATAAAAGCGCTCGCCATGTAGTGGACCGCTTAATGTATTTGGATTCGATTAACAATGATGAAATTAAGTTTTATATCAATAGTCCTGGTGGTTATGTGACTTCAGGGTTTTCAATGTACGATACGATTAAGGCTATTAAGAGTCCGGTGTCTACTATTTGCACGGGATTGGCTGCTTCTATGGGAAGTTTGTTGCTCTCGGCAGGTGAAAAAGGACGACGATTTATCCAACCACATGCTCGCGTGATGATTCATCAACCCAGTGGTGGCGCTCGTGGTCAGGCAAGTGATATTCAAATTACGGCCCAAGAGATTATTAAAACCAAGGAGTTAAGTGCGCAAATTTTAGCAGATAATTGTGGACAAGACTTCGACAAAGTGATGAAGGATTTTAACCGAGATCACTGGATGGGAGCAGAGGAGAGTGTGTCCTACGGGATCGTAGACGGAGTTCTTTAGAAATATATACGATTTGCAATTTACGAAGTACGATATATCGTAAATCCCACATCGTAAATCGAATATCGTCCATCGTAAATCCAAAATCAAAAAGGGTGAATATTGAAAAAGAAATAAACGAAATTACTGGGTTTAAGAACTTGGAGTTGCTCGCTACTCAGGTGGTAGAGGGGTTTATTTCGGGCATGCATAAGAGTCCGTTTCATGGTTTTTCTGCGGAATTTGCCGAGCATAAGATTTACAATAACGGTGAAAGCACCAAACATATAGATTGGAAGTTATTCGCAAAGACAGATAAGCTTTATACGAAACGATACGAAGAGGAAACGAATCTGCGCTGTCATTTGATTATCGACAATAGTGGTTCGATGCATTATCCCGCCTTGAAGGAATTTAGTATTAATTCGTTGAATAAGATTGGGTTTGCCGCCTTGGCAAGCGCGGCCATCATGAATTTGCTAAAACGGCAACGGGATGCTATTGGTATGAGTATTTATAGCGATACCTATGAAGTGTATGCTTCGGAAAAAGGTAGTGAGCGACACCATCAGCTATTATTGGGACATCTTAATAATGCAATATCACAATCACGCAAGGAAATTACAACTAAAACCTATACGCATCTCCATCTAATTGCAGAGAAGTTAAAGCGTAGATCTTTAGTGTTTTTGTTTACAGACATGTTTCAGAGCGACGCCGAAGAGGAGCAGTTGTTTGAGGCATTACAACATTTAAAATATAATAAGCACGAGGTGGTTTTGTTCCATACGTTTGATAAAAGCAAGGAGTTGGAATTCGATTTTAGCAATCGGCCGAAGCGTTTTGTAGATGTTGAAACAGGAGAGCATGTGAATTTATATGCTGATAACATCAAAGAATCCTATGAAAAAGCCGTGCAAGCCTATTTTTCGGACCTGAAACTGAAATGTGGCCAATACCGCATTAAGTATGTTATGGCTGATGTCAATGAAGGTTTCAATAAGATATTGACTACCTATTTGGTGGAGCGACAGAAGTTTGGATAGTGCAAGTGCGGTTAAATTCATTTTGACTTGAATATTTTCCAAAAAATGTTTGTGACAAATAAAAAGGGGTGTATATTTGCACTCGCTTCTGGCAATAGAAGCAAAGACAAGCTTTTAAAGTCTTTAAAATAGTAGCACGGTCTGGTAGTTCAGTTGGTTAGAATACCTGCCTGTCACGCAGGGGGTCGCGAGTTCGAGTCTCGTCCAGACCGCAATTAAAATGTTGTGTTGTGACACAGAAATGTGTTACGTGGTTTAGAAATAGACCGATGAAGAGCTTATCCATATGGATGGGCTTTTTTTGTTTTGAAACACATCACATAAATATTTAGCCCTATCTGGCAAAAAAAGGTGCACAATTCGGTGCACTTTTTCTCTCGAATCTTCACTTTTCAAAATCACATTATTATGAAAAGTAAGAATTTATCAATTCGCTTTGTTATTCAGAAAAACAGAATTAATAAAAATGGAGAATGCCCTATTTATTGTAGGATTACCTACTATGGTATACGGAAGGAATTCTCATCGGGAAGTTTTGTAAACCCTAAGTATTGGGATAGCAAACGCCAGAATGCCAAGTTATTTGATGGAAGTGAATATCGTAATGACAATCTCGCTCTATTAAAGAAGAAGTTAGAAGATTCTTATTTAAAGCTGCGAGTAACTAATGCAAACTTTACCTTGTATGATGTTCTGCGAGAGTATAAAGGAGAGACCCCAAAAGTAGATGAAGGACTGTTAGAAGTCTATGCTTTGCATAACAACCGTATTCAGAAACTTGTTGGTAGGGATATTAAGCAAGTAACTTATAGTAAGTACTTAGAAACTGGTTTGCATCTACAAGATTTTATTGTATGGAAATTCAAATCAAAGGACATTCAATTTAAAGAGCTAAAGAGCACGTTTCTAGATGAATTTGACTACTATCTTAAAACCGAAAAAAACTTTCAACAGAGTACCATAAATAAAGCTGTGCAACGGTTTCGTAAAGTGGTAAAATACGCCATTGCAGACGATTTCTTGGATAAGGACCCATTTCTGCTTTATAAACCTCGAGTAATTAAAAAGGAGGTGGTGTTTCTTACCAGAAAGGAATTAAAGAGTTTAGAAGATTACAGTTTTAATAGTGAACGCCTGGAGATGCATCGAGACCTATTTGTGTTTTGTTGCTATTCTGGTTTGGGTTATACCGAAATGGCAAATCTTAAAAAAGTAGACATTATAGAGGGGTTTGATGGAGAGCTTTGGTTGACAATCCGACGAGAAAAAACCAATAGGACCTATAAAGTGCCTGTCCTACCTAAAGCAATGGCCGTCATCAATAAGTATGATTGTCCAGAAAGGGACAGTGTATTTCCCATTACTCAGAATCCTACTTTTAATAGATATCTTAAGGAAATTGCTCAGATCCTTGGAATAAAAAAAAGACTCACGCATCACATTGCTAGAAAAACATTTGCTACAACTGTGTTATTATATAATGATGTACCTATGGAGATTGTGAGTAAGCTTTTAGGGCACTCAAAGTTACAAACTACGCAAGTGCATTATGGACAAATCATTGAAAATAAGGTTAGTGAGGTAATGAAAAAATTGGGAAATAGAATTTAATGTGTATATTTAATCTCTCCCCTTCCCGAATGAACTCGGTTAGGGGATTTTTTGTATTATAATTAATTAACTCAAAATCGTAATGGCGAAAGGAACAATATTAATCACGGATAGTCTCTTTATAGCAAGTAAGCATGAAAAGATGATTAGAAAGGCCGGATTTGAAATAGAAAGAATTGACAACCCAAAGTTAACAGAAGCTGAACTATGCAAAGCAATTAAAGATAAAGTTGGATATATCCTTGGAGGGGTCGAGTCTGTTACTGAAAAGGTTATTGATTCAGCAGATAAATTAAAGGCGATTTCATTTACTGGCTCAGGGTATACCGAATTTATTACAGGACATAAAAATGCTACTAAGAAAGGAATTCTAATATCAAATGCGCCAGGAGGAAATGCTGATGCTGTTGCAGAGTATACTTTGGCATTAATGTTAATGATGAATCGAGAATTATTGAACTTAGGAAGAGTTGGTGAAAAATCTTTTAAGACAACTAAAGCATTGAAAGGAAAGACAATAGGAATTATTGGTCTAGGTAAAATTGGACTTCTTGTATGTAAGTATCTAAGGGCGCTCGGAGTAAAAGATATTTTATATTATTCCAAACATAGAAAATATCACTTTGAAAGTGGACTAGGAATTGAATTTGTGTCCAAGGGGGACTTAATGAACAGGTCGGATATTATTTCCCTGCACTTTTCAAAAGAAGCTGGTGAAGAATTTGTGAATAAGAATGATCTGCAATTAATGAAGAAGGATACCATTTTAATAAATGCAGCATTTCCGGAAGCTGTGGATAACAATGAAATGTTTGATTTACTAAAAAGTGAGAAGATATTTGTTGCTTTTGACAAAGCTCCGAACAATAAAATTCCTGAGTTACCACCATATAGGTTTTTCTATTCAAACTCACAGACTGGATTCAATACTGAGGAAGCTATTATGACGGTAAGTGATATGGCAACTAGGTCGATTATCAATCTTTTAACAATTGGCGATGATGCATTCTGCGTTAATAAATAACCTATAGTATGAATAAATTTTTGTCGAAAAATTGGCCACTACTAGTTTCATTCTTGATTTTTGTATCAATAACACTATTAAGTTATGTTGATGGAAAGGATGTAAAAGAAGCATTGAGGGACGGTACATTAGCACTCCTACTATCATTTTTACTAAAAGTAATTTATAGATTGCATCAATACCAAAATAAAATTGAAGAACAAAAAGATACAATCGGTCAGTATACTAAATTGTTATCCGCAACTCCAGTAATAGGTAATACGGTTTCCTTAACTACTGATATAGTAGATAGGAAAGATAGATTTTACAATTTTTTTTTAAGTACAGTGTTAGATGATTACAATAGTACATTAAGGGCTATTCAGCAGGGTAAATATATATGTAATCCAGATAACGAATTATCAATTACAAAAAAAGTACTCGAATGTTGTCAGAAGACTTTAAAAGCAATTAGTTATCTGGATGAAGATTGGTGGTGTAATCACGAAGGAACTTTATATCTCAAGGCTCATGAAGAGAATATTGATAGAAAGAAAGAGAAAGCGACTCGAATTTTTTTAATTGATAGTTCAATTGTTGATAAATTTGTATCCGTATTTAAAAAACATTTAGAACTACAAATAGAGACTCATATAATATTTATTGATAAAGATAAGATTGATTCTAAGTACCTTATTGATTTTGTCATTTATGATGATTACTTGTTAAGAAGAGCCTATGAAGGCATGAACGATAAAGGAGGTAAAGAGGCTTTATTTACTACCGACTCTTATGAAGTTAAAAAGTTTTCGAACTATTTTGATGAAATTTTAACAATTGCTAAAGCTATTGGGAATCCAATTCCAGAATAATCATGAAAATTGCTGTTATAGGAAGTGGAGTAATAGGTTATTGTACCGCAATCTCTCTTTTAAATGAGGGGCGAGAGGTTGTCATATATACAAAAGACGATTCGCAAAAAAACCCAACAAACACGGTAAGTATTGTTGCCTGTGCACTTTGGCAACCGTATAAATTATTTAGTCATCTTGAGAATGAGCCCAAGGAGATAAGAGACAAGATATGGGATGTTTCCAAGGAATCTCTTAAATCATTTCATTCGCTTGTTGAAGAATATGGTTCTGAAGAAATTGGGGTTTATCAAAAAATGCATTATGAATATTGCAATGAATCAATTTATTTAGATCGTTCTTTAAAGCCTGATTTTTATTATATAAACTTACTCGAAGAATTTTGGAGCTCACAAGGAATTGTAAACGGAATATTTGCTGAGCAAGAAATACATACAACTAATTTTATTAAATCACAGAATAATAGTCTTCCTTTTAAGTTCATTCATGGCTACAAAACTTACATCATTGATTCGCCAAAATTCCTCACATTTCTTGAACGTAAATTTAACCAATTAGGAGGAGAATTAATCTTAAGGGAAATTAATCCTAATACTATTAAGAACCTTAGTGAAAAAGTAATCTTTAATTGTACAGGATTAAATGGATTTCGTGTATTAAATAGAAAGAATATCAATGAATTTAATCACAGACAAATTGTCCCCAAAGCTGGGGTTCTGATGTTATTTAAACTCAAAGATGATCATGTTTTCCCTAATACTATAGTAATGGATGAATTGACAGTTCTTTGTCGTCAAAACCACCTCACCATCGGAACTGGTGAAATAAAACAAGGCGAAACGGAATTGGATTTGATTAATCGGCTCCAGAATTATATTAATTTATTGATTAATAATCCGTCATATAATAATTATGGTCTAGAAGAGTTTATTGAGTACCATGGTATAAATTTAGAATACCCTGATGAAGTATTGGTTGGCTCAAGACCTTATTTCAAAGATGGAAAAGGGTACCATCTTAATCGTACTAGTTTAAATAGGTCAAAGCAAAAATTGAGTCTTTACAGTAACTTTGGCCATGGAGGAAGTGGTGTTACTTTATGTTGGGGAACTGCAAAGGAAATAGTCAATCTTTATTTAGAAGAAGTTGTTAGTTCACTTAACTCTTTTAATAAATTTAGAGCGAATTTTCAAACAAATAAATACAGTATCGAATTCTGTCATTTTGATTTCAAAGAGGTAAGGCAATTGTCAAATCATGAGCTCAATCAGAAAGTTAAATATGAATATAACCTATTACTAGATTTAGTGAATAAATTGAGATTAAAAAGAAGCGATTATACATTAAAAGTGCTTATAGACAATAAAGAAAAACGAAACGATTTGAATTCTCATGATAGACTTCTTGATTGTCTTACTAATTATGATATTGATTTCATTGCCTATGAGAAGGAATTGGTGGATTATATGGACCAGTTGGAGCCTCACCTGCCAAAAGGAATAAAAAAAGAGTTCAATGATTATCAAATCAACCATCAAAGACTTGGATGTTCCCAAGATATATTTCTATGGTATACAATTCGATTTGGAATTGTGGATTATTCAAAAGAAGAGAATATAGTGAAACCAATTTCTGAAAATGCAAAGATTGGAGAAAGACCATTTTATGGAGATTCGTTAATTACAATTATACCAACTCACTTAAAAAAGTTCGAGGACTTAGCAGATGATTATATAAAAAAATCCTTTGGATACGAAATCGTGTCGTCCATAAGGCGAATTTATTATCAAAGAAACAGATAGATGACCAGACTTGATTTTTCTGAAATAGCCAATTGGCAACTATTTGAGGATTTAGTTGCTCAGTATTTTCGTGAAATCAAGGATTTGGAAGACAACAATCTAACCGAAGTACAAGTGATCAATTCTGGAAGTGGTCCAGATGGGGGAGTGGATATTATTTTGAATTTCAGAGTGAACGATTCAATTGTATCATATCAGAGGAACTGGATAATTCAATGTAAATTCTATGACAATCTGAAAAAAAGCAATCTGGATAAGTTAAATATTACTACTCTGATTGATGAGTATGAAGCCTCAGGATATTTATTGATATGCAAGAATACAGTCTCTTCAGGCGTTATTAATCAATTTGCTAGACTTAAAAACAACTGTCGGAGAGACTACCATTATGAGATTTGGGATGGAAGTTTTTTTATTAAAAAACTATACAAGACTACAGACCTACATGAACACTATTTCCCGGAGTTTTTTAAATATAAAACCAAAAAAGCTGAAAACGTAAATCTAAAATCAATTTTGCCAGAATGAAAAAGTCAGCCTACATATCGTATTCAATGAATGAGAGTGAGCTGTACATATTCTCACTAATTTCAGAGTATTTATCAAATAAGGACTACTGGATTTATACAAATTATAATACAGTCTCTGACGCTTCTATAGTGGA
>Ga0316205_10004367_pt1 | contig 12448 bp, 9 predicted proteins | sample 3monthpyrite_MG_FD_204941 | JGI IMG/M metagenome (GOLD analysis project Ga0316205, IMG submission 204941) | Microbial mat bacterial communities from mineral coupon in-situ incubated in ocean water Damariscotta River, Maine, United States -... | ecosystem: Environmental > Aquatic > Marine >... | reverse complement strand
CTATCGCAGTAGAAGGGTGGTAAGAAATGCGGGCTAGCATCAAAATGATAGTGGGGCTCGGTAATCCGGGCCCCAAATACGAACAGACCCGGCATAATGCCGGGTTCTGGTTTGTAGATTCCGTAGCCAAAAGCTATCAAGGTCAACTCCGTCCCGAATCAAAATTTCACGGCGATGTCTGCCGTGTACAGATCGGTGGCGATGATGTGTGGTTATTAAAGCCGGATACCTTCATGAATCTCAGTGGTCAGGCCATTGCAGCGCTGGCTAACTTTTACAAAATTAATGTCGAAAATATTCTCGTTGTACATGATGAGCTGGATCTTGATCCCGGTATTGTGCGCCTGAAACAAGGTGGCGGTCATGGTGGACATAATGGCCTACGAGATAGCATTAGCCGTCTCGGCGGCAAGGACTTTGCGCGCTTGCGTATAGGTATAGGGCATCCGGGCGATAAATCCAAAGTACATAATTATGTGTTACATCAGGCTACCCGTGATGAACATATTGAGATGGATGCCGCTATTGATCGCGCGCTGGATGTTTTACCCGAAATAGTGACAGGTGAATGGGATCGCGCCATGAACCGTTTGCACACAGCCGTTTAATTATTAACTTTTAATACAGGAATTTCAGCATGGGTTTTAAATGTGGCATTGTCGGCTTACCAAATGTAGGCAAATCAACCTTGTTCAATGCATTAACCCGTGCCGGTATTCAGGCAGAGAACTATCCCTTTTGTACCATTGATCCTAATGTTGGCATAGTGCCGCTAGCCGATCCGCGCTTGTCTTGTCTTGCTGAAATCGTTAATCCTGAAAAAGTGATTAATACGCATATGGAGTTTGTTGATATCGCAGGTTTGGTTGAAGGCGCCTCAAAAGGTGAAGGTCTGGGTAACAAGTTTCTGGCTAATATTCGTGAAACGGATGCCATCGCCCATGTCGTTCGTTGTTTTGAAGACGATGATGTCGTTCATGTTGCCGGTAAAATTGATCCACTGTCTGATATCGAAATTATTAATACCGAGCTGGCATTGGCGGATATGGACACGGTAGAACGTGCATTGCTGAAAGCGCAGAAAAACTCCAAGTCAGGTGACAAGGATATGATTGCGCTGGCCGAGTTATTAAAGCGCGTACAGGCTCACCTTGATGAAGGTCATGGTGTTCGCTCAATGGATTTGAGTGATGATGATTCATCACGTTTGTATGAACTGCATTTATTAACTATCAAACCGACTATGTATATTGCCAATGTAGCCGAGGACGGTTTTGAAAATAACCCGAATCTGGACAAAGTAAGGCAGCTGGCAGAAACTGAAAATGCAGTTGTCGTTCCGGTTTGTGCTTCAATGGAAGCCGAGATTATTGAGCTTGAAGCAGATGAGATAGAAGAATTTCTGTCAGAGATGGGTCTGCAAGAGCCGGGCCTTAATCGTGTAGTGCGGGCAGGTTATGAGTTGTTAGGTCTGCAAACCTATTTCACTGCAGGCGTTAAGGAAGTACGTGCATGGACAGTACGCCAAGGCTCAACCGCCCCTGAGGCTGCTGCTGTAATTCACACTGATTTTCAAAAGGGTTTTATTCGCGCGGAAGTCATATCATATGATGATTTCATCGAATATAAAGGTGAGCAGGGGGCTAAAGAGGCCGGTAAGTTACGTCTTGAAGGTAAGGAATATATTGTTAAAGATGGCGATGTGATGCATTTCCGTTTTAACGTATAGGCGAATGCTGGTATGATAGTGCCTAAATCATGTCAAAGACGAAAAAATACATAAGCAGTAGTAATTGGAGCCAACATGGATCAGCCCCGGCGTACTAAGATAGTAGCCACTCTGGGGCCTGCAACTGATCATGAAGGGGTTACCGAATCCCTGATTGACGCAGGCGTCAACACTTTCCGATGTAATATGTCCCATGGATCACACGAAGAGCATCAGCGTCGTGTAGAACGGGTACGCGCATACACCAAGCAACAAAAAGTAGCCGTCGCTATTCTCATTGACCTGCAAGGTCCGGAGATTCGGATAGGCGATTTCATAGAGGGTTCAATCGAATTAAAAGATGGCGCTGATTTCTGTCTCGATACGGAGCTGGGTGAAACTCAGGGTACAATCGATAAGGTTTCTGTCACCTACAAAAATTTGCCAAAGGATGTCCATGTTGACGATCGACTGTTATTGGACGATGGTTGCCTCGAACTGCTGGTTACTGAAGTAACCGATACCTGTGTTGATTGCTGTGTCATTATTGGTGGCCCCCTGTCAGGTAAGAAAGGCCTGAATCGTAAAGGTGGCGGCCTTACCGCTGATGCGCTAACCGAACGTGACGAAAAGGATATTGCCTTTGCAGTTACAACCCTGAATGCTGATTATATTGCTCCCAGCTTTGTTAAGACCGGGGATGATATTAAGCGTGTACGAAAATTGATAAAGGCCGGTGACGGTCATGCCCATATAATTGCCAAGATTGAAACTGCGCTGGCGATTGATAATATCGATGAGATAATTGCTGTTACCGATGGTTTGATGGTTGCTCGTGGTGACCTGGGTGTAGAGCGTGATGACGCTGATTTGCCGGCCTTGCAGAAAATGATTATTTCCAAGGCACGTAAGTCAGATCGTGTGGTGATTGTTGCCACGCAAATGATGGATTCGATGATTACTAACGCGACTCCAACTCGCGCTGAGGTTTTTGATGTTGCCAATGCTGTGTTGGATGGCACGGATGCCGTAATGTTATCGGCAGAGACAGCAGCTGGTAAATATCCGCGCAAAGTCGTCGATACCATGAGCCGAATTTGCCAGCGTGCGGAACTGGATCATCGTGCAATGCTATCCCAGCATCGTATTGGTGAAACATTTCATGATTTTGATGAAAGTATCGCCATGGGTGCTATGTATATCGCCAACCATCTGGGAGCCAGGTGTATCGCTACTCTGACAGAGTCCGGCGCTACAGCACTGTATATGTCCCGAATTTCATCAGGCGTACCAATTTATGCCCTGAGTACACATTCCTATACACGACGTCGTGTCAGCCTTTACCGTGGGGTTTACCCGGTTGTGCATAAACCCAAAGCTCAGGAACATGTGTCCTTCAATAAAGAGGTTATTGATGAGCTCAAGTCAGCAGGGGCTGTAGATGCGGGTGATACTCTGGTGATTACTAAAGGTGATCTCAGAGGCGAAGCTGGTGGCACCAATGCACTCAAGTTGATAAAAGTTCGTTAAAATAAATTAATGCAAAAACAATCAGATAGGTTGAAATCACATTAATAGGTGCAGAGATTTTTACTTTTCGATTAATATCCTGTATCTTACGGATCTCTCAAAATAACGGCTACATAGCTCAGTTGGTTAGAGCACCGCACTCATAATGCGGGGGTCCCTAGTTCAAATCTAGGTGTAGCCACCATTTTCACTTTCTCCATTAAATACAATAATCTCTAAATTTTAACTCGTGACTACTCAGTGTTACGTATAAATATTTATATTAAGCCATTCATTGTTTTTCAAAAAATCAAACAATTCTCTTGCTGATCTGTTTAAGGCAAGTAGGGTGAGCTTGAGGGCCTGGTAAGACGTTAGAGCTGTTTATTGCCCGGGAATCTGATAGAATCGCGGGCTATTTTAAGCATGTCTAAACTGACCAAAGCAAGCAGGATAATATTTTGATTTCTACAGCTAATATCACCATACAATTTGGTTCCAAACCCTTATTCGAAAATATTTCGGTTAAGTTCGGCAATGGTAATTGCTATGGCCTGATAGGTGCTAATGGATGTGGAAAATCCACATTTATGAAAATTCTGTCCGGAGAGCTTGAGCCAACATCGGGCACCGTCAGTATCGATCCTGATGAACGAGTAGGTGTGCTTAAGCAGGATCAATTTGCCTATGAAGAATACACGGTAGTCGATACTGTGATTATGGGTCACCCCGAATTGTGGGAAATAAAGGCCGAGCGCGACCGTATTTACTCCTTGCCAGAAATGAGTGAAGAAGAGGGCATGAAGGTTGCTGAACTTGAAGTAGCTTTTGCAGAGCTTGATGGTTATACCGCCGAGTCACGTGCAGGAGAATTATTGCTGGGTCTGGATATCCCTGTGGAGCAACATAATGGCCCCATGAGTGCGGTAGCCCCTGGTTGGAAATTGCGCGTATTACTTGCGCAGGCCTTGTTTTCTGATCCGGATATTATGTTACTGGATGAGCCAACCAATAACCTGGACATCAACACCATTCGTTGGTTGGAAAACATACTTAACCAGCGTAATTGCACCATGATCATCATTTCTCATGACCGTCATTTCCTTAATAGTGTTTGTAGTCACATGGCGGATCTGGATTTTGGTGAATTGCGTATGTACCCGGGTAATTATGATCAATACATGACCGCATCTACCCAGGTACGCGAACAGTTGCTGGCAGACAACGCCAAGAAAAAAGGTCAGATCGACGAGTTAAAAAACTTTGTCAGTCGATTTTCTGCTAATGCTTCCAAGGCCAAGCAGGCAACATCGCGTGCCAAGCAGATTGATAAAATCAAGCTTGAAGACGTTAAGCCATCCAGTCGTAAGAATCCTTATATATCTTTTGAGCAGGACAAAAAACTGTTCCGCCTGGCGCTGGAAGTTGAGAACTTAAGTAATGGTTATGATGATGAGATCTTGTTCAGCGCTATTAATATGATGGTTGAAGTAGGGGAGCGCATCGCAGTTATCGGGCCTAACGGCATCGGTAAATCTACATTATTGCGTACCTTGATTGGCGAGCTTGAGGCAAAAACCGGTGTGGTTAAATGGTCAGATAATGCCAAGGTTGGGTATTACGCGCAGGATCATGCTGCTGATTTTGATAGTAAGACTAACTTGTTTGACTGGATGTCAGAGTGGGGCAAGGAAACGGACGACGAGCAAGCGATCCGTGGCACACTTGGACGTTTATTGTTCTCATCCGATGACAGTAATAAGCCTGTCAATATTATTTCCGGTGGTGAGCAGGGCCGCATGCTGTTTGGCAAGCTGATGTTGCAAAGACCTAATATTCTGGTCATGGATGAACCCACCAATCACCTTGATATGGAGTCTATCGAGTCATTGAATCTGGCTTTAGAAAATTATGAAGGTACATTGATCTTTGTCAGTCATGACCGGGAATTCGTATCATCATTGGCAACCCGCATTATTGAAATGAAGTCTGATGGGGTGGTCAACTTCGATGGTACTTATGAGGATTATCTGCGCAGTCAACACGTTGAGTAACTTTTTAGCTTGATAGCAATAACGCAAAGCTCGTAAAGAAATAATTATAAGTTTTTTCTTTGCGAGCTTTGCGGCCTCTGCGCTCTCTCCGTTATTGGTATCCAGTTCAAAAAAAATGTCGGAATTATCAGGGCCAGGCCACGACTTTAATCCTGCACCTTCCTGCGCATTTCCTTTTTCCTTCCATGTTTTGTTTTACTATCCAGTCGCTTCTTTTTGGCGTTACGACTGGGTTTGGTTGCTTTACGTTTTTTCGCAACCACACCGGCTCCTTTAATTAACGATTGCAAGCGCTCCAAAGCCTCCTGCTTGTTCTTTTCCTGATTACGATAGCTTTGCGCCTTGATCACGATCACGCCGTCTTTATTAATGCGCTGGTCACTAAGCTTTAACAGACGTTGTTTATAGAACTCAGGCAGGCTGGAGGCCTTGATGTCAAATCTCAAATGAATAGCGGTCGATACTTTATTAACATTCTGGCCGCCCGCACCCTGTGCGCGAATGGCGCTGATTTCAAATTCATCATCATGCAGGCTGACATTGTTGGAAATGATTAGCATGTTTGTAGAATATATATTCCATAGACAAAAAAACAGGGCCAAAAGGCTTTGTTTCTCTAAACCATAAACTCCTTGTTACTAAAGAAGGTTTCAGCAGGATTTTGTGGCGTACGTAGCGCCCCAGGAAGTTATAGATAGCATTTCTGTTGTCGTGTGGCAGAGAGTGCACAAGAACTTTATATTTTTACTATTTGTGGTAACTTGCGAAGAAAATATGTCAATCTCCCGCCATGAATATGACAGCATAAACAATTCACCGTAAGTACTTGAATATAATTAAAATTATATTATGGCATCCAGGCCAGTGTGTGTCTGGGCGCGGCGATACTACCTGGCAAATAGCCTCTATAAAGATAAAGTTGTTTTTTTTCTGGCCGATAGATTGAACTCAAATCTAAATTGATCTAACGATAAAAACGGACAGCATGACTGATCAAACTTCTATACATAAAGAACTGGCCCTTATCGTTGATGATGAGCCAACTAATCGTCTTGTACTGTCGGCATTGCTTACGCAAATGGGCTTTCGTGTAATCGAAGCAAATGACGGCTTCGATGCGATAAATCATTTCACCGTCGACAAACCCGATATTGTGTTCATGGATATCATGATGCCGGGCATGGATGGCTATGAGGCAACCAGTAAAATAAAAGAGATGTGTGGTGATAATTTTGTCCCCATTATTGTCTTGACGGCAATGAGTGATGAGGATGCGTTAGCAAAGTGCATTGCATCTGGTGGTGATGATGTACTGAGCAAGCCATTTGATGCGAGAATGTTGCAGTCAAAAATTAATGCAATGTTACGTATCCGTGATTTGCATAGAAATGTCAGTGATTTGTATGGACAGATACGGCATGAGCAAATATTGGCTGAGAAAATATTTAGTCGCGCCGTATCCACCTATAACGTTAAGTCTGAGGGCTTGCGTACTTTTATTAGTCCCGCCAGTGTTTTTAGTGGTGATATGGTATTAACCGCCTATGGTCCTGGCGGTGATCTTCATGTTTTGCTGGGTGACTTTACAGGTCACGGTCTTTCTGCAGCGATTGGTGCTTTGCCAACGGCTGAGATATTTAGTGCGATGGCGGGTAAAGGGTATGACGGGCATGCCATTATGTCCGCTATTAATGAAAAGTTATGCGTGGTTTTACCCGTCGAAATTTTTCTGTCTGCATGTTATGTCTATGTGCCAAATGATCTTAGTCATATCTCATTGCTTAATTGCGGTTTGCCAGAAGCAATGTATGTCAATAAAAATGGCGGAGAAATAAGTCGCCGTATCCCTTCATGCTTTTTGCCATTAGGGATTAGTCGCAGTTTCCCGCCCAAAAATTCATTTGAGAGCTTTGTGCCGGAGCCGGGTGGTAGTCTGTTTGTGTTTAGTGATGGGCTTATAGAAGGCCGTAATGAAGATAGTGAGGAATTTGGTGTGCACAGACTGGAATCTTCAATCAAGGATGAAGCAGACATACAGAACACCTTTGCCAGGATTATTGAAGATATCTCGGGTTTTTGTCAGCAAGCGACTCAACACGATGATATTACCTTGGTAGAGGTTCCATTTTCCGACAAGCTGTTTAGTCATAGTGGTCATAGTGAAAACAAGCAGTCTGAAGAAGTATGGCATTATGATAGTAATGATAGTGACGAGGATGATAGTTATCGCTTTGCACTATGTATTCAGGGTGCGCGACTTCGTTACGTCGACCCATTGCCGCTAGTAATGTCCAATTTAAAAGAATTGAAGCTATCCCAGAAGGTTTTGACAGAAAGTTACACAGTGCTAGCCGAGTTATTGGTCAACGCCCTGGATCATGGTGTTCTTGGTTTGGAGTCCAGTCTTAAAACGCAAGAGGATGGCTTTACTTTTTACCTGGATGAACGTAATAAGCGTCTTGAAAACCTGATTGATGGCAGTGTCGATATCGAAATTAAAATCAGCTGGGAGGTAGATGGCGGCAGCATGATGTTTATAGTAAAAGACAGTGGCAGCGGCTTTGCCTATGAGCAGCATCAGCAAGAAATTAAAAGTAATAATTCGTATTCAGGAAGAGGCTTAACGATGGTAAAAGCATTGTGTGAATCTGTGCAATACGAGGCACCTGGAAATAAAGTAGAGGTGTTATATAAATGGGCAGATTGACATTAATATCAAGATTTTTACAGTGTCTGATATTTATAATGTTGGTGTTTCAACTCAAATCAGCGATGGCAGATAAGGTCTATACTGTAGGAGTTGTCCCTCAGTTTGATTCAAGAACAATAGATAAAATATGGCGTCCTGTGCTTGATCGTTTACAGAAACATACGGGCTTTAAATTTGTTCTGCATGCGTCACCATCGATTCCCGATTTTGAACAAAAATTTATTAATGGTGATTTCGATTTTGCCTATTTGAATCCATATCATATGCTGATAGCCAGTCGCAAGCAGGGTTATATTCCACTGGTTCGCGATACCGGAAGATCATTGCGAGGGGTGCTTGTAGTACGTAAAGATAGTGGCATTAAAGATTTGTCTGTACTGCAAGGTAAGGTTATTGCTTTTCCTTCTCCAAATGCTTTAGGAGCATCACTACTGATGCGCGCAGAACTAAAGCGTCTTCATAATCTGGATATCAAGCCGCGTTATGTCAAATCACATGATTCTGTTTATCTTAATGTTGTATTAGGTCAGGCGGCAGCGGGAGGTGGCGTTGGCAAGACCTTGCAAAGGCAAAGTGACGAGCTGAAAAATAATTTACGCGTACTTTATCGCACAAGTAAAACAGCACCGCATCCATTTGCAACGCATCCTCGGGTGCAGCAAAAAGTATGGCAGCAGGTCCGGTCAGCCTTGTTATTAATGGGATCCACGGACAGTGGTCGCAAGTTGCTGGCACGTATACCGATGAAGCAGGCAGGCACAGCGAGCCTGGCAGATTATGAACCACTCAAAGCAATGGGCCTGGATAGTTTTTATCAGGAGAATCCATGACCTATGGGGCTTAGATCCAAATTAATGTTACCTGTCCTGATGGCTTTTCTGGTCATGGGGTCATTGTTGTATTGGTACTGGATACCACAATACTTAAGTGGTGAGCGTGAGCACTGGAAACAGCATCAGCAGCAGATTATTACCGCGATAGAACCATTCCTGTTGCGTGATATTCTGGCCGGAGATCTGGCTGCCCTGCATGTGACACTAAACCGTCAGTTAACTGAAAATCATATAGACTGGCGAGAATTGGAAGTATTGAATGAAGCGGGTGAGCGTTTATACCCGTTATCACCTCCCGAGAAGTTTGATGATAGTCATATCATACATTTGAGTCATAAATTAATCTGGCAAGGCAGAGACCTTGGTCAGATTAATCTTGTGGTGGATTATGCAAACGAGTTTGCAAAAAAGCAGTCTTCTGTAAATCAGCTTTCCTTGATTGGACTTTTAGTGCTGGGTGTTTTTGTTGTGCTGGCAACATTCTGGCAAACATTGTGGATCAGTATTCCGATCAAGCGTCTTGAAAAAGCGGCATTAAGTCTGGCTGAAGGTGATGCCAGTGTGCCTTTGCCCGTTGCTGGTACAGATGAGTTGGGTCATTTGACCGGCACATTTGCGATTATGCGTGATCGGCTGCAAGTAGCGATGGATGAAGTACAGTCCAGTGAAAAACGATATCGTACATTACTTGAGTCAGCAGTTGATGGCATGATTATTTTCGATCAAGAGGGCGTTATTGACACTATCAATTATGCGGCAGAAAAAATGTTCGGCTATGAAGAGGATGACGACGCAGAATATACAATGTCAGTATTGGTGCCCAATTTCGCAATTGGCGTTGCCGGAGAACAACTTGACAAGTTGTTTGATGAAGAAAAAATTATTCAGTTAAGCGGGGTTCGTAAAGACGGAGAAACATTCCTGTTAGAGATGGTTGTCAGCCTGTTTATATCCAATGATTGTTATTATTACTTTGCGGTGTTACGTGATATTAGCAAGCGTGTAGAACATGAGTCTGAACTCAAAAAAGCAAATAGTTTGCTTGAATCGTTAGTACAGAACCTGCAGGCAGGTCTTCTGGTTGAAAATGATAGCCGGAAAGTAGTAGAGGTAAATAAGTTATTTTGTGAAATGTTCAATGTTGAAGGGTCGTCAGAGGCGCTGGTCGGTTCAAGCGCTTCTAATAGTTTTCAGAATTCAGGACTTGCCTTTAAGGATATGCAGCATTTTTATGAAAGCACTGAGCGATGCATGGCATGGAGGGAAGTTGTTGCCGGCGAGGAATTGGTGCTTGCAGATGGTCGCGTATTTGAGCGTGATTATATTCCAGTACGTCTGGAAGATGACGAAGGTTATGTTCATTTCTGGTGTTATCGTGATATTACCGGACGTAAACGTATTGAAGAAGCAGTGAAGTTGCAGAGTGAACAGCTGGAGCAGGCGACTACAGAAGAGCGAGCTTTGAGTAACCTGTTACATCTCTCATTGCAGTCTACTGATCTGGATACCTTTCTTGATGAGGCCTTTAATGAGTCGAGTGCAACGGAGGCATGGCTGAAATCGCTGAACTTAATTGGCGTGGCTTTATATCTTACTGAAGACATGGGTAATGGCGATGTGCTTGCGCTGAGCGCAAAACAGGATATGCCTGGCAATCTATTGGAAACACATGAGCAGGTATTATTCGGGGAAGGGTTGTGTGGTCTTGCCGCAAGTGAACGACTGATGCAGTCTTGTAACGATATTTGTAATCTTCCTCTGATACAGGATGATGTAGTGCTTGGTGTTTTGAGTGTGCATCTTGCCTGTGATGATGAGTTATGTGAAAGCAAAAATGTATTTTTAAATCGCGTCGCGGATGTACTGGGTATGGGTATTAGTCGTCGTTATGCCAATATTATATTGCGTCAGGCAACATTGCAGGCAGAGGCCGCAGTAGTAGCGAAGAATGCATTTCTGGCAACCATGAGCCATGAAATCAGAACGCCTATGAACGGTGTTTTAGGTATGGTGCAGGTGTTGGCAAATACAGACCTGAATGAGATGCAGCGTCAATCTCTTGAAACGATTACAGAGTCTGGTAAATCATTAATGGTTGTTATAAACGACATTCTTGATTTCTCAAAGATTGAAGCGGGTAAGCTGGATCTGGATCCAATCGATTTTAATTTGCACAGAACCGTCAATGAGGTTCGTGAATTACTGCATGGTGCCAATAAAAACAAGGATCTGAAATTTGTGGTTGATTATGCAACTGATTGCCCGGTAATGTTTTCAGGTGATGCAGGACGTATACGGCAGATCATTTTAAACCTGATGGGAAATGCCGCCAAGTTTACAACACATGGTCATGTCACCATCGAAGTAAGTTGTTTATCAGAGAGTATTAATCAGGCTAAATTGAAAGTAGCTGTAAAAGATACCGGGATTGGTATTTCCGCCCAGGCACAGAAAACACTGTTTGAATCATTTACTCAGGCGGATGGGTCTACTACCCGACGTTTTGGTGGAACGGGTTTAGGTCTGTCTATCTGCAAGCAGTTGATCGAATTAATGGGTGGGGAAATTGATGTCGATAGCGAGCCCGGTGAAGGTTCTGTTTTCTGGTTTATTCTGGAGCTGCCAATAGTGGCAAGGCAAATAGTTGCGCCATTGAATAATGTTCCCGATCAGGAAGATAGTGTTAATTCACAGCAGCTGCCCCAATTTCGCGGACGTGTATTATTGGCAGAAGATGTTGAATTTAATCAAATGGTGGCGTGTAGCATGTTGTCACAGTTTGGTATTGATGTTGATGTTGCCAGTGATGGTGAGCAGGCAGTGGCTGCCTGGCGTGATGGCTCGTATGACTTGATCTTGATGGACTGTCAGATGCCGTTAATGGATGGATATCAGGCAACTGAGGCTATTAGACAGCAAGAACAACAGCGTGGGCAAGGTCGCATACCGGTTGTTGCGTTAACGGCCAATGCCATGAAAAGTGACCGCGATAAATGCCTTGAATCAGGTATGGATGACTTTTTATCCAAGCCAGTTGAAATGGAGATGCTAGGTAAGATACTGGGCAAAAGCTTGCAGTCTCTACACCAGCAAGATGATGTTAGCTCTGAGTCAGTGGTTGCAACGAGACAGATGGCAAGTGTGGATAAATCGCTTGTCGACCAGGATAAGCTTGATAGTATGCGCAAAATGATGGGCCCGGAAGTGTTCCAGCAGTTGGTTCCCGTATTCATGGACAGTACTGAAAAGTTACTGGATGATTTATTACATGCATCAGAGCAGAGTGATTCGTCCCAGGTACATCTATTAGCGCACAGTATTAAATCTGCCAGTGCCAATGTAGGTGCTATGCGTTTGAGTGATCTGGCATCGGCGCTTGAAGGAAAAGCCAGGCAAAGTGATCTTGATGAAGCATCACAATCAATCAGGCAGTTAAGAGAAATGTTTGAAGATGTTTGTGATGTACTGAAGCAGGCTTGATTTCGTGCTGATGATATTAGCCGGCTGATGCTTCCATCATATACCCCAGTCGTTCTCCTATACCCAGGTATTCATATATATCAGACGGGTAGTCACCAGGTCGCAAAACATCTTCAATAGATAATTCATCGTGATCTTTAAGGTTGATGATCAT
>Ga0316205_10004363_pt1 | contig 12460 bp, 11 predicted proteins | sample 3monthpyrite_MG_FD_204941 | JGI IMG/M metagenome (GOLD analysis project Ga0316205, IMG submission 204941) | Microbial mat bacterial communities from mineral coupon in-situ incubated in ocean water Damariscotta River, Maine, United States -... | ecosystem: Environmental > Aquatic > Marine >... | reverse complement strand
GATATTAGAGATATTTGGACTCAAGTTGGATATATCGCTCGTGCTCACGGTTCTTCTATCTTTACTAGAGGAGAAACACAAGCACTTGTTTCTGCAACATTAGGTACTCGACGTGATGAGCAAAGTGTTGATACTTTGTTTGATCAAGAGGCAAAGCAATTTTACCTACACTACAATTTCCCTCCATATTCTGTTGGTGAAGCTGGCTTCTTAAGAGGTCCTGGTCGTCGTGAAATTGGTCACGGTCACCTTGCAGAGCGTTCATTACGAATGATGATGCCGACTTTCGAAGAATTCGGATATGTGGTACGTATCATTTCTGATATTACTGAATCAAACGGTTCGTCTTCTATGGCTTCTGTTTGCGGCGGTTCTATGGCTTTGATGGATGCAGGAGTTCCTATTAAAAAACCGGTTGCCGGTATTGCAATGGGTATGATTGTTGGTGAAAACAAAACAGCGATTCTTTCTGATATTCGTGGTGAAGAGGATTTCATGGGTGACATGGATTTTAAGACTGCAGGTACATCTGATGGTATCACAGCTTGCCAAATGGATATGAAAGTTCAAGGTATTAGTTTCGAAACTATCGAAGAAGCCTTAGATCAAGCTCACACCGGAAGAATGCACATTTTAGGCGAAATGGCTAAAACCATTACTGTCGCAAGAGAAAGCATTTCTGAATTTGCTCCTCAATTCCTGAAAATGGAAATTGATGGCAGCGATATCGGTGCTGTAATCGGGCCTGGTGGGAAAGTGATCCAAACACTTCAGAAAGAAACCGGAACTGATATTCTTATCGAAGAAGATAAAAATGGAAAAGGTCAGATCACCATTTCTGCAAATGATTTAAGCAAAGCTGAAGAAGCTAAGAACCGTATCAAAATGATTGTGGGTCATTTAGAAGAAGGTGCTACTTATAAAGGTATCGTGAAATCTATCAAAGACTTTGGAGCATTTATTGAAATCGCTCCCGGAAAAGATGGACTTCTTCATATTTCTGAAATTGATCACAAGCGTGTAGAACGTGTTACTGATTACCTTCAACTTGGTGACGAGCTTGACGTGAAACTACTTAAAGTAGAGCATGGCGGAAAACTTCGTCTTTCAAGAAAAGCACTGATCGAAAGAGAAGATTAATTCTATTACTCGAAACTTATTGACATCATTCCTGCGAAAGTAGTGCCATAGGCATCCCTTCGGGAAATCTGTATTTAAGAAAAGCATCCTCATTTGGGGATGCTTTTTCGTTTCCATGCACGAGAAGCTTGCAACGAAGTGATCTCTGGAGTGAGGCAAAAATATTGAGATTATTTCTCTCGACTAAAGTCATGATCGCGAATGTAGAAATCTGATATGTTTATTGTTTTGACCTCCTCTGTCTCCTCCTTCACAAGGAGGAGGACTCGTTTTTATTATGTTGAAAGTGTTAAAGTCACTCAGAGTGAATCAACGAAGCTTGCGAAGTTGATGAAACGAAGAGCCTTCACGATCATGACCTGCCAATTAACTTATTGTGAAGATCCTTCAGTCGTCCCCGCCAGCTGGCGGATCCTTCTGGATGACTTTTGCGTGGTTAGGGTGTGGGTTCTATGATCTAATCACTCAGAGCGGAGCGAAGAGTCTTCACAATCTGGAATCAAGCTAGTATAATGTTTTGCAGTTCCTTCAGTCGTCCCCGCCAGCTGGCGGATCCTTCTGGATGACTTTTGCCTGGTTAGGGTGTGGGTTCTATGATCTAGTCACTCAGAGCGGAGCGAAGAGTCTTCACAATCTGGAATCAAGCTAGTATAATGTTTTGTAGTTCCTTCAGTCGTCCCCGCCAGCTGGCGGATCCTCCTTCTGGATGACTTTTGCATGGTTAGGGTGTGGGTTCTATGATCTAGTCACTCAGAGCGGAGCGAAGAGTCTTCACAATCATAAAACAAGCTGGATTATCGCTGTGTAGTTCCTTCAGTCGTCGCATTAACTCCTCCTTCTGGATGACTTTTGTATGGTTAAGGTGTGAGTTCTACGATCTAGTCACTCAGATCTGCCAGCTGGCGGATCTGGAAGACTTTTATAGTTTATAACAATAACCGATTTTCACATACCTGTGGATGTATATCCTTGCCAAACCTTGTATATTTGCCCACAAAAATTATTTAAATCTACGGCTATAATATCTACATGGAAAACCTGAAAGAAATCGAGAGCGTAACAAAATCTACCTTGGCAAATGGACTACGAATTGTAACAGAGAATATTGATAGTGTTAAGAGTATATCTGTGGGGATTTGGGTTAAAACCGGATCAAGAAATGAGACTCCCGAACAAGCAGGGGTGACACACTTTTTAGAACACATGCTGTTCAAAGGAACGGATAAACGCTCAGCATTTGAGATTGCTCAAAGCATGGAGTCTGTGGGTGGGTATTTAAACGCTTTTACCTCCAGTGAATACACTTGTTATTATGCTCGATGTGTGGATGAGCAGCTTGGTAGAGCATTGGATGTTCTTTCTGATATGGTTTTAAATCCATCATTTCCTGAAGAGGAAATCGAAAAGGAAAAGAAAGTGGTAATCGAAGAAATGAAAATGTACCGCGATTCTCCGGATGATTTTTTGTTTGAAGCCTTCACTACTAAGATGTTTGAAAATCATGCGTTAGGTAGACCAATATTAGGGTTTGAAGAAACAGTTTCTGCGTTTACTCGCGATGATTTGTATGAGTATATGAATGATCGGTACCGGCCTGATAATTTAATGGTTGCTGTAGCTGGTAATGTGAACCACGAAAAAGTGGTCAAATTAGTGTCGTCTTATTTTGTAGATATGAAAACTGAAGGAACTACAAACGGAGCTCAGCCGATGGATGACTTACACCCTGAAAAATTAGCTTTAACTAAGGCGATTGAGCAAACCCATTACATTCTTGGTCGGCGTGGTATGCATTTCGATCACGAAAATAAATATTTGTTATTGCTTGCAAATACTGTACTTGGAGGAGGAATGAGTTCACGGCTACATCAAAATGTGAGAGAAAAATACGGGTACTGTTATTCCATTCAAACATTCAATCAATCATATTCCGATTCTGGAATTTGGGGAGTGTATGTGGGCACAGATAAAGACTACGTGGAGCATGTGCACGAATTAGTGGTTGCCGAACTTGATAAGATCCGGAATGAAATCATCCCCGAAAAAGAATTCTCAGAGGCTAAATCTCAATTAAAAGGGAAACTATTACTGAGCCAAGAAAATACCAGCAACCGTATGATGCGACTCGCGAAAAGTGAACTATATTTTGATCGTTTTATCACTTTAGATGAATTGGAAGAAAACATCGAGAAAGTTAACGCTGAGGATGTGCTTGAATTTGCAAAAGACTTTTTTGATCAGAAATATTTTATGGAAGCTGTTCTAACTCCTGAAGAGTAAGGCAATTATCAATACAACAATTATCAATTAAGAACTATTTTGTCATTTCGAACGAAGTGAGAAATCTAAAGTTACTTTAAAAGCAATCTTAAGATTTCTCGTTCCACTCGAAATGACAATGTTTGAAATTCTTAATTGAAGCATTCTTAATTCTTAATTGAAACAATGATCTACATCAACCAATTAGCAAATCACATCGGCACAGAAATTACCCTAAAAGGATGGGTATATAATTACCGCAGCAGTGGAAGTTTAGTTTTCATCGAACTTCGTGATGGAACTGGAATTACGCAGTGTGTGGTTGCGAAAGACGAAATTTCTGACATTGCTTGGGAAGCAGCTTCTTCTTTAAAACAAGAAAGCTCACTCATCATCACAGGTATTGTTAAGGCGGATGAGCGAAGCATTGGTGGATATGAAATGCATGCGTCGGATGTTGTTGTAATACAGATTGCTGATGATTATCCGATTACGCCGAAAGATCATGGGGTAGAGTTTTTGATGAACAACCGCCATTTATGGTTGAGAAGTCAGCGGCAGTGGGCAGCCATGCGTGTACGTAACGAGATTATTTTTGCAATTCATACATTCTTCCAGAATCGGAATTTCGTTCAAATGGATTCTCCAATATTTACTGGGAATGCAGCAGAAGGCAGCACTACACTTTTTGAGACCAATTACTTTGATGAGAAAGCGTATCTCGCCCAAACCGGTCAATTATATGGCGAAGCTATGGCGATGGCACATGGTTTGATTTACACTTTCGGTCCAACTTTCAGAGCGGAGAAATCTAAGACGCGCCGACATTTGACTGAATTCTGGATGATGGAACCAGAAATGGCGTTTTACGATCTGGATATGAACATGGATTTAGCCGAAGAAATGATCCGATTTATAGTGAAGACAGCCATCGAAAAGCGTGGAAAAGAACTTGAGATCCTTGGACGAGATCTATCAAAACTTCAGCCGATTTTAGAAAAACCTTTCCATCGAATGAAATACACTGAAGCTGTGGATATTCTGAAAAGTGAAGAAACCGCTCGGGTGCTGGATGATATGCATGCATCCAGAAAAGAAGAAGAAAAAGGTTTGAAAGAGGAGAGAGAGGCTATAAAGAAAGAACATGGATCTGCTAAGAAATGGCGAAAGAAGCAGATTGAAGCTCGACAACTTGAAATTTCAGCTCGACTTGATCAGGTTGAAGAAGATTTTCGAAATATTCCAAAATGGAAGGAATCGGCACAAAATTTTGAATGGGGCAATGACTTTGGTGGATCGGATGAAACGGTACTTATGATGCAGTATGATGTACCATTAATTGTGACTCACTGGCCGGCTGAAATTAAAGCTTTTTATATGAAACGTGATGAGACCAATACATTAGCTCTAGGAATGGATGTTTTGGCTCCGGAAGGCTATGGCGAGATTATAGGAGGCAGCCAACGTGAAGACGATTTAGCGATGATGCACGAACGTATTGAGGAAGAAGGGTTAGATAAAGAAGTGTTCGAGTGGTATCTGGATCTAAGAAAATTCGGGTCTGTTCCTCATGCCGGATTTGGCCTTGGTATAGAGCGAACTGTAGCATGGGTATGTGGATTATCACACGTTCGAGAAACGATTCCTTTCCCAAGAATGATGGGCAGATTGAAACCTTAATTTTTTGGAAATTTATCAAGATTTTCTTTTTCGATTTGTTCCAATTTAAAATGTCGATCTAATGAAAAGATTTCCTCTTCAATTTCGAGATATTTATAAATAATGCCGGCCTTTTGATATAGAAGATGAGCAGGTTGGTTTTGGCTACTCTTTTGGTTTGCTAACTCAAATATAATGTCTCCAAAATGAGTTAACTCCTCATTTTTCAATGAATATTTTTCTTTTAAAGTGATTATAAATTCTTCTTGATCAACTTGAATAAGCTCATCAATATCAAGATTAAGGTGGTCTTTTAATAAATTATTGGTTTGCTCAAAAGTCTGTTCAAAGGAATTCGTTTTTGAAGAATCGAATACTTTTGAAAGAATAGCAGCTAGAACTTGAGCAACCTGATTTATTTGTTTTAGGATGTAATCTTCTCTCATTTTATTAGTTTTTTTGAGTTCCGGCAATTCCGAGCAATATTAATTGTCCGGCAATTGATGAAATAGTGAGAAATAGTACACAACCAAATAAAAAACCGAAAGGTGAGGAAATTGTGAAGCAAATAAATAAAAGTGATACAATATGTATCAGAAAAAGAAAGATTGAAATATTTTTAGAAGGCATTGAATCAGCGGTTTCCCGTCAGACTAAGCGAATTTAAAAATAATGTTTCCGTTAACCGGCTCTCTTTTGCAAAGGTACTTCCTTTATTATTTGCTCAGTTAAAACTTTCACTTCTTTACCGGTTCTAAGTGTTCCATTAATTTCAGAACCTTGTTCAGTGATTAACTGTTTCGCATAGATATTACCAAATACTCTAGCTTTCGAATGTAAAGTTAAGCTTTCTGTTATACGGAGGTCTCCCTCAACAGTGCCGGATAGCATTGCAGTTTTTGCTATAATATTACCGGTAATTCGTCCTGTATCATTTAAAATTAAATGCTGTTTGGTCATAATTTCACCATCTACAATTCCTGAAATATGAATGTTACCTTCGCTTGTAATATTTGCTGTAAGAATAGTGCCTTCAGCTATAAAGTTGATGCTGTTTGTCCTTGAATCTTTCATATACCTAAGAGGGTCTCTGACCTTATTTCGTTACGTTTTTAACAAACTATTTTTAAGTAGTAAATGCACTGTAAAGGTAATGATAACCTAATATCTTATTTAATAAATATGAGTTAAACATCACATTTTTATCTTTTGTTATTTAATGACTTATCCCTTCATATTTTATTATAAGTTACTTCGTAATAATAGCTTCGAATTCTGATCTATTGGTTTAATAGTATTAATCGGTTTACTTGTAATCTAAATTGAACTTTTCACTTAGCCTGTTTTACCATCTCCATCAATATCCTGTCCAAGATGTTTTTCCAGAACATGAAGAGTTTTTATAAGCAGAGCTCTAGTCTCTGAGAGTTCTTTTTCCAGCTGATCTACGCGATCTTCAATTGAATCTGCTTGTTCTTGTTGTCGATCAAGTTCGTTTTGTTGTATTAAATCCCAAAACATGCCCATGGTATCTCCAAAAAATGTGGTTGTTAAATTTTTGGTTACTGTTCTATATTAATGTATCCAAATTACTCAACTTTTCTAGCTAGAGTATCATTATGATGTAGCAGAAGTGACCTAAGATAACTTCCTATAAAATTTACTCCTTCAAACCCCGCAGTTTTTGCCGCTTCGTCTTCTTCTTCAAAAGTTGAATCACCGGCATTAGCATAATCTTTAAGATCGTAATATGCGCCAATGGTAAAAATATCCCAGGATGGCCCCCAAACTCTGGTAAATATCAGATTGCCTTTTTGCTCTATAGCGCCATAAAACACATTTTCATCTTCTCGTTGTTTTAAAAGGTCATCTTGTTTTCCGGCTAATGCAGTAAATATTTCGATGTGGAAATAGCCATACTCTTCAAACCATTTGTTGAATAATTCATGATCGGGTCCTTCAACAATTGCTTCTTCTTGAAAACTAACTAAATCGTGGAATACCGCGCCATAGGGCTGATCTAATGAATTTGATTCTCCACGTTGACTGACTTTTTCTTCATTAAAGTGTTCTGAAATAGCTGTAATAGGGTAGATCAGCATCAAATCCCAATGATCACCCTGACTGTGTCGTAATAAATACGGTTTCTGGATTCCGTAATTTTCATGTTTCGAAATGTCTTCTTTTATCAAATCTACAAGTTCTAAGAGATCGCCCGGTGCAGCTCTTAGCAAGGTTACTTTGTACTTATTTTGTGCAACAGTACTCGTACTAATTAAAAGGGATATGGTAAAATAAAGTAGTAATTGACGCATAATTTGTACGATTAGTTTATGTTTGATTTCACTGAATCCATCATATTCTGTAAATCACTCAGACTATACATTTTGCCATTTTGAATAACCCAACTGATTGTCTGTGTATTTGAAATGCTTTCTAAGGGATTTTGTGAAAGAAATAGTAAGTCTGCCACTTTTCCAGCTTCGATTCTACCATAATCATCCGAAAGGTTGAAAAATTTTGGACCATTGATAACCGATGTTTGAAGTGCTTCAAGAGGTGATAATCCTGAATTTACTAACAACTCAAGTTCTTTATGAATGGATTCACCGGGATAGACGTAGGAGTTAAAAGGGCCACAATCTGATCCTGCCAAAATATGTATTCCAGCATCATTCATAGGTTTTACCATGGCACTAAATGCTAATCCCCACCGTGTTCGTTGTTGGGTGTATCGTTCGCCACCGCGAGCGGCCGAAAGTATTCTTCTTTGATAGGTTTCTAATATCTCAGTAGCAATAAATGGAAGAAGTGAATCCTCAGAATGATCGGTAATATTTAATTCTCCAAGTGTTTTACCAATGTGAAGAGTTGGAGTAACATAAAATTCTTTTTCAGCTAAATTTGTATAGATAGTAAATGCAAGCTCATCATCATAATGATCCATTAATGGAGTTATCATAGAATACCCGGAATAAGCTTTTCGGATGCTATCAGCTTTGAAAGCTGTTTCAGTTAGTGCGTAGTACAAATGTTCGATTCCATCTAACCCATAATCAACAGCATCCATCAATTCGGCAGTGAGTGGCATATGGCCGGTAATTTTTAGTCCACGTTTTTCTGCTTCCTGAATAATTTGATAGTACATCTCGGCATCTAGATTACCATCGTAGATTTTTACAAAATCGGCATTTATTGATTGAAGAGAATCCAAGGCAGAAATCACATCCCCTGATGACTCAACTTGTAATGAACCTAACCAAGCAGGGCGGGAGCCGTCAAGTTTTGGTCCAGAAGTGTAAATCTTAGGTCCATTTAATTCTCCACTTTGTATTTGTTGATTCCATGTTTGAATGGAAGAAGTGATATCCCCGCCACCATCGCGTACAGAAGTGACACCATATCGCAAGAAGAGAGGAAGCATATTTTTGTTTTGATTAATTAAATCCTCACCGCCTCGAAAATGAACATGGTTATCCCATAATCCCGGAATTACAAATGCTCCACCGCCATCAAAAGACTTTTTAACCACAACATTTTTGTGATTGTCCATATAATCAACCATCACAATCCGATCATCTTTAATTGCAATGAAGTTATTGCTGCTTATTTCGCCGGATTCTACATCAATCACTTGAACATTAAGAATGGCATAATCAGCTTGTTTTGGTATGGAACAATTAATTAGAAGGAATATGCCGAGAATATAAATGTAGTATTTCATGTAACACATTGATTCATAAGCGTTGAAAGTATTGAATGAAGACATCAATCAATAATTGAATTAGAATGATTAATTTGTGCCTATGAACCAAACAATTTCTTTCGCATACATATTCTTCTCGATTCTATTCATTGTTCTGATATCGGCCACTAATTTGAGCGTGCATTGGCTCTTAAAAATCATACCAATTCTCATTTTATGGATGATGGTATGGCGCGCAGAATTCTTCAAACATAGACTGCTATTACTTGGCGCATTGACAGCGTCGGTTGTAGGCGATATTTTGCTTCATAGAGATTTATTTGTACTTGGTTTATCAGCTTTTCTAATTGCTCAAATTCAGTATGCATTTTTGTTTTATCAGTTCAGGAAGTTACCTGTCCATCGACTTGGACTTTCTTTTATTTTGCTGATTTACTTAGTCGGAATGTTGGTATTGTTGATTCCCAACCTTGGAGAAATGATGATTCCTGTTTTTGGCTACTTAATTGCAATTTCTGCGATGGGTTTTTTGGCTATTCAGTCTTCATTACCCATAAAATGGGCAGTTTTAGGCGCACTCGTTTTTATCTTATCAGATTCACTTATTGCAGCTAACAAATTCATGTTTGAAGTGCCGCATGATAGATTATTTGTTATGAGTACCTATTATGCCGCGCAATGGCTGCTAGTATCCGGATTTTTGTCAAACAAGGGAATTTTCAGCGAATAAAATCTTAGAAAGAAAGACTGAAACTGATTGGGAATTGGAATTTGGAATGTGATATTTTCAATCAATGGCAAAACGGACAACCAGCGTAGATAACTATCAAACTATTCTGTCTCATCTTCAAACGGGAGCGCTGAAACCGGTCTATTATTTGTATGGTAAAGAGGAATTCTACCTCGATCAGCTTGTAGAAAAATTCTCAAATTTGTTACCGGCTCACGAGAAAGACTTCAATTTCGACTTATTATATGGGCAGGATGTAACTCCCGCAAAACTTATAGCTATCGCGCGAAGTTACCCCATGATGGCTGAGCGACGAGTGCTCATTGTTCGGAATTTCCTTCAAACAGCCAAAGGTTCATCCGGTGAAGGTGACATGAACGATTTTATATCGTATTTGGAGCAGCCAAATCCTACTTGTTTGGTTGTTTTCTTTGATACCGGCAAACCAGCAGGTAATACAAAAATTGGAAAGGCAATTTCAAAAAATCCAAATGTTGGTTTTTTTCATTTTGAATCCATGCCTGATTACATGATTCCGGATTGGATCATCAGTTGGGTTGATACGCATCATCATAAAAGTATACATGCAGGTGCAGCTCAACTTTTAGGCCAATTTGTAGGGAATAATCTCCAGTTATTGTCTAGCGAAATAGACAAAGTGTGCACTTTTGTGGACACTAAACATGAAGTAACCGAAGCTGATGTTAAAGAAATTATTGGCTCATACCGTGAATATTCAGCAATAGAGCTCAAAGAAGCCATTATTGGGCGCAATCTCAATCAGGCACTATATATATCGGAACAAATATTGCAACACAGTAAATCAGACACGGGGGAATTAATTCGGCTCGTGGGATTCTTTTACAGTGTGTTTGTGAATATTTGGCAAATTAGACGTCTTGCCGAAAAAGGGTTGGGAAAAGCCCAGGTTCAGTCTCAAATGGGGATGAACGCCTGGTACTTTGATCGCCTTTGGAAAGATGCCGCCAATTTCCGCTATGCAGATATGCCTCGTATATTCGAAGCACTTCTGGATGCTGACAAATCCATCAAAGGATTCTCCACACTTGATACCACGTCCATTTTATTCCTTCTAGTCAAGCGATTAATCGGTTGATCCACAGGATCGCGATTAAATCGTGACTAAATAGAACAGGAACTAAATTGGGAAAACATCAAGATGACTGCGTTCAAGCATACCGCAATATCCAAATACAGCGACGAAGATTTAATGGAATTTGTACAAATGGGGAAAGAATCGGCTTTTACTGAATTAGTAATTCGCTATAACGATCGTCTCCATAATTTTTTATATCGATATACGCAGAATCATCAGGATTGTGAAGATTTAGTACAAGAGACATTTTTAAGGGTTCATAAGAGCAAACACAGCTACGAACGTATTGCAAAGTTTAGTACATGGATGTACACGATTGCCATCAACCTTGCTAAGAGTTTATATAAGAAAAAGAAGAGAATGCAGTTGGTTTCGATTCACAAGGATGAAAGTAACCCCGATGCATTTGAAATGATTTTAGAGGATCAAGCAATACTTCAGGACGAGGTGCTTCATCAAAAACTAAGTTTGGTGCAGCTAGAAGAAGCATTGGCTTCAATGCAAGATGAATTTCGCAGCGTTGTGATTTTGAGAGATGTAGAGCAATTGAGTTATGAAGAGATTTCTGAAAAATTGGATGTTCCTATGGGTACCGTCAAGTCAAGGATAAACCGCGGTAGAGCACAAATAAGTAAGAAAATTAGCCAATATGTTGATCTGGGAACTTCTTTCTAACAATTGAATAGAAGAGCTCGAAGGATACTAACCAACCCCTTGAGTATGGATTTCATGGTGAAAGAATACCATCCCGTAATCGAAGAATATATTCTCGATTATGTGGATGAGAAACTAACGGCGACAGAGAGAGACGCTTTCGAGGAGGTGCTGGTTTCGGACGATGATCTCCGAAATCTGGCATTCTCCGCGAAAGACGGAAAAAAATTGGTTTCGCTACTACGAGTTCTTAGAAGAGTAGAATTAGGAAAATGACAATTAGAAATTTGGAGTAGCCCTATTGATTTAATGCGAAGTGAGAAATGTAAATTCAATATTAAACATTCATTATGGATATCCCAATACACAAGATCACCCATTCCTATTTATTTAATGAGCGTCATTTTCTTTGTTTCAATAAAACCACCTGCATCGATTCGATAAAAGTATACTCCACTTGAAAGGGCAGTAGCGTCAAATGGAACATCATGATTGCCAGCTGTCTTAAGACTATTCTCAAGAACTGCTACTTCACGTCCTAGCATATCAAAGACTTTCAATGTGGTATTACTGCTTACTGCCAACTGATAGCTGATCACTGTAGATGGATTAAATGGATTTGGGTAGTTTTGATGGAGTTTGAAGTTTAAGACCTTCTCAATTAACTCGGAGGAAAGTCCACCTGAAGCCTGAGTTAAGATATAAGTAGAATAAGGAGGGAGTTCAACTTCTAAGAAAAAAAGTGAATCATCATCACAATAAAGGACTTCATATGGAAAATAATTACCAAACAGAAACTGGACATCACATCCACCAAGATTACCCTTGTGATCAAAAAACTGATTAGGTATTTCGATGAAAATATTGTCTAGTTTTTCACTACTGAGATTTGTAATAACAATCACTGGGTTAATCCCATCTTCATTTCCTCTAATAAAAGAAAGTACACGCTCATCTGAGGAAGACCCAATATCTAACTGCCCGAACTGCAATTGATAACCAGAATTCCTTAGCTGAATCAACTCGCGATAATGATTAAACAATGAATTTTCATCCTCACGCATCACATCTACATTGAATTCGGCAAAGTTAGAATTAGGTGATCTCCAAGGATTTCCGATTGTAAATCCGGCATTTGCCTCATCACTCCATTGCATAGGAAGGCGGATATCTTCATCCGGTTTTTGTCCTAGCA
>Ga0316205_10004362_pt1 | contig 12463 bp, 7 predicted proteins | sample 3monthpyrite_MG_FD_204941 | JGI IMG/M metagenome (GOLD analysis project Ga0316205, IMG submission 204941) | Microbial mat bacterial communities from mineral coupon in-situ incubated in ocean water Damariscotta River, Maine, United States -... | ecosystem: Environmental > Aquatic > Marine >... | reverse complement strand
GACGAGGTCGGCGCACCCACCGACCAGAAGCCGGCGTCGATATCGCCATTGGCCAGCGCGTCGGCGGTTTCATTGAAGTTCAGGCGCTGCTCATCGATGTCGTCATACGAGATGCCGTTGGCTTCAAGGATGGTGGCGGCGTTGACCTCGGTGCCCGAGCCAGGCGCGCCCACCGAAATACGGCGACCGACCATATCGCTGAGCGATTCGATGCCGCTGCCTTCGAGCGTGACGATCTGCACCATGTTGGCATACATCGATGCCAGCCCGCGGATCATCTCCAGTTGCTGGCCTTCAAAACGGCCCGTGCCGGTCTGCGCCTGCGCGACCGTATCGGCCAGACCCAGCGCCAGATCGGCGTCGCCAGTGGCGATCAGGCCCATATTGGCAACCGAGGCGCCGGTGACTTCGGCGGCGGCGGAATACCCTTCGACGTTGTTGTTGATGACCTCGGCAAGCCCGCCGCCCATCGGGTAATAGACACCGCCGGTGCCCCCGGTGGCGATCGAAAGCTGCATTTGCGCAACCGCAGGCGCGGCGGCCAGAGCAAAGGCTGCGGCCAGAATCGGACTGAATTTCATGGTGGGTCCTCCCTTTTTTGATTTGTGGCCGGATCATAGGCGCTTCGAGCCCGCCAAAACAAGGGGTAGCGCCGCGTCGTGCGGTCGCAATCTCGATCCGTGGAAAATCCGGTCAGTCGCGCTTGATCGATTTTTCGAAATACGGAACCGGCGCGATGCGGGCGCGGATCGGCGTGACTTCGTGCTCCTCGACCGTCGGGCGCCGGGAATTGGGCTCGCCCCATATCAGCGTCACATCGCGTCCCATGACCGCCTGATCGGTGTCGATCAGCGCGGTGGACAACACCGCGCCCGCGTTCGACGAATATGCGCTCCATTGCGAGGTGCCGATCATCACGCCGTCGGCCATCACCGCGTCGTATTCAAAGGTCGCATACATCGGCACCGGAAGCTGGATGAACCGGGTGCGCGGGCGCTCGGGCCCGACAGATCGCTGCAAGACGCGGAACACGTCATCGTTGTTCCATTCCAGCGTGACCTTGGTGCGCCGTTTTTTGCCATTCTTCGCCAACAGCGCATCGCGACCGATGAAGTCATGGTCGAAATGGACCATCGGCCCGTAGCCCAGTTCATAGGGTTCGACCATGTAATCGGTGGGATCGTCCGACACGAAGCTGCCGCCCAGTGATGCGTTGGCCTCGAACGCCGCCGCCGGCTGCCACTCGCGGAAGGCCCTGGTGCCGTCGCCCGCGTAGATTGCCGGGAACGGGCGGGGCATCCAGCCGCTTTCCTGCGCGGCGGTGGGGTAGGTGATCGATCCGGCCTTGCGCAGCCCGTATTTCACGCCGACCTCTTCAACCCGCGCGCGCACCGCCTGCTGCGCGTCCCACGGGCCGTAAAACTCGAACCCCGGCCGACCGGCCATGCCATGGCGCAGCGCGCGCACCGTATGCCCGGCGATCTGGAATTCCCCGATATGGAAGAATTTGATATCCGGCAGGGTGCCGTCCGACACCTCTTGCGCCATGGCCAGCGCGTTGGGCCCCTGAAGCTGAAAGCGGAACACATCACGCTGGGGGCGGGGCACAATCATGTTCTCGTTGCGCGTGACCTCAACCTGATACGCGGACCGCTCGGCCTGGAATTGCACCCAGCTGCTGGCCGTGGGCGGGCCAACGACGCGCAGAAAATCTTCGGATTCGCGAAAGATGATCGCGTCCGAAATCAGGTAGCCCCGGTCGTCGACCATCACCAGTTGCTTGGCGCGCATCGGCGTCAGGGTGTCCAACCGGTTCGACGCCAACCCCGCGATGAACGGTAGCGCATCGCCGCCGCGCAGGTGCAGTTCGGTCATGTGATAGGATTGCTCGAACATCACCACCGTTTCGTGCCACGCGCGCTGTTCATCGCGCCAATTGGTGAATTCGGGCGGGATGCCGGGGAATATGGTCAGCCCGGCGGGCGACTGGCGCACCATGTTCAGCGCGCCGCCATGGGCGTTGATCTTCTGCTCCAGGCTTTGGAATTCGGGCATCATGCTCTCCTTGCGCGGGATGGCGGTTTGGGATGTAGCTTGAAGCAGGTCAGGCGTGATGTAAAATTCCAAGATCTGCGGCTTGCATAGAAAGAATCTATATCTCATGGATCCAAGACATTTGATGCAGCTTGCCGTGGTGGTCGAATTGGGCTCGGTCACCAAGGCGGCGCGCAAGCTGAACCTGACCCAGCCGACATTGTCGCGCACGATCCGCGTGATCGAGGACCGGGTGGGCGGCAAGGTGCTGCGGCGCGGGCGGTATGGTGTGACGGCCACCCAGATCGGCCAGCGCCTGGCCGAGGAGGGGCGCGCGATCATCCTGCATGCCGAAGCGGCGCAATTGGCGGTGCAGGAATGGCGGCACGGTCTGGGCGGGGATGTGCGGCTCGGGCTGGGTCCGATGCTGGCCGTGTCCCTGATGGCCGAGTTTTTCAGCCGCAACGCAGGCAGCGCCCCGGCATACGGTCTGAAGCTGAGCACCGACCTGCCGATGGCGCTGCTGGACCGGCTGAAGGCCGATGAACTGGATGCCGCCATCCTGCCCCATGACCTCAGCCGCCGCGACGATACCCTGCACCGCGACCTGCTGTTCACCGACCGGCTGGCGATCTTTGTCGGCAGCCGGGATCCGCTGGCGGGACAAAGCGGCGTGGACCCCGCGCGGCTGGCCGATCATGCCTGGATCACCGTTTCCGAACGCGCCGGGCTGTTCGACCTGACGCACGGCGCGCTGGAGGCGTTGGGCCTGCCGGACGTGATCCCCCGGATCGAGAATTCGGGCGACGTGATGATTACCTTCCGGCTGCTGGAACAGACCCGCGCCTGCGCGGTTCTGCCCCTGCGGCTGGCATCGCTGGTGCAAGACCGTTTCAGGATCGCGCCCGTTACCGTGACCGCATCGTTGCCGACCCGGGATGTCGGCTTCTGGACCACACCGGCCGGACGCGACCGGCCCGAGGTGGTCGATTTCCGGGCGCGGCTCAGGGCGTTCCTGCCGGTTGTCGGGTTGGCGGGTTGAGCGGGGCCGGGGCCCGTCAGGCGATCTCGAACATCGACAAGACGACGCTGGAGGCCTTTCGCCCGCCGCGCCCGATGAACAGGCTCCTGTTCACCCAGTCATAGCGCGGGTCCCCGGTTTCCAGCCGGCAATGGGTGCACATGTAGTAATCAGACGGATCCACATCCGCGCCCGATGCCACGCGGGCCATCACATCGGCCGGGCCATGGCGCAGGCCGTAATTGATCACCTCGATCACCGCGCCATCATCGGTTTCCAGCGCGTAGCGGGTGTCCAGTTCGGCCAGCCCGCCCGCGAACACCGTCTGCCAATCGGCGCCCAGGTTCATCACCCGCCCGTTGATCCGCGCGCCGCTGACCGTGCCGCCGGTGATCGGGATGATCCGCCGTTGTCCGGCGCGCCCCGGTCCCAGTTCCATGATCGGGGCCAGGGTGACGGCCAGATCGAAAGCGTGGATCAGGGGCGGCGGCTCGAAACGCATCGGCGGGTCCTTTCCGGTGTCGCGGAATGATGCCCAGTCCCGCCGCCCATTGCAATGTCCGGGGCAAGCATTGCGTCTTGGATTACAGGCGGTATCGTTGCCCATCGGGTCAGACGGGGGGCAGGACATGGGCAGCACGGCAGGCATGACCGCGGGTGCAGCGCTGTTCGTGCGGCTCAAGGCGTTGGGGGTCGATTACGTCTTTGCCAATTCTGGCACCGATTTCCCGCCGATCATCGAGGGCTTGATCGAAGCCCGGCGGCGCGGGCTGGACCTGCCCATCCCGGTAACGGTGCCGCATGAGCACGCGGCGGTCAGCATGGCGCATGGCTACTACCAGATGACCGGCCGCGCGCAGGCGGTGATGCTGCACACCAATGTCGGGCTGGCGAACGCAGCGACCGGGGCGATCAACGCGGCCTGCGATCAGGTGCCGATGATCCTGATGTCGGGCCGAACGCCGGTGACCGAAGGCGGGCGTTTTGGCGCGCGCACCGTGCCGATCGGCTGGGGACAGGAGATGTTCGACCAGACGGCCCTGGTGCGCGAGGCGGTGAAATGGGAGTATGAGCTGAAAGTGCCCGAGCAGATCTGCGATCTGCTGGACCGCGCCCATGCCATCGCCAATTCCACGCCCAAGGGGCCGGTCTATCTGTCCCTCCCGCGTGAAGTGCTGTGCGAGCAAACACCGGCCCGCGTCTCGGCGCCGGTCCGCCTGACCCCGGTGCAACCCGCCCCGACGCCCGACGCGCTGGAACAGGCCGCACGGATGCTGGCGGGCGCGCGAAACCCGGTGATCGTCAGCCAGCGCGGCGCCGGATCGGAGGCGGCGTTTCGGGCGTTGTCGGGGTTCCTGACCAACTGGGCCGTGCCGTTGTGCCATTACTGGCCCAACCAGGTGTCGGTGCCGATGGATCACCCGATGCAGGTGGGCACCGATCCCGCGCCGTGGCTGGAACAGGCCGATGTGGTGCTGGTCATCAACGCGCTGGCGCCGTGGTGGCCGGACCGTGTGAGCCTGCCGGAAACCGCGCGGGTGATCCAGTTGGGCCCCGATCCCCTGCACAGCCGCACACCCGTGCGCAACTTCCCCGCCGATCTGACCCTGCCGGGCGAAATCGCGCCGACCGTCCTGGCGCTGATCGCCGCGATGGACCAGCAGCACCGCGACGCGGACCTGATTGCCTCCCGCCGCGCCCGCGTGATGCAGCGCGCGGACAAGATGCGCGCGGCATCCACCGCGCGGGCCGAACAGGGCAACGGCGCGCCGATGACCAAGGAGTGGGTCAGCCTGTGCCTGGGGCGCGCGATCAGGGCTCAGGCGATCAAGGGGCGCACGGCCACGGTGTTCCACGAACTCGGCTGCCCGATCGAGGCGCTGGGCACCGATCAGCACCTTGGCTACGTGCAGGAACCCTACTCCGGCGGTCTGGGCTGGGGTCTGCCCGCCGCGCTGGGCGCGCAACTGGCCGATCCTGACCGGCTGATCTTTGCGACGATGGGCGATGGCAGCTACATGTTCGCCAACCCTACCGTCTGCCACATGCTGGCCGAGGGGCTGGGCCTGCCCATCATCACCCTGATCCTGAACAATGAGGAATGGGGCGCCGTGCGCAAATCGGCTGAAGGGCTGTATCCGCATGGGCAGGCGCGGCTCAGCAACGACGTGCCCCTGACCAGCCTGCGCCCCAGCCCCGATTTCACCCTGACCGCGCTGGCCAGCCGCGCCTATTCCGAAACCGTCACCGACGGCGCGGACCTGCCGGATGCGCTGGAACGCGCCATCGATGTGGCCACCCGACAGCGGCGGCAGGTCTTGCTGAACATCGCCATTGCCCGCGAAACCGCCCCGTAGGGCGCCGTTGGCCGCATCGCCCCGTTGACGCACCGCACTCACACGCGCATATCCGCCATAAGACCCAATTCGAGCTGCTTTCTGCCCTGACAGGACATCCCATGATCCAAGACACCCCCGCCCTGATCGCCGCCATTCGGGCCCACTTCGCGCATGTGGACACCTGCCCGTTCCAAGGCCCGCGTGTTTTCTTTGAGAACGCCGGCGGTGCGCTGACGTTGAAAGCCGTGGCGGAAACGTCGGCCAGCTATGCCGCGATCCCCGACAATCAGGGGCGCGACAACCCGGCGTCCCATGCGCTGGTGGCGACGATCAACAAGGCCAAGGCCGATATGGCGATGTTCATGAACGCCGGATCGGGCCAGTTCTTCGCCGGCGAAAGCGGCACGGAATTGTTATTTCGCATGATCCGCACGGCCTGCCTGAACGCGCCGAAGGGGGGCAAGGTCATCGGCTCGTCCATCGAGCACCCGGCCAGCCGCAGCGCCGCGCGCCGCTGGGCCGAAATTGCAGGGCTGGACTATGTCAACGTGCCGCATGATGACGCCACCGGGCGGGTCACCGCCGCCGATTACGCGGCGCTGATGACCCCGGATGTGGCCGTGGCGACGATCCTTCATGCCTCGCCCGTCACCGGCATCGGCATGGATGTGGCGGCGATTTCGGCGGCGATCCGGGCCGTGGCGCCCGATTGCCTGATTGTCGTCGACGGCATCCAGCACGCCGCGCATGGCAATATCGACATCGACGCCTACAACGTCGATGGCTACGCGATTTCGCCCTACAAGGTGTTTTCACGCCACGGCTACGGGATCGGCTGGATTTCGGATCGCCTGTCGCGCCTGTCGCATGACAAGCTGGACGGCGCACCGGAAACGGGGTGGGAGTTCGGCACCCGTGACACCGGCGCCTATGCCACGATGTCCGACGTGGTGGCCTATTTCGATTGGCTGGGCGGCGAAGTGTCAAAGGAAACCGAACCCCGCAAGCGGATCGAGGCCGCGGCGCGGGCGATCCATGACTACGAAACGCACCTGACCACCGCCATGATCCACGGCACCGGCAACCTGCCCGGGCTGGCCCAAATGGACCATGTCACCGTGCTGGCGGGCGCGGACAACCCGGCGCGCGAAGGGTTGGTGTCCATCGTGGTCAAGGGCCGCCCGTCGCCCGAGGTGGTGACGATCCTGAACGAGCAGGGCATCCGCACCCATACCCGCAAGGCCGACCACTACAGCGCCAACGTGCTGGAGCCGCTGGGGCTGAGCGACTGCATCCGCATTTCCCTGTGCCATTACAACACCGAGGCCGAAGTGGCCGCGCTGCTGGCGGTGCTCAGGGAATTGGCCGACTGAGCGACCACGACATCAGCCACGAGGCAGGAATAGCGGTCCGGGCGATCACCGCACCCGCACCGGCATGCGGGCGTAGCCGCGAAACCTGGCCAGCGGCATGATTTCCGCGTCGCCATTGGCCGCCAGCCCGGGGAACCGCTGCACCAGCTGGCCCAGCGCAATCCGCCCCTCGATCCGGCTCAGGGTCGCGCCCAGGCAGACATGGATGCCGGTGATGAAGGCGATATGCTTGTTCGGCTTGCGGCGCAGGTCCACGCGATCAGGGTCGGCGAACACATCAGGGTCACGGTTCGCCCCGCCGATGGAGGTGTGAATATAGGTCCCTTTGGGCAGCACCCCGTGGCTGAGTTCGATATCCTCGCCCGCCATGCGGTTGCCGATTTGCAGGGGCGATTCAAAACGCAGGAATTCCTCGACGGCGGTTTCGATGATGTCGGGGTTGTCCAGAAGGTCACGGTGCTGGTCGGGGTTGTCCAGCAAGGTGGCCACCGAATTGCCGACCAGCGATGTCGTGGTTTCATGCCCGGCGTTCAACAAAAAGATACAGTTCTGGATCAGCTCTTCTTGCGTCAACGCGCGCCCGTCCACCTCACCAAAGATCAGCGAGTCCAGCACTTCGCCCTGCCCAGCGCTTTCGGGATGGGCGCGGCGGTGGTTGATGAGATCGTTCAGGATCTGGGAAAACTCGGTCACGGCGGCGTTGCCGGCCGCCAGCCGTTCCGCCGAAACGACCGGGTCCAGCGCGCCCAGGATGGCCAGCGAAAAGCGGCGCAGATTCGGGCGGAATTCCTCGGGGATGCCCAGCATGAAGCTGATGATCTCGGTCGGCAATTCCTTGGCGAAATCGTCGATCATGTCCAGCTCGCCCAGGTCCTCGATCCGGTCCAGAAGCCGGGCCACGATATCGGCGATCAGCGGTTCGAATTCGGCCAGCTTGCGCGGCGTGAACGCGCCCGAGATCAGCTTGCGCACCACGGTATGATAGGGCGGATCGTTGAAGATCAGCGATGTCGTGTGATGCTCATACAGCGGGCATTGGCCGAATTTCTTGCCGAATTCCTGCGTCTTGTCCGACAGCATCGCGCGGGATTGATAGACCTTCAGGCAGTCGTCATGCCGCGTCAGGTAGACCGAGCCGTCGGCATTGCGGTGCATCGGGCTTTGCGCGCGCAACCGGTGCAGCACCGGGTGCGGGTTTTCGATGAACGCGCGGTTGATGCTGTTCAGGTCGAAATCGTCGATGGTGTCTGGCATGGGGCCCTCCGGCAGCCAGCCTAGCGGCGAGGCGGGGGGCGGGCAAGAACAGTTGGCGCGGCCACCCGCCAGGGATCACAGATCCAGCGTCAGGTGGCCGTCCGCGTGCAGGGCGCGGGACTGGCAGGTGATGATCTGGGTTTCGCGCTGGGCGTTGGACAGCACGAAATCCCGGTGCTCGACCGCGCCGTCGATCAGCCCGCATTTGCACACGCCGCAGATCCCGTCCGAGCATTTCACGTCCACAGGCACGCCATTGTCCAGCAACACGTCCGACAGGGTTTGATCCGCGCTGACCTGAAGTTCCTTGCCAGACTTGGCCAATGTCACGGTGAACGGATGGTTCACGTAATCGGGCTGTTCGGGAACCGAGAAATATTCCAGATGCCGCGCCGCATCAGGGAATCCCTGCCGTTCTGCGGCCTCGATCACGCCTTGCATGTAGCGGTCCGGCCCGCAGGTGTAGACATGCCAGCCGGGCCGGTAGCCGGCCAGGATCGCATCCAGATCCGCCCGGCTGCCCTGATCCGAAAAATGGAACCGCACACGGTCGGCCCAGGGCACGCGGCGCAGATCGACCAGATAGCCCGCGCCATCCATGCGGCTGGCGGAGTAATGCAACTCAAAGTCGGCGCCCAGCGCGTGCAGGCGGTGGGCGAAGGCGATCATCGGCGTGATGCCGATGCCGCCGCCCATCAGGAAGGTCCTGGCTGCGTCCTCGACCAGTTCGAAATGATTGATCGGCTTCGAAATGAACACCCGCCGGCCTTCGGTGAAGATCCGGTGCAACATCTTCGATCCGCCGCGCCCGTCATCCTCTCGCAGGACGCCGATCTGGTAGGTGCCCGTATCGGCCGGGTTCCCGGACATCGAATATTGCCGCAGCATCTCGGGTGTCACCACCACGTCCAGATGCCCGCCCGCCGTCCAGGCCGGCAGCGCCGCGCCGTCCCAGGCGGTGAATTCGTATTTGGTGACGGCATCGGCCATGCGTTCGACCCTGGACACGCGTGCCATGATCACCGGGGCGTCGTCGAATGTCGGGCGCTCATGCGCCAGCCCGTCGGTTTCACCCCGCGCAAGCCGCGCCTTGTATTCGGTTGCGCTGATCATGTCGCGGTAGGCCTGTATCCCGGCCTCGCGGTCCATGGGAAACGGATAGGGCCAGGGCCAGGGCGCCAGATTGGCGGGATAGACCGCCAGCGTCTGGTCCTCGAACTTCAGGTCCAGCTTTGGGTCCAGCTCACGTCGGTTGACGGGTTGAGCGGGCGCTTTGTATCCGCCGTCGGGTTTCAGCTCCAGATCCCACCACCATTTCTTGGCGTCGTTCGGCCCGCCATGGCCCAGCGTATCGTCCAGCTTGGCCAGCATCGGCGCGGCCGAAGGCAGGTTCATCGCCATCCAGCGGAACGGCTTTTCGGCAAAGATCCCTTCCAGATTCCAAGGGCAGGTCTTCATACAGCGCCCGCACATCGCCCCGCCTTCGGTGGTGATGCGGTAGGTCGTGCATTTCTGGCTGTCGGATTTCCAGATCTCGTAGCCGTTGAACATCCGCTTCGGCCCGGCGGTGATCGCACCGGACGGGCATTCGCGCGCGCATTTGTTGCAGCTCTCGCAGAAATGTTGCAGCCCGAAATCGATCGGTTTGTCATGTGCCAGCGGCATGTCGGTGGTCACCACACCGGATTTCAGGCGCGGGCCCAGCAGCGGGTTCAGAATGACCTCGCCGATGCGGCTGACCTCGCCCAGCCCGGACAAGAGCAGCAAGGGCGGTTGCAACACCTCGCCATCCATCACCGAATGCGCCTTGGCCTTGTAGCCCAGATTGCGGATCTGCCTGGCGATCACCCCGCCCAGCAATGAGAACCGCAGATAGGCGCGCATGGATTGCGCCACGGCGATCCAGTCATCGCCCGAGGCCCCCTCCATCGTCTCGAACCCCTGGTCGATGATCATCGAAATCGCCTGGTCGTGCGGCGGGTCGATTTCGGCGCCGGTAGAATCGTGGCTATACCAGGTCCAGTCCGGGCAGCGGCTGATCCCCACGGCATCGACCCCCAGGAAATAGCTGGCGGCCTTCACGTTGTCGGCGTTGCGCCGGGCGTCGGTCGGGCGGTGCTGCGTGGGGGCAGGATCACCATCTTGCAACAGCACGAAGGCCCCCAGCATCCGTCGCTGGGCGAACGAGGGTGCGCTCTTGCGCGCATACCAGCCGCCCGTCGCCGCCTGTTGCTGCTTCTTGCCCAGATCCCCGAACTGCGCGCGCGCGAACATGTCGGTGCGCTTGGGCACCCGCGCCACGCGTGGCTCGTCGATAAAGGTCGTCGGCGTGTCCACACGCTTGAGCGTCTCGAAGGGATGCGCGCCCATCACATAGTCGCGCCGCGCATAGGGATCGCGGTTCAGCGCGCCTTTCTGGGTGCCCTTGCCCAGCCACCACGCCGGGCCCTGGGTGCGAAACCACGGCTGCCGCGCCATGGGTTCAAGCGGCGCGTCATGGGCCAAGGCGAAATTCGTAGTGACGACCGCCAGCCCGAAGCCCGGCCCGATCCACGGCGCCACCAGCTGCCCGTCCTGGACCACGGTGATGCCGGCGGCCACGGCCAGCTTGTTCAGATCGATATCCGTGGAGGTCGGCGTATGTGCGCGCGCGGAATAGCCCAGCAGATGCAGATAGCTGCTCAGGATCACCGCGCATTCCGTCGCGCGCAGGGCGCCGCGATGGTCCTGCGCGTCTTCGATCCATTCGCTGCCGCGCTCGCCCCGGCGCACCGTGCGGTTGTGCTCGAACAGGCAGACGATGGCATGGGTATGATGGTCGATCGGGCCCAGCGGCGCCTCGATACTATCTTTCAGCCCGGCCATGATCTGATCGATGCCGGAAGCCAGCGTCTTGGTCTGCCTGGTGCGGATGTCATCGGCCAGCCGGTCGATATCGGGGTTGCGGGCGGGCGTGTCCAGCACCACGCCATCCGGCATCCGGCAGATCCCCATCATCGAGGCATCCTGAAAATAGCCGAAGGACTTCATGTGGTTGGCGCGTTCATCCAGATCGCCCGGCGCGGCGGCGGGTTCGGGGTTCACCAGCCCGTCGCGGATCACATCCATCATCGCCTGATATTCGCCCATGGCGTTGACCAGCGAATGCGGCGTGTTCAGGGCGCGAAAATCCAGCGGGCTGAACGCGGGCACGGCGGACAGATCCACCGGCCCCGGCCGACGCGAGAGGCGCTCCAGCGGATAGGGGCCCAAGTGAAACGGACGAGTCTTGCTGGAGAAAAAACGAATGCCCATTTCAGTCCCTGCCGAATTGATTGCTGTGTTAATCATTGCACCCCGGCGGCCAAAAGCCAAGCCGTGGATGCAGCTAAGCCGCCAGCCGTGCGTTCAGCCGCTCCAGCATGGTCAGGCACTGGTCCATCTGATCCAGTGAAACATATTCATCCGCCTTGTGCGCTTGTTCGATGGAGCCCGGCCCGCAGACCACCACATCGGTGCCCAGCGCCTGAAAGAGCCCCGCCTCGGTGCCGAACGCCACCAGATCGGCGCCATTCGCGCCGGTGAGTTCAGCCATGATGCGCCGCGCTTCGTTGTCATCGGTGGGGATCAGCCCGGCGACCTCGCCAATGGTTTCCACGTCGATCGCGGCGTCGGCGTAGACCGCGCGCATGGCGGGCAGCAACTCGCCGTCAACCAGGGCGCGCAGGTGGTCCTTGACGAAGTCCGCGTCCCCGTCCTGCACGGGGCGCATTTCCCAATCCACCTGAGCCGTCGGCGCGATGACGTTGTGCGCCACCCCGCCATGCAGCGCGCCCACGTTGATCGTGGTCCAGGGCGGGTCAAAGCAGCCATTTATCGGCGCGCGGGCGCGCAGGGCGTCTTTCAGCGCCAAGAGCCGCCCGACATAGCGCGCGGCGTATTCCACCGCGTTCACCCCGTGATCGGGGGCCGAGCCATGGCCGGGAAGCCCCTGAAACCGGGTGGTGTATTCGAAACACCCTTTATGGCCTTCGATGATGCGCATCTCGGTCGGCTCGCCGATGATCGCCACGCCCGGCGTCAGGCCACGGGCCTTCAGCGCCGCCACCAGATGACGCGCGCCGATGCAGCCGGTTTCCTCATCATATGTCAGGCTGATGTGCAGCGGGCGGGTCAAGGGGCGTCGCCCGAACGCCGGGGCCACGGCCAGCACGGCGGCAATGAAGCCCTTCATGTCACAGGCGCCCCGCCCATAAAGCCGCCCTTGGTCCTTGCGCAGGGTAAACGGGTCGCTGGACCAGTCCTGATCGGTGACCGGCACCACATCGGAATGGCCTGAAAGCACGATCCCGCCATCCGCCATGGGCCCGAAGGTGGCAAACAGATTGGCCTTGGTGCCGCAGGGTGCGTCGATGATCTCCACGTCTGCGCCCGCGTCGTCCAACAGCCCGGCGGCATGGTCG
>Ga0316205_10004361_pt1 | contig 12465 bp, 12 predicted proteins | sample 3monthpyrite_MG_FD_204941 | JGI IMG/M metagenome (GOLD analysis project Ga0316205, IMG submission 204941) | Microbial mat bacterial communities from mineral coupon in-situ incubated in ocean water Damariscotta River, Maine, United States -... | ecosystem: Environmental > Aquatic > Marine >... | reverse complement strand
ATAGAACAAGTGCTTATTAACTTAATTATTAATGCGCGTGATGCTTGTGAAAACAGACCTTCTTCAAGAATTATTGTTTCAGCAGAAAAATTTAGAGACGGAATTCAAATTAAAGTTACAGATAATGGTAAAGGCATTCCTTTAGAAATTTTAGATACCATTTTTGTCCCTTTCTTTAGTACTAAAAAAACAGGCAGCGGCATTGGGTTAAGTCTATCAAAACAAATTATGATGCTTCACAACGCACGCTTACAAGTGCAAAGTGAGGAAGGAAAAGGTACTGTTATGAGTTTGTTGTTTTCTTAACAACCATGATTGCTTCTAATACAAAATGTATTATATCAATGTTTACAACTATTTCAAGTAAATAAGGTACAAATGGGACACAATATTTGTAGGAATTTACCATAATAATTATTCTAGTATAATTAATCTTCAATACTTTGTTCTATAAATTATATTTCAAGCTAAATACAGCATATCTTGGTTGAACAAAATATTGTGTAGTATTGAAATAGTTCTGATTAAAACTATCTTGATTAATAGAGGCTGTATTTAAAATATTTGTGATTCCTAACATGTATTCCCACTTGCTACCTTCTTTATTATAACTTAAGTTGGCATCTAAAAAAGAATAGGTATTTAAGGTTTGATCTTTATTAGAATAGTTATAGAAACTATATTCTGACTTAAAAGCAAAGTCCTTTAAAAATACTGCTTCTATATTTGCAAAAGGTTTGTTTGTAATGTAATTGTTTTCTGAGCTCACATTTGTATATTCATTAATAATGTGTTGATAGCCAATTTCAAAATTTGGCCAGGTTTTAAAGTTTGTTATGACACTAGCGGTATAGTTTTGTGTAAAAGACTCCGACTTATTTATTTCATCATTAACAATGTTATAATAATTAGAAAACCCAACATTTGCTTTTAGATTCACCTTGTATTTTCCAATCGTTTTTCCCCAACGCCCACTTATTGTTAAAGATTCCTCAGATAATTGAGAGTTGACAGGTGTTGATACTCTATTGATTTGATCAAAAATGATGTTATTTTTTATATCATCAACCTTCTTAGTATACTTAATGGAACCATTTACGTTTGTATAATTAAACAAGCTAAAGCTGGAATAATTCAAACTGTAATTCTCATATAATCCGTTTTCAATAGTTTTATTTCCTTGAAAAAGAGAATTATAATTGTTAAAGACATAGCCTTCAGCAATTTTATTGATATCTGCGTATTGAGCAGCTTTTGAATAAGTAAAGCGCAAATTTTCTGACTTTTGTAATTGAAGGTTTGCGTAAAAATTAGGTAGAAACATTGTTTCATTTGTAGATAATACATCTCCAAACTGGTCGTTTTTCACTGTGTAATTGTGTATGCTTAGTCCTGGAGTAAATGTGAATTTCCCAGTGATGAATTTATAATTTAAACCAAGAAAAGCATCAGTAAAGTTGTAAGTTACATTACTGTTGTTGAATGCAGAATCAGTAAAATTATTAATACTCCCACCATCTAAAGTTTGAAAAATGGAAGAATTAAAAGTTTGACTACTAAAAACACTCCCTAAAGTTAAATTTAGGTTGCTATTATTATTGAATAAATAATAATAGTCAACTTTAGCATCAAGCTTGTTTGTTTCTATGGTTTTGTCTTGATTAATAACATAATTTTCCTGATTCAAATCATAAGGGAATATACTTGAAAATGGAAGTTCTTCTTCAGATGGATTCTCTCCCAAATCTAAAAAGGAAGCATTATAAAATGGAGTTTCTTTTAAAAGCAAATATTGTACCTCACTAGAAAGTATATTCTTGTCATTAATTGTATAATAAACATTTGCATTTTGTTTTAATGAATAAGGATCATCATTTTTATTCGTGCTAATTGTATTATTTACGTTTGAATAACTTGACGTTAGAGCACCTACTTCTTCCTGTTTTGAAATTTTCAAGAAGGCGTCATAATTTAGTTGAAAGTTTTTATTTGGTTTATATGCTGAACTGAACTTTGCCAAACCTAAATTATTATTCTGGAATGTAGTTTGCTGGGTTTGTTCTTCCAGATTATCAAACGTATAATTTGTGATTGATGTTTCAAGTAAATTTACCTCAGTACCAGAATAAATTAAGAATCCACTTATGTCCCAAGCATCACTTGCAGCATAACTAAAATTAGCTGCTCCAAATTTGGTTAAAATGTCGTTTGCCATATTATTTTGGAGTTGTGACAGACCTAAATTATCTGTTGATAGATTTAAAGAAGTCCCTGAGCCTGCTGATGCATTACGAAAACCTCCTGTGAAATTGTAATAATCACGTCGTGTAAAAGGAATCTCACCTATATTATTAAAATCTGTAATTATACTTACACTCTTTTTTGGGCTGAAATAAAACAGCTTTGGATGAACTAAATAACGGTCATCTAGTCCACCACCAGCTGTCACTTCACCAAACCAAAACGTTTTTTTTCCTTCTTTGAGTTTTAAGTTAATAGCAATATTATCTTCATTATTAGTAACAGAACTTAATTGATCTATTTCGCTATAGTTTTTAAGTACTTCAATTTTTTCAATAGCATCTGATGGAATATTTTCAACAGCAAGTTTAGAATCACCATCAAAAAATTCTTTGCCTTCTACCATGACTTTTACCACCTGTTTTCCCTCAACTTCAATTTGACCATCAGAATTAATCTCTACACCAGGAAGTTTCTTTAGTATATCACCAAGCTTTTTCTCAGTTCCATTGGTAAACGAATCTGTATTATATCGAATAGTGTCATTTTCAACTACGATAGGCATTTGATATGACAGAAGCACTTCGTCAAGTTGATTCTTATCTTCGGAAAGAATAAAATCCTTATTAATCTCACTTTTATCACTCAAAGTTATTTCATGACTTAAGGTTTCAAAACCCATAAAGCTTATATTCAAAACATAGCTATCATTAGACTCAAGAAATAATTGATATTTACCATTAGAATTTGTAACTGAATACGATACTAATTTATTAGTTGATTTCAGTAATGCTATTACATTAGCAGATTCTAAAGGAACTCCAATACTGTCTTTTACAAAACCTGTTATTTTCACTTCTTGTGAAAAAGACAGACATGAAAAGAAAAATAATAACATGCAAAAATGAGTTTTCATGATTTTATAAAAATTTAATTTTGACGTTTATTTCCTCCGGATCTTCTGTTATTTCTTAACTCTTTTATTTCTTTAATTTTTTTTGCTAATATCTTGTCATACTCTTTTTGAGATATTTTTTTGCCTTTTTTTGGTGCATCTATTGTAATGGAGTCCTTTAAACTAAGTTCTAGTTTTGAACACAAATAGATAATGTCTGGTGTTTGAAGTTCTAAAATTAGCCCTGGTAAACCCCAATAAAGTTCTGGCCCTGAAGAAATTGGAATTTCTATTGTATACCATGCTGTGATAGTTGTTTCTTCTTCTTTGTTGTTTTTTGGTATTGTTGCAGTAGCCTTAAAACAAAGATATTTGCCTATGGTTTTTACTTCATCGCTTTTTTGCCAATTCAAATCAGTTAATTTATCCTTTATTAAAAACTGTTTACCATACATGTCTTTTTGAACAACATAATTCATGGTAGTGATGTTTTTATAAAAGGTTCCTGAACCTTGATCATTTTGAAACCTGAGAAACCCACCACCATTTCTCCCTTGAGTTTGCTGAATGTTTGGATTAGCACTTAATTTTTCTGAAAACAGTGAGCTACTGTTATTAATTTCAAGTATATGATTTCTTGTTGATGATTTCTCTTGCCTTTCTTTGATACGTGCTTTTTGAACTTCTGAGACTTGTCTTTGTCCAAAATCTGTGCTTACTTTAGATTTGGACACATAATAGATTCGTCCTTGAAATTCTTGTGCTACAATAGATGTAGGCAGTATTAGTACTAACATAAATGTTGCAAAAGCAACATTTGTTTTTATTGAATTTTTCATAATTTTAAGGTTTATGTTAAAACGTTTTTATTAAATACTAATCCTTTAAGTCTAGTTTTATCCAAATTTGAGCATTTGATGTAAGTCCTTGAATTTGTTTAGAAGGGTCAGGTGTGCTTTTCGATACATTTGAACTTCCTGTATTTCCTCCTCTACCTCTGCCACCACCACCTCTTCCGCCACCCGAACCTTTTGACCCACTACCTCTTCCACTAACTATTGAGTTTTGACTTGATTGCAGTGGTCTAATTGAAAGCCCCTTAATTTCAATGCCTAAAGAAGTTAACTTGTCGTTTATTGGGCTGAAATATTCAATGGGTAGCTTGATTTGGTAGTAAAGTTCTTCATCGACAAGCTTGATTTCAGTTGAAATATTTTGGGCATTAAAATTACGTTTTATTTGTGTGATGCCTTCTTCGTTTACTATGGCTATATTTTCATTTAACTTGGTGATTTTATCATTTATAAAAGAAACTTTGTCTTTTACTATTGCCAAAAAATTTATTTTCTCTTTACCATCAGCTTCCAATGGATAGTGTATATACATGTCTTGGTTTTGTTGCCCTTTTTTATCAATAAAAAACTTAACTCCGTTATGTAAAATTTTTAGTTGTGTTGACACTTCCTTTGTACTTAAATGAACATACAAATAATCGTTATCCTTCAAAACCGTATAACCCAATTTTGCGTCTTCATTATAAAAATCATTAATTTCATTTAATGGATTATAATTCGTTGCGTTTTCCTTGACTTCATAAATGGGTAATTTAGAGCCACAAGATTGAAAGCATATGGTTATTGCCAAGACTATATTAAATTTTTTGATAAGTTTCATTCTGTTTTATTTACTTATTTGTAATTTGAAATTCATTGATTGTTTCTTGTGAAGAATTGGATTGGTCGATATTATATACCTCCTGACTAGAGCCACAAGAGAGCATTACAATATTCAATAAAAAAGATGTTGTGATTACTATTTTTCTCAGTTTCATCAATGTATTACTTAAGTTATTTTATCAAAAGTAATATTGAAAAAGAGGCTTTTAAACTTTAATATACTAACCGCTAAAAAGTATAGACAAATCAGAGATTTGCATCTTCTAACCTATTAATCTTAAATAATTTATAGGTGTCATTATTTGCTATATTTATGAATAGCAATTTATTTAATAAGAGATTGGAAAGTAAATTAAACTAAATTCCTAGCCGTTTTAAAACTTCGACTTTATATGTTTCACCTATTGGAATACGTATGTTGTCAATTACCAATTTAGTTTTTTGCAGCGCTGTGATACAACTTATGTTTACAATAAAGGAGCGATGTACTCTTAAAAATTGATTTGGTAATTTTTCTAATATTTCCTTGAAACTTGACAATGTTAGAATGGCTTTCTGACTATTACGTGTATATATTTTTATATAATCTTTAAGCCCTTGAATATATCTAATATCTTTTACCTCAATTTTAATATTTTCATATTCTGACTTTACAAAGATAAAATCATTGTTTGCCATTACCTCTGGTAATCCAGCTGAAGACACATTTACAGACAGATTATGCTCTAATTCGTACTTTTCCTTTGCTCTTGAAATTGCTTTTAAAAACCTGTGAAACGGGATAGGTTTTACTAAATAATCTGTTGCATTTAAATTAAAACCATCTAAAGCGTATTGAGGATAAGCTGTAGTAAAAATAAACTGTGGAATATTTTCAACGGCCTTCACCAAATCTATCCCAGTAATATTAGGCATCTCTATGTCCAAAAAAACCAAATCTACTTTTTTTTTATTAAGTATTGTTATCGCTTCTAGTGGATTATTGCATTTTGCTACTATTTCCATATTACCAATTTGCAATAGATACGATTCTATTACATCTACAGCTAATGGTTCGTCATCTATTATTACACACCTCATTTAATTCAAATTTAATTTTAAATCAACAACAAACCTGTTATCTTCTTCTTTGATGCTTAACCAATGTTTTTCTGGATATAACAATTCTAGTCTTTCTCTAGTATTTTGCATTCCAATTCCAGAACTTTTTTCATCTTTAGTTCTATGACCTATTAAATTAACACAATTAAATTGCAGCTCGTCATCCATTATACAAATATCAATTTTCACCTCGGTGCTACCTTTAAAATCTGTGCCATATTTAAAGGCATTCTCTATAAATGAAATAAATAGCAAGGGTCTAATTTTTTGGGTAGATATCTTTCCTGTTATGTTAATTTTTACATTTTCATTTTTCGCAATACGTAAACGTTGCAGTTTGATATAATTTTCTATATATGCCATTTCAAGCTTCAATAAAACATACTCATCATTTGTTTGATATAGCATATACCGCAACAGTTCTGATAACATAATCACTGCTTCAGGAGCATCATTCGATTTTTTAGCAGTAAGTGAATAAATACTATTTAAACTATTAAAAAGAAAATGAGGATTCACCTGATTCTTTAATGCTTCAAGGTTTGATAGATATTTTTGAGCTTCAATCTCCTTTTTCTTTCTGTCATTATTATTCCACTCTTCATACATTCTAATTGCAGTACTAACAATAATAGTCATTAAAGTAAACACAATTGGCATTGACCTCACTCCTCTAAATAACCATATCCTTCTATTACCTGTCCTCCCTCTTAATTCTCGTAATTCTTGTGAGAGTTTAAAATCAGGGTTAATATCAAATGGACTTAGTATTGAAGTATATACAAAATATGAAATACACAAAAGGCCAAGTACTGAAATAAAGTACAATACTTTTCTTTTCTTGAGTAAAAACACAGGAACTAATACAATATAGTTAACATAAAAGAAAAAAAAATGTAGAACTAATCTATAATAAAGGTCAATTCTTATCTCTTTATTATCCATAAATAACTGTACGGTAACAAAAATAATAAGAGCTATCCAAATCAATAAATGCATTAAAACCCTTTTGGTATTGTTATTCACCATAATCATTAAGTTTTATAAATTAAACTTATTGTAAATTTACACATTTAAAAATGACATCGAGATCTTCGAGCTCAACTAGACTCACAGTTGGTGTTACCTTCATTAAAATTTTTTGTTTTACTAAACTGGCCGTTTTTTGTGCATCTTCAGCAGAGCAAAATGGTGTCACCTTAGCAACTGCTGGAATATTCTTTTGTTTTATAAGTATTTTTCTTTTCATCATTATAGAATAACCAAACCCGTTATCAACTTTAAACACTTGGGTTGTAATCGACTCTGAAGGCTGAAATAAATAAACCCAAATTATTATTGGTAAAACCAAACTTAGACACGCTGCAAAAATTATTTCCTTTTTCATTTCTACTGTTTTTAAGTAAAAATAGCCCAAAGCTTCTAAAAACTAATTTTTTTAAAACGCTTTGGGCCAAAAACTAATCAATCAAAAAATACTATTTACTATTAATCATCCTCATTGAATTCTTCTTGTGGGAATAACTCATAATTATCATCAAGATACAGACTCCCTGTTCTCCCCAATAATACAAAAGCTCTACTCCCATTTGAAAAGCTAACTGGGTCTTGACGCAATGTAGCTTCTAAGCTTGAAATCTCTTCCCAAGTATCTGAATTAGGAGAATATTCCCAGATATCTCCCAATGCACTACCTGCGTAACCTGCTGCAATGTAACCTAATCCATTTATTGAAAACCCTACAGCATTTGAACGTGAAATTACATACTCCTCTTCTTCGTTTAAATCTAACTTTCTAGTCCAGATTTCAGTTATTGGATCAAATTCCCAAAAATCATTTTTATACAATCCGTTGCTTATTCCCGTACCTAAATAAACCTTTTCATTAGCTATAAACGTTGCTGCATCTCGTCTTTTTTCTCCTCCAAAACCAACTAACTCTTCCCATGCGTTAGTACTTGGATTATATTTCCAAAAATCCTTCTTATCATTATCACCGTCATAACCAGTACCTATGTAACCCGTATTATTAATTGCAAAGCTAGAAGCCCCTCTTCTAACCCCTCCTCCAAAATCTGCTTTTTGTGTCCATGAATTAGCATTAGGATCATATTCCCAGAAGTCACTTAACTCATTATCTCCATCATATCCGGTACCCATATAGCCTTTACCATCTAATGAAAAACCTATAGCCGAACTTCGTGGTGTACCAGGGAAATTTGCTTTTTGAGACCAAAAATCCCCATCAATATCATACACCCAAAAATCTGACATATAATCATCACCATCATAACCCGTTCCCATATATCCTTTATTATCTATAGTAAAGCTAATAGCACTACTCCTTGGAATCCCGTCAAAAATCGACCGTTGTTCCCAATTTCCTCTATCCCCTTCTTCATCATCTGACGAACAGCTTGCAAAAGCTATTGATATACAAAATAAGCCTAGCAAAATTTTATTATTATTAATCATTTCCATTGTTGTTTTTTATTTGATTTCTATTTTTAATATTGAATTTAATTCCTGCTGAGAAATATGGTTTTGACCTCAATTCAAAATCATACACTATACTGTTATTATTATCTAGCAATTGGTATTCATTTCTTAAAGAATACCCTCCTTTAAAAGTAATTGCCCACATCCTATCCATCCAATAGCTATACTCTAATTCCAATGAAACTGTACTAAAAGAAACTTTATCGGCCACATCAGTCATCGTCACTCCAAACTGTTCACTTAAATTGGCATAAAAACCATTCATCCACAATGATGTCTTTAACCCGCTTTTATCATTTAGCTTATATTCTACACTAGTATTTGGAAAACCAATCCCATATGAAAATTTGTCATTCACCCTTTTAGTATAACTCAACATAGGCAAAATTCTTGGCTTTCCTGAAAGTGCGGTATAGTCTAAACCAAACATGAACATTGATGAAGTTTCCTTTGAACCCAGCCTTTTCAAAGCGGTAAGCCCTCCTCTAAAACCAATATCATTTTTAGTTAGTGTGTTAGTAAAATTTGAAGCCATTGAAACACCTCCTCGTGCACTCAACCTCCATTTCTCACCAATAGGATGCCTATACGTTAATCCATAACTTACCTCATAAAATTGGCTTATATCTTCTGCGACGAAATTTATGTTATCGTACCCTATTTGATAATAATCAAAACCAGCATAATTAAGTAATACCCCCTTCTTTAATTTTAAAGGGAAATTAAATTTAAAGTCTGTTTTACTATATTCTATATCATCACTACTAATCGGGGCCAAAGTATAATTAAATGAAAATATATCTCCTTTAATTTGAGCAATCCCTGTAATTGATGTAAAACCGAATAATGCTAATAAATATCTTTTGTTCAATTAATCAAATTTTGAGCAAACCTAATTACAACTCACTTCCAATAAAATAATAATAGACAAACTCAGAATAACTGTATACCAATAGGGAAAATTTTTAGATAAACTAATGCCTGGCGTTTGATTGTAAAAAAAACGAGGTTCGTAGACAAATAACCCTAAATGGTATATTGCTTTTTTCTAATGCAAAGCACATTATTATGTTCGCTAAAAAAAGCATGAAATACTTTATATTGTTTTGCCTTTTAGTGAGCTTTGGTTCATGCAGTAATGAGGAGGGAGAATCTAATTTACATATAGGCGAGGATTTTGTTAGTAGTAATACTAAAGTCTATGTGATAGATACATTGACAGTTGAAATTTCCTCTTTTCAATTTGATTCTTTAATTGTATCAAACAATAACAGGCTTTTAATTGGATCATATAATGACCCTGTTTTTGGAAAAACACAAAGTAAAAGTTATGTACAACTTCAAGGTCTTACTTATGATATTGAAGATGAGGCTACATACGACTCAATTGCATTAATTCTCAAATATGATAGCTATTTTTATAATGATACCATTCCATTACAACAATTTAAAGTATTTGAAGTCCTAGACAATATAATACCAGATGAGGATAGCTATTATAACACTACAAACTTCAATTATAGCTCTACTCCTATAGCCACTAAAAATTTTACACCTCATCCTAAAGAGAATGATTCCTTAGATATTAAGGTTGATAACACTTTTGGGGCTTCACTATTCAACAAATTAAAAAATAATGAAATTAATAATAGTGACGAGTTCTTAGATGAGTACAATGGCCTTTTAATCGAGGCAAATAGTGATATTAATACTTCTGTTTTAGGATTTTCTATTAGTAGTTCTTTACGAGTTTATTATACCATTGATGATGAAGTAGAGCCTATAGAAAAGATAATCGATTTTCCCTTTAACTCAGCAAACTCCTTCAATCATATCTTTAGTAACAAAATAGGAACTTACTTTGAAAATCTTGTTAATCAAGAAACATTTTTACCAAGTTCTGAATCAGATAATAACACATTTATTCAAGCGGGTACTGGTATCGTAACAAGAATAGATATACCTCACATTAAATCACTAAGTGATATTTCTGGAGATGGTGCAGTAATTGATGCCAAACTAAATTTTACCTTAAAACGGGTAGCAAACTCTGATAATCTTTACACAAGAGATTCATTACAGGTCTATATTATTGACAAAAAATCTAACGTTATTGGAAATTTAACTTCTGACGGAGTCAGTCCAGTTATGAGCATACTTAAAAGTGCAACTTCTGAATTTGAAGAAAATACTTATGAAATAGATGTCAAATCTTTTATCGAACTAAAACAAAATGAAACAAATCAATACTATTATTTAGCAATCTACCCTCAAGACTTCACTAGTAGCGTAGATAGATACATATTAAATGATAACCAAACTGCGGATGATTTACGAATGAAATTAAAATTGACTTATGTTATTTACAATGAATAAACTCCATATCTATTGCGCCATTTGCTTTTTGTTAATTATACAAAAAGGACTATCTCAAAACAATTCAAATAACTTATCTTCCTCTCCTTACTCATTATATGGTCTTGGTTTGTCAAACGAAATAAGCACAGGGAAGACAAACTCGTTAGGTAAATCTGGTTTAGCAATGCCATTTAACAGCTCTATTAACAATCTAAACCCGGCTTCTTATGGTAGTATTCCATTAAATAGCTTCTTGCTTGATATTGGTGTAAAAGCTGAAAAAGAAAGCCTCTCTGAAGACGGTAAACAGGAAACAAGATTTAATGCCAATTTCTCAAACGTAGCAATTGCATTTCCTATATCAAATAACTCTGGGTTTGGTTTTACTCTAATCCCATTCACCAATGTTGGTTATGTGATACAGGGAATTGAAACAGGAATTGAAGGTTCGACTGAAACCTTTCTATCAAATATTAGTGGTTCAGGAGGACTAAACGATATAAAATTAAATTATGGTTATTCAATTAATGAAAAACTACGTTTTGGTTTAGGGGCATCCTTCTTATTTGGTAAGATAAAAGAAGAAGAAACTAATTTTATCGACACAGAAATCATTAACATTAATGAAGATAATTTTTATAATGGATTTCGGCTCACTACTGGTTTTCAGTATGATTTAAATAACACCCTTTCCCTTGGCGGCATTGTTAATCTCCCTACAAAACTAAATGGTGATCAAACAAAAACAGTTACTTCTATTGGAGGATTCAATTTGGAAGAAACCGAAATTGATATAGATACATTTAAACTTCCCTTAGAAATTGGTCTTGGGATTCATTCCAAATTTAATGACCAACTATTTTTTAACATTGATTATAAAAAAAGCTTTTGGGGCGCAACCAATCAAAGTGATTTAATCGGTGATTATGTAGACCAAGATTTTATAGGTTTAGGAGCAGAATACACACCGCGAAAAAATGATTTAAAATATTGGAAAAAAATAAACTATAGAGCAGGCATCAACTTTGATAGCGGTAATTTATCCATTGATACTAATAGGATTAACAATTTTGCATTCAATTTAGGATTAGGATTGCCAATAGGTGCTAGACAAAATTCAAGGTTAAATCTCGGATATTCTTATGGTCAAAAAGGACTAGTTTCAAATGGTTTAATCAAAGAAAACTATCATACATTAACTTTGAACTTTAGTTTGGAAGACTTATGGTTTGTGAAGAGAAAATATAATTAAACTTTGGTGTTCCGTTAATCGTATTATACATTTTATTACTTCCCAATACAAAAATTAGCAAAAATATTACCTAATAAATCATCAGACGTAATCTCACCAGTAATCTCACCAAAGTGATATAACGCTTGCCTAATATCTATAGCCAACAAATCTCCAGATAAATTAGCATCCATACCCTGCTGTACCTTCTGAATTTCTTCTAAGGCTTTTAGCAACGCGTCATAATGTCTAGAATTAGTAACAATGGTATCGTTATTACGTAATGCTCCCGTATTTACAAACTCTAGCATTTTTTGCTTTAAAACGTCTATACCCCTATTTTCCTTAGCAGAAAGCAATAATAAATTATCATATTTAAATTGCTCTTGAATTAAATCACTATTAGCCTTATCAATTTTATTAGCAATAACAACTAAAGGCTTATCAGGGAATTTATTTTGAAT
>Ga0316205_10004360_pt1 | contig 12470 bp, 21 predicted proteins | sample 3monthpyrite_MG_FD_204941 | JGI IMG/M metagenome (GOLD analysis project Ga0316205, IMG submission 204941) | Microbial mat bacterial communities from mineral coupon in-situ incubated in ocean water Damariscotta River, Maine, United States -... | ecosystem: Environmental > Aquatic > Marine >... | reverse complement strand
AAGCTGAAACCCTTCATAAGCTACAAAGGTAATCGATGCAACGATTAGAATTGACATTAAATCAGTGTCACCGTTATTTTCCAATAATACCGGCAGTGTTGTTTGACTATTACTTATGAGAACAAAAGATATGATCGCCAAAATCACAAGCTTAGCGTAAACCATAATATCTTCGATCTTGCCCATACCTTTGACACTCCAAAGATTAATCAGGGTAAACGTCAGGATTACGCCTCCAGCGACAAGTTTTCGCATCCATTCACTGTCGGCAAAAGCAAATCCGCTGATGGCATAGGAAGCAAAAGTATAAGCATAGAGAGCTAGTGTACTGATATAACCAAATACAACCCACCAACCTATAAGTGAAGCGGCAAATGGAGAACTCGGAAATGTTTTTTTGTAAAAAGAATAGGTGGCACCTTCATCTTTATAATAAACAGCGAGCTTGACGTACGAATAGGCTGCTAATGAAGCAAGTACGCCGCCAAAAATAATTGCCAACGGTGTATAAACACCAATTAGTGATACGGAAAGCCCAAGAATAGTAAATATTCCACCACCAACCATACCGCCGAGGGCAATAGCAATTAGCTCAGCTACACCTAACGCTTTTTCTCTTTTTCTATGTATAGAGTTATTATGATTATTCGTAAATGACATTAACTTATAATCCAAGATCAGACAGGCTCTTTTTAACCTTCTTACTTTTTTTGATTTTCTTAGTCAGTTTCATAATGCCGATCAGGGTAATTGCGGTAATAACTATTACCAAAAAATTAAAAAGACCAAATAAAAACCAATGTATATCAAAACCATGCGAATAAAATGTGCCTTGTGCCAAACCAACTAAAGGAATTAGTATTATTCCTGTGATCAATATTGCCCGCATATATTTTGGGGGGTTATGCTTAGCCTGATTATTAATTAAACCATATATTATAACCGCCGCGAATGAGATTATTAATGCTATAAAAAAAGTCACGTATATTTTACTCTTTATAAAAAACGTTTGGACTAAACCGTGCTGCTTTTGATATTGACGCATTCCATAGACTTCGTTCTTAGTTATGATATATTTTACACGAGGCACGTCGATTTAGGTTAATTCTAACGAGCAAAGCGAATAGCTTAATTTCTTATTATGTGCTTTACTCATGGTGGAGAATCAAATATAAATTCATAAGCTTCTAATTCAATCACTCTACTACGAATAAATGCGACTCTTCTTTGAGCTGAAATAATTTTAGACAGACTTCCTCCTGCTCGTTGGATATGAGCAGACATAAATTCAAACTCTTTATCTTTAAAAATCAACCATTTTCGTTGGCTCTCTCTTAGTAATTTTTTATCTTTAGCTGATATTTTTTCCATTAAAGATTTATAACTTTTGTTTAGTGCTTTGTCCCATTTTTCATATGATTGAGAATAAATGGAAAGCATATCTGCGGTAGTCTGAGATTGTTGCAGAGCATTTTCTTCCCATATATCAATTTGATGTTTCGCTTCATAAATATTTGCAGCAAATATTACATTTGATAAAAATATCAATATGGTTGCTATTATGCGCTTTATCATTTATCACCTAATTCCAAGTTCTGCAGATGTTAACATAAGGTTACCTCATAAAATTAAAACCGATCCACAATCTGAACGTTGGAGATGGAAGTTTTTGTCTTAATTACTCATATTCAATTTCCGCAGAAATTTTATCCACTCCGCTCTCAAAAACTATATCTTTGGGTGACCTAAAATTCGATCAGCCGAAAAACTTAGATACTTCTCTTAAAACACTTTAGCATGGAGCCTAATTAACTGTTTTTTCTGCCGTTGAAATACTGTTTCCGTTTTCTAAGTGAAGAACGGTAATTGGATCGATAAATAATTTTGAATTCGGTATTAGCACCCTATTTCCCTCGCTATTTAGTTCTGTATATCTTAGATCAATAGACACAACCTCACCCTCATATCCAGATACCCTTATAGCATTTCCAATCTTGAATGGTTGATATAATAAGATGAGAATGCCGGAAAGGAGATTTGAAATAGTGTCTTTCAGAGCAAAACCCAACGCAAACCCTGTCAACCCTAACCCTGCTACAATTGCAGATACATTAATACCTAAAGTTCCAAGAGCTGTAACAAAACCAAATGTTAAAAGTGTTATGCTACTCGTACGAGCGAGAAGCACCGTGAGATGACTGTCAAGTTTAAGTCGCTCAGAACTTCTAATAATTACATTTTTTATTAACTTCGAAAGTATAAAAAAAACGAAAATGATTACGACAAGACCGCCGACTCTCGGTACCCAGAGATTAGTTTCATCAAACAGCATTTGAATTACATTTTCCATAAGAATTGCCTCTAGATCTGTCTCACACGAATTAACTAACCCCAAGAATTTGGGGCGACTTGGGAGCCGAATTGTTTTGTGCTATTACCCATTAATATCAGCTCACTAACATACAGCCAAAGTTCTGTATATTTCTTATTGCTTCCTCGAATAAGCATCAAGGAGGTAAAACCTTCTAACACTAGGCAAGCTGCAAATATACCAAAAGTAATCCAGTAAATCATTCAAGATCTAATAGCACATGACTTTTTTTAAGAGGAATACACTTTTTATGCGTTCCGATGAGAAAAGCAAATGACTTTATTTTCTTGATAGGCATTTACTTTTCTAGGCTACGAAAACGATCAATTTCTGATACCACCACAACAGGTCCAACTAGCATAATGAAACTTAAGAAATATAAATAATCTTGAACTTTATCATTGTTTGTAGTGCTCATTTTATAAAGCATAAATGGTAAAATCATTAAGCAAAAACCCACCAACCAATATTTAACTAAATTTCTTTGTTCGGTAGTCATTTTCTGCATTTAATAACCCTCTATACGAGACTAAAGACCCGATAATTGGCAACGAAAACTCAACGTGAAAACGATACTTGTCATTTTCAATTATTTTATACGCATTGGTGTTCGGGATTAGCCAACGTGGTATTGGTAACCCTAGAAAATTAATCTCCAGACACCTCCAAAACCAACCAACATCGTTAATATCTACCGTCAATTTCATTGATAAAGAACCAGTGGTTTCAATCCAATAACCTTGTCCAATATGCCCTACAGGTTGAAATAAAGACTCAACCAATATTTGATCATCGAAGCTACGCCCCCAGTGTAAACCATCACTATCATGCGAAATACTGATCGCTAGTTGGTGAACGCCCTCATTGGGTAAGTTCATTTTCTTTGCTAGTCGCCGCCCGATAATTCCAGCAAGCCCTTTCCCGTATGAAATCTCAGCATCACCCGTAAGTCTACCACCGTTTGTATGCAGCTTCTGAAGTAACGGGTGAAGATTATTAAACTGATCTCCGAACCAATTTTTAACTAATTCATTTGGCATCATAGTTACCAGGATTAACCCTCAATTCAAAAATATTTACTGCTGTTGCAACCTGAATGTAAGGCAATTTTTTATTATACGCTTGCTCACTGGCTAAAATCGACACGGTTAAGCCATGTGAAATAAAATCACCAGAGTCGTTGAGAGCAAGACGGCAACAATCCAGTACCATGTCGTGCAAATTTTTGAATCTTTATATTTCCCCAGCAAAGCTTCAAAAATTGTAGCCAAAAAGGGTGGTATGGCTAACGCAAGATATCCAATGGGTTCTGGAAGTATTCGTTTGGAAAAATATGCCAGGACAATAATACTGATCCCTGTAGCTAATGCTATTTGAATGTGAGGTGATTTCATTGCTTCTTTAAATTTTGACACTCAATATCCCCCTGAGAAATTTGTATATTTTTGAATCAGAGCAAAATGATTCTTATCGTTAAATTTAATCAGATTCATGTACTTGATAATATTCTATCAACAAATAAATGTTTTATCGTATTCCGATCGAATTTTTGTGGATAATTATGGTGTGTAACCTCTTTAATACTAAATGTGGTTGAATCACCAATATTTAAACTATTGGTAACTAAAAATGCTTCATAATCTTCCCTGAGGATTAGCGCCACCATTCTGGTTAAGCGACAAGTTATGAATACCCAGCAAATGGTTAAAATCCTCGGGCGTTCCAAGCTTGTAAATTGGTACCACAGTCTTAGATAAGACTTTCACCCATCCCGAAGGGTGGTATAGCCATAGTGCTGATTTATTTTCGGTTGATATCCTTATACTGTAAGTCCAGTCAATATTTGGTGGTAGTTCTTGTTTGATCTTTTTAGACCATAGCTGATGAAATTGTGACAAATCGACCTTTGCTGTCAGCGTTCTAGTGAACTGGTCGGCAGCGCTGAATACAGTGACTGCCGTTGGCTCTTTTGCCGATGAGCATAGTGAGACTAATAATTTAGTAATTGAAAATAACCTACGCATAGGAATTCTTGTATTTATAAAGCTTCAAGCATAAGAGCTTTTTTCGCATATACACCTCGACCGATTAAGTTTTTGGTTCGTTCTTATAAAGTAAAACTAAGACAGCAAAAACATGAAAAAATAGTCCTATAAAAAACCAAAGCCAAGCATTTCTTTTTGAATTTTGCGCCCAAAGTGCACAAAAAGCGCCAAATAAAAATAGTAAAGGAGCTAGGTCTTTAGCTACTTCATCTACTTTAGAAAGTTTTCTTTCACTTTGCTCGACACGATATTCTAACCGCTCGATTTTTTTCTCTAGCCATTCCACTTTTTCTGATTCTGAGCTATGTGCAGAGTTTAGAAAAATAAATGGTGACATTAGACCATCAGAATTATTATCAATTTCAAATTGTAACTCCACTTTTAAATTTTACTTTTAAACGTAACCTTCATCACAGGCGGGCGCTGTTCGGCATCGCCTGCCGGTGCTGGTTATGAATTTATTACCAAAGGTGTCTGCTCTAAAAAAGTTAATTTTCCTTCAGCTTGCATTTCTTTAATGAAATTCAACATCACTTGCTCAACTATTGTGCCAAATCCATCAGCGATCGTAGTTGGTAAAACACCATTAAATGGCGCTGATGCATTACCAATGGTAGTAACCAATTCGTGTTTATAATTTTTTACATGCTCTATTCCATTCTGACTAATGTAAATAATAGTTACTTCATAGTAGTCGGAGACAGTTGATCCTGCGGCTCCAAATGTTAAGCCCGTACCAAACCCTTTTACTCTGGCCTCTGCGACATCAGCAATATTATTAACCGTTACTTTTAATGATACTTCTGAGTTATCTAAAACAGGATTTATTACACCAGTAGCTCTTAAAGTCCTCTCTACATGGTTCTTCACCTCTTGGTTTACCCCACTTAAAGGTTCGCCGTTCCGCTGAAACTCAACTTCGATTTTAGCATCGTGCTTTTTAGCAACCGTTTTTATGTCGTTGTAAGATGTACCCCCAAATTCCGGATTTACGTAGGACTTAGGTGATATACACCCAGATAAAACTAGTGTAACAGCTAATAAAGTAAAAATATTTCTCATTGTTTTTCCTTGTTGAGTGATTGGTTGAAATTTTTAACGACAGAGCAGTGAGTCCCGCACGATCATATTGTAGGTGACAGACTAATCATTGTTCCTCACTACCTTTCCAGAATTATGACGTAATTCTCTAGCCCACCATTGCTGGTCGCTAGCACCTGAAATAAATCTCATGTGTGAAGCAATTTGTGAAAAAGCATCTGGGTCTGGATCAAGCGTGTTCAACAGGAAATTTTCAAGGCTTGAACCAATTTTTATGAATTCAAAGCCATCATGTTCAAATTCATAAATAGCGCCAGGCTCTTCGCCACCTGTAACCACCAAAATATAATTACCGCTTGCAGGAATCTCACCTATAACTTTGTGAGATTCAAACCAGCAAGGCAGAGCGTCTTCATCTTCATCGAGCATATTTACCCAATCAGCGAAATTTTCTTCTAAAGAATCCCACTCTTCTGGATGCGCTATATAAAATGCAGCTTCATTACTTTCTGGGCAGGCATATAGAGTGAGAGAGCCAGCCAACAAATAAAAATCATTTATATCACCAACCTTTGGGATTTCAGAATTTAGCTTAGGCGGCACAATGATGTGACAAAATTTCACTACTTTTGTATTGTCTTCATTACCAATAGCCTCACAGAGAAATTCGCCTTCATGGTTTCTGATGGATTCAATTATCTTTTCAATCACTAATGATTCCTTCTTTCACAAACCGGTTATGTGTGTTGTTCAAACTCTATATCGCCATCAAAATAAATTGTAAACCAGCCCTTTGGTGTGCGAAATGAATAACAGATATTGTCATCCATACCAATGGAAACACAGCTAGCATTTAAAATCACTCCATTACCAAAAGAAATCTCTAAATCAAATGCTGGATAACTACTACTAACATTGTAAATTTTTTCCCCGATAAGCTGATCAAAACCCCGCTTGTAAGGTCCATCATCTTCATTAGTATGATGGCTGCCACAAATCACTTCTCCATCATTTTCTATTCGCCAAGGACAATAAATCATGAAGTCATATTCTGAATCATAATTCCTTACTAGGTCACTTAAGTAAGAGCTCTTAGAAGGAGCTTTCTTCAAGAACCGATCTTCGACCTTCAGATTTATGACGGATCCTGTACCAGAGCCACCCACGACGCCCCAGCATTCCTTACCGCCTAATTCCGCGATTTCTTTTTTAAATTTCTCAGCGGTATTCACTGGCTTGTTATTTGATTCATACATCAGCTCTGTTTGTAAATAAACCCTCAGCCATTATGTTTGTTTTTGTTTTAAATTCTTCATTTATTTTATTTACTATTGCGCCAATAATATTAGTTAGTTCTTTTAAGCCCACAACACCTTCTTCATAAGCCATATAATAGTCGCCATCTTTGTTTACGTAAAAACCCCAAACAGTATTTTCTATTTCAACCTGACCTTCACCTTGACCATAATTAAGCACCTTACCATTTAGTTTTTCAGGTATAACTTTATTTAGGTCTTCCTTGTTCTGAAATTCAATGTTACTAGATTTTTTTAAAATGAGTTTCATATTACTTTCACACATGACGAGGCAGTAGAAACATCTCGATCTTTTTTGATTAAAATATACGCTAAGTATTTCACTTGTATATGAATATTTTCTCGGTTCACCTTGATAACTTTTATTTGAGGTGACTCTCTGCGCCCAAAAATTCTAAATAAAAATAGTTTGCACCTTTTCCTACAGTCTCAACGCCGTTGCAACTGGCGCTGCTTTGCTGCGTCCGAGTTGACAACCTTGTTGTGTGATAGCACTTCGTCAATAAAACAGCTATCGCCATGTAATGAAATTTCAAAACCATCAAAGTGATAATAATTAAGCAACATCCAGCTTTTACTTTTAGGTAATAACAGCTGATAACAATTACCCCATTGTACAGAATCACCTCTAACTTGCTCTATTTTTGAAAGCTGATTGGCTTCTTCATATACATTGCCAAGCAACCATATGCTTTCGATAGCTGCAAATGCGTTATCTGGTTCTGTGCAAAGCACCCAAGAGGCTAACTCCCCTTTTGAAACTACTTTTAAAACCTGAAGAAGGTCTGAAAACAAAAACGATAGAGGTTTTATCGTTCCGTTAAGTGATGATAGTAAAAAGGACTCACCATCAACTTTAGTAGTATATAATTGAACATAGTCAATGTATTTATCGAAGTTAAATTCTTCACCATCGACAAGATTACCTTGAATCCAATCTCTCGTACTCCTATCTAATTCTTCTTTTGGAAGTCGATCAAGTGCCTGCGATGCATACTTTAATAAATCCTTTCCATACATTGAAATAAGATCTTTTAAAGGCCAATATGGACGATCAGATATATAAGTTTCGTATTCTTCTAATGCAGTTTTATACTGTGGTTTAAACTCTTTCTCCGAAATAGAAAGCTCAATCAAACCTTTTAATAATTCTTGTAATTTCGATATATGGTTTTCTAGCATGACTTCCCTTTCGCACAACTTATCTTTTATATTTTTTAAGGTAGTCACCAAAACCACCACCGATAGAATTGACCATGGATTGACTATTTTCAAACCCAAGTTCTTCCGTTGTTACTTCGAATCTAACCACCCATCCTAAATCTAACTCGCCGTCTACCTTGTCTTTATAAAGCTCTATTGAAACCTCTGGTTTTTTTGCAATATCCGTTAGCTGCTCTTTTAGTTGGCTGATTTTTTCTTTATTTATTTCAGACTGTTCAAATTCCTCTAATAATTTAATCATTCTTTCCTGAGAATAATCATCAAACCACTTACTTGGTATCGTCACTTCATAATAAGTGCCCGAAATAACTTGGTCAGCTAAGTCATCAGCATTAGGCATTACACCACTTAAAACAATTGCCTTATAAAAAAGATAAAGTAATATAAAAAAACCTAAAACTTTTTCAGCTTTAGTTCTTCCTAATGTTATAAAAGATTTTCTTTTTTTTGACATTTATACTTCTCTGTAATCTCATAACAAATCAAGGCATAGGCACTTGTACCCTATGCCTTGATTTGTTAAATACTTTCTTAAATCACTCATTATGTTTTTCTGTTTCAATAAGATGAAAGTCAGTTAAACAATTTCGTTTTTTCTCTCTATTAAATTGGAGACACTCAACACCCTGGCAAATAGTACGTCCAGGAGTACCAATTGTTTCAACTTTGAATCCAGACAATGTGTAATCATAATCAGTTGTTTTACTAATATCGTTGCAAGACAAATAGGTACTCTCTAGTGGTTGGTTACCTACAGACAGCCTAAGCCGTTCACAGCCATCTTCAAAACAAGTATTAAATTTAAATGGACCTGCTTTTTCATCTTTCGAATTAAATGTTCCAATAACTTCACCATCATAAGAGGCTGTAATTGGTACGTCCCACAATTCTGGTGCGCACCAACTTTCAACATTTATGCTTATAGAAACGGTGCAATCTATTTTTGCTGGCTCTGAAGTGCAACTAACAAGAAATAGAGTCGATATTACTGCAAATATAATTTTGATCATATTCAATACCTGCATTTAACGCAATGTTCAACAGGTTTTCTGTTGCAATACATTGTTAAGTTCATCTAAATTCGGCATTTCATCATACTGCTTTCCTTTCGTCGAAATTTCTTCCCAGTTAGCTTTTGAACTTGTACATATGTGCGCAACGACTTCTAAACCAATATTATCTTCAAGTAACCCCGCTGGAACCCAGTAATACTCGGTATCCCGCAAACAATTAGGTACAGGGCTACCACAGTTGGAACAAAAGTCCGAAGTGAAACCAGTACTTTTCTTGAAATACGAAATATTGCCTTCTCCTAACTTCCAGGAAAATTGATTCTCATGAATGATTGTCGCAGCATTAGCAGAAGAGCCGCCTTGCTTCTGACATAAAGAACAATGGCATTGGTATAAGTTTGGAACATCTCCGAAAAGTTCGAATTGCACGTCACCACACAGACATTTTCCGTTCATATCTATTTCCTTCAGTAATTAACGCAAGAATAAATTGAGCATGTCTTTTGATGCTTCAATTTTCATTGCCTTGTTAGTAGCCATGCTACAGTTTAAATTCATTATTCCAGTACTCTTCAAGTGCCGAACCATAAACAATAACATCGTCACCAACAATGGAGATTACGGGTGATAACTGTTTGTCCTCAAGCACAACTAACACTCTATGTCCGTACAAAGGTAGAAAGCCTTCAATATTTTTACCAGCGCATCCTGATTTTTTGAGAGCTTCAATTACATATTCTTTGCTTTCTTCAACTTCATCAAGTAGCCACTTAACTTTGTCTATATCATCAGGATATTTGTAGCAGTTTCTCAGATATTCCTCTGGCTCTTCTGAACCGTGAACATTAACAGAATCTCGATCAAAACCATTAATTTCCGAAAGCATGTCTTTGTATGGATATGGCAATTTAAAACCAATCATGCTTTCAAAAGAAGACAGTTCAAAATTCGTAAGCCCTGAGTTCCACTTAGTTCCAGGCTGAATTTGATAGCCATGAACATTTGAATAGACTTCACTATCTTGCCATTTCGATTGAGTAGATTCTCTAAAAATTTTCCAATTCATATTTTGTGCTACTAACACCTAATTGTGTTCCGCGTCTTTTGCGTCAACCACCGATTTCTGGTTATGGCTTTAATTATTATCACAGCCAATACCATTTCTGAACCTTTCTTCCGATATACCATTACTGGAGAAGTGTATAATAAGTTCTTTTTCATTCAATTCTTGTCCTTCTGGAGGCTCTTTGCCACTCTCAGAATGAAGGTGATACGGAATATAGAGCTTATACTCAGTAGTTACATTCTGATTCTTTAAATTGACACTGTGAGTGAACCTTACACACTGAAAATCTGGAGCCCAAGCTTTTGCTAAGGAATTCTTCGATACTTCAAACGACTTACCATTGAACAATAATTTAACCGATGATAGACGATCTTCACTGTCAGATCTGATTATTTTAACGGTGACACCTTGAGCTTTTAGTTCAATCGAATCAAGAGCAACATAGAGATCTGGAGTTGCAATAACCGATTTCGAAATAATGATAAAAAATAGAGTAAAATACTTCATGTGTTTAAGTGCCATAATGCTTAGCGCTTTCGAAATTGAAACGCAGTGTAAATTTTCGACAACCGCGCATGGTTATATTTTTACTCATCAGATACCAGATATAATTTAGCACCAATTTCAATATCACCTTTTTTTACTTTACGATCGACAGTGAACGGAACATGTTCCATTGGTTTTCCACGATTTAGCATTTCCACACCTCTTAAGGTGGTTTTGATGATAGTTCCACTTGGATTGTGAAATTCTAATTGGTCTCCAATTTTAACATTCGGCTCAAAGCTATAAGGTATTCCAGGAACGATTACACAACCTCTTCCACTAATATTAAAAATATCCTCTACAACTTCAATGTATTTCATATTCATTTGTAAATATAACGCTCGGTTCTCCGTAAATCTGGTTATACTTTTAGTCTCCACCACAACCACCTCCTCCACAATCACTTCCACCACCGAAAAAACCACCTGAATCGCTAGAGGGTGCTGAATCACCGCCACAGCCTGACGCACAACCAATATGTCCTGCACAATAACCGTCACCGTAGTTAACTGAGGACTTATCTTTACAGTTTAGTGAATACGTAAAACCATCTTCGATGTTTAGCATTGAATCAATCGCAAACAACAGAGGGAGTCTATTTGGAGATGAAGGGCTAATATTTTCATTTGCACACGCCAAACGCCAAACACGCTTAATGCCATCATTAGCTAAAGTAGGAGTATTCATGGCCTCTGTAGGTGTGTGATGGAGAAACCTACCTATTGCTTTCTTGCTAAATGTCTCGTATGCACGCGTAAATAAAATAAATTCGTGCCATGCAACATCAACAACCTGTGATGGCATAGCCACCATACGTTTTTTTGCTTGGTTACAAATTGTAAAGTAATCCCTTAGGGCATCGAAAACAATAACAATTTGTTCTTCATTTAAGTGCGGATACTTACCTTTTACCTTTTTCCCCAAAACAGAATTAAACTTATAGGATTGAATATATGCCAATTGCAAGCTATGTTTTCTTTTGAAATAGAAATATGTTACAGAGACTATCAATACAACAACTATTATGGTCTGTAGTTCCACTATAACTCCTTACTCTTTTGATATGCGCGTTGTTGTCGCGTCGAATTCAAACGTATTGTTAAGCATTTTCAGCACGCTCGAATATCTGTTTTAAACCTTGTTCTTCAGGATATAATACATCGTCATACTGAGACCAATTTGAGTCATCCTTTGAACCTGATTGATATTGATAACTAGAGTCACCATCGACTATAGCTTCAACAAGCGTTTCGAATTTGAAATTATCATTCCCATAAAAATAAAACTTTCTCATTCCATTGGTTGTGATGCGTCCAACCAGGTGGATTGGTAGCCCCTTGATATGCTCATCGATTATATCTTCATATTCACACAATGCATCGAACTCATCATCGTGACTTAATCCATCGTCTCGCGCTACTTTGAGTCGAATAAATAACCAGAAAAGCTTCGGGTATTCTTGTTGTGAGTACTCTTCCTTAGCTTCCAGATCTAAATAAATAGACGCGAGACGGTCATTTACATTAGCTTGGTAATAGTTCCAGTCCGACAAGTGTGTATTCCTTTTCTACGCTTAACGCTCAACTCATTTGCACAAAAAAGTGTTGGCCATTTTTGGGTCTACCTTTTTTGTGTCAAATGGAGTTGCTTGTTAGATTTTTGGAAATTATCCAGGATGGAGTAATCCCAAACCTGTGCTTCGATATATAAATGATATTTATAATTTTGTGTATCCATGTATACATTTTTGGGAATCCTACCGCTATCCAACAAACTAAGGAGTTCATTTAATTTGAAAATTTTCCCATTTAATTCCTCGTCATATAGATCGTGATCTTTATTCTGACT
>Ga0316205_10004359_pt1 | contig 12477 bp, 12 predicted proteins | sample 3monthpyrite_MG_FD_204941 | JGI IMG/M metagenome (GOLD analysis project Ga0316205, IMG submission 204941) | Microbial mat bacterial communities from mineral coupon in-situ incubated in ocean water Damariscotta River, Maine, United States -... | ecosystem: Environmental > Aquatic > Marine >... | reverse complement strand
ATATTGCTGATATTTTAAACAGGGTTAGACAGCCCTTTAATACCAGTATGCCAGCACAAGCAGCTGCTTTGGCGGCGATAGATGATCAGGACCATGTAAGTAACAGTGCTAACTTAAATGCAGCAGGCTTAAATCAGTATGCAAAAGCTTTTGCAGATTTAGGTTTAAATTATATACCCAGCATAGCTAATTTTATCGCAGTAAATCTCAAGAAAGATGCGATGCCAGTATATAATGAATTATTAAAAGAAGGTGTTATTGTGCGCCCCGTAGCTAGTTATAAAATGCCTGAGTTTTTAAGGATTACTGTTGGTAATGAGCAGCAAAATAATCGAGTTTTAAAAGCATTGCAGAAAGTTCTTTAAGGGTAGCTTAAATGATTAATCATCTATGTGTAATTGGTGTTGGCTTAATAGGTGGCTCCTTGTCACTGGCTCTAAAAAAGGCAGGTTATGTCAAACAGGTTACCGGTTTAGGTCGTAGTATTGAAAACCTGCAAATGGCCAGGAAACTCGGTGTTATAGACGAATATGAAACTGATTATGCTAAGGTTATATCTAAGGCAGATATGATTTTTGTAGCTGTGCCTATTGGTGCAATGTCAGAAGTATTCAGAAAAATTGAACCACATTTAAATAAACATAGCATTATTACAGATGGTGGTAGTGCTAAACATAGCATTATTGAAACAGCTACAAAAATACTAGGTGTTAAAGTAAACCAATTTGTTCCTGGGCATCCAATTGCAGGTACGGAAAAATCAGGAGCAGAAGCTGCATTTGATTCTCTCTATCAAGAACGACGAGTGATACTAACGCCACTTGAAAATAACTCAATTGATGATGTAGCCAAAGTCAGTGAGATGTGGGAAACAGCCGGTGCAGAAGTTGATGAGATGGGTGCGCGTCATCATGATTTAGTGTTAGCGGGTACTAGTCATCTGCCTCATGTTTTAGCATTTGCATTAGTTGATTGTCTGAATAATGTTGATGATGTAGATGAAATATTTAAATATGCAGCAGGTGGCTTTCGCGATTTTACACGTATAGCCTCTAGTGACCCTGTAATGTGGCGTGATATTTGTGTAAATAATTCAGAAGCTATTTTGGCTATGATGCAGAATTATCAGCAAGATCTTGATAATTTAAAAAAAGCTATACATAACTCTGACTCTGAAGAGCTATTAAAAATATTTACAAATGCAAAAAAGGCTCGTGACAATTTCTGTATGTAGTAGCAATAAATAATAGGTGATATATGTATTGTTTTTATAAGCTTCTTTCTATATATGTGTTGTTAAGTTGTTCAACGTTAACTCATGCTGAAGTTTATAAATGGGTTGATAAATCAGGTCGAACTCATTTTAGTGATCAGGCTCCAATGAATATTGAATCTGAGAATATTGAACTGGGTGAGCTGGTAACCTATACATCAGCAAAAGTCGTTGATAATGATACTGAAGTAACTGATACGCCTGATGAAGATAGAGCTAAACCAAAAAAATACAGAAGAAAAAAGGTTGTTATGTACAGTGCTGCCTGGTGTGGCGTATGCACGAAAGCAAAAAATTATTTTAAAAAGAATCGAATTCCATTTAAAGAGTATGATATAGATAAATCTAAAAAGGGTAAAAGTGATTTTAAAAAACTTAAAGCAAGAGGTATACCCGTAATACTTGTTGGAAAAAAACGTCTCAATGGTTTTAGTGTGAAGAAATTTGAGTCTATATATCGTTCTTAATTAGCGTTTTTAAGCATGCCTCTATTCATTTGCATGTAACAAAATCTTCATTTCTAAAACATAACTCTGTAATAAATCGTCCTTAAGATTGTAACAATAAATTCATACGAACTTATTTGTTAACTTGAGGAAAACGATTTATGAAATTTTTTAATAAAAAAACTGTATCTATTGCTGTGTTAACTGCACTGACTATGCCGGGTTTGGCTTTTGCTGAAGCTCAGTTATTTGGTAAGGCGCATCTTTCATTTGGTTCTATATCAGAAGATGACGGTGTTACAGATACTTCATCTACAGCAGTTAAAAGTCATGCATCACGTGTTGGTGTTAAAGGCGAAGTAGATACAGATTCAGATACATCAGTAATTTATCGTTTCGTTTGGGAAATTGATATGTCTGATGAGTCTAAGTCATCAAATGATCATATTAAGTCTCGCGAACAGTATGTTGGTTTAAAAGGCAATTGGGGTCAGGTGCGTATTGGTCGTGACGATTCTCCTTATAAAGTGGCTGGGAAAAAGAATGTTGAGCACCTAAGTGATACTTATGCTGACTATAATAATATTATTGATAAGGGTCAGGATACACGTAATAGTGATTCACTTGGTTATTCCGTTAAGGCAGGTCCTGGGAAGTTTGCTATTCAGTATGCTGCTGGTGATGATTCACCATCTGCTGAAAATGCGGGTCAGTCTTACAGTGTTGCTTATGATATGAAAATGGGTGCTATTGGTTTTGCGGTAGCTCATCAAACAATTGAAAAGTCAGCAACTAATGATGAAACAGGTACAAAAATAGTATTGGGTTATAAGTTAGGTAATACAAAGTTAGGCATCATTGGTGAAACTGTTGAAGATGACGGTGCTTTAGATGATACAAATATGCTTTTAAGTGTTAAGCATAATCTTGACAAGAATAATGCAGTTAAATTTGTATATGGTTCAAAAGACCAGGGTCTGACTGATGATGCTACTATGACTGCATTAGCATACGATCATAAGATGGGTAAAAAGGTATCAGTTTATGCATTGTGGAGTAATGGTGCTGATGGTGGCATGAGTGATGCGAGTAAATTAGATGGAGATAGTTCAGCTATTGCACTTGGTATAATAGCTAAGTTCTAATTTGTGCTCAGATGAGCCTGCACCTATAGGTACTTCAGAGTTCTGGAGTACCTAATCTGGATAATTATAATAATGACTCCTGCAGAATGGTCTCTGCTTTAACGCTTTGTATAACAAGGCGTTTTTTATATGCAGAATTATTTAAGTTTAGAAGCCCAAATTGCAATCTTGTGTTTCATGGATTTTTGAGAAATTTGATCTTCAGGAATCGCTTGTATTACTTTGTCATGAACAAGTAATCTGTATATATACTCTATTTTTTCAGTAGCTGAATCTGTTGGCTCAAATTCTACAACACCACGTGCTTCGCCGTATTTAACGCCCTCTATAATTGCTTTCTTCAACAGCTCTTTTTCATTTTTTATCTTTTTCATGTTAACCCCATATACTGTTAAAATTAAACTGTTTTGTGTTAATTATTACCCTGTACTTGCCAGCCCTGTTTTAAAGCAACATCGAGTAAGAGCTCTGCAGAAATACCTTCTTTTGGCGTTATATCACTTACCTTTACAGTAAAAAATTGCTCTTTGTTATCCCAGACAACTCTTTCAATTTTACCTGAGAACCATTCGCTTTCACCTATTTCATGTCCTATTGAGGGCGCAAAAGGTAATACTATATTTTTTTCTAGTACTCCAAGTTTTCTTTTTTTGTCTAAATCTTTCCATAAATACTTAATGAAACAGCAGTTATACATGCTAGGCACCTTTTATACGGTAATAATCTGATAATGTCGTGTTTTTAATAATCTATTTCAACAGTATATGGTTTGTTTATTTGTATTTAATATAGTTAGAAAATACATAATTATGCATTGCAATAATATTGTCATATCTTGTAACATCCTTGTAATAATTAACATGTATTGTACGCACCATGAATGATCAAATGCTACAGCACAAATACAATCAACGAGCCTTAAAAGACCGCCTGGCGCGGTATTTCGTTGCTATTGGCGGAATTAGTGTGATTGTCGCCATCTTACTAATTTTCTTCTATTTATTACAGGTTGTTATACCTATGTTTAAATCTGCAGATATTGCAGAGAGTCATACGTATAGCGTAACAGATGAAGGAAAAATACTACACATTGGTATTGAAGAGCAGGGCACTATGGGTGTCAGGTTTACTGAAAGTGGTCAGGTTGTCTTTTTTCAGACAGATACCGGTGCAATTGTTGAAACGCACAAGCTTGATTTGCCATCTGATATCACGACGATCACATCTAATATGGATCAAGTCATAATTGGTCTGGCTAATGGTCAGGTTATGGTTGTTAAGTATGTTTTTGAGCTTAGTTACGGCGAAGATAAACGAATTCTAACCCCGTTGCTTGAATACCCTTTAGGTAAGGAATTAATCGTTCTTGATGAATCTAAACAGGCTTTAGAACTCATCGATTTGCGCTTTAACCAGGATGGTTTCGGCCTGGTCGGTACCACATCTGATAAAAGATTAGTGTTTACGCATTATCTACAGGAAGAGTCTTTTATATCTGAAGAAATTACAACTATTATCGATTCACGATCTGAGCTTAAAATAGACGAAGCAATAAATTCATTAGTACTATCATCAGATTTAAGTCATTTGTATGTTGCACTTGAGGGGGGGATTTTACGAGACTACCATCTTAATGATGAAGGATTTGAAGATAATTATAATGATTATAATATTAATGAAGATATTTCAAAAATCCAGATTTTACTCGGTGGATCGTCACTTTTAATCGGCCTGGAAAATGGTGAAATTCAACAATGGATGTCTGTTAGAAAACAGTACGGACGAGAGTTGACTTTTATACGTAATTTTCATGAAACAGAACAATCTATATCTGAGATTAAAAGCGAACAACAGCGTAAAGGCTTTGCGGTTGGTGATACTAACGGCGCTATAACACTTTACTATTCAACATCTCAACGAACGCTTGCAACTATTAATACCGCTAATAAAAAGATTACAAATTTGGCGTGGTCTGCTCGTGCTCAACATCTACTAGCCACCGATGATGAGGGTAAGTTCTATTTATACGAAGTTGATAACGAATACCCTGAAGTCTCATGGGATGTCTTATGGGGTAAGATCTGGTACGAAGGTTATGATGAAGCCGACTATATCTGGCAGTCATCTGCGTCAACAAATGAGTTCGAACCTAAATTTAGTTTAATGCCATTGACATTTGGCACAATTAAAGCGGCTTTTTACGCTATGTTATTTGCTGTGCCGATTGCTATTTTAGGTGCAATGTATACAGCACAATTTATGGCACCGCGCATGCGTCAAACAGTAAAACCTTCGATCGAAATAATGGAAGCGCTGCCTACAGTGATTCTCGGTTTTCTTGCGGGTTTATGGCTGGCTCCTTACGTTGAAACGCATTTACCGGGTATTTTTGCCTTATTGCTGGTGTTACCTTTTGGTTTTATTCTTAGTGCCTGGTTATTCGGCTTTGTACCTAATAATTCTGCACTTGAAGGCTGGGAAGCAGCACTATTAATACCTGTCGTTTTATTATTAATATGGATTTCAACCAGCATTAGCGCCCCAATAGAGATGTATTTCTTTAATGGTGATATGAGAACCTATATGAGTGATCAATGGGGCTTCAATTATGATCAGAGAAATGCTTTAGTGGTTGGTTTGATAATGGGCTTTGCCATAATACCAACAATTTTTTCTATAGCAGAAGATGCAATTTTTAGTGTTCCTCAGCATTTGATTCGAGGCTCTTTAGCACTCGGTGCTAGTCGTTGGCAAACAATGATGTTTGTTGTTATGCCTGCTGCAAGTCCAGCAATATTCTCAGCCGTTATGATGGGTTTTGGCCGAGCGGTTGGAGAAACAATGATCGTATTAATGGCAACAGGTAATACGCCATTAATGGACATGAGTATATTCCAGGGAATGCGTACACTAGCCGCTAATATAGCGGTTGAAGTACCAGAAGCAGAGGTTGCTAGTACTCACTATCGTGTATTGTTTCTGGCTGCATTTATTCTCTTTATGTTTACTTTCATATTTAACACTGCAGCTGAAATGATTCGTCATCGCCTGCGCAAAAAATATAGCGGTTTATGATGAAAAAATGGTTTAACAGTGGAACACCCTGGATATGGCTTAATGCAGGTGCTATTGCTTTGGCATTAGTTGCTGTTTTTGGTTTGTTGTTTCTTATACTAGTGCGTGGAATGAGTCACTTCTGGCCGGCTAATGTAGAAGCATTTCAGTATCAAAATGCTGAAAACTCACTAACAGTAATAGCTCAGGTTATTGAATCAGAGACGGTACCTAGTGAATCAGTACACGGTATTGATATTAAAGAAACTAATGTAACACGTTATCTAGTTAAAACTGGTAATCGCGATCTGTTAGGTAGTGATTTTAGATGGTTATATGATATTGATCTGATCAAGCGTGAAATTCCAGAAGAGGTAATGGTAATAGAGCGTATTGAATGGGGTAATTTTTACGGGTATCTAAATTCAGTATACGAGAATGATAAAAAAGTTTCTGACGTAAACAATAAGTGGTTAGAATTTAATGCTCGTTTAGAGCGGACAGTTCAAATTCGTGAAAATATACTAGAGATAGAACAAGGTGAAATTGGCGCTATCAATTATAAATTGGAACGTTTAAGGCTAAAAGAAAAACGTTTGATCATAGATAATGAGTTATCTGATAAAGCTTTGGATCTTATCAATAAAAAACGTGAATCTCTTAATGCTGAATATGAAATATTACTTCAGCAAACCCGAAAGTTATATCAAGATATAAATAGAGACTCCATCCGTGCAACAGTAATGGACGGTACAGAAGTTATTATACCTTTAGAAAAAATTGTAAAAGTCTGGCAGCCTAACAAGTTTAACCTGGCTGGTAAAATGCAATTTTATATTGAATCTTTATGGGCATTTATAACGGAAGATCCACGTGAAGCCAATACGGAAGGAGGTATCTTTCCGGCGATATTTGGCACGGTCTTGATGGTTATCCTGATGGCTATACTGGTTACACCATTTGGTGTCATTGCTGCTATATATTTACGTGAGTACGCAAGACAAGGTCTTGTAATTCGTATTATTCGAATTGCGGTGAACAATCTTGCAGGTGTGCCATCTATTGTTTATGGCGTATTTGGTTTAGGTTTTTTTGTGTACTTTTTAGGTGGTCATATTGACGATATATTTTTCCCTGAGTCACAACCAGCACCTACGTTTGGTACACCGGGTTTATTATGGTCCTCGTTGACATTGGCTTTACTTACATTACCAGTAGTAATAGTTGCCACAGAGGAAGGTCTGTCTCGTATACCAACTAGTCTAAGAGAGGGAAGTCTTGGTTTAGGTGCAACTAAAGTTGAAACTCTATGGCGTGTTGTTTTACCAATGGCAAGCCCAGCAATTATGACCGGATTGATACTTGCAGTAGCACGTGCAGCGGGAGAAGTGGCACCGCTTATGTTGGTAGGTGTCGTTAAGTTAGCGCCGAGTTTACCGCTCGATGGAAATTTCCCTTTTTTACATCTTGATAGAAAATTTATGCACCTTGGATTTCATATATATGATGTCGGCTTTCAAAGCCCAAATGTAGAAGCAGCTAGACCACTGGTTTATGCTACTTCATTTCTATTAGTTGTAGTTATAGTAGGTTTGAATATTACAGCAATAAACCTAAGAAACAATTTGCGCGAGAAATATCGTGCACTGGATAACTAATCGAATCTTTATGACTCTACACTGGAATTAGCAGTATTTGTCGGATAACCAATTATGAACGAATCAATAGCAACAAAAATCGATACATCATTGTTAACAACAGAGGATTCTGGGGTTGAAAGTGAAATCTGTTTAGATGTTAAAAATCTAAATCTTTTTTATGGTGAATCGCAGGCATTAAAAGATATTAGTTTTAAGATGAAAAAGAATAAAGTTACAGCGTTTATCGGACCTAGTGGTTGCGGTAAATCTACTTTATTACGCTGTTTTAACAGAATGAATGATCTGGTTGATGGCGTGAGAGTTGAAGGTGAAATCGTCCTTGATAACAAAAATATTTATGCACCTAATGTAGATGTAACTTCTTTGCGTCAACGAGTAGGCATGGTATTTCAAAAGCCTAACCCTTTTCCAATGAGTATTTTTGAAAATGTTGCATATGGTTTGCGTTTGCAGGGAATAAAAAAACGTAGAGTTTTAGAAGAGAAAGTTGAATGGGCTCTGAAGGGTGCCGCATTATGGGAAGAAGTTAAAGACAGACTTGATGAAAGCGCGCTTGGTATGTCGGGTGGTCAGCAGCAAAGACTGGTTATAGCTCGTGCAATTGCAATTGAGCCAGAAATTATATTATTAGATGAGCCAGCTTCTGCACTTGATCCTATATCTACATTAAAAATTGAAGAGTTAATTTACGAATTAAAATCTAAATATACTATTCTTATAGTTACTCATAATATGCAACAGGCAGCCCGAGTATCAGATGACACTGCTTTTATGTATATGGGTGAAATGATTGAGTTTGGAAATACAAATACAATATTTACAAACCCAGAAAAGAAACAAACTGAAGATTACATTACTGGCCGTTACGGTTAGTATTTGAGGTTATTATGGAAAACAATAATTCAAGTCAGCATATTTCTCATAAATTTGACCAGGAGATGGAAAGTCTTCGTAGTAAGGTCTTAAAAATGGGAGGTCTTGTTGAACAACAAATTGGTGGTGCTATTGAAGCGCTGCAAAGTGCAAATGCTGTTGGTGCAGAAGAGATAATTTTAAAGGATCATAAAGTTAACTCGCTTGAAGTTTTAATCGATGAATCATGTACTCAAATATTAGCCAGAAGACAGCCGGCTGCTTCAGATTTAAGAATGGTTGTTGCAGTTATTAAAACAATAACTGACCTCGAGCGTATAGGAGACGAAGCTGAAAAAATAGCTAAGATGGCATTGAGTCTGTCTGAAGATGATGTGGGATTTAATAGTCGATATGCAGGTATACGACACCTTGGCGATCACGTTAAAAAGATGGTGCATGATGTTCTTGATGCTTATGCCAGACAAGATGTAGATGCTGCATTACAAGTTGTTAAAGATGATGATCAGGCTGATGAAGAGTATCAAAATCTGATGCGTATGCTTATTACATTTATGATGGAAGACCCCAGGAAAATATCTGAAGTGTTAGATGTTTTATGGGCCGCACGTGCATTAGAAAGAATTGGTGATCACGCAAAAAATATTGGTGAATATGTGATTTATCTTGTAAAGGGAAAAGATATTCGTCATTTGGATCTTGATGAAGTTGAGAAGGATATATTTTCATAATAATCAGTAGAATTTAGTTTTTAATGTTGATGCTTCGTGTTATTTAATTTTTTTGTAACATTAAGAGAATACTATTAACATTCCTGTAACCTTATTGAAATATGAAATTATGAAACATGCATCATTACTAATCGTAGAAGACGATGTCGGCATACAAGAGATGCTTAACTTTTCTTTAACTCAAGAAGGCTACACTATTCATTCTGCATATACTGTAAAAGAAGGCTGGGAACTGCTTGAAAATAAAGCGGTTGATCTGGTTTTGCTAGACTGGATGCTACCGGACAATAGCGGTATTGATCTTTTACACCGTATACGAAAGTATCATTCTAAATTGCCTGTTATAATGGTAACAGCAAAAACTGAAGAAGAAGATAGAATATTAGGCCTTGATGTTGGTGCTGATGATTATGTAACTAAACCATTTTCAGTTCGTGAGTTAAATTCAAGAATCCAGGCTATATTAAGACGCTCTATGCCTGATGAGCAACCGATACAAATTGGTGATTTATTTTTAGACCCTGTTAGCCATCGAGTTAAAATAAAGGAAGATAGATTAGAGTTATCTCCAACAGAATTTCGCTTACTGCATTATTTTATGGGGCATACAGATCGTGTTTTTTCACGTGCTCAATTGCTTGACCAGGTTTGGGGCGAGCAGGTTTATGTTGAAGAAAGAACAGTAGATGTTCATATCCGTCGCTTACGTAAACAATTAGAGCCATATCAGCTAGACTCATTGTTACAGACTGTACATGGCAGTGGGTATAGGTTTTCTAAGCAGGCATAACATTGACATTATCTGCAAACTTACAGCGTGAATTAGTGTTTATAGTCGCATGGATGTTATTTATGCTGACTATAGGCGCTATTTTCGGTGTTGCATTTCCAGCTTTATTTCTTGGGTTAGTGTTATATGTGTTATGGCACTTACACAATCTTAATCGTCTTTTGCAATGGTTGAACAAACCGACAAACAATACACCAGAAGCCATAGGTATTTGGGACGAGGCTTTTTTCAAATTACATAATCAATATATACGTCAGAGAACATTACGTAAAAAATTAACTAAAATGTTAAAGCGTTTTCAGCGCTCGACTAAAGCAATGCCATTTGCAACAATAGTTTTGAATTCTAATAATGTAATAGAATGGTTTAATCCGGCATCTAAATCATTATTTGGACTGCGTTCTAGATTAGATATAGGGCAAAGAATTGATAATTTGATTAGGCAGCCAGAATTTATTAAATATCTCAATAATAAAAACTTCACAAAATCAGTTGAATTTGAAAATCAGCAAAAGAAGATATCTCTGAATATTACTGAATACGGTAATGGTCAATATTTGCTTAGTGCAAGTGATATTACGCAACGTACTAAGCTTGATGAAATGAGGCGAAACTTTATTTCTAATGCCTCACATGAATTACGTACCCCAATAACGGTTATGACTGGTTATATCGAAATATTACAGGACAGTGTTGATCAAACGAATAAATTTCCAGTTGAAAAAATACATCAACAAACTATACGTATGGAAAAAATCATATCAGAGTTGATAGAACTGGCAAAGTTAGAAGCCTCTGTATCTGTTGATAAACATATTGAGCTTGATATGAATAAGTTATTAAATGAAGTGTTTAACGAGGCTGTTTCTCTTGATCAGGATAAACATACTCTATTATTAAACATTAATGATTTACAGATCATTGGTGTATATGAAGAAGTTCGCACCGCTGTATCTAACTTATTAACTAATGCTATTCGTTATACACCTGAAGGCGGTGAGATTACATTATCTACCTCTTCAGATGAGAGTGGTGTTTATATACATGTTAAAGATAATGGTATTGGTATCAGTTATGAGCATCTTGCCAGGTTAACCGAGCGTTTTTATCGCGTGGATGAAGGGCGCTCAAGAGAGCAGGGGGGGACGGGGTTAGGCCTGGCTATAGTTAAACAAATCCTCGATCACCATGGCGCTACATTAAATGTTAGGAGCATACCTGGAAAAGGTAGTGAATTTAGCTGCTGTTTTCCTGTAGTTAAACACTAGTTTTATAGTTTATTCTCAGATTATCAATCACTTACCAAGCTTAACAAAACTGTAACAACTCTGTCATTTATCATTCACAATTTTCAAACAAAATAGTCTTATTACTTAACTTGGAGTTTCAAATAATGATTCAACGTACAATTTCATCTGCGGTAGCTGTGGCTACTCTTAGTATTGGCCTATTATTCACAGGTTCTGCTTCTGCTGTTTCTGTAGATAAAGGCGTTCCTGAATATAAGTCAGTAAGTGGTATATCTGGTAACTTATCAAGTGTTGGTTCTGATACATTAGCTAACTTAATGACACTATGGGCTGAATCGTTTAAACGTTCATACCCTAATGTAAATATTCAAATTCAAGCGGCAGGTTCTTCAACCGCACCACCTTCATTAACTGAAGCAACATCTAACTTTGGTCCAATGAGTCGTAAAATGAAATCAAAAGAAATTGCTTCTTTTGAAGATCGTTATGGTTATAAGCCAACTGCTATTCCTGTCGCTATTGATGCATTAGCAGTATATGTGAATAAGGATAACCCAATTAAAGGTATGACTATTTCACAGGTAGATGCGGTGTTTTCATCAACTCGTAAATGTGGTTCTGATACGGATATTTCAAAATGGGGTGATTTAGGACTTTCTGGTAACTGGAAAAATCGTGACATTCAAATGTTCGGTCGTAATTCAGTTTCAGGCACATACGGTTATTTCAAGAAAAAAGGTCTTTGTAAAGGTGATTACAAAAACAATGTAAACGAGCAACCCGGTTCAGCTTCTGTTGTTCAGTCTGTAAGTAGTTCTATTAACGGTATTGGTTATTCAGGTATTGGTTATAAAACTTCTGGTGTTCGTGCAGTAGCTTTGAGTAAAAAAGATGACGGTAAATTTATTGCAGCAACACCTGATAACGCAGTATCTGGCAAATACCCATTATCTCGTTTTTTATATGTTTATGTGAACAAGCATCCTAATAAAGAGCTTGCACCTCTGGAAAAAGAGTTTATGAAACTTATTTTATCTAAGCAAGGTCAGGAAGTTGTTATAAAAGATGGTTATATTCCTCTACCTGCTAAAGTTGTTGAAAAGTATCTGTCTAATCTATAAATATTGTTTAATTATAGAATTTAAAAGGCCACAGAGATGTGGCCTTTTTTGTGTGTTATGTATTAAAAAATTAAGTAGTTGTTTAAATATGCTGCTTTTGAAATATTTATAAATCTAAAAACTGTATTGGTAT
>Ga0316205_10004356_pt1 | contig 12482 bp, 11 predicted proteins | sample 3monthpyrite_MG_FD_204941 | JGI IMG/M metagenome (GOLD analysis project Ga0316205, IMG submission 204941) | Microbial mat bacterial communities from mineral coupon in-situ incubated in ocean water Damariscotta River, Maine, United States -... | ecosystem: Environmental > Aquatic > Marine >... | reverse complement strand
AACTTTGAGAACATACCGGAGCTTAAATTTCAATATGGCTATTTTATTCTATTAGGTGTGATGTCTGTGATTTCCGTTGGGTTGATCATTTTGTTTAAAAGAAAGCGATGGCTATAAAACAATACACCTCTATTTGTAACAACTTTAAAAAAATAATCTCTTCAACACAGTCGAATGATCTGTATAAAGGAAGGAGAGAGAATAAGGAGCTGTTGAATAAAATTGAACTTTTTCTTTCGGGAGGAAAATCATATTCAATAATCATACATTTACTTGAATGTTCCCGAGCTACTATTGTGAATAGTTTCAAAACGGTTAAAGCAATAGAACAAATAGAGCTAGAAAATTGGCATTTTACGTAGCTATTAGGTAACTACCCCATGTTGCGCTAGTGTATAATGAATATGTTTCTTATTGTAAATAATTGACTGAGGCTGTTATGAAACTCAAAAAAATATTGTTTGTAACTGATGGGGTTAGGGATAACGTCAACGCATTAGAGTATCTTTTGTCTGTCTGCAAAGTTGACGCTACAAATATAACCTTACTAGCCGTAATGCCCGCACTGCCAAAATCCCTCTTAGGGTATTCAGATAAAATAAAAGATGATAATTTGTCTGGCTTAAAAGAAGAGCTCGCTGAGGCAAGTAAAGGTATTGAGTGCACTAATATAAAAGTCGATTATGAATTCATGACTGCTGACAATGCTGTTCGAGCCATACTGAAGAAATTGGAAAATTCTAACTATGATTGTCTTATTAAAGTAGCTGAAGATAAACTCGGTAAGCACAAGGGTTTTGAAGCTCTCGATATGACCTTGATCCGGAAAGCTATATGCCCGATTTGGATACTGAAGGGGAAGTATAAGGTTAATGAGCGAGCGATTAAGCTCGCTGTTGGTATCGATGCCAAACTAGAAACGGATGAGTCGTATACACTTGCAGTCAGGTTGTTAAGATACACAGATTCATTAGCTAAACGATTTTCTGTGCCCTTGGAGATTATCAGCTGTTGGCAGTCAGCTGTTGAGCTGGCAAAAAATGAGCCCTTTGTGAACCTTTCCAAGCAAGATATTGAAAATGACAGGAAATCCACTCAAGAATATCAATTGAAGACGCTCACCAAATTAATTGCGAAGAGTGGTATTGAAAGTGAGCACATCATTTCTCAGCTTAACGGCGATCCAGATAAAAAGATCCCCGAGTATACCAGTCAAACGCAGATCTCATTGCTGGTAATGGGCTCCTTGTCTAGGACGGGTATTTTTGGTGCGCTTATCGGGAATACCGCAGAAAATGTCTTAAGCGTTTTAGATTGTTCGACAGTAATATGGCCTGCAAAGTATTTTAATTAGGATCATATCGCTTCTCGATTTATTTCCTGTATTTAGTTAAGTTGAGACCTGATTTATTTATCGTTTGTGCAATAATACTAGTCAATTGGATAAATAAGCGTTTAACGAAGCCTGCCTTTGATCGCAAATAAATATAGACATACAGTGTTAAACTGCCAAGAGTTATCTATTACATTCATACCCAGCAAACCATCCTAATTATGGCTACACTAACCGGAACAGGTAGTTTATATGGGATTAAGCGTCCCGGTTAGTGTAGCCAGATCAATTCGCTTATCCGACACAAACGGTATTCACACAACAGACAGAATAAACAAATACTGGATCACCCTAGTTAGGTGTATATTAAAGACGAACTCTGTTAATCCTGTTTTAAGAGAGATAATCCGTATTCACTCAGGTACATTCTATGTCGTCAGCTCAAATAATAATTATCACAGTGTTGCTTGTTGCAATGGGAATGTTCCTGTGGGGACGGCTGCGTCATGACCTGGTTGCTATGGCTGCGCTGCTTGTTTGTGTATTAGCCGGGGTTGTGCCTGGTAGTACAGCCTTTGCAGGTTTTGGTCATCCGGCGGTCATTACTGTCGCCTGTGTACTCGTTCTCGGTTATGGTTTACAGTTTTCCGGTACCATGGATGTCCTGGCACATCGATTTATCCCGACTAGCTCTGGACCGACTATGAATATTCTAGCTCTCATTGGTCTGGCTGCTTTGCTTTCTGCTTTTATGAACAACGTTGGCGCACTGGCTCTATTAATGCCGATTGCGATTCAGATGGCCGCAAAGCAAAATTTACCTGCCGGTAAGATTTTAATGCCGTTGGCGTTTGGTTCGATATTGGGTGGAATGGTTACGTTAATCGGTACGCCACCAAATATGATTGTCTCGGGCTACCGGGAAACGGCAGGCTTGGGAAGTTTTTCTATGTTTGATTTTGCCCCAGTGGGTTTGTCAGTTGCCGTTTTTGGCATACTCTTTATTGGTCTGATTGGTTGGCGGATGGTGCCAATACGCAAGCAAGCAGGTGCTGATAAATTTGATACCGGAACATATCTAAGCGAAGTTCGAATTGACGAAGGTAGTAAGTCCGAGAACATGAATTTGTTTGAGGTTGAAAAATTACTTGATGAGTCCGACGCACAGGTGGTTGGTATAATCCGAAACGATTTTCGAATATCCGCGCGAAACCCGCGACGCGTATTACGTGCTGGCGATATTTTGGTAATCGAAGTCGAACCGGCATCACTGCCAGTGGCTCTATCCAGTTTGGGTTTAAAGTTTGAAGAAGAAGTGCTGCATGATGCAGATGAGTCAGTCATGGAAGAACATGTCGAGCCACCATTAACCAGTCATATAGCAAAATCCGAGATTAATATAAAAGAACTCGAAGAAGATGAAACGTCGGGTGACGATAAAAATAAGACAGAGGAGGTAGTCATTCTGGAGTTAGTGGTGATGCCGGGAGCAACACTGGTAAATCGTTCAGCCACTAACATTGAATTACGTACCCGCTACGGTATAAATTTACTGGCGATTTCGCGGCAGGGTCGACGCTCAATTCGGCGTTTGCGTTCTACACCTTTGAAAGCCGGTGATGTATTACTCATGCAGGGCATACCTGAAGCTATAGCTGGGTTTGCTGCACAGTTTGGTTGCTTGCCGTTAGCGACGCGTGATATTCACGTTCCCAAAAAGGGGCTCGCGCTTAGAGCTGCTGTGATTATGGCGTTTGTAGTGGCTGCCGCCGCCTTTAACATAGTGCCAACTGCTGTCGCTTTTGCATCTGGAGCACTTGTGTTTGCAATAACAGGTATCGTTCCGGTTCGTTCTATTTATACTTCGATCGACTGGTCAGTGATTGTGCTTCTGGCTGCAATGTTGCCAATAGCGGACGCCATGGCATCAACCGGTGCGGCCGATATGATCGCGCATGTGTTACTCGACAACCTTGCACAAGGACATCCAATTGCAGGTTTGGTCGCGATATTAGTACTAACAATGTTTTTGTCAGACCTAATGAACAACACGGCAACGGCAGCAGTAATGTGTCCCATCGGAATCAGTACGGCTGCACAACTCGGTGTTAGCGCGGATGCATTTCTGATGGCCATTGCAGTGGGAGCCTCATGTGCATTCCTTACACCGATTGGTCATCAGAACAACACGTTAATTTTGGGACCGGGTGGTTTTCATTTTGGTGATTTCTGGCGACTGGGTCTGCTACTGGAAGTTATTGTGGTTGCCGTTAGTATACCTATGCTGTTGTTGGTATGGCCGCTGTAGCATAAAAATTTAATATACTTTAAATAATTACTTTTAGGGTTTTTGCACACTTCGCCTCGGTTTTAATTTTAAGATTTCTCAGAATTAGAGGTCTCTATGGCTTTAAGGGGATTTTGATAAGACAGCTTTATGAGAACATAAAAGCATTAGTTTGAACCCGTTTGTGACTGCTTCACAAATGTTCGTTTGATGAAGCTCGTTTAGTTTTTCATTTTAAAGAAAATTATGTATTCAATATTAGAAAGCAAAAAACATGTTTTAGTCGGTATGATTTCATATCAAAACTCTGGTAGAGGCGTGCATTTTACTAAGGGCAGCTTACTTGATAATAACTTGGTTGAAGGTCATAATTTAGACACTATTAATCCGAATAGGGCTTCAACCCAGATAGAATAAATATTGACCTATTATTGGCTAAAAAGCTTCGGAGTTCACGAAAGTCCAATTGAGAGGCTACGTACGAGCTTGTCTTCACTTTGCTCCTCAAATCTTTCAATTCTCTCAGATAAACTGAGCGCATGATTTTTGATACGCTTTAAAAGTTGAACTATTAACTCTACAAATACACTCTTGCTATCAGTGAACACATCGGTATTGTTGGATAAGTTTCTTTAACGTGCACAATCGCCAGAGTTTTTCGACTCGTCATTGTAATTAATTAATGACCGTCAAATTAGAGGCGAAGTGATACCGTATTTTCTAGCTCGCTGTAAGCGATTTAAATTGTCCATCCAACTCAGAGAAAATAAAATTATTCATCCGGCTTTCCATTTTTGTTTTTTATTTGACCAGAAATCTTGCCATTGCCGCTCTTAATATGTAGATCTCTTTGTGGAAAAGGGATCTCTACGCCATTTTGTCTAAATTGTTTATCGATTTCAAAATGGATATCGCTACGAACGACTAATATTTGTTTGATGTCTCTTAAGAAACATCTAATCTCAAAATCAAGACTACTGTCTCCAAATTGTCTAAAAATAACGGTAGGCATTAGTGCCTCATCATCATTAATGATCCCCGGATGTTGAGAAAGGATATCGGTTAGTATCTGACGAACTTTATCTGTATCTGAGCCGTAAGCGACACCGACAGAAAAACGAAGCCTACCAACATCATCGCCAAGTGTCAGATTAGTTACTTGATTACTAATAAATTCGGTATTCGGTATTAAGATATCAGATTTGTCGAACGTCCTTATTTGGGTAGCCCGTATGCTGATTTTCTGAATAAATCCCTCGGTTCCACCGATGATAACCCAATCCCCCGGCTTAACCGGTCTTTCAATGAGTAAAATAATTCCAGATACAAAGTTGCTGACAATATTCTGAAGCCCAAAACCTATTCCCACCGAAAATGCACCAGCAATTAGCGCTAAATTTTGTACTTCAAATCCGCTAATAGATAACGAAGTTAGAAATGATGTCAACATAGCTGCATACCAGAATAATGAAGCTTTCGCGGTCTGAGCACTATTTTCACGCCCACCTATCAACTCAATTTTTCGTCTTAGTATCCAGGAAAACGTAATCAATATTCCCAAAACAAATGATGCTAACAACATATTTTTCAAGTTTATTTTAATAGTGCCTATCTCAAATCCGCTTTCGTAGGCGTTCTTTATGTTCTCTGAAATAGCTTCTGATATTCCTGAGTAACTGATGAGTGACAAAAAAGCAGATGACATAAGAAAAAGATATAATGACCATCGAATCCAAGCGAGCCCAGGTATTTTTTTCTTTTTGCTCGCCTTGGCAAATTTTCTAAATCTTACCAACCATTGATGATCGTTAGCGTAGACATAATCAAAAACGGAATCAATTGCACGCCTCCCAATTTGATGTATATGCCATGCTATGTGGAAAATAAAATTAATTATTAATAATTGATGGGCAAGCGCATGATAGTCAAATGATTCGATTGCAGCGGTAAACAGCAAAACTGAACCATGAGCTAATTTGAATCCCAAAGAAGATCTTGAACGCTCTAATAAATAGAGTGAGGCGATAGCCATCAATACGATTAGCAAATGAATATATTTATTGATCTGCCAGACGAACGGCTCAATAAGTAATGTTGAAAAAAGAACAGCCATTGCTGCATATATAATGGGTAGAAGGCGATTGCTGATGCTCGCTTGAGAAGGTATTAGCAGGGATACCCAAATAATCCATAGTTGGCCTGTTGTTATTATTTGTTCATGTTTTGCGTGAGACAGAGCGATACTGACGACACCAAAGGTCATGATAGTGGCAACAAAATATCGGCTGTCACCGAACCAGTTTTTTCTGTTTATTACGAAATAGTTTAACAATGATTGTACTATCAAGTAGAGTAAAATCGACAGCAAAACGATCTGTGATTTAGCAGAAAAAACATTAATGTTCGGTTCAAAAGTACTGTTCCAATATATAGCTGTGGATTTAAGATAGTCAGAAATTTGATGGCGGGATAATAGTTTTAATGTTCTCTCTTTCAGCTGATTGGCTTTAAGCAGCAAAAATTTACATTCAAACAAACGTTTTTGTAATTCCGTTTCCAGCAATTTAAATTTTGGATCTTTGACGCGCTCGGGCGATGGTTGCTCACTCTCTCCACCACTACTTTGAGAATGAATTTTTACCAGTTCATCCAACTCCGTTGATACTTTCTTTTCACATCCTTTTAATATGTCGATACTTTGGGTGATTGCAGTTTTTAAACTGACATAACCTTCTCGATCTTTTTCGCTTTCTAACGATTTTTCAAACTTACTTATTTGACTGCGAATATTTTTTATATCAGCATCTTCAGCTTTAACGTGCAAACTCATAAGTAGTATGAGAAAACAGCTCAATATGAGTGGGATCCGATTTATCATAACAATTTCAAAACTCCAATTTATGACTCTGTGACTTCCTTAATGATATTCACTATCTCAAATAGTAGTATCATTAATCAACACTTCAATAATTATTCTGAACTCTTCCAGCCTAGCATTTTTTCTCCTATTGTTATCCATAGAGAGCTGACAAGTAAAGACAGCGAAATCACGCAAAGCGCCAACTGATAACCAAAATCGTTAATGATCTGCATTTGCGCGCCAACGGCTGCCAATACAAAACTAAATTCACCAATTTGCGAAAGTAACACACCGGAGAATAGACTGTCCTTCCAACTAAACTTAGCCACTTTTAGCACCAGCGCATTGATAAAGGTATTGGTTAAAATCGCTGCAAACGTTAGCACCAGAGCTTGCAGCCAGTATTCAAGTAGAAAGGATAGATCTAGCAACATGCCAATGGATACAAAGAAAAGCGCAATAAATAATACTTTAAAGGGCTCTAATGTATGGTGTACCCACTGAGTCTCTTTGGCGACACCAATAATTAGCCCAGCAATAAATGCTCCTAGTGCAGTGGACAAATCAAACCAAGCGGTTATCAAAGCCAACCCGAAACAAATAGCCAGCGCGGCAAACAACTGTAGTTCTTTATCCTGTTTTAGCCATGATGATAATGGTAAATGTAACTGCTTTTTACGCAATACAATGCTAAATAACAAGATTGAAAATATGGCTCCAATACCTTGCTTTACCAGATGCTCGGGATCAACTTCGCCTTCGCCGGATAAACCAAGAATAATCAACATCGGGATGATTGCTAAATCCTGAGCTAACAAGATACTCAAAACGCCTTGACCAACTTTTGAGCCTAATATCTGTGTATCTTGAAGCAATTTGATAACCACAGCTGAGCTACTTAAGGAAATGACAAAACCGATCAAGATAATACGAGAGCTAGACCAATCAAACCACACCCCCAATCCCCAGATACAGAGAATGCTTAGAATTATCTGCACCAATGTACCACCTAACGCGAGTCTCCAATTTGACACCAGCTTGCGTGGTTCCGTTTCCATGCCGACAAAAAATAGTAACAATACAACACCTATCGCACCAAGACGACCAATGACCTCTGTGTCGGTAATAATGGCTACTCCATAAGGACCGATGAGTATGCCAGCAATCAGATAAGCTACAACATGTGGTTGCTTGGCAAGTTTAAGCAGGAGACCAACCACTAAAATAAGCAGAACTGCACCAACAACTTGCGGCATTGCAGGGTCCATATGCATAGTCAGTAATCTCCTTTGTTCCCTAACCAGCAAATTAACAGCGATTGTGACGGGCAATGAATGATTGATTTTATTGAAGCATAATATACCTATTGACAATAAGTTAGCCACAAATATTTAGCTAACTTAGATCAATAGAATCTGTGTTGCTATATGATTTAATGACTCGTCTCAACCCTATCAGGGAGCAATAAATCTATTGCCTTCATGGTTGCTCCCGATAGATACCAAATCGAGTTGATCCATCACCCTTTAACTTGAAAACCTACTAAAAGGGTAAGATAAAATTATCAGAGTTAACTTTATACTTTTTCGTACGATGGTTGGACTTCAAACCTCAATACTTATAGTATGCTATTCATAATAGCCGTTGAAGTTGGATTTGCCTCACAAAACTATTTTGGAAAGTATTTTAAAGCGTAATTTGGAATTTCTTCGACTCAATATAGCCTTATCCTCCAAGTGCAACTTAAACTCATACGAATTGAAACGTTATCTCAATTATTGCAGTGAAATGTTGGCGATTATTGGAAAAATTGCAGCTTTGTACGCACAAAACTTTCCAGATACGACTATAATTTCATCGGTAAACGAAATTGAATCGTTAACCTCTGGGATCAGCCGAAAAGCTTGGCAAAAAATTATGATTTTACAACAATCAAAAGATGCTAAATTAGGATAAACAACATGAATACACAGATCGGTAATAATTTTGTAAAGAACTACTTCAGCCTTTTAATGGTAATTCCCTTAGTTATATTTCTGATCGGCTGTAAAACTTCTGATTTGAGAGAAATAAGTGATTCATTACAACGAAATCAACAGCCTTTAGATAATAAAACAGTTGTCGCGGGTCTCAAGCAAGCGCTTGAGATCAGTACTAAAAATAGCGTGAATAAGACCAGCAAACAAGGCGGTTTTAGCGATAATCCATTAATCAAAATTGTAATTCCACAAGAGCTGCACAAAGTTGAGTCTTCGTTGAGAAAAATCGGTTTAGGGCGTCATGTTGATCGATTTGAAATACAAATGAATCGAGCGGCAGAATCAGCATCCAAAGAAGCCAAAGAAATCTTTATTGTCAGTATTACTCAAATGACTTTTGCTGACGCTTGGAAAATTTTGCGCGGTGCAGACGATGAAGCGACACAATACTTTAAACGTACTACAAGTACCCACTTGAGTAATAAATTTCGTCCAATAATTAAACGTTCAATGGAAAAAATTGGATTTTATAAAGACTATAGAAATTTATTAAAAACCTATCAATCAATCCCTTTTACTCGCAAACCTGATCTTGATATTGAAACCTATATTTTACAAAAATCTTTAGATGGACTGTTTATTTTGCTGGCACAAGAAGAAAAGAAAATTCGTCGTGATCCGGTAGCTAGGGTAACTGAATTATTGAGACGAGTATTTGGAACATGATGGTATGCGTATTAGTTATGGCATTTAATCAACCACAACATCTGTTACAGAGGTGTTTTTTACCCATTCAAATGCATCGCTTTCACTTTTAAAAACGCGGATTTTTTTAATAGACCTGTTTGAAAAATCCCTATAAGCTTGATACATTCTTACTAAACCATATGCTAAATTTGAACTTACAATGAAAGCAAGTTTTCTATTTGCTTCATCATAATCAGTCTTTGGCGCAATAAGACCAATATTTTTGATTCCTTCAGTAGTAATATGGATTTTTGTCACCTGACTAAAATCAACTATCTCATTATAATTAATATAATCGGGATGATTTTGAATATCTTTCTGGTATTTTTTTAATGCTTCTATAAATTCAATATCATGAGCCTCTCCTTCCCATGACGTAATAATGAGTTGGCGTTTTTCGTCTATGTAGTGATGAGCAGGCATGACCTATTCTAATATACACCAATAAGTTTTGCAGCTTATATTCTATAACATTTTTTTATTTGCATATACTTATTATCCTTCAAGATTCGGCAAGGCTATAAGCTGCGATATTCGAAGCATGAAATCTTTGAACAGGTCATTCCAGTTAAAGACTTTATAGCGACGAAGGTGGTTATTTTTAGCCTTGCCCTAGCTATGCTCAGCTGTGCGCAATCGGTTTATCAGTAAACAAATAATCCTTCAACTCTTTGTCGAAACTCGGATCTTGCCGTCGTATCCATTCCAAAACCATCGCGGCATGTTCTTTTTCTTCATCTCGATTATGAGCAAGGATCGCTTTAAGCTCATCATTCTTACATGCGTCTACCCGTTGATTATACCAATCGACTGCTTCGAGTTCTTCCATCAACGAGACGATCGCTCGATGCATATCTTTTGTTTGATCAGAAAGTTCTTCAATTGGTTCATGATAGCCTTCGTTTGCCATAGTATTACCCTCTTTTAGTTAGTCTTGTTTAAAATAGCCTTAATCTGATTTGAACTCGGTTTACCATCGGTACGTCCAATATTTTTAGTACTTTAACTTGCTCAGTATTTCTGCCAGATCCGGCTGCCAACCAAAATCTTTTAGTTTAACGCGATTATTAAGTACCACCACTTCTTCCTGCTGCAATAACCCTTTCTGCTTTTCTGCTTGCAACGACCCTTTTTCAAAAGCCAGCTGTCCACTACTTCTTAAAACTCGATACCACGGCAGCTTCATTTCTTTAGATGCTAAACCGAGTGCCTTTCCGACTAAACGAGCCCTTCCCGGCAAACCAGCGAGATCGGCTATTTGTCCATAACTAGCTACTTTACCTTTTGGAATAACCTTGACAGTTTTCCATATTCTTATTATTTTTTCACTAGGCATTTTAACATTCTTATAAAGAACTAATTAAAAGATAATTTACCACAGAGGCACAGAGAACACAGAGTTTTTAGGATGTTAGAATGCTTTAACTGTTTTAGCCTATATTTTTCTTTCTCTGTGCTCTCTGTGCCTCTGTGGTGAAAGTCTTTTAAAGGTTTTTAAATTAAACGATCACAAACTTATTGTCCATCCGCGTCACTTGAGTTTCCAAATCAAAACGCATGGCATACAAGCCATTGATCTGTTTTAATAGTGGTTCCATTTCTTTTTTTTCTGTTGAAGACAAAGAATGATAAAGATTAAGTGGCCTTTGCATCATCCATTGCGAATAGGGCAAAACTAGCCGTTGCTCTTTTACCCCACCAATTTCAAATTCATGTGTACCTAAACGCCTTGGAATTTCTCTCGGTTGTGCTAAATGAATGTCATTGGTTTCTCTTGAATACCATTCGGAAAGTTTGTTTGCCATGTCTTCTAATACCGGCCATTGCACATCAAATAAATTAGTCAAGATCGGAAATAATGTTTCGGGAATTTCATCATCGGCCAAAAAATCACCTTCCACCGCTGATGCATCTTTCATTCGCTCTACCCAATCAGCGACATTAGGCGCAATTTCTTTCATTAATTTTCCCGGATATGGATCTCGATAAAGATGCGCATACAGTGGACCGAAAAAGCCAAAATCTCCAATACAAGGCACGTCGCCAAGTAAAAAAGGATACTTAGATAAATGACGATCAAAGTCGACAAGAAACTCTTGTTCATACCATTTTTCAATTGCCGGGATCGTCTTATTGGTGATTCCTAACATAGGTACAACGTCTTTAAAGCGACGACCAATTTTTTTACCAACAAAACCACGAATAAACCCAGGCAATTTAGGGCTAACAATCCTGCCGAATTCACGATAAATAAAAGGAAAATTATCATGATTCCATCGATAGTGCATCGCTGGGTTCAGCAACCATTCATCACCATATAGTTCCAGCAACAAGGCTATGATTTGCTGCTTGGTGGTGGTCGGGTAAACTGATTTTTTGGGATATTTGACTTCCAACTGGTCGATAATATTAGTGGTATCTTGTAAATATTCATCTTCGGGGGTTTTGACTACCGGAATAAATTTTACCCCCGTTTTAGGGACGATAATATTTTTGTAAACGCTAGCTGTTGAAAGAATTTCATCAAATGGGATGTTTTTGTAACGCAAGTAAGCGCGCGCCTTACCGGAGTAGAGAGAAAATTCTGCGCCATAGAGAGTGTAGTTTGACATCACCGAATATACCTTTATTATTCTCCTTGGTTTTAGTTTACACCAATAGGCTAATTTCCGCTTAAATAATAGAGTCTAAAGCTCGAAACAACACTGACCTTTGGTATACTCGGAAATATGCTATGAAATGGATAGATATCGGCGTTAATTTGACCAATAAACGCTTTAATAAAGATCGTCAACAGGTTATTCAAGAAGCTGAAGCTGCTGGAGTGATCTATCAAGTGGTTACTGGGACGAATCTCAACGAAAGTCAGCAAGCATTTCAACTCACTGAAGCGTTTTCTGGTCAACTATTTTCTACCGCAGGTTGTCATCCGCATGATGCCAAGCATTTTACTGATCAACATTACCATCAGCTAGAAAAACTACTAGATCATTCATCGGTAGTCGCTGTGGGAGAATGTGGGCTGGATTTTAATCGTAATTTTTCGCCGCCAGATAGGCAAATTGAAGTATTTAAACAACAGCTAGCTCTCGCGGTCAAAGTGAATAAACCTGTATTTTTACATGAAAGAGACGCCTTTGAGCAGCATTTCGAGCTTTTGCAGGCATATATGCCAAAACTAAAAGGCGCGGTTGTACACTGTTTTACTGGCAATGAAGAGCAGCTTAAGGCATACATCGAATTGGGCGTATCCATTGGAATTACTGGCTGGGTATG
>Ga0316205_10004355_pt1 | contig 12484 bp, 8 predicted proteins | sample 3monthpyrite_MG_FD_204941 | JGI IMG/M metagenome (GOLD analysis project Ga0316205, IMG submission 204941) | Microbial mat bacterial communities from mineral coupon in-situ incubated in ocean water Damariscotta River, Maine, United States -... | ecosystem: Environmental > Aquatic > Marine >... | reverse complement strand
CGTCAGATCGCCCGCCTTGAAGGGCTCGGCTTTGAGGCGAAAATGGCCACCGAACTGGAATTTTTCTTGTTCGAGCAAAGCTTTGACGCCCTGCGCAAAGACGGCTTTCGCAACCTGGAGCCGATCAGCGGCTACAATGAAGATTACCATATCTTTCAAACGACCAAGGAAGAGGGTGTGATGCGACCGATCCGCAACCATCTGTTTGCGGCCGGACTACCCATTGAGAACTCCAAGGGTGAGGCTGAGGCCGGCCAGGAGGAGCTGAACATCCGTTACGCCCCGGCGCTCGATTGCGCCGATCACCATTCCATCGCCAAGCACGCGATCAAGGAGATCGCCTGGCAAAATGGCCGGGCGGCGACATTTTTGCCCAAGTGGGACAAGGACCGCGTTGGGTCGTCCTCCCATGTGCATCAATCGCTTTGGAAAGACGGCGAAGCGGCGTTCTTCGACAAAACCGCCAAACACGGCATGTCCAAAGTCATGACCCAATACATGGCCGGGCTCATCAAATACGCGCCCGATTATACCTATTTTCTTGCGCCTTACATCAATAGCTACAAGCGCTTTGCCAAAGGCACCTTTGCGCCGACCAAGACCGTCTGGTCTGTCGACAACCGGACCGCAGGTTTCCGTCTATGTGGTGAGAATACCAAAGGCGTCCGCGTTGAATGTCGCATCGGCGGCTCGGACCTGAACCCATATCTGGCGCAGGCTGTGATGCTGGCGGCGGGCATCAAAGGGATCGAGGATGAGCTGGAGCTGCCGCCCGCCACCACCGGCGATGTTTATGAGGACGCGAAAGCAGCCGACATTCCGCAAACCTTGCGCGCGGCGACAGAAACCCTGCGCGGATCGGAGTTCCTGCGGGGCGCTTTGGGCGACGACGTCGTGGATCACTACACCCGCGCCGCCGAATGGGAACAAGAAGAGTTTGACCGCACCGTGACCAATTGGGAAATCACGCGCGGCTTTGAAAGGGCCTGATACCTTATGAAGATCCAATGCATCTCGCCCATCGACGGGTCGGTCTACGCGACACGACAGACGCTGACGCAATCTGAAGCGGAACTCGTCGCCCTTCGCGCAAAGACGGCGCAGGCAAAATGGGCTGCGCGCCCCTTGGCCGAACGCATCGCGTTGGTGCAAGCGGGTGTTGCCGCCGTTGGTGCGATGAACGATGAGATCGTGCCGGAAATCGCATGGCAAATGGGCCGCCCCATCCGCTACGGCGGCGAATTCGGCGGGTTCAATGAGCGCGCGTCCTACATGGCCGAGATTGCTGAGGACGCGCTGGCTCCAATCGTGGTTGAAGACAGCGATGCCTTCCGCCGTGTCATCAAACGTGTGCCGCACGGCCTCGTTCTGGTCGTGGCTCCGTGGAACTACCCCTATATGACTGCCATCAACACCGTCGCGCCCGCGCTTATCGCGGGCAACGCGGTGCTGCTGAAACATGCCTCCCAAACGCCCCTGGTCGGCGAGCGGATGGCGCAGGCCTTTCATTCCGCCGGCATCCCGGAGGACGTGTTCCAAAACGTTTTCCTCGATCATAAAACAACATCCGACTTGATCGCGGCCCGGACGTTCGGGTTTGTGAACTTCACAGGCTCCGTCGGCGGTGGACGCGCGATAGAGACCGCGGCCGCGGGAACCTTCACCGGTATCGGGCTGGAGTTAGGCGGCAAAGACCCGGGCTATGTACGGGAAGATGCGAACCTTGACGCGGCGGTGGAAACGCTCATCGACGGGGCGATGTTCAATTCCGGCCAATGCTGCTGCGGGATTGAACGGATATATGTCCATCAGAGCCTGTTTGACGCTTTCGTGGAAAAGGCCGTGGCCATCGTGAATGGCTATAAGCTTGGCAATCCGTTGGACGCCGACACGACCCTTGGCCCCATGGCCCATGTGCGATTCGCCGAAGAGGTGCGTAGCCAGACCACCGACGCCATCGCTGCGGGCGCCAGGGCGCATATCGACCCGGCGAAGTTCCCCGAGGATGGTGGGGCCTACCTTATGCCGCAAATCCTGACGAACGTGACGCACGATATGCGTGTCATGCAAGAGGAAAGCTTTGGCCCTGTCGTGGGCATCATGCCCGTCGCCTCGGATGCCGAGGCTGTAGCCCTGATGAACGACAGCAGCTTTGGCCTTACTGCGTCGCTCTGGACCCAGGACGTCGCGCGAGCGGAATGGATTGCCGATCAGATTGAGACGGGGACCGTTTTCATGAACCGCGCCGATTATCTCGATCCTGGCCTATGTTGGACCGGCTGCAAAGACACTGGCCGTGGCGGAGGTCTCTCGGTGATCGGGTATCACAACCTCACACGTCCAAAATCCTACCACCTCAAGAAAGCGTAAGAACATGAGCCTTACAGCAAACTGGTCCTACCCCACGGCGATCCGGTTCGGTGCCGGACGTATTTCTGAAATCGCGGATGCCTGTGCGATTGCGGGCATCGAAAAGCCGCTGCTTGTCACCGATCGTGGACTGGCGGGAATGCAGATCACCACCAAAACGCTTGATCTTTTGGAAGCGGCGGGCTTGGGCCGCGCGATCTTTGCCGAGGTCGATCCAAACCCCAATGAGAAAAACGCCGAAGCCGGTGTGAAGGCCTTCAAGGACGGCGGCCATGACGGTGTGATCGCCTTTGGCGGTGGCTCGGGCCTCGATCTGGGCAAGTTGGTGGCTTTTTTGGCGGGCCAGACGCGGCCCCTGTGGGATTTTGAGGATGTCGGTGATTGGTGGACCCGCGCCGATGCCGATGCAATTGCGCCGATTGTGGCTGTGCCAACGACGGCTGGCACAGGGTCTGAGGTTGGGCGCGCGTCGGTCATCACCAACTCGACGACCGAAGAGAAGAAGATCATCTTTCACCCCAAGTTCCTGCCCACCGTGGTGATTTGCGACCCTGAATTGACCGTGGGTATGCCGAAGGCCATCACCGCAGGCACCGGCCTTGATGCCTTTGCGCATTGTGTTGAGGCGTTCTGCTCGCCGCACTATCACCCCATGTCCCAAGGCATCGCGTTGGAGGGGATGCGGCTGGTCAAGGAATACCTGCCCCGCGCCTATGCCGACGGGACAGACATTGCCGCCCGCGCTCATATGATGAGCGCTGCTGCCATGGGGGCTACGGCGTTTCAAAAAGGCCTCGGCGCGATCCATGCGCTGTCGCATCCCATTGGCGCGATGTATCACACCCACCACGGGACCACGAACGCGGTTTGCATGCCTGCCGTTTTGCAATTCAACAAACCGGCGGTGAAAAAGAAGCTGACCCAAGCTGCCAATTATCTGGGCCTGCAAAACGGCTTCGACGGCTTTTGCGCCTATGTCGACGATCTGAACACATCGCTTGGCATCCCAAGGACCTTGTCAGAACTTGGTGTCACAGATCCGGACATCGACCGGATCGTCGCCGGCGCGCTTGCCGATCCCAGCACGGGCGGCAATCCGATCGAGATGACGAAAGAGAACACCACGAAGCTGTTATTGGCGTGCCTCTGACACAGCCAAGGCGCGCATGGGTCGGATTCAAAAGGACGTTCAGTGTTTGCTGAGCGATGGGCAGCGTCTCTCGGCTGCATCAACCAGGCGTCTTTCACGCGATGGGTCCGGGTCGCAGCACGCCTCCGGTGCCTTGAAAATCACATCGCTGACTAACCTGGTTCGTCGATGATCACTCAGTCCAGTGGTGTCAACTGTCGGATAATCTTCCCGCCTTTTCCTTGAACAATGTGGTTCCCAGAGCAGTTGCGATGTGGGTTGTGCCTGTGCCGGCTCCGCCCACCAGAGCGAAATTGTAAGCGTTTTCGGGGAATTGTCCGGAGCAGAAAGAGCCCATGACTGCGGCCAGCGCGTCATTCGCCCCGGCCCGGCGCGGCCGGGGCTGCATTGATCTCCGTCAATCCACTGCTCTCCAATACAGGTCATAATAGGCTCCGGGAGGAGCGACATGAAACCGGGGAGTTCGACCGAGCATTCAGACGATTTCGCCACGCAAGTGTCCGGAGTGAAAGACGATGCAGCGCGATGGGCGGAGGCGCGGAGCCTGATTGATGGCTGGAAAGGCGGTATCAATATCGCACATGAAGCCATCGACCGCCACGTGGCGGACGGGCATGGCGAACAAGTGGCGATACGCTGGCTCGGCAAAGAGGGAACACAGCGCGACCTGAGCTACGCTGACATGAGTGACCTTTCGGCACGGTTTGCCAATGTGCTGATCGCGGGCGGAATGGCAAAAGGGGACAGTGTCTTTTGTCTGATGGGACGTGTGCCGGAGCTTTATGCTGCGGCCTTTGGCACATTGAAGGCCGGCTTGGTGTTCACGCCGCTCTTCGCCGCCTTTGGACCGGAACCAATCCGGACCCGGATGGAAATCGGCGGTGCCAATGTGCTGGTGACCACGGCGAGCCTCTACAAACGCAAGATTTCAAAATGGCGGGCAGAGATTCCATCATTGAAGCTGGTTTTGATTGTCGGTGATGAGGTACCCGAAGAATGCGTAGCGCTTGGCCCGGCATTGCAGGCCGCGTCGACCGTCTTCGAAACGGTTGCAACGGCACCCGAAGACCCCGCGCTCATACATTTCACTTCCGGCACGACCGGCAAGCCAAAGGGTGCGGTCCATGTCCATAACGCCGTACTCTACCACGCGTTTTCGGGTCGCCACGCGCTTGGCCTGACGCCGGGTGCCATATATTGGTGTACCGCCGATCCAGGTTGGGTCACCGGCACCTCTTACGGCATCGTCTCGCCCCTGGTGAACCGGGTCACGATGATTGTGGATGAGGCGGAGTTCGACCTCGACCGCTGGTATGGGACGATCGACCGGGAAAAGGTCGAAATCTGGTACTCTGCCCCGACCGCAATCCGCATGATGATGCGCGCGGGCGAAGAGGCGGCACGGCCCTACGATTTCTCGTCGCTGAAATTCCTGGCGAGCGTTGGTGAACCGCTGAACCCGGAAGCGGTTATCTGGAGCGAACAGGTGTTTGGTCAGCCCTTCCACGACAATTGGTGGCAGACCGAGACCGGGGGCATCATGATCGCCAATCACCCGGGCATCGAGGTCAAGCCCGGCTCCATGGGCAGACCCCTGCCCGGGATCGAAGCCGGGATCGTCGAAAAGGGCGCGCGCGGACTGGCTGAACTGGGCGACGGGGAAATCGGGGAACTGGCGCTCCGGCCGGGCTGGCCCTCGATGATGCGGACCTATCTGCACGAGCAGGCGCGATATGACAAATGCTTCAAGGACGGCTGGTACCTGTCAGGCGATCTCGCGATGCGGGATGGTGATGGATATTTCTGGTTCGTGGGCCGTGCGGACGACCTGATAAAGACATCCGGGCACCTGGTCGGCCCGTTCGAGGTCGAAAGCGCATTGATTGAACACGATGCGATTGCCGAGGCCGGCGTGATCGGTGTGCCGGATGAGACCGCAGGCGAGGTCGTAAAAGCCTATGTCACGCTGAACCCCGGCTTTGAACCATCTGATGAACTGGAACGGTCCGTGCGGGGACATGCCCGCAAGAGGCTCGGCCCCGCCGTTGCCCCGCGAGAGGTCGTTTTCCGAAATACACTTCCCAAGACCCGCTCTGGCAAGATCATGCGCAGGCTTTTGAAGGCGCGCGAATTGGGCCTGCCCGAGGGCGATATTTCCACACTGGAGACGGATGAGACATGACTGTGATCGACAAGCCCCGGCTGGACCGGGACCATGTGCTCAGCATGCTGGGCCACATGATCCGCATTCGCAAGTTCGAGGATGTCTGCGCGGAGCTTTATACCAAGCAGAAGATCCGCGGTTTCCTGCATCTTTATGACGGGGAGGAAGCCATCGCCGCAGGGGTGATTCCGGTGCTGACGGGCAAGGACAGGATCATCGCCACCTACCGCGAACACGGCCACGCGTTGGTCCGCGGCGTGCCAATGACCACCGTAATGGCCGAGATGTACGGTAAGGCCGAGGGGTGTTCCGGCGGGCGTGGCGGGTCCATGCACCTGTTCGATGCCGATACCGAGTTCTTTGGCGGCAACGCCATCGTCGGCGGTGGCCTGCCCTTGGCTGGTGGCTTGGCCCTTGCCGACAAAATGCAAGGCGAGGATCGCGTGACCGCCTGTTTCTTCGGTGACGGTGCCGTGGCCGAGGGCGAGTTCCACGAGACCATGAACCTTGCTGAACTTTGGGATCTGCCAATCCTCTTTGTCTGCGAAAACAACGGCTACGCCATGGGAACGGCGCTTGACCGCTCCGAGTCCGAGATCGATATCCACGCCAAGGCGGCGGCCTACGGCATCAAGTCGGAAACCGTCGACGGCATGAACGTGGTCGATGTGGAGGTCGCCACACGCCGCGCGCTTGCCTATATCCGTGAGACCAAGCGGCCGATGTTCCTCGAATGCAAGACCTACCGGTTTCGCGCCCATTCGATGTTCGACGCACAGCTCTACCGCGAGAAATCAGAGATCGAGAGGTGGCGCGCCGGGGGCCCCATCGTGCGGTTCCAGGGCTGGTTGATGGAGAACAACCTGATCCACCAGAGCGACCTCGATGAGATCGAAGCCCGGATCGACGCTGAGATTGCCGAGGCCGTGGCCTTTGCCGAGGCAGGGACCTGGGAGCCGGTCGAGGATCTCACCGTCAACCTGCTTGGGCCGCAGCCCGAGCCGCCCGACGCCCCGGTGCCTTCGGGCGAGACCGTTGAGATGACGTATCGCGAGGCGATGAGGCAGGCGATCCGCGATGCGATGATCCGTGACGAGCGCGTGTTCCTGATGGGCGAAGATGTGGGTGCCTATGGCGGCTGCTATGCCGTTACGAAAGGGCTGATGGAGGAATTCGGCGAGGACCGAATTCGCGACACCCCGCTATCGGAATCCGGCTTCACCGGCGCGGGGATCGGAGCGGCAGCGGTCGGGATGCGGCCCATCGTCGAACTGATGACGGTCAATTTCAGCCTGCTCGCGCTTGACCAGATCATGAATACCGCGGCCACGATCCGGCATATGTCCGGCGGGCAATTCGGAGTGCCATTGGTCATCCGCATGGCGACCGGTGCGGGCAAACAGCTCGCCGCGCAGCATTCCCATAGTCTGGAGGGGTGGTACGCCCATATTCCCGGACTGAAAGTGCTTGCTCCGGCCACGATCGAAGACGCGCGTGGGATGCTCTGGACAGCCCTGCAGGACCCCGACCCGGTGCTGATATTTGAAAACGTGATGCTCTATAATCGCAGCGGCGAAATCGACAAGGCTGCTGGCGCGGTGGACATCTCGAAAGCGGCCGTGCGACGCGCAGGCACGGATGTGAGCCTGATCACCTATGGCGGGTCCCTTTTTAAATCGCTTGAAGCGGCAGAGGGTTTGGCCAAGGAGGGGATCAGCGCGGAGGTGATTGATCTGCGCACGCTCCGCCCTCTCGATGATGAGACGATTATGGCTTCGGTCGCCAAGACCCGCCGCGCGCTGATCGTGGACGAGGGCTGGCGTTCCGGGTCGCTCGCCGCCGAGGTTTCGGCCCGGATCATGGAGCAGGCCTTTTGGTCGCTTGATGCGCCGGTTGGTCGGGTCTGCTCGGAGGAGGTGCCGATCCCCTACCCCAAGCATCTGGAAGACGCGTCGATCCCTCAAGTGCCCGCGATCTTGGCTGCCGCCCGCGCGCAATTGGGGCGCTGAAATGGGTGTTTTCGAGATGCCCTCGCTCGGTGCGGACATGGAGGCCGGGACGTTGGTGGAATGGCTGATCGGCCCCGGAGACACCGTTAACCGGGGCGATGTCGTCGCGGTCGTTGAAACCCAGAAAGGTGCCATCGAGATCGAAACGTTCGAGGCGGGAATCGTTCAGGAACTGCTGGCCGAACTGGGTCGTGAGCTGCCGGTAGGATCGCCTTTGGCGGTGATCCTGGCGGAAGGAGAGGCACCGCCGGACTCCGCCGCGCCAAAACCCGCACCCGCCGCGGCACCTCCGACCCCTGAACCGGCCACCGCCGCCGAACCTGCCAAGGAGCCCATCGCGCCTGCTTCTGTGCCAGCGGAAGAGATGCCGTCCGGCACGGTCGCGATATCCCCCGCCGCGCGGCTGCGGGCACGGGAACTGGGGCTCGACCTTAGCTCTGTCACCGGCTCGTTCCCCGGCGGTGCCATCGTATTAAAGGATGTCGATGCGGCCAGCGGTGCCGCGGCACCTGCGCCCCCAAAACGCAAGACCAACCCGATGGAGGAGATGCGCAAGGCCATCGCCGCCGCGATGACCCGGTCAAAGCGCACGATCCCGCATTTATACCTCTCCGAGACCATCGACGTTGAGCCGGCCATACGGTTCCTGGAGGCACGCAATGCAGATGCCGCCCCCACCGAAAGGATCCTGCTCGGCGCTGTGTTCATTCGCGCCGCGACGTTGGCTGCGGCCGAGGTCAAGGAAATGAATGGTCGTTATCTTGAGGATCAGCGCTTTGTGCCCGCCACACAGGTGAACCCGGGCGTCGCCATTGCGCTCAGGGGTGGCGGGCTCGTGGCACCCGCGCTTATCGATGCCGTGCCGATGTCCCTCGAAGAGACCATGGCGGGGATGCGTGATCTGGTGTTCCGCGCCCGCGCCGGGCGGTTGCGCAGCTCCGAGACAACCCAAGGGACGATCACGATTTCAAGCCTTGGAGAAACCGGTGCCGAAGCGATGACTGGCGTGATTTTCCCACCGCAGGTCGCGCTTGTCGGGATCGGTTCCCCGAACAAAAGGCCCTGGGTCGTCGACGGCCAGGTGGTGCCGCGCACGGTTGTGACACTCACGATATCAGCCGATCACCGTGTCAGCGATGGCCGACAGGTGGCGCGCTTCATTGCTGTCTTTGAAAAGCTGATGAAAACCCCGGAGGAGCTATGACAAAGACCGATTACCGTGCCGCGTTTGTCGAGGAACTGGTGCGCGTGGCACCCGATATCGAGCCTGATTCAGTAGGCGACTCCGACCACATTCAGGACGCTCTGGAGCTTGATTCCATGGATGTTCTGAACCTCGTCCTGGCGCTGCATACGCGCTTTGGGGTCGACATTCCCGAAAGCGACTATCCCAAGATCGCGACCGCTGCGCTGGCTGCTGAATATCTGGCGTCGCACGCCGGGCAGGGCACTTAATGGGCGTGCTTTGAAAAGGAGGCATTCCTTGATCAGATCCACTGCCGAGGTGCTGACCGCCAATTGGCGCTGCTGTACTTGACGTATCCGAGCATTGTTGATGGCGTGAATGTCCCACCAGAGCCAGCGTCCTGAGCCCCAGGTTTCTTCCGTTCTGCAGAGTGTCCCAAGGTTTGTTGGCTTTGCTACCCACCCTTGGACCGCCGGACGTTTGATTTTCCAGGCTCTCTTACGATGACGGACTGCCGACGCCATTAGGATAATGTATAGCAATCAAGACGTTGTATCAAACTGCGCTGTGCGGTCTGGCCTCATTGTCGTGCTTGCGCCAATCCACCAGCTTTTCGCGGGCGTCCGCAAGGCTCATGAACCAATGGGCATTCAGGCATTCTGCCCTGAGCTTGCCGCTGAACGCCTTGATGAAGCTGTTGCCGGTCGGTTTTTCGGGACGGGAGAAGCCCAGCGTGACGTCGTTGACAAACCGTTTCTGTGTTGAACAAGCAGCAATCGTTCTACCTGGTGGCAAAGCGATGCCGGATTGCCGATACGATCAAACCAATTTGCCCTAGAACCAGCGGCACAAGGCTCATTGCGGCAATAAGAAACCAGGAGGTCGCATCCGGCATCTCCAACTCAAGTGCTTCGGACGCGACGGGTATGGACAGAACCAGAAACAGCAACCCCAAGCTCAACGCGATGGCACCCCAGACGAATTTGTTGCGGGTGATTTCATTGCGGATCACGCCCGACCTTGGGTCGCGCATATTGAACACATGCCACAACTGCGCGAATGCAAGCGTCAGGAAGGACACTGTGACCGCCTCCTGAATCGGAAGCTCGAGGATCTGTGTCGCAATCACCAGCGCGCCCAGCGTTGCGGCCGTGATGCTCAGGCTGTGGAGCACGACCGCCACCCACATCGGACGCGTCATGATGGGCTTTCCGGGATCTCGGGGCGGGCGTTGCAGGGTTTTCCTGCCGCCTTCACTGGCCCCCAGCGCAAAGGCCGGAAATACATCCGTGACAAGATTGAGGAACAGGATTTGCAGGGGTAGGATCGGCAGCGGCAGGCCCGAAAGGATCGCGAGGCCGACCACCAACACCTCGCTCAGGTTGCAAGACAACAGATATGTGACGAATTTCTGGATATTTCGGAAGATGATCCGCCCCTCGCGAATGGCCGCGACGATCGAGCCAAACGCATCGTCGCGCAGAACCATGGCGGCGGCCTCGCGCGCGACCTGTGTGCCGCGCAGGCCCATTGCGATGCCGATATCGGCCTGGCGCAGGGCGGGAGCGTCATTCACCCCGTCGCCCGTCATCGCAACGATCTCGCCGGCTTTCTGGCAGATCGAAATCAGGTCGAGTTTCTGGGCCGGGCTGACTCGGGCGAACACATCGGCGGATCTCACGGCTTCGATCTGATCCACCGACATCTTTGACAATTCAGGCAGGCTCCGGCCTTCGATCACGGTGGCGTCGTGGTCCGAGAGCCCCACGGCGGTCGCGATATTCCTTGCCGTGACCGCATGATCGCCCGTCATCATGATGACGCGTATTCCCGCCGATCTGCATTGTGCGATCGCGTCCTGTACATCCGGCCGGGGGGGGTCGAACAAGCCGACCAGACCCAGAAAAGTCAGGCCCGCATAGTCCGCCGTCGCAACGTCATCGACCTGTCGTTTTGCAATTGCCAGGACACGCATCCCCCGGGCCGCCATGTCGTTGGTTCGCCCTCGCCAGACCTCTGCCTGGTCGCCCGAAAGCTCTGCCGTTGATCCGTCATCGCCTACGATTTCGGTGCAGGCGTCCAACACGGCTTCGGGTGCGCCCTTGACCCACATCACCTGTTGATCGGCCGCCCGGTGAATCGTCGCCATCAGCTTGGAGGTTGAATCGAATGCAATCTCGCGGAGTTTTGGAAATTGCTGCGCGTGTTCGGACTGGATCTTGCCCGCAGCTCGCCCCGCGACCAGCAAGGCCTGTTCCAGTGGATCGCCCGTGTCGGGTGCCTCGCCCGCGCCAAGTTCGGCACCATTGCACAGCACACTCGCCGTCAAAACCATCTCCAGACAGGGAAACCGAGCCGGGTCAACCGGGGAGTCGCCCAACGCGATGGCCGTATCGGACACCGAAAAAACCGCCCCCGGACAGTCGATTTCGCGCACGGTCATCCTGTTTTCCGTCAGCGTGCCGGTTTTGTCGGTGAAAATGACGGTGGTGGCCCCCAGTGTTTCGACCGCCGACAGACGCTCGATCAATGCGTTTTGTCTGGCCATGCGCCACATGCCGCGCGCCAGGGCCATCGTCGCGACCACGGGCAAGCCTTCGGGGATCGCCGCAACGGCCAGGGCAATCGAGGCTTCGATCATCAAGAAAACATCGCCGCCCTTCAGAATGCCCAACACCCCCAGAACCGCGACCACAGCCAGCGTGAACTTGATCAGTTGGCCGCTCAGCAATTGCAACTGACGCTCAAGCGGCGAGCTTTCCGGCGCGGCCTGTTCGACGAGTTTGGAGATGTGGCCCAATTCGGACTGCATGCCGGTGGCCACAACCACACCCACGCCGCTGCCACGGGTTACAGAGGTTCCCTTGAACAACATGCAGGGCCGGTCCCCGATGGCGCTGTCGGGATCGACGGCGGCGATAAATTTATCCACCGCAACGGATTCACCCGTCAAAGCCGATTCATCGGCAGAGAGGTTTGATGCCTCGACAAGACGAATATCGGCCGTAACAACATCCCCCCCCTCCAGAAGAACGATATCGCCGGGGACGATCTGGATTGCCGGCAACATCACCGCGTGGCCATCGCGTTTTATTCGGGTCGCCAGATTGCCAAGGGTGCGCAGCGCCTCCATCGAGCGGGCGGCGCGCCATTCCGTGACAAAACCGATCAGCCCGTTGATCAGCAGGACCAGCCCGACCGCGATGCCTTCCTTCCATTCTCCAAAAGCAAGCGCGATTGCCGCTGCCGCCGCCAAAAGCAGGACAACCGGGCTTTCGAACTGATGGATCATCAGGCGCAGCGCGCTGATCCGTTCGCGGATTTTCAGAGTATTGGGGCCGTAGGCGGCAAATTTTGCGGCCGCCTGCGATGCCGACAGCCCGTCGGCTTGAGAAGTTTCGAGAGATGCGATGATGTCTGCGGCGGTTTTTGCGTGCGGGTTTGCGATGCCGGATTTTGATTTGATTTCTGCCAGACCACCGGCTTCATTGTGCTCCTTTTTCAATTCATTTCCTTTTCGGCTTCGGCGACGTGCGATTTCACGGCCAGGAAACTGTCCGGCGTGACCGAGATCGTGTCGACACCGGCAGCGACCAAAAGGCGCG
>Ga0316205_10004354_pt1 | contig 12491 bp, 8 predicted proteins | sample 3monthpyrite_MG_FD_204941 | JGI IMG/M metagenome (GOLD analysis project Ga0316205, IMG submission 204941) | Microbial mat bacterial communities from mineral coupon in-situ incubated in ocean water Damariscotta River, Maine, United States -... | ecosystem: Environmental > Aquatic > Marine >... | reverse complement strand
AAGTACGCAGTTACTGAAAAGCATAGTATTCGCTTGGCCAACAGTATTACTAGGACCTTACCCGAATTCAAAGAAATTGCTCCTTTCGAATACGTGTCACCAACGGGCCAAGTAACAAGAGGTAATCCAGATATTGACGCTTCTAATAACTATAACTACGACCTAAAATGGGAATTCTTTCCTTCAAGTGATCAGTTATTTTCTGTCACTGGTTTCTACAAAAAAATTGAAGACCCTATCAACCGCGTTCAGGACAGAGGTTCGGCCGGTATTTTTTCTTATTTCAATTCAGGAGAAAAAGCAAAAGTATACGGAGTTGAAGTAGAAGGACGTGTAAATATCTTGGGAGGAAGAGAAGAGGGTGACCAACCAAAATTAAGAGTGAATTTCAATGCGTCGAGAATGTGGCATGAACAGGATTTAGAGGATGTTATTGATGAGGCTACCGGAACATTAATTAGATCATTTAAATACAAAGGGATCGATAAAACAGAACTCCAAGGTGCCAGTGATTGGATTGTAAATACCTCTATCAATTTCGATACGAATACTGAAAATCCATTGGAAGCTTCTATAGTAGGTAATTATGCATCGGATAGAGTTTTCGCTTTAGGTGCCGCCGAAATTCAATCTTCCAGTGACACGAACTACAACGATGCCATTGTAGAAAATGGTTTTGTGACTTTAGATTTAATTCTGAATAAAAGGTTTGGAGAGCACTGGAAAGTTGGGTTAAATGCAAGAAACTTATTGAATCCAGAAATCAAAAGAACTCAATTAGTACGTCCAAGTACCACAGGAATAGAAACGAATGAAACTGTTCTGTCCTATACCCGAGGAATGCAAATTGGACTGAATTTGAACTATACATTTTAAAATTCATTAATCAAATCAAAAAAGACAATGAAACATTTCAAAACCCTTGCAGTTGTATTTGCTGCATTTAGTATGCTATTTGCAACGAGCTGTAGCAGTGATGATGGCTTTACACCTGTTGACGATGGTGGAGGCGACGTAGAGCTTACCGATCTAAGTGGAAACTTAGAAACTTCCAGAGTTTTAATCGCAACCGAACAATACACAGTTACGGGACCATATTTAGTAAAATCTGGAGCAACCTTAACCATTCCTGCGGGAACTGTAATCGTTTCTCAATCCACTCAGGATCGCTACATCGCTGTGGAGCAAGGAGGAAGTATCGACATTCAAGGAACTGCTAACCTTCCAGTGATTATGAGGTCTGACAGTGGCGCTGCAGGTAGCTGGGGAGGTCTTCTAATATGTGGAGAAGCACCAACTACCGAAGGTATAGATGTAACTGCAGAAGTAGGCGGTTTAGTTTATGGTGGCACAAATCCGGGGCATAGCTCTGGAAACATTGATTACCTAATTATTGAAGATGCCGGAGCACAAATCAACTCTGAATCTCAATACAATGGTTTGACATTATATTCTGTAGGTAGCGGAACAACCATTGACAACGTAGCTCTAGTTAATGGGGCAGACGACGGTGTTGAATTTTTTGGAGGAACTGTTTCAGTAAATAATCTTTACCTCGAAAACAATGAAGATGACGCTGTGGATTGGACTGAAGGCTGGAACGGAACGGTAACTAACACTTATAGCTTGCACACGATAGAAGGTTTTTCAACTGCTGTTGAAGCCGATGGAGACAACGGAAATCCAAAATTAATAAACTTCACTGCGGTATCAAGCACAGGGGGAACTGCGCTTCAATTTAAAAAAGAATCTGGTGCAACTATCACTGGGCTTTCCTTAACGGGTTACGATACTTCAATCGATATGAAGGACGACGGACCATTAGAAAATGTAATCATTGACGGAGAATCTGGTGATCCTGCAAATACTTACATAGGACCCGCTACTGTAAACCTCAGCATGTTTTCATGGGTAAACTCGAATAACTCTGGGCAACAATTAGTTGTGCTTGAAGGAATGGTTACAGGAACGGAGACTTTAGACCCAAACACTAGCTACTTATTAAACGATTCTTACATCATTCAAAGTGGCGGAAAATTAATCATCCCAGCTGGAACCAGAATTACAGCTCGTGATGGTGGTACTGAAGTTTACATTGCCGTGCTACAAGGTGGGCAAATTGAAATCGATGGTACTGCCACAAACCCTGTCGTAATGTCGTCTCAAGCAGCAAGACCTGGCGACTGGGGTGGATTGACCATTTGCGGTTTCGGGCCTACAACTGAAGGAGTAGGTGTTACTGCTGAAGTAGGTGGATTTATTTACGGTGGAACTAATCCTGCCGATGATTCAGGAAACATCGATTACTTGGTAATTCTTGGTACTGGAGCACAAATTAACGCAGACTCACAGTACAATGGAGTTTCTTTATATGCAGTTGGTAGCCAAACAAGGATCAATAATTTAGCGGTAATCAACGGAGCAGATGATGGCATCGAATTTTTCGGTGGAACTGTAAGCGCGACCAATTTGTACTTCGAAAACAACGAGGATGATTCTGTAGACTGGACGGAAGGATGGAATGGTGAAATCACTAATACTTATGTTTCACATACCATCGATGGGTTCTCTACTGCGATCGAAGCTGACGGTGACAATGGAAACCCAACCATTACGAACTTTACAGCCTTCTCATCAACTGGTGGTACCGCTTTACAGTTCAAAAAAGAATCTGGGGCAACCATGACTAACGTATTGTTGAATGGATACTCAACCAACGTAGATATGAAGGACGACGGGCCTGTTGGAAACGTAATTGTGGACGGTACGCCAATGACAGATCCAGGCAACGATGTATTTAACGGTAGCGCCGTGGATATTTCAGCCTGGGATTGGATTCAAGCAAGACTTTAATCAGCTTAAATAATTTATTATAGAATTAGCATTATAATGAATTGAAAGAGGCTACCTAATTAGGTAGCCTCTTTTTTTTAATCAAACTTGATACCGTCCCAATGATCCCAATGGACCTTTCCGTCTGTAATGTCATACATACCTCCTACGATTTTTATTCTCTTATCATCGCTATCTGGAAGGTTTTCCAAATTCTTCAAAGTTCCGCTTTGACTGCGAATGTTCTCTATGGTCAATCGCACATTAGTTGCGGCCACTCGATTCACGAAACTTTTATTTGATCCAACACGGCTGGCACCATCAGAAGGCTCAGTGGTCGCTCCAATGGCAGGCCTGATCTTCTGTAGTAAAGTGGTGAGATTATCCGTTCCGGCATGAACAATCGTCCCACCTACAGCACCGCAACCGGTGTGCCCTAAAACAACAATCAACCTAGAAGTAGATAAATTATTAGCAAACTCCATGCTACCCAACAAATCTGGGTTTACAATATTTCCAGCCACACGTGCACTAAAAACATCGCCTACTCCAAGATCAAATATTAACTCTGCCGACACCCTAGAATCGATACAATGTAAAATAGTAGCGATTGGTTGTTGTCCTTCAGAAGTAACCTTTACCTCTTTTAATAAATCTCTATCCGTTCTTTTATTCTTCTGGAATCTTTCGTTTCCATCCTTTAAGGTTTGTAATGCACTTTCTGGCTTTCCCATATTTTAGTTTTAATTAGTATCCTTTATATTTTCTTTAATCCAAATTATACAACTATCGAAGTTGTCGAAAATTTGCTCATTAGGCACCAAGTCTGGTACAATATCAATACGTTGCATCATATACAGTGGTTGCTTTTGCGGATTTACGAATAGCACTATTACGCCGCCACCCACGAGATCTACTAAAATATCCTCCATTGCGTATAATCCCGACTGATCCATATATTGCATACGACCAAGCCTGATTACCACAGCCTTTGCCGTATCTGGTATCTGTTTCGCCAATTGCTGGAAATCGCTAGTGGTTCCAAAAAACAAAGGGCCCTTAATATGCTTTATAAAAACCTCTTCTTTTAAATTTACGGGAAAACCTATCTCATCACTCCACGCCTTTTCCTTAATCAACTTCTTAACATCCGATCGTTCGGCCGTGAGGTCTCCCATCTTTTTCATAAATAACAATGAGGCAATCACAAGGCCTATTCCCACAGCATAAACTAGATCCCATACAGAAGATAAAACCAAAACAACAAGCATAATAATTACTTCTTGTCGAGGCATATTTGGGATTGCCTTTAAGCCGCGATAATCCATAACACCTATTCCTACGGTTATCAATATCCCGGCAAGAACAGCAGCAGGAATTTGAGAAGCTATGGGCCCAAGACCCAACATTATAATGAGTAGAAATACACCTGCTAACATTCCCGATAAACGAGTCTTTCCTCCAGCATTAATATTCACAACGGTTCGAATAGTGGCACCTGCCCCTGGAATACCGCCGAAAATGGCTCCAATGGAATTTCCAATTCCTTGTCCAACCAATTCCTTGTTGGGTTTGTGTTTGGTCTTGGTCATATTATCAGCCACTACCGAAGTTAGCAATGAATCGATAGCTCCTAACAATGCTAACGTAAGTGCCGTGAAAATATAAGGAGTTATGTTGGCAAGGCTGAAAGTTGTAAAGATTTCCATATTGGGCATTGGAAGGCCCAATGGTATTTCTTCAATAGGCCGATAGTTCAATTTAAAACCAAAGGCAATTCCAGACATGACCAATAAGGCCACTAAGGTGCTTGGCACCACCTTCGTAATACGTTTAAATCCGTAGATAATAAAAATAGTTCCTAGCGCCAATAATAACTCAAGCCAGTTAATGTTGTTAATCGCCTTTGGAAATACTTTTATAGCTCCCAGAACGCCTTGAGCTTCTGTACTCGCCAATGTCTGTGATTCTTTGAGGATTTGGGCAGGTGAAATTTCTTCTGCGCGCTCGATGGTTTCTTTAAAATTCTCCAGCACCAAGATTCCTTCTCCGGCTTCATCCTTCAGTATATTTTCTAGGATAAGTTCTTCAGCAGCGGGTTTAAATTGCTTTACAAATTCAACATCTTCTTTAGGGTAATAACCTAAGGCGGGAAGTATTTGCGTTAGGATAATAATTACACCAATTGCCGTCATAAATCCCGACACTACGGGATAGGGAATATATTTTATATATTTTCCCAGACCTATAAGCCCAAGTCCTATTTGAAACAACCCAGCCAAAAGAAAGATGGTCAATATGGCGGGAAGGGCCTTGTTTACGTCTCCATCATTAATGGCGATAATTCCTGCTATTACAACCATACTAACGGCTGTCATTGGTGCCGTTGGTCCGGATATTTGTGTGTTAGTCCCTCCAAAAAGAGCAGCAAAGAAGCTAACAAAAATTGCTCCATACAAGCCCGCAGTTGGCCCTAATCCAGAACTAACCCCGAATGCTAAGGCTAAAGGCAAGGCTACAATTCCAGCGGTGAGTCCGCCAAAAAGATCTCCTTTAAAATATTTAAAATTGAATAAATTCTTCATAGTTGGTTTAAAATAAAACTGCCGCTTTCATAGAAGCCGCCTAAAAATTGAAATGCTCAAGGTGATTTACCTGAGGCTCTTGTGTATGTCCTAAAATTATGAAATACACTTAGGAGGGGGGAGAAAAACTTTTTTATCAAACATGGACATATCCTCTTTATAAAAACCATTCAGCATAATAGGTTGAGGAAGCCAATAGGGCTCAAACTCAAGGTTCGTTATAAACACAACATCCTTTTCATCGATTTCCTTTTCACTATGATTAGGCTCTTCTTCTGAGAAATCAATAAGTACAACAGAATCCAACTTGAGGTCCATTAACACATTAACTGCTGGTACTATCATAGAATAGCTCAATGCTATAGACAACATAATAAGTATAAAGGATTTTACCATTTAAAATGTTAATTACACAAATATAGCAGCAAAACTATGCTGATAGGTTGAGCGAATGTTAAAAAAAATATAAAACAGGCACTTATTCTTCTAGTCAAAGACTATTGCATAAAAAAGAGCCCTCGTACAGCGCTCTTTTTTATTTGTCTTTATCAGATTAGTTTCTAATTTGAAACTACACGAGTTCCAGTTTTGGTCCAAGTTTTAACTTCAGCAATCTTCGAATTGGTATATGTTACTTCTTTCATTTCGCTTCCATTATAAAACAACCAAGTACCCACCTTTTCTCCATTTTCATATTTAGCGACAGCGGTCTTGTTGCCTTGAGCATCAAAACTTATCCACTCTCCTTGTAGTTTATTTTCTTTGGTATAAAAACCTGTTTGAGCGATAGTTCCATTTTCATGATATAAGGTAGCCTCAATAACATCTCCATTCAAAACATAACTATCTTTCTTTACACACGTTTGTGCGAAGGCCATATTTGCTGTAAAAGCCAGAACTAATAACACCACTATCTTTTTCATAATCTACAATCTTTAAATATCTATACCCGAAGTTATAGATTTCATAACAATTACGAAAACTTTTGGTAACATTAAATTTACATTGAAAATGTAACTATCTTATTTATAGTATGTTGCAAAACAAGATTTAACATTGGAATTTGATAAAATAATATTCCACCTTAATAATTTAATAATACTAAGATTACAAAAAAGGTACAGTCGTGCTTTTCCTTTGTAGATGTCTTAAGACAGAAAAACACTAAAAATCAATTAGTTTTTGTCAACTAGATTTAATTCAGTGTATGGGTTACCTTGGCCAGGTGACCCTTTTTTATGTTAATAATTCTATTTTTTCAACGCTAAAGTTAAACATTAGGTAACATTAAATTAATATTGAATTTGGTTATTTGCATTGACAAAAACTAGAATTGATTTTTAATGAAATTACATCACCTACTATTAGTAGCATTGTTATCTTTTACATATGTTGCTAACGCTCAAGAAATTAGTGACGCCAAGTTTGGTAAAGGACTAATAAATTTTACAGCAAAAGACAGTTCATTCAGTGTGAATTTTGCCCCACGAATTCAGGGTCGCTATATAATTAGTTGGGACCATGATGGCGAAAATTATGGCAGCGGAGAGCAAAATTTTTCAATCCGAAGAGCTCGTTTGAAGTTTGGCGGTTTCGCTTATTCTCCAAAATTAAAATACAAAATTGAATTGGGGTTATCCAATCGCGATATCTCTGGTGCCAATCAATTCAACAGAAATACACCCCGTTATATTTTAGATGCGGTGATCATGTGGAATTTTTACGAAAACTTCGAATTGTGGGCAGGTCAAACCAAATTGCCTGGAAACGTAGAACGCGTAGTTTCCTCAGGTAACCTTCAACTTATTGATCGTTCCTTACTAAATAGCCGATTTAACATTGACCGCGACCTTGGGATTCAGATTCGTCATCATACCAGTTTGGGTGGAGACTTTTTGATGCGTGAAAAGTTAGCCATCTCTCAAGGGGAAGGAAGAAACGTTACGGAAGGTAATGAAGGTGGTCTTCAGTATACAGGACGTTTAGAATTTCTACCCTTCGGAAAATTTATCTCTAAAGGAGATTACTCTCAAGGTGATTTGAAACGAGAAGCTACCCCAAAATTGATGACTGGAGTGACTTACGATTTTAATCAGGACGCTGTAAAAACTCGAAGCAACTTAGGTTCATATATGTTCCGAGAAGATGGGTCACTTTATATGACAGACATCACAACCCTATTTATTGATGCTATGTTCAAATACGATGGCTTTTCTTTTATGGGAGAATATGCTATCAGAGATGCAGATGCGGCTGTTGCTTTAGAAGCAGACGGAGTTACTGCCACTGGGGATATTGTAACTACTGGAAATGCCCTAAACGTTCAATTAGCTTACTTATTCAAAAATAACTATGAAATTACTGGGCGATATACTACGCTCAATTTTGATGATATTACCGGAAGAGGAGCTGAAGAACAATACACCCTTGGAGCCTCTAAATATGTAGTAGGACACAAATTGAAAATACAAGCAGATATTAGTTATAGCACCCTTGATGGAAATGATGACAACATCATGTTCAGAACTGGTTTCGATTTACATTTTTAAGAAAAAAGAGATAACAATTTGGTAACAAATAGGCTCATATTAATTGTGACATTTGCACCAAAATAATTCAATACAAAATGGATAATATTTATTTATTAATGGTTGTTGCACTGGCCATCCTCGCAATTGCGGATTTGGTAGTAGGTGTGAGTAATGATGCCGTGAATTTCTTAAACTCAGCCATCGGTTCGAAGGCTATTTCATTTAGGACCATTATGATTGTGGCCAGTTTAGGTATCGCATTTGGAGCCATGTCATCCAGTGGGATGATGGAGGTTGCCAGAAAAGGAATTTTTGTTCCAGGTGAATTCTATTTTGACGAAATCATGATCATTTTTATGGCAGTAATGATTACCGACATCCTCCTGTTAGATTTCTTCAATACTCTGGGAATGCCAACATCTACAACGGTTTCCATTGTATTTGAATTACTAGGAGCAGCTGTGGTCATTTCCTTAATAAAAATATCCGAGTCAGATACGCAAACGGTTTCGGACCTTGCGAGTTATATTAACACCTCCAAGGCGACCGAAATTATATTAGGTATACTGCTCTCGGTAGTAGTAGCCTTCTCCGTAGGTGCGCTCATTCAATATATCTCACGACTGCTTTTATCCTTTAAATTTAAGGACAAGGCGTCTTGGGTAGCTGCCTTATTTGGTGGTATTGCTGCAACAGCGATCACCTATTTTATCTTTATTAAAGGACTAAAAGGGACTAGCTTTATTCCTGGAGATTTTAAAGAATTTGTCTTTACCAACACCCCATTAATCGTAGCCATCAGTTTTGTAATTTGGACCGGTATATCAGCCATGATTACCAATGTTTTTAAGGTAAGCGTATACAAATTCATCATAATTATAGGAACGTTTGCCATCGCCATGGCATTTGCAGGAAATGACCTTGTTAACTTTATTGGAGTCCCTATTGGTGGATGGCAAGCTTATGAAGCCTGGCATACAGCATGGTTGGAAACTGGTGTAGCGGCTACCGATTTTAGCATGAGCGCTCTGGGCAAGAAAGTACCAACGCCACAATTATTATTGTTCGCAGCTGGGATTATCATGGTATTAACCTTATGGTTCTCTAATAAAGCCAAGGGTGTGCTTAAAACCTCTATCGATTTATCCAGTCAGGATACGGTGAAAGAGCGTTTTGAACCTAACTTTTTATCCAGAGGGATCGTTAGAATGGCAAAGGGTAGTGCAACTATGTTCACCTCAATAATGCCAAAAGCTGCCTTGGATAGGATTGATCGACAATATGAAAAACCTGTAGCAATCGCAGTGAAAAACGAAGACGCTCCTGCTTTTGATATGGTTCGCGCGGCAGTAAACCTTATGGTAGCAAGTATTCTAATTTCCATTGCAACTTCAATGAAATTACCGCTTTCTACAACTTATGTAACTTTTATGGTTGCAATGGGTACCTCGTTAGCCGATAGAGCTTGGGGTAGCGAAAGTGCTGTTTATCGCGTTGCGGGAGTATTGAACGTTATTGGAGGTTGGTTCTTTACAGCTTTCAGTGCTTTCGTTGCCGCTGGAATTGTAGCCTTCCTAATTCACTGGAACGTGAAAGTTATGATCCCTGTGCTGTTATTGTTAGCAGTGTTATTGTTAGTAAGAAGTTACTTAGCCTATAAAAAGAAAAGCACAACAACAGTAGACCCGAAAAGTCTGAAAAAATCAGAAAGTAGCACTGTTCAAGGGATTATTACTGAAAGTGCGGATAACATTTCAAATGTAATCTCTAGAGCCAATAAAATCTATACCGAAGTATTGAAAGGCCTTTCCAAAGAAGATAATAAGGCACTCAAAAAGAGTCGAAGAGGTGTCGAAAAACTAGATGAAGAGATCGAAGATCTTAGAGATAACATTTTCTATCTTATTAAGAATTTGGACGAGACAAGTGTACGTGGAAGTAACTTCTACATTACCGTTCTTGCTTACTTGACGGATATCGCGCAGTCCCTAGATTTCATTTCTAAGAAGAGCTATAAACACGTGAACAACAACCATAAAAAGTTGAAATTCAAGCAAATTAAGGAACTTCAGGAAATAGATGATACTTTAGAGACATTGCTGAATGAGATTGTGGAAGTATTTGACAGTAGAAAATTTGAAAGAGTTAGCTACGTGATTGCTCGCAAGGAAGAAATTCTGAATAGCCTTTCGTCCAAAATTCAAACACAAATTGAGCGAACTAGAACTGAAGAATCTAGCCCTAAAAATACCTCATTATATTTCAACATTCTGTTAGAAACTAAAGATTTAGTGAATGGAATTATGAACTTAATGGAAGAGTATTATACAAGCTATAAAAGAGAGTAAACAAGCGTAATATTTTCTTAATTGAAACGCGAAGTGTTAAGCAATTGACATTTCGCGTTTTTTGTTGTCGACATCTCCGTTTTCCAAAAGGGTATCTTTTTCACTATAAAGAAGTTCGGCAACAGCGATCAGTTTTTTGATCATATCATTCACATTGTCATTATCATTTACCAAAGAAGAGCCCATATTAACCGAAATCAAATTCTCGCGTATAAGCGTATCTATGGATTCATTGGTTTGATGAATAGCAAGCTTAGCCTCCTCCTTTAACTCAATTAATTTTTGGTAATAATGTTCTTTGTTTTCATTTTCTCCTTTTCTGAAAAGGTAAATTACCCTTAGAACCTTGGCTATCTTCTTCCGAAACTTATCGTATTCCTTACGCACATATTTATTATCAGATTCTAAATACTCTGAAACATTGCTACTAAGCTCTCGTATATCCCGAACAATCTCAACCATCTTCCGATTTGCCAACTTAATCTCCAAAATCAATTCATTCTGACTCTCGGTCAACTTGAGTTTACTTTGCCCTCTTGTGGCATAACTGAGTATCTGTCCGTAGATGTTTTTAACTTTTGTGTAGTATAGATCCTCGACATCTATTTTCATATCTTCCTTCGACTTCTTAATAATCTTCTTGATTTTCACGTCCGATTTTATATCTTCTCTATGAATATTAAGACCATGAGCTACAATTTCAAAAATGGTGCTCTTATACAAATGTTTCGATTCATCCTGAAGAGATGTAATTAGAGTTTCCGGATATTTCAGAACCCCAGGAATTAAGAATTTCGGCTCATCTATTTCCTTTGTTGGCGGCAACTTTTTAGGCACAAATCGTTCCACAAGCTTAGCAATAGGTTTTACAAACCAAATTAAAACAAAGGTATTCAGTATATTAAAAATGGTATGAAATAAAGAGATGGCAACTGGTATCGCTGCGGCATTTAAATAAGGAGAATCCGAACCCCATTTCATCGCAATCCAAGAGACCATTCTCAAAAAGGGATAAAACAAAATTAACACCCAAATCACACCAATAATATTAAACAACAAATGCGCTCTGGCGGTTCGCTTGGCGTGGTAATTGGCAACGACAGCAGCCAAATTTGCAGTAATAGTAGTCCCAATATTTTCACCTAACACCATGGCTGCAGCCAATTCAAAAGGAATCCACCCCTGGGCGGTCATGATTAGGGTCAAGGCCATGGTTGCGCTTGATGACTGAATTACAACGGTCAATATCGTACCAATAAGCAAGAAAATAATGACCGATAAATAACCAAGATCCGTATACCTCGTCAAGAATTCAAGGATTTCGGGGTTCTGATTAATATCGGGAACAGCATCTTTTAAAAACTGTAAGCCAATAAACAGTACTGCAAAGCCAATAATAAAAATACCCCAGTTCTTGAAGACCTCTTTTTTGGCAAAAGTGAACGCGAAACCAAAGCCAACCAACGGTAGCGCTATGGCACTCATGCTCACTTTGAAACCCAATATCGTGATGAGCCAAGCGGTGATGGTAGTCCCAATATTCGCCCCCATAATCACGCTAATGGATTCCGTTAGGGTGAGCAAAGAAGCGTTAGAAAAACTCACCACCATTAATGTTGTTGCAGATGAAGATTGAATAATGGAGGTAATAGAAAAGCCAGTGAATACACCTAAAATTCTATTGGAAGTCATGGTGGCTAGAATTTTTCTCATTCTGTCACCCGCCAAATCCATTAAGGCATCACTCATCACCTTCATTCCGAAGAGGAATAGACCTAACGATCCAAAAAGTTGAAGCAAGTCAGTTAGTCCGTAATTCATAAACCTTATTAGTTCTTGTCGTTGTAAATCTATTCAAAATATTATCTTTAGATATGACAAATATCATCTCCCATGAAACCTAGCCTTTTTTTTATCATATTTTTAGCAACTCAAATAACGTTCAGCCAGTCAATTTCGGGGCCCGATTTACTAGATAAAGCAATTGCTTATCATGATCCCAATGGCAATTGGAATCAATTTTATGGCCACCTAAATGTAATCATGCAAACTCCCGATGGCCCAGAACGAGATAGCAAAATCACCATTAATCTGCCTGCAGAATATTTCCAGGTAACTGCAAAACGAGATACCCTGACCACTACTTATACCATTAACAAAGGTGCCTGTAACATTCAACTTAATGGAGATGACTC
>Ga0316205_10004353_pt1 | contig 12493 bp, 6 predicted proteins | sample 3monthpyrite_MG_FD_204941 | JGI IMG/M metagenome (GOLD analysis project Ga0316205, IMG submission 204941) | Microbial mat bacterial communities from mineral coupon in-situ incubated in ocean water Damariscotta River, Maine, United States -... | ecosystem: Environmental > Aquatic > Marine >... | reverse complement strand
TCCGAATCCATCCACACCGCACTCAGCTGAGTATCACCAATGTCATTGGTGCAGGTGGCTTTGCTGATGTCGACGGTGTTACCTACCGGCTGCAGCTTGCCATTGTCATCGGGATTGCGGCCGTCAGACCAGGCCACATCGTAGTTTTTCTGGAACCCGTAACCGCGCTTGTCGTACTTGAAGGGGTTGGCGCCAATCATCTCCTGGAAGCCAACGCCGTCGATCAGCATTCAATTGACAGTACCGGCTTTCCCCGCATATTCAACTAATGTCTATATAATATAAATACATTTCTATTGGCGGGAACTGCGCAAGCATGCTAGCTTTAACCTTATAGCGTGCGTAATGACGACTAATAATCAATAACCGGTCAGAATAGCCCGGGGAGGCGTTGCTTGAACTTTTTCATCGACCGTCCCATCTTCGCCTCGGCCATCGCCCTGTTCATGGTACTGGCGGGCGTCATCAGCGCGCTGGTGCTGCCGGTCGCCCAGTACCCTCCCCTGGTACCCCCTCAAGTACAGGTGTCTACGCAATACATCGGCGGCAGTGCCGACGTGGTCGATGGTACCGTGACAACGCCGCTCGAAGACCAGCTCAATGGTGCAGCCGGCATGATTTACATGTCATCCGCCAGCACCAACAACGGTGATTCAATCATCAACCTGACTTTCGAAGTTGGCTACGACCAGGATATCGGCCAGATGGATGCCCTGACGCGCAGCAACCAGGCCATCTCCGAGCTGCCGACCGAGGTACAGCAAATCGGGCTGACCATCCAGAAGTACTCCACCAACCTGCTGCTGGGGGTCAACCTGACTTCGCCCAACGGCACTCACGACGGCATTTTCCTGCAGAACTACGCCGATATTCATCTCGCCGATCCACTGGCGCGCATTCCCGGCGTCGCGCTGGTGAATAATTTCGGCCTGAGCAAGTACGCCATGCGTATCTGGCTCGACCCCGGCAAGCTGACCAACCTCGGACTTACCCCCATGGATGTCACCAATGCCATCCAGGAACAGAACCAGCAGGTGGCTGCCGGCAAGATCGGCCAGGCACCGGCACCAAAGGGACAACCCTTTCAGTACCAGGTCAACACCCTCGGCCGCCTCGAACAGGTTGAACAATTCGAAGACATCATTGTACGTGCAATGGATAACGGTTCCGTGGTGCGCATCAAGGACATAGGCCGGGTGGAACTGGGGGCCGAGGAATACACCTGGGACATCAAGGTCAACGGCAAGCCGGCGGCGTTTGTGGTTATCTCCCAGCTGGCCAACGCCAACGGGCTGCAGATCAAGAAAGCAGTCGTGGAAACCATGGACAGGCTGGCGAAGAATTTCCCCGAGGACATGGAATGGTCCATCAAGTACGACACCACCACCTTCATCGAAAGCTCGGTGCACGAAGTCATCGTGACACTGTTTGAAGCCGTAGCACTGGTGATACTGGTGGTGTACATGTTCCTGCAGAACATGCGCGCCACCCTGATTCCGGTGATCGCCGTACCGGTTTCGCTGATCGGCACCCTGGCGTTCATGCTGATGTTCGGGTTCTCCATCAACATGCTCACCCTGCTGGGCCTGGTATTAGCCGTTGCGCTGGTGGTTGACGACGCCATCGTGGTGGTGGAAAACGTCATGCGCAAACTGGAGGAAGGTGCCACCGACCTCAAACAGGCGACGCGCGACGCCATCGCCGAGGTACGCAGCCCGATCATCGCCACCACCCTGGTACTCATCGCCGTGTTCGTACCGGTGTCCTTTATCCCCGGCATGACCGGCCTGCTGTATAACCAGTTTGCCCTGACCATCGCCATCTCCGTGTTCCTGTCGGGCATCAATTCCCTGACCCTCAGCCCGGCATTGTGCGCGGTATTCCTGCGCCCGGAGACCGGTGAAAAAAATGCCTTCTTCCGCGCGTTCAACAAGACCTTCGACGCCATGTCGAGCGGTTATGCCAACAGCGTCAAGCTGCTTTCCAGAGCCTGGGTACCGGTCATGCTGGTCTTTGCCGGCCTGATTGGCCTGACTGCGTTTCTGTTCGGGCAGGTGCCCACGGGGTTCGTGCCCGAGGAGGACCAGGGCTACGTCATGCTGGTGGCGCAACTGCCCGACGGCGCCAGCATCGAACGCACCGAAGCCGTCATGGGACAGGCGTCAGCGATGGCTGAGAAAACGCCGGGTGTCAAGGATGTGCTCGCGGTCGCCGGCTACAACGTGATCGATGCCCTCAAGCAACCCTATGCGGGTGTTGGCTTCGTGGTACTCGAACCCTGGGAGGAACGCACCACGCCGGAAACCCAGCTCAAGGCTATCATGCATAATCTGCAGGCCAGGGTCGCTACCATACCGGGTGCCCGTATTCTGGTCGCCAATGCGCCGTCGATTCCCGGCCTGGGCTCGACCGGCGGCTTCACCTTCGAGATCCAGGATCTCGACGGCCAGGGCGTTGATGCGTTGGGCAAGGCGGCGACCCACTTCATCGAGGCGGCGCATAAACAGCCGGAACTCACCGGCGTCTATACCACCTTCAACCCGGAGGTACCGCAACGCTTCCTCGACGTTGACCGCACCAAGGCGAAGACCCGCGGCGTATCGATAACCGATATCTTCGACACCCTGCAGATCAACCTGGGATCGCTGTATGTCAACGAGTTCAACAAGTGGGGCCGGGTCTACCGGGTCTATGTGCAGGCGGAGACCGACGCACGCGACACGGAAGAAGACATCGGCCGGCTCAGAGTCCGCAACAAGAGCGGCGATATGATCCAGCTCGATGCCTTTATCGAATCCAGTCCCATGGTCGGCCCCTTTAACCTGCCGCATTACAACATGTACAACTCGGTGGCGGTAAACGGCACCAACGCCCCCGGTTACAGCTCCGGGCAGGCGATCGAGGTCATGGAAGAACTGGCAGACTCGGCGCTACCCAAAGGCTTCGGTTTCGAGTGGACCGGTCTGACCTACCAGCAGCTGCAGGCCGGCAACCTCGCGCCGCTGGCCTTCGGGCTGTCGCTGGTGTTCGTGTTCCTGGTACTGGCAGCACTTTATGAGAGCTGGCTGATGCCGTTCATGATCCTGTTGACCATTCCCTTGGGGTTGCTGGGCGCAGTCGGTGCACTGATGCTCATGGGTATCGACCTGGATGTCTACGGTCAGATCGGCCTGGTCATGCTCATCGGGCTGGTGGCCAAGAACGCGATCCTGATTGTCGAGTTCGCCAAGGAACTGCGCGACAAGGGACACAGTATCATGGAGTCGGCCATGACCGCGGCACGCCTGCGCCTGCGTCCGATCTTGATGACCGCACTGGCCTTCGTCATCGGCCTGATGCCGCTGGTGATCGCCACCGGTGCCGGCGCCGGCAGCCGCCGTTCCCTGGGTACCGCCGTGGTCGGAGGGCTGGCCTTTGCCACGGTCATGATCGTGTTTGTACCGGTCATCTATGTGCTGCTTGAAAAGCTCAGGGAACACACATCGGGCAGCAAGTCCGATGATGCGGACAACGCACCTGAACCGCAGGACGCCTGAATGTTATTTGCGAAACGATTGACAGGACACAGCAACATGCAAACGATAATGTCTGGGAAGTTGACCGCTACGCGTACGCTGATGGTGGGCGCAGGTGCCTGCCTCTTGCTGCTGGCAGGCTGTGGCGACAAGCCCAAGCAGAAGTTCGAACTGCCGCCCCCGGATGTGCGCGTCGCCGAAGTCATTCAGCAGAAAGTCCCGATCGAGATGACCTTCAGCGGTACGGTGAAATCGATCAAAACCGTAGACATCATCCCGCGCGTATCCGGTTACATCGAAGCACGTTACTTCGAGGAAGGCACGGTGGTCAACGAGGGCGACCCGCTTTACCTGATCGACCCGCGTACCTACCAGGCCAGACTCGATGCCGAGCTGGCGCAACTCAAAGAGCACGAGGCCAGTGCTGTTTTCTGGAAGAGTGAAGAAAGACGCTATACCAAACTGGCCAAAGCCGGCGCCGGCTCGGTGGAAGACAAGGAAAAGGCCATTGCCAAACGCGCCGAGGTGCTGGCGAACATTGAAGAAGACAAGGCCGATATCGAAAACGCCAGGCTGAATCTGAGCTTCACCGATATCACCGCACCGTTCACCGGGCGTGTCCAGGATACGAAAATCAATGTAGGACAGCTGGTGCATGAGCAACAGGACATACTGACGACCCTCAAACAGATTGACCCCATCTATGCGATATTCAACGTCAGCCGCCGCCAGATAGACAGGATCCAGCGACTGCGGCGTGAGGGCCTGGCATTTGAATCCTGGAGAGACTTCATCGTCGAAGTCAAACTGGCCGACGGATCAGTCTACAATAAACCCGGCAAGATGAATTACATCAGTGCCCAGATCAATCCCACCACCGACACACTGGAATTCCGCGCCACCTTTCCCAACCCGTTCGAAAAGCTGGCGCTGATTGCGCTTGTCCCCGGTCAGTACGTACCGGTCATCCTGACGGTGGGCGAAGATCCGAACACCCTGCTCGTTCCCGGCCCCGCCCTGGTGGAAAGCCAGGTCGGCACCCAGGTGTACGTGGTCAACAAAGAAAACAAGGTCGAGAGCCGAAAAGTGGAAGTCGGTCAGGCTTATAAACAGCAATGGATTATCAAAAAAGGTCTAAAACAAGGCGAACGGGTAATTTACGACGGCCTGCAGAAAGTCCGTCCGGGTGTGGTCGTAAATATCAAAGACAAAGATTCGCCGCCAAAGGCGGGCTGAAAGCAGTAAATAAATTTTTCGTTCACCCCGGTCACCGGCATTACTAACGGGGCAAGTTCTGAGAATCCGCCCCGGGGGCTGCTTCCTTCCCGGCACGCTTATTAAAAGCACGCACGGCAGATTTGATGGTGTCAAAGCGATGACCTGCATACGCCTCACGACGTTTCACCCCCCAGTCATGATTAAAAAACTTCATCAGATTACGCTTTGCACGAGCAACGTTGAGCACAATACCCTGGGCGGCCAGTTCCTCCCTGAGCTCATCGATCTTTTGCAGTGCCGTTATGTCGATGACATTGATAGAACTTGCGTCTACTACAACCCATTCCACAGGTGTTTCAGCTGCCGCGATGGTTGCACGCAAACGATCCCTGAAGTAGTCGGCATTGAAGAAAACCAGGTTTGCTTCGAATCTGTACAGAATAAGTCCCGGTATGGTGGTGGCACCCGGGAAGTCCGCAATGTTATGAAACCCTTTTATCCCCTTCACACGGCCCAACACCCCATCGTGAGGCCGGGACACCACTGTCAACAACCAGAACAATGACAGGGCTACAGCAAGCAACACCCCGGGAAGCACACCCAGTATCAATACCCCCAGCGTGGTTGTGACCGAGAGCACAAGCTCACGATGACTTATTTCATACAGGTCACGCAACTCCTTGAAGTCGAACAGACCCACAGCGGACACCATGATAACGGCGGCCAGAGCAGCAGTGGGCACAAACCCGAGCGGCTCAGTCATGAAAAACAGGATCAGAAGCATAGTGCCCGCTGCCACAATCCCAACCAGCTGGGTCTTGCCACCCATGGCATTATTGACTGCGGTGCGTGAATCTGCGCCGGTTACCGGAAAGCCCTGCGCCAGTCCGGAAGCAATATTGCTGGCGCCGAAGGCGATCAGCTCCTGGTTGGCATTGATCGCGTAACGATTACGCCGTGCAAAGCTCTTGGCTGTCAGTACACCACTGGTAAAGCTGACCAGGGCGATGCCTGCCGCATCGGCGAAAAGTGTCTTGAACGTATTGAGATCGACAGTGGCAATCTGCAAGGAAGGCAGCCCTGCCGGAACACTTCCAAGTACTGCAACACCGCTTTGATCGAGACCCAGCATCACTACCGCGGCGATGCCGGCAATCACAACGACAAGCGCGGCCGGTAATTTCGGCGCTACCCGGCGCAGGATGACCAGGGCGATCAGAAGGCTGAGGCCGAGAACCAGCGTGGGTAGATGCGAGTCCTGGACCTGGACAATAAATTCAATCAGTTTCGGGAAGAATTCCTCTTCAGTTCCGGAATATCCGAACAGCTTCTGGAGTTGACCCGCGATGATAATCAGCGCGATGCCATTCAGGTATCCGGTAAGAATAGGTTGTGATAAAAAGTTGGCAATAAACCCAAGGCGCGAAACTCCCGCAACGACGTACAATATGCCTGTCATCAGGGTCAGGATCACCATCAGGGCGAGATATCGCTCAGGATCGCCGCCAGCCAATGGCCCAAGACTCGCAGCAACGATGATGCAGGTAGCTGCATCAGGACCGGTCATCAGTTGACGCGAAGAACCGAACAGCGCGTAGGCCAGCAGTGGGAAGATGGCTGAGTACATGCCGATCACCGCCGGAACGCCGGCGAGGTCTGCATAGGCAATACCAACAGGAAGCGCAATTGCCGCTACGGACAGACCTGCTCCCAGGTCACTGCGCAACCAGGACCGATCATAGCTCTTGAAGCTTTCCACCCCCGGCATGAAATGACGGACGAATGCGAGCACCTTTCCTTGCTTGTTTGACCTGCCCCCAAGATTACTACCACGTCTTTCCTAGTTCAGTCCGCATGTTTACATCACGACCGTAGTTGCTCGGCCACTTCGGCTGGTGTTTTGTAACCCAGCATAGAGTGTGGCCGGTACTCATTGTAATCGGTACGCCACTGCTTGATCACGGCTCTGGCATGATCAAGTGTGTGGAACCAGTGCTCGTTCAGGCATTCATCTCGGAACTTCCCATTGAAGCTCTCGATGAACGCATTCTGCGTCGGTTTGCCGGGCTGGATCAGCTTTACCTGCACACCGTGTTGATAAGCCCATTGATCCAGTGCTCTGCCGGTAAACTCTGGGCCTTGGTCGGTTCGGATCGCCTTGGGGTATCCACGAAAGCGGGCCGCCTGATCCAGAATGCGCGTGACATAGTGCCCTGAGATCCCGAAATCAACCACCAGGTCGATCGCTTCTTTGGTGCAATCATCGACCACCGTCAGGATCTTGATGCGGCGGCCATTGGCCAAGGCATCCATCACAAAGTCCATCGACCAGACCTCGTTGCGCTGTGTCGGTAACACCAAGGGCTCGCGGGGCACCATCACCCCTTTGCGCCGTTTCCTGCGTTTGACCGCGAGGCTCGCCTCACTATACAGGCGATAAACACGTTTGTGATTAACCGCATGGCCTTCACGGCGCAACAGCGCATGAATACGGCGATAGCCAAAGCGGCGTCGCTCCTGGGCCAGTTCGATAATGCGAGCACTCAGTGCCTGAGTCTCTACGCTGCGCTTGGCCTCATAGCGCAATGTGCTGCGGTATATCCCCACCAGATTACAGGCGCGCCGCTCAGAGATCGCAGTCTCTGACTCCATCACCTGAACCGCGTCTCGCCGTGCCTGTGGGGTCAATACTTTTTTCGCAACGCGGCTTCCAGGGCTTCCTTGTCGAGCATGGTCTCCGCCAACAGCTTCTTCAGCCGGGCGTTCTCCTGCTCCAGTCCCTTCAACCGCTTGGCATCCGGCACCTCCATGCCACCGTACTTGCTCCGCCAGGTGTAAAAGGACGCGTCACTGAAGCCGTGTTTGCGGCACAGCTCCTTGACCGGCACCCCCGCCTCGGCCTCCTTCAAAAACCCAATGATCTGTTCTTCTGAAAAACGCTTCTTCATGTCCACTTTCTCCTCTGAAAGCGGACTTTACTAAGATCGGCGTGGTAGTCAAAATGGGGAGCAGGTCATGTTCGCGTTATTCAAGAATGCTCTCCTCTGTCTACTGCGTCCGCATCGACATATCTTCGCAAAGGTAGCTCATATCAGAAAGTGTGGGACCCAGCACGCGTTTCTTTGTGGGCATGATGGCCTGTACGAGTTCGCTACCGAACGTTAGTCGATAACGACTTGCCGCCCTGCCTTACCAGCCTGCGAATCAGCGCCATCAGGTGTTCACGGGAAGAGGCGCCCTTTTCAACAATCTGCTCGACCCGTCCGCTCAGGATGCGCCGGTCTTCGTCAGTCAGGTCTTTGGCGGTCAGTACAATCACCGGAATATCCTGCCACTCGGCATTAGCGCGCATCTCAATCAGGAAATCGAAACCATCCATGACCGGCATCATCAGGTCCAGCAGAATCAGATTTGGCTTTTGCCGGTCTAATTGATCAAGTGCTTCGCGCCCATTACCGGCTTCACTGACCTGCCACCCGGCCTTCTCCAGTGTGCGCACCATCATCTCGCGTGTTGGCACGTCATCCTCCACCAGCAACACCGAATCGGACTCCCCTGGAGTTTGATAGCGTGCCAGGGTATTGTGCAAGCGATCATGCTCTACTGGCTTGGTCAGATAATCGGTGGCCCCAAGGGCATAGCCTTTGCTCTTGTCGTCGACCATGGTCAGCATCACCACCGGGACCGTGTGCAGCACCGGGTCGGCTTTCAACGCACGTAACACCGACCAGCCATCCATGTCCGGCATCATGACATCCAGCGTGATGGCTGCCGGTTGCAGTTGGTGCGCCAGGCGCAGGCCTTCCTCGCCGCTGAGCGCCGTGACGACAGTGAAACCGTCTTTCTCGAGGAAACGCCCAATGAGCTCACTGGCCTCGGCGTCGTCATCAATCACCAATATGGTGTTGCCGGGTTTGACCTTATCGAGATCACCTGACGCATGAACACCCTCATTGGTGATTTGCGAGGCGGCTTCCGACGGCACCTCAGCCCCTGGCAGGTTGGCGGGCAGCCGGATAGTAAACGTGGAACCCACGCCCACCTGGCTGGCGACGGTCAGATCACCGCCCAACATCTGACAGAAGCGTCGCGAGATGGCCAGACCGAGACCGGTGCCGCCATAATCGCGCGTCGTCGAATTATCCGCCTGACTGAATTCTTCGAACACATGGTCCAGCTTGTCTGCCGCGATGCCGATGCCGCTGTCATTCACGGCAAAGGATAACCACTCCACGCCATCCGCCTGTTCACGCGCCACGCTCAGGGTAATGGTGCCTTCATGGGTGAACTTGGCGGCATTGGACAACAGGTTCAACAGTGACTGGCGCAGCTTGGTGATATCCTGGTGAGCATGGCCGAGTTGCTCGCCGCGTTCGATTTTGAACCTGTTGTCGTTACTGCTCATCAGTGGTTGTGCGGTGCCGGCGACCTGGTCTATCAGCCCCCCCACGTCAAATACTTCGGCGTAGGCCTCCATTTTACCGGACTCGATCTTGGACAGGTCGAGCACATCATTGATCAATGACAGCAGGTGGGTACCGGCCTGGTTGATCTTCTTCAGATCGGGGATAAAGTCATCCTGACCGACATCCTCGGCCTCCTCTATCAGCATCTCGCTGTAACCCAGAATGGCATTCATGGGCGTGCGCAACTCATGACTCATGTTGGCGAGGAAGGCACTCTTGGCCTGGTTGGCCCCGTCGGCCGCTCGCTTCGCCTCAAGTATTTCGGCTTCGGCTTTTTTCTGCTCTGTTACGTCGATAATAAAGGCGGAGTAATACATTTCGCCATCGATGTTATTTTTCGAGATACCCACTTCCGCCGGGAAAACGGTGCCGTCTTTGGTCAGGCCCGACAACGTCATGCCCCGGCTCTCCAGTTGTCTGCTGGAGATGCCCGAATCCCGAAACCGGTGAACATTTTTGAGATGGTCTTTGCGCGCATACTCGGGGAGTAACATGGTGATCGGATTGCCCAGGACTTCGATCGCCTTGTAGCCCCATATCGCCTCCGCTGCAGGGTTAAAACCCACAACGACCTGGTTGTCATCGATGGTAAGAATCCCGTTAGTGGCATTTTCCAGGATCATCTCTGTTTGCTTGTTCGCTTTGCGTAAATCTTTGGTCCGCGTTTCGACCCGGTCCTCGAGCTCATCCCTGGCACGCAACAGCGCCTTGTTTGTCCTCTCGCCCATGACGAGAACAAACACGATCCCGCCCAGCGCGAGCAACAACGTAACACCGAAAACGCCCATCGCCGTCAACCGCACGATCGTAAACGTCGACATCGCTTCGGCGACATCCACTTCGCTGGTCAACCCGAGCCCAAGCTCACCGTCCCACATCCACGCGCCAAATACCGGTACCCCCCGGTAGTCTCGATACCCCTCCAGGTCTATTTGTACGGGAGACCGCCGGCTGCCTGCCCCGGCACTGGCGGCTATGGCGCTTTCAGCCATGAGTGTCAGCGGTTGCTGCGCACGCGGAAGGTCGGAACGGAAACCCTCCGTCATATCACCACCCGGATCACGAACCTGTATATTGAGGATGCTGGACTCGCCTTCACTGAGCAGCCCGATATCTCGTAACTCGCTTTCAAAGCGACTCGATGACATTAATAGCCCGGTCTGATCGAAGACGTAACTTTCAACGCTCTCGCCGACGCCCGAGAGCTGCAATACACGAGAGAACCCTTCCGCAGGATCCAGGCGCATCGTCAGTGCGGCAATGACGTCTCCACTGTTGCCTCGAATCGGAACTGCGATGAAGAGACTCGTGGTGTTTTCGATACGCCTGCCGCCTATCGTTACATCAGAATATATCGGCGGTATAAATACCGCTTCGCCGGCGAACACCCGGTCAAGCAGTTGTGGTCTCTGAATTGCAATCAGGTTTCGGGTGCCTATATTAGAATCCCTGGCGGACGCAACACTGATCCCGTCGCGGTCAATGACAAAAAATCCAAGGCCCATGTCACTCTGGCTTTTAGCCAGGGTTCGACGAATATTCTCCAGTTCCGCCGATTTCAACAACGACCTGGGAGTTGCCGCGACAGCCAGTAAATCCTCTGTTTGTCGAATCAGCACCGAATCCATGCTGATCTGCTTGAGCATACCCGCCCGCAGTTGCACCCAGATAGTGAGCCGGTCGGCGGCGGTCACCAGCGCGTTTTCAAGGTTCCTGTTGACGCCCCGCAGCACTTGTTCATGGATTCTTTCCAGTGCAAACCATCCAACGCTTAAGATCAGTACAACGAAAACACTGAGAAAGCCATAAATGAGGATCCGAAAGCGAAGTGTCCCCGTCTGTAGTACGGCACCCTCGCCCGCAGTAAAGCGGCGACTGATGATACTCAGCAACATCAATAACAGGAAAAGACTGACCACTCCGCCGACCAGCCACCAAACAGCATTGAGATTCGCCGACGCCTGCTGGTCACTGCCCAGCCGCCATTTCTTGCGCAGCGCGTTTATCTTGGCTTCATCAACTGAAGCCATCGCTTTTTGCAGGATATCCCTCAGAAGGGGGGCGCTCAGACGGACGCCGAGGGCATTGGTCATGGTCAGCTCAGGGATATTCGTCAGGAAGGCAACCTGCAGTCCGGTCAGGCTGTGTTCTTCCATTTGGTAATTTACGGCATTGAAAGACCCCAGCATCGCGTCGGCACGGCCATCCAGTACGGCAAAAAGCGCGTCCAGGTTGCTGTCTGTGAGGATCAGTTCAGCCTCCGGAATTTCCCGTTCCATATAACCCTGCTGGAAATAGCCCTCGGTTATTGCGACTCTTTTGCCGCGCAGATCCGGCAAGGATTCAATCCGGGGGCCTTGATCGCTGATAATCACCACTGACGGCGAGTGAACATACTGGTCGGTGAAGTGCATGAACTGCTTGCGCTCGGGCGACGGTGTCACGTTTATCAGGACGTCAAGCGCGTCGACCCGAATCATATCCATGAATTGCTTCCAGCTGCGGCCGCCGACGAACTCGACCTCGAGCCCGGCCTCCGACGCCAGGAGCTTTATATAGTCAACCGCATACCCTCGCGGCTCACCGTCAACGCTGAAATTAAACGGGGCATAGCCTGTTTCATTGTGGGCACGGATGACCGGATGCTGCTCGATCCAGGCTATTTCATCGGCGGTCAATTTCAGGGTACCGGTCTGCGCGGATGGCGACGGCGCGGCCAGCTGAACGCCCCAGCGGTTTTTAATGGCCTGAATCTCATCTCGGCTCAGGCTCCCGATTGCCTTGTTCAGGAGTCCGAGAAGTTCCGGCCAGTCGGAACGCACGCCGAACGCAAGCTGCATCATGTCAAAACCGGAATCGGTGGCGACCGTCAGGTTGACCAGGTTGTTCTCGGATATCAGGTAACTGGCAACGGCAAGGTTCTCCACCATCGCATCGACCTGGCCGGAGGCAACTGCGCGCAATGCATCCAGTGAAGAATCCATTTCCTGAATTTCAGTACCAGGGAGCGTGTTCCTGACGAGGTCCACGATCGCGTAGTTCCTGACCACGGCGACCCGGTGTGCGGAGAGATCCTCGAGTCCGCTTATCTTTTTAAAGTCCCTGCGACTGATAACCACCCAGGGAACGGAGGTCACCGTATCGCTGAAACGTAGATACTCGCTGCGTGCCGGGGTCTCCTGGCTGAGCGATACCAGATCCAGGCTACGATCACGCGCCCCTTGCAGCACCTGCTCCCAGTCAAGTCCGGAGGCCAGCTCGAAGGTAAGCCCGAGTCTCTGGCCAAGCAGGTCC
>Ga0316205_10004352_pt1 | contig 12494 bp, 14 predicted proteins | sample 3monthpyrite_MG_FD_204941 | JGI IMG/M metagenome (GOLD analysis project Ga0316205, IMG submission 204941) | Microbial mat bacterial communities from mineral coupon in-situ incubated in ocean water Damariscotta River, Maine, United States -... | ecosystem: Environmental > Aquatic > Marine >... | reverse complement strand
TACGTCCATTCCTACGACATCATGCTTTGGGCGCTCGGGCAAAACGACCCCGAAAACTTGCTGGATCAACCGGCAATTGGCACCGAATTGACCATTGCCGCCGATGGCCCCTTCAAAATCGCGCTGGATCGCTACAAGTATCATGTGCGCATTGACGGGGCCGAACCAAAGGTCGAGCGGCAAAAGGCATTGGCATTCCTGCAAATCCTCGCCACGCAAATGGGAAAGAATGCGTGGCTTTTCGGTGAGGCGCCGCGTCTGGCTGATCTTGCCATCTTGCCCTTCGTTCGCCAGTTTGCCCATGTCGATATCGACTGGTTCAATGCCACAGCGCCGCGCGAAATCTGTCTTTGGCTGGACAGGTTCAAAGCGTCCGATCGCTTTGCGGAAATCATGAAAAAGCACCCGATCTGGTCTCCGGAAGCACCTCGCCAGCGGCAATAGCAGCGCCACAATTACGGCCCAATTGTGATTAGTCAGGGATCAAAAAGTCTTGATTTTGTTCCAAGCCACGCCCATATCCGGACTGCGAAAGTTATTCACCTCGACCCACTGTTTCCTTCAGGCAAGGCAGTCTCTCGATTTTGAACTGACCAAGCCGTGCCATCGCAATGACGTGGATGGCGATGATATCTAAGGAGAAATCGGATGGCCAATGGCACCGTAAAGTGGTTCAACGCAACCAAAGGTTTTGGATTTATTGAGCCCGAAGGGGGCTCAAAAGACGTTTTCGTTCACATTTCCGCTGTTGAGCGTTCTGGCCTGAAAGGCCTGGATGACGGCCAAAAAGTGACATTTGACGTCGAAGCCGGCCGCGATGGCCGCGAAAGCGCGACGAACCTGGCACTTGCCTAAGCGCAACATACACGATCGGGATGCGCGGTGACGCGCATTCCACATGACAAAGCCGGTCTCGTCTGGCACCAAATCGGCGATGTTGGCGTTCCTCACAAATATGACTTCGGCTGATTGGATCGGCGTGATTGGCTCTTTGCTGATCGCATCGGCCTATTTGGGCGTGACCCGGGCCTGGCTCGACGCCAAAGGTGCCAAGTTTCACCTGATCAACCTGACAGGCGCTATTTTTGTCCTGACATCGCTGTATTTTCGGCCCAATCCCGGCGCGATCATCATCGAAATCCTGTGGGCCCTTATCGCCTTGTCCGCCCTTGCCGCGATCGTGTTCAAGGGCAAGGGTTGACCCAACCCCACGTTGCAAATTTGTGACAAGAACTACCGGGGCGGCACGTCCTGGCTTGGTCCAGGCGATTTTCTTGGTTAACCATTGGTTAATAATAAGAAAACGAGGCAGTTTTTGGCATGGCCAGTTGGAGCATTTGTTCCACGGTCAAGGAACCGCAAGCGGTTCTTGACCGCTTTGTGCGGCACCACCTTGATGCGGGTGCAGCCTACGTCCATCTGTTTTTCGATGATCCCGAGGATCCGGCATTTCGCCGGTTCGAACGACACGATCTGGTTGTCGCCGAATTATGTGATGACAAGTATTGGTCGCGGTTCGGGCGCCGCAGGCCACCACAGCAAGAACGCCGCCAGAAACTGAACGCCGCGCGCGCCTACCAGCTCTGCCAAACAGCCTGGCAGGCTCATATCGACGCCGATGAACTGATCGTGCCACCCAGCAAAGCGGGGCTGACCAAGGTCCTGGCGCGCATCCCCAATCAGATCGAAACCCTCAAGATGGATCCGATGGAACCGCTCTATTGCCCCGAGCCAGAGCACGACGGCGCGCTGTTCAAGAAAACCGGACGCAGCACACGCCACCGCGTGCTGGCGCGCACTTTCGGGATCTATCTGCCATTGTTGAACCACGGCTTGATGGGCCATTGTCACGGCAAGTCGTTTTTGCGGGCGGGCCTGGATGGTTGGTCGCATGGCATCCACCGGCCGCGACCGCCCGAGGGCGAAATGCGCAATGCCCTTTTGTTGGACACGATCAACATCGCGCATTTGCATTGTGCGGATCGCACGGACTGGCTTCACCGCGTCACCCGTAAGGCAAAAGACCCCCAATACAGCGCCGGCGGGGCACTGCCTTTGGTGCGCGACATTCGGGCCTGTCATGGCCCGGAAGCGGATAATCTCAGCGATGCACGGCTGCTTGGCCATTTCTATGACCGCGTGAATGGCTACCACGGCAAGCTCAAACGTCGCCTGGATCGGGCCAATCTGGTCACACGCTGTGACCTGAATTGCGCGCTGCCCGAACTGAGCCGGGTCGCGGCCTGAACTCAATCCTGCGTGCGCACAGCCGCCCAGACGACGCGGGTGGATACCTCATCATCGCGCACGAAACCGGCCTCGCGCAAAATGTTCTTGCAGCGCTTCATACCCGCGATGTCATAGCTGCCAGGGTGGAATTCGATCACAATGGCACGCACGCCACTCAGATCTGCATGTTCCAGGACGTCCAATTCTCCGCCCTCGATATCCATCAACAGCACGTCAGGTCCAAACTCCGCCATCACCGCATTGAAATCACGGGTCGGCACGTCCACCACCTCTTTTGCGCGCCGATAATCGGCATTCAGCGATGACCCGAGAAACGAATTCTTGATGACAAACGGAAGAGACGCCGGGCGATCCGGTGCGGATATCAGAACCTCGTTGATCACCTCGTGCTTTTTGCCGAATTTGTTATGCGCATACAGCGCGCGAATGTGGGGAATAAGCGCGGGATTTGCTTCATAGCTGATCACCTTTTTCGGCGCGCAATTCTTGGAAACGACCGCGCCCACCACGCCAAGCCCGGCACCCAACTCCAGAACCTTGTCGCCCTTGCGCACCACTTTTAACGCGCCGGCAATCTCCGTGCCTTCATAGCGACCCGCATTGATCCGCTCGATCCGCCTTTCGTTGAGAAACGGGGATAAAGGCACATCGACCCCTGCAAAATGGGCCGCAATTTCAATTGTTTTAGCCATCCGCGCCTCTTGTGCCTTGGTTTTCTTCGATATTGCCTGTTTGCCAGATCAGGGCAAGCACGACAGCCATGCCGAGGCCGCATTGTGGTTTTTTCCCCTCAGCCGCCGGGCCCTGGCGGCAGGCTGGCGATTCGAGCACCCAATCCGTCGCGAAAACGGATTTGGAATGGAACAGGCATTGTTCGGTCTGCGAAATGGGGCAAAAACGCCACAATTATCTGGAATCGTTGAATTAACCCGAAAAGCAGACGCAATATCGGCGTTTCCTGGTTGGAAACAACCTGACTTCAAGCCCCATGCAATTCGGCGAAAATCCGCCAAGTAGCGGTTTTTAAAGGGGTTTTCTTACACACCCGATGTGACTGCCATAGTTTTGCCATAAAGTGTTCACACCGTTGAACGAATTGGGAAGACGTAGCCCGAAAATGGGGAAAGCAGGAGCATATCATGGCCCAGATTTCATCGGTTGGCTCGTCCGCTTCCGCGCATGTGCCAATGCGCAGAAATCCTGCGAAAGGGCGTAGGCAGAAGACCATGGGATCAAACCCTCATCCATTCAAAATCACCTGGTCTGCGATCGAGGTGCCCGCAACGACCCTGCTGAACGACGACTTCGAAGTCGGTGTCGCCGCGATGGTCTATGCGATTGATCTGGCCAAGGCCAACGCTCGCGAGGAATTTCTGGTGATCAACATCGCACCTGATGAGCCGGTGGGCTCGTCGCAGGTGAGTGAGGTTCAGGCAAGACTGGAAGAGGTCATTTCAACGGCCTTCTCGCGCACCGGCCGCGCAGTGCCTGAAATGCGCCTGTCTCTACGCGGGCACGAATACGATTTGAGGCTTTATATCGGACGCACCAAGCCCACCGATTTCGGCTTTGGTCAAGGGCACTAGCAGCGCCACTTTCATTGCCCGGAATGATGTGGGATGGTTGCGCACCTTAGGCCGAAAGATCCCCATGCACCCCAACCCGACATTCAGAAAGACATCCCAAGACGACGCGATTGCCTTTGCCCGACAGCGTGGATTTGGCGTTATCGCGATCAACGGGCCTGATGGCGAACCGCTCGCGGCACATATCCCCTTCACGATCACATCCGACGCGCTGCATGTGCATGCCCATCTTGTCGCGTCCAATCCCTTGTTTCGCGCACTTTCCGATGGCCCATGCAAAGCCCTGATTTCGATCTCTGGCCCAGACAGCTATGTCTCGCCGGATTGGTATCAATTGAACGACCAGGTCCCGACCTGGAATTATGTTGCCGTGAACATCCGGGGCGCGCTGAGCGCGGCACCAATCGAAGATCTGGGCCCCTATCTCGAAGAATTATCCGAGACATTCGAAGCCCGCCTGGCCCCCAAGCCAATCTGGAACATGGCCAAGGTGGACACGGATATCCTGGCAAGAATGATGCGCCAAATCCGTCCGGTGCACCTGCTGATCGAGCGGGTCGAAAGCACCTACAAGCTGGGTCAGAATAAACCGGACGCCGCTCGGATCGCCGCCGCGCATCGCGTGGCACAAGACGGGATCGGGCAGGAAACTGACGCCTTGGCCGATTGGATGAAAGGCGCGGGCTAACCCGGAATCGGGTCGATCGGTCCGTTTGGCAAGTGCACTGCCATTTCGACGGCGCGTGCGACCTGCAACAAATGTGCTTCGCCGCGATGTTTGCCAATTAATTGCAATCCAACTGGCATGCCATCGCCTGAAAACCCGACCGGCACCGAAATGGATGGCAGGATCGCTGTGGTGCTGAGGAAGGAAAACTTCAGCCATTCGATGTAATCACCCAGCGGTTGGCCGTCTATTTCGGTGGGGTATTCCTGCTCGATCGGGCCTGGCATCAAACCAACAACCGGACAGGCCAGCACATCATGATCTTGCAAGAAAAGGGCCATATTACTGAAAATAGCAAAGCGGCTGGCATTGGCATCATAGACGTCGTCAATCGACAATTCCCGCCCGATCTGGATATTTTGCGCCAGAGTGTCCTTGAACCCCTTTTGCACCTGGGCAGGTGCACGCCCCGGACCCGCCGCCCACAACATGGCCCGAAGCACGCGGTAGGCACGGTCAAGATCAGGCAAATCGGGGCAGGCTTCGCGCACCTGCCCGCCCGCGCTTTCAACCATGTCCAAAGCCGCGCGCAAATAGCCATCGACTTCTTTCGACACGAATGTCAGCCCATTCAGGTCTGGTGAATAGGCGATCTTCACATCTGCAGTGGCCGCGTCAACCGCACTCAGAAATGACGTCTCGGGCTCGGGAAAAGATATGGGGTTGGTCGGATCGAATCCCGACATCGCATCCAGAAACAGGGCGCAATCCTCGACCGAACGCGCCATGGGGCCGCTGACGGCCTCGGTGCTGAAACCCGAGTTGCTGGTCACGCGCCCGGGCGTCGGACGCAGCCCCACGACGCCGCAATAGGCGGCCGGCGTCCGCAGGGAGCCAGCCAGATCAGAGCCATGGCTAAGCCAGGTTTCCCCGGTTGCCAGCGACGCCGCCGCGCCACCAGACGAGCCGCCCGCGTTGCGCGATGTGTTCCAGGGGTTGGGTGTCCGCCCGAATACCGAATTAAAGGTATTTGCGCCCGCGCCCATTTCCGGCGTGTTGGTCTTGCCGATCACGATGCCGCCTCGCGCCTCCAATCTGGTCACAACTGGATCGCTGCTGGCCGGCACATGATCGGACAGAGCCGGAGTGCCATAGGTCGTGCGCACCCCTGCGAAGTCATTGAGGTCCTTGATCCCCAATGGCAGGCCGCCCAAACCTATTTCCGACATGGCTTCGGGCCCCAGGGCCTGCGCATGACCTTGCGCGCGTTCAAGGCAAACGGTGGGTATCGCATTCACAACCGGCTCCACCTGCGCAATGCGCTCTGCGGCCGCAGCCACCAATTCTTGTGCCGAAATCTTTTTGTCTTTCAGCAGCTTGACAACTTGGCGCGCGCTCATCGCGCATATGTCAGGTCCTGAATACCCGGTTTCCGGTCTGTTGGTCATGATGGCCCACCTTGTTTTGCCCCAGCCTTGCCAATCTGCCTGGGCAATACAAGCGGCATTCATGACTGGATTGGCGCTGGCAAATTTGGCAGTGTTTTTCCAAACAAGTCGGAGCCAATCCATGAATGTTCAATCATCCTCACCCGCAAAGCCAAATCTGGACCATTGGCAAGAGCGCGTCGATCTGGCCGCGACATTTCGCTGGACCGAAAGACTGGGCTATCACGAAGCGGTGGCCAATCACTTCAGCCTGGCCGTCAATGAGGACGGCACGCAATTCCTGATGAACCCCAACCAGATGCATTTTGCCCGTATCAAGGCCTCGGACCTGTTGTTGCTTGATGCGAATGACCAGGAAACCCTGAACAAGCCCGGTGCGCCGGACCCTACGGCCTGGGGTTTGCATGGCTCGATCCATCGGCAGTGCCCGCATCACCGCTGCGCCATGCATGTGCATTCCATCCATGCAACGGTTTTGGCCTGCCTGGCCGATAGTTCCCTGCTTCCCATCGACCAAAACACGGCAACCTTTTACAACCGATATGTGATCGATGACGGATTTGGCGGTCTGGCCTTCGAAGAAGAGGGCATGCGCTGCGCGGCCAAGTTGGCCGATCCCAAGGTGAAAGTCATGATCATGGGAAATCATGGCGTGATGGTGCTGGGTGACACGCCCGCCGACACGTTCAACCGGCTCTATTATTTCGAACGCGCCGCCGAAACCTACATCCGCGCCCTCCAAACTGGCCGTAAACTGCGCGTTCTCAGTGATGAGATCGCCGAAAAAACTGCCAAGGAACTGGAAGAATACCCCGAACAGGCTGAAAAGCACCTCTCCGAGTTGAAGGCCATTCTGGACGACGAGGGCAGCAATTACGCGTCTTGATCATTTCGTCCGGGGGCTCCATATTAGAATGGTTCTAACAACTGATCCCGGCGCGCCCGCGCCTGGCTGTTTTTCACACCAAGGGATGCCCTGATGTTTATCCAGACCGAAAGCACACCAAACCCGGCAACGCTCAAATTTTTGCCCGGCCAGACTGTCTTGGAAACGGGAACCGCTGACTTCCCGAGCGCCGACAGTGCAAATACATCGCCCCTTGCGCAGCGCATATTTGCAGCCGATGGCGTTACCGGCGTGTTTCTGGGCAATGATTTTGTCACCGTGACCAAAGCCGACGCGGTAAACTGGGATCATATCAAGCCCGCGATCCTGGGCGCGATCATGGAGCATTTCCAATCCGGCCAAGCGGCGGTCACGGGCCAATCGGGCGCTGGCGGGCACGCGGACCACGACGGGCCCGACAATGAAATTGTGGGCCAGATCAAGGAATTGCTCGACACCCGTGTGCGCCCTGCGGTGGCACAAGACGGCGGTGACATCACCTTTCACGGCTTTGACAAAGGCGTCGTCTACCTGCACATGCAAGGCGCCTGTGCGGGTTGTCCATCATCGACCCTCACGCTGAAAATGGGCATTGAGAATCTGCTGCGCCACTACATTCCCGAAGTGCTCGAGGTGCGCCCCGTCGCGGCATAGGTTTGCCCATGCAGCCCAAAGGCGGGTCTGACCCCAACATCCTGGCATTTGACACCAGCGGCCCGCATGTTTCGGCTGCGGTCTTTTGTGGTTCTATCCGTGCGGAAATCGAGTTGTCCATGGCGCGCGGCCAAGCCGAGCACTTGATGGGCACATTGCAGGCTGTGCTCAGCCAAGCGGGCGGTGCCCTTGAAAATATTGATGCCCTAGCTGTGGGCATTGGACCCGGCAATTTTACCGGCATCCGCATTTCCGTTGCGGCCGCCGAGGGTCTGGGGCTGGGGCTGGGCATTCCGGTCATCGGCGTCAGCACTTTTGAAGCCATGCTTGATCCGGACGGCCCTTTGGCCGAGCCCGGATTGGTTGTCAGCGTTCCCGCCCCCCGTGATCAGGCCTATGTTCAGCTGCTTCGCTATGGAAAACCGGTAGGCGCACCCCGCCTGATTGATCCGGCGACGCCGCCCCAAGACCTTGAAGTGCCCGTCAACATGCGCGTTCGCGGCTTTCGTGCTGCAGACATTGCCCGCTCATTTGGCGTCAGCGTGTCGCAAATCGAACCAGAACACATTGCAGCGCAAATCGCGCGGATGGGTGACATCAAGTGGCGCGACGACTCTTTCGATCGCCGTGCCGCGCCGCTTTATGTGCGCCCAGCAGATGCCGCGCCGCCCAAAGATCCGCCTGTGCGCATTGTGCCATGACCCCGGCCCAGATGGCCCATCTTTACGCGCGGTGTTTCCCGCATGAGCGTGGTTGGAGTTCAGAGGAATTCGACCGGTTCGCACAGGACCCAAAGGTCGTCATCGAATCGATCCAACATGGCTTTGCCATCCTTCGTATCGTCGCAGATGAGGGCGAACTGCTGAGCATTGCCATCGACCCCAACCACCAAAAACGGGGTCATGCCACGCGATTGTTCCAAAAACTGCTCGACCATGCGGCCAATCGGGGCGCAACAACTCTGTTTCTGGAGGTGGCGGGGTCGAATGCCGCCGCAATTGCGGCCTATTTGTCTTGGGGATTTACTCAAGTGGGCCTGCGCAAAGGCTATTACCTGCGCGACGATGGCGGCCGGGAAGATGCGCTCATACTGCGCCGTTCTGTTTGACTTGCCCCTGCGGAAGCCAAATATCATTTCTCGCTTCGTACAAATAGCTATTGACCCCCCCGCCTGCCTGCGGCCTAATTTGACCGATCAGAACACAACTGCTTGTGTTCTTCACTTGGGAGTCGGTGCAAACCAAACGCGCTGACCAAACAAAAAAATTTGGGAGATACCAATGACGATGATGCGGAATATTCTTGGCGCCGCTGCCACTCTGGCCCTTGCGGCCGGTGCAGCCATCGCAGAGCCGGCAATCATTTTTGACCTCGGCGGCAAATTCGACAAATCCTTCAATGAAGCTGCCTTTAACGGCGCGCAGCGCTGGGCAGATGAAACCGGCGGCTCGTATCGCGAGTTCGAAATCAGCTCCGACGCCCAGCGCGAGCAGGCGATCCGCCGCTTTGCCGAAGCGGGTTCCAACCCGATCGTCATGGCAGGCTTCAGCTGGGGCACGGCGCTTGAAACCGTCGCGCAGGATTTTCCTGACACCAAATTTGCGATCATCGACATGGTTGTGAACCAGCCGAATGTGCGATCGGTCGTGTTCGCCGAACATGAAGGCTCGTATCTGGTGGGTGTCGCCGCGGCCAAGGCGTCGAAATCCGGCACCGTTGGCTTTATCGGCGGCATGGACATCCCCTTGATCCGCAAATTCGCCTGCGGCTATGTGCAAGGGGTCAAGGCGACCAACCCTGATGCGACCGTCATCCAGAACATGACAGGCACCACCCCCGCGGCGTGGAACGACCCGGTGAAAGGCGCCGAACTGACCAAGGCCCAGATCGCCCAAGGCGCTGATGTTGTCTATGCCGCGGCAGGCGGCACCGGCGTTGGTGTCCTGCAGACCGCTGCCGACGAAGGCATCTTCTCAATTGGCGTGGACAGCAACCAGAACTACCTGCACCCGGGTTCTGTTCTGACATCGATGATGAAGCGCGTCGATAACGCGGTTTACAACGCGTTCACCCAGGGCACCGATCTGGAAACCGGCTTCAACCTGATGAACGCCTCGAATGCTGGTGTCGATTATGCCTTGGATGAAAACAACGCAGGCGTATTCGACGATGCCATGAAAGCAGCTGTCGACGCTGCCAAGGATGGCATCATCGGCGGTGCCATCGCTGTGCATGACTATACATCTGACGACAGCTGCCCAGTGATGTAAATCACCATGGGTGGGGACAAAACAATGAGGCCGCAGCAAGCTGCGGCCTCAGCCATTGAGCTTCGCGGCATCTCCAAGGCCTTTGGGCCGGTGCAGGCGAACAAGGACATTTCGATCAATGTGGCCAAGGGCTCTGTCCATGGGATCATTGGTGAAAACGGCGCGGGAAAATCCACGCTGATGTCCATCCTCTACGGCTTTTACAAAGCGGATGCCGGAGAGATATTCATCAACGGTCAAAAGACCGTCATCACCGATAGCCAGGCCGCGATTGCGGCGGGCATCGGCATGGTGTTCCAACACTTCAAACTGGTTGAGAATTTCACCGTCCTGGAAAATGTCATTCTGGGCGTCGAGAACGGCCCCATGCTGCGTGACAGCCTGGACAATGCGCGCGAGGCGCTCAAACATCTGGCCGAAGAATATGAGCTGGATGTTGACCCGGATGCGGTGGTCCAGGACCTTTCCGTGGGTCACCAACAGCGCGTTGAGATCCTGAAAGCGCTTTATCGGCGCGCCGACATCCTGATCCTCGACGAACCGACCGGCGTGCTGACGCCCGCCGAGGCCGACCATCTGTTTCGGATTTTGCGCAACCTCAAGGAGGAAGGCAAAACCATCATTCTGATCACCCACAAACTGCGCGAGATCATGAATGTCACTGATACGGTCAGCGTCATGCGCCGTGGCGAAATGCTGGACACGGTCACGACAGCCGAGACCAGCCCCGAGGATCTGGCCGAACGCATGGTGGGCCGCAAGGTTCTCCTGCGGGTTGACAAAAAGCCCGCCAAACCCGGTGACGTGGTGCTGAACGTTGAAAACCTCAAGGTTGTAGACACTTTCGGTGTCGAGCGTGTGAAAGGCATCTCACTGAACGTCCGGGCGGGCGAGATATTGGGCGTCGCCGGCGTCGCTGGCAATGGCCAGTCAGAATTGCTCGAGGTGCTGGGCGGCTTTCACAAGGCCACGGGCAAGATCACTGTCAACGGACAAGAGATTGACTTGACCGGCAAATTCTCTGACGGCCAGTCACGGCGCGCACGCGGGATCGCCCATGTCCCCGAAGATCGGCAGGCCGAGGGCCTGATCATGGAATTCACCGCCTGGGAAAACATGGTTTTCGGCTATCACCATGCCGCAGAATATCAATCCGGCCTGTTGATGAACAATGCCGGAATCAAAACCATCGCCGCCGAAAAGATGGAGCGTTTCGACGTGCGTCCGCGCAATCCCATGCTGGCAGCCAAGAATTTCTCGGGCGGCAACCAGCAAAAGATCGTTCTGGCCCGCGAAATGGAGCGGGATCCAGACCTATTGTTGGTGGGCCAGCCTACTCGTGGCGTGGATATCGGCGCGATCGAGTTTATCCATCAGCAAATCATCGCGCTTCGAGACCAGGGCAAGGCCATCCTTCTGGTTAGTGTGGAGCTGGACGAAATCATGAGCCTGTCTGACCGCATCGCCGTCATGTTCGATGGCCAGATCATGGGCGAGCGCTTGCCGGAAGAAACCAATGAACAGGACCTTGGGCTTTTGATGGCCGGGATCACCGAACGCAAGGGGGCCAACCATGGATAAGATGCCACGCTGGGCCGATGTCATCCTGGTGCCCATCATAAATATCTTTCTGGCCTTTATCGTGGCCGGGCTGGTCGTATTGGCCATCGGATACAACCCGTTCGACATGGTTTACTGGATGATCAAAGGCTCACTCGGGTCGAGCACCGGCATTGGCTATACCTTGTACTATGCCACGAATTTCATCTTTACCGGACTGGCCTTTTCAGTCGCCATGCACGCCAAGATGTTCAACATTGGCGGCGAGGGTCAGGCAGCCATAGGAGGCCTGGGCGCGGCCTTGGTCTTGTTGGCGGTGCCCTGGCCCCATTGGACGCTTGCGCTGCCCTTTGCCATATTGGGGGCCGGAGTTTTTGGCGCTGCATGGGCCGCCGTTCCGGCCTATTTACAGGCAAAACGCGGCAGTCACATCGTCATCACAACAATCATGTTCAACTTCATCGGCGCCTCTTTGCTTGTCTTCCTGCTCAACGGAGTCTTGAAGAAACCCGGACAACAAGCGGCGGAAACCGCGACGTTTTTCGAAGGCGCGCAATTGCCGACCTTTCATGACATGCTGGCACCCTTTGGCATCGCATTTTCCAAAAATGCGCCGGCCAACGTGACCTTTCTGGTCGCCCTGCTGGCGGCGGTGCTTGTTTGGCTTTTGATCTGGCGCACGCGATTGGGCTATCAGATCCGCGCCTTCGGGCATTCCGAAAGCGCGACCGCCTACGCCGGCATTTCGTCGATCCGCATCACGATGATGGCCATGCTGATTTCGGGTGGTTTGGCCGGGCTGATGGCCATCAATGTCGTGATGGGCGAAGCGGAACGCATGGTCCTGGGTTTTGTCGAAGGCGCGGGTTTCATGGGCATTGCGGTCGCGCTGATGGGACGCAACCACCCTTTCGGGATCGTTCTGGCCAGCCTGCTGTTTGGCATGCTCAATCAAGGTGGCTTTGAATTGCTGTGGGAAATGCCGGGCATGAGCCGTGAAATGGTCATCGTGATCCAGGCATTGATCATTATCTTCACCGGCGCCTTGGTGAACATGACACGCGATCCGCTGGAACGGCTGTTTATTCGGATGAACACGAGGGCCACATAATGGATATGCTGCAACTCATTCTCACGCTCGACAGCACAATTCGGCTGTCGGTGGTGCTGCTG
>Ga0316205_10004350_pt1 | contig 12508 bp, 6 predicted proteins | sample 3monthpyrite_MG_FD_204941 | JGI IMG/M metagenome (GOLD analysis project Ga0316205, IMG submission 204941) | Microbial mat bacterial communities from mineral coupon in-situ incubated in ocean water Damariscotta River, Maine, United States -... | ecosystem: Environmental > Aquatic > Marine >... | reverse complement strand
CTCATCAACCTCAAAAAAAAGGATGACAACAACTTGCAAGCAAACTTAGTAATCTCGAATACTAAAAAAAGAACAGTAGATAAAATTATTATAAAAGGTTATGAAAAATTCCCCAAACCATATTTAAGGCATTTTTTAAAAATAAAGCAAGGCGATGATTTTGATTTAAACAGCATTAAAGAAAAAACAGAAGCGCTTAATGCTTTATCATTTTCAAACCGAATAAAACCACCTGAAGTTTTATTCACTCAAGACTCTACTAACCTATATTTATATTTAGAAAAAACAAAGGCTAACACTTTCGATGGATTTTTGGGGTTTGGCACAAATGAGACTACAAACAAAATTGAATTTGACGGTTACTTAAACCTAACCCTTATAAATAATTTGAATTATGGAGAGTCCTTTAATTTAATTTACAAGAGTGATGAGAACGAACAAAAAACATTTAATGTTAATTTAAATCTGCCTTATTTATTTGGATCGGCTGTTGGGTCAGAATTATCCCTAAACATAATTAAAAGGGATTCTACATATACTATCATAGATCAAACCGCAAATTTATTTTACCAAATTAACGGGAAACAAAAAGTTTATGCAGGAATTACTACTATACAGTCAAACGATTTACTAAACGAAAATCAATCGTTGCTCATTCAAGATTATAATGCCTTTTATTTTAATTTTAAATATCAATTCATTAAATATCAATTCAACAATTTATTATTTCCTGTAAACTTTATTTTTGATGCTAAAACGGGGTTAGGAACACGGGAATTTAAAAACAGCAAAGAGCGTCAAACCATTTTGAGCATGAATACTCATAAAATAATAAATCTTAACAAAAAAAACAGCGTGTTTCTTAGAGTGCAAAGCCAAGGCATTATATCTAATACATATTTAACCAATGAGCTTTTTAGGTTTGGGGGCATTAATTCAATTCGTGGCTTTGAAGAAAATAGCTTACTAGCTTCTTTTTACGCCGTTCTAAACACAGAATACCGGTATAATTTAAGTCAATCTATTTACCTACATTCTATTATTGACGGGGCTTACTTTGAAAACAAACTCACCAATCAAAAGGAAAAACTATTTGGATTTGGGTTTGGGTTTGGGTTAATAACAAAAGCTGGGCTACTTAAATTTAACTACGCTAATGGGAAGTCAGAAAATCAAAGGTTTAAATTATCAGACTCTAAAATCCACATTAGTTTAAATGCTAAATTTTAACTAAACCTTAGGTTTTCTTAACAGTAATTCAAAAAAAAATTAAAATTTTAGCAAATAATAATTGTTTTATTAACTTTTTATTATGATTTTTGGCACAGACTAATTCAAATAAATTATAAAATGAAAACAAAGTTTAGTGGAATTCTAACGCTATTACTAGCGTTTGTTGTGCAAATATCCTTTGCACAGGAAAAAACAATTTCAGGAACAATTTCAGATCAATCTGGATTGACACTACCTGGGGTTAATATTATTGTAAAAGGTACTACTAATGGTACGCAATCTGATTTTGATGGTAATTATACTATTAACGCGAGTGTAGGTGATGTTCTTACTTTCATTTATCTAGGACTTAAATCAGTTGAGCGAACCGTAGGGTCCTCAAACACAATTAATGTAACAATGGAAGAAGACGCTGCTCTTCTTGATGAAGTAGTAGTAACAGGTGTTGCTGGTGCAACATCTAGAAAAAAACTATCCGTTACCGTAGCAAAAGTTTCAGCTGAAGATTTGGAAAATATGCCAACTACATCTGCCGCCTCTGCTCTCCAAGGTAAAATACCTGGAGTAACTGTAACTAGTTTTGGTAGACCAGGTGCTGGATCCACAATATTATTAAGAGGTTCAACCAATTTATTTGGATCCCAAGAGCCCTTAATTTTGGTTGATGGTATTATTGTAGAAAATGGTTTACAAGACTTAAACACAGATGATATAGAATCTTTTGAAGTTGTAAAAGGAGCTTCTGCATCAGCGTTATACGGTTCTCGTGCTGGTAATGGTGTAATTGTAATTACGACTAAAAAAGGAAAAACTGGAAAAATAAGTGTTACTTTTAAAAGTGAAATAGGTTTTTCTAATTTATCGAACACTGTTGAATTAAGTAAATCTCACAACTATGATTTAGCAAGTGACTGGCAAAACGTTCAAGGAGTGTATACTAAATATGATGGTGTAACTTATCCTTCTGATTACAATGGCTCTAACTATTCAAATGTTTCTGGAGGTAGAATTCCTTCTGTAGATGGTTATACAGATAATCCTTTTGGAAAATATTACGATAATCAAAACATTTTCTTTAGAACTGGTGTAGACCAAACTTTATATACATCTATAGCTTCAGCTTCTGAAAATACAAGTGTATATTTCTCTGCTGAAAATCAGAAAAATGAAGGTATTTATAGAGACACTGATGGTTATGAGCGTAATGCTGCAAGATTAAATGCTGATTTTAAAATTAATGAATGGTTGAAATTTTCAACAAGATCAAATTTTATCAAAATAGTTGATAGTACGCCAGGTGGTGGATCTTTATTTAGTTTAACACTAGCAGAACCAGATATTAACTTAGAAGCACCAAATTTAGATGGGCAACCTTATCAATATGTACCAAACATATGGGCTTCGACAGTAGCGAACCCTTTATATACACTTTATAAGGCAAAACCTAGAAATTTACGTAATACATTTTTAGGCGCTTATACTGCAACAATAAAACTTTCGGATCTGGTAAATGTTGAAGCTGAATATACATTAGAAGCTTCAAATTCTAGATCTGAATCATTTTTTGATAAAAACACTTATACAACTGGTGGATCTCAAGCTAATTTATATGCAAATTATGGAACAGGAAGCTTAAGCAAGACCTCTGATTATTCACTTTCTCAAAAAGCACAATTCACTGCTAATTTTAGCAAATCGTGGGAGAACTTAAATTTAAAAGGTAAATTAAGCTACTTAATTGAAGATTTTCATTACGAATGGTTTAGAGGAAGAGGTAATGGTTTGATTTATCAAGGAGTTGTTGCTTTAGATAACTTTGATAGTGCTAGTACTTTTACTGCATCTGCTTATAGCGACGAACGTGCACAAAATGCATTCGCAATTGTTGGCATAGATTACAAAGACAAGATAATTTTAGATGCTATGTACAGAATGGATGGTTCTTCTCTTTTTGGAAGTGAAGAGCGTTGGAATCCTTACTATAGAGTTTCTGGAGCATATAGAATTTCTCAAGATTTTGAAAGCGATAAAATTCAAGAGCTTAAAGTTCATGCAGCATACGGTACTGCTGGTCAACGTCCTGGATTTAGTTGGCAATATGACAGAATTGGCTTAGCAGAGGGTACTTTATCTACTGATAGAACTCAAGCAAACCCTAATTTATTACCTTCTGAAACTACTGAACTTGAAGTAGGTTTATCTACACGCTTCTTAGACAGGTTTAATTTAGAGGCCATTTATTCTAATGCAAAAACTGAAAATCAGTTTATGCTAGTAGATATTTTTGCGCCTGCCAACAATGGTCAAAATAAAAGATGGGATAATATTGGTACAGTAGAATTTGAAACTATAGAAGTAACTTTAGGAGCAGAAGTGTTTAAAGGTGACGATTTTAAATGGGATTTAAACTTTGCTTTTGCAACTAATACAAATGAAATTACACAATTAAATGTTGACCCAATTAAAGTTGGCCCTTCTAGTGCATTTAGAATTGAAAAAGGTGTTGAATTTGGAACCATGTTTGGTAGAAAATTTGTTACTGACCTTTCTCAAATGAGTAACCAATTACCTTCTGGAAGTACTATAGATGATTTTGCTGTTAACGCAGACGGCGTTGTAGTTGAAAGAACTCTTATTGGAACAACAGGTGAAACAGCAATAATATTGTTAGATGAAAATGGTGCTGAAGCCTATGAAGAAATAGGAACACAAACTCCTGATTTCACTTTAGGAATCTCATCTAATATGTCTTACAAAGGTTTTAATTTATATATGTTATGGGATATTAAAAGTGGAGGTGATATATATAACCAAAATGGACAATGGTTGACAAGAGATAATAGAAGTAAAATGGTAGATCAAGCTGGAAAGCCAGCTTCTGAGAAAAAAACGTTTGATTACTACCAAAGTTTATACGACGTAAACCAAGTTAATGGCTTTTGGGTAGAAGATGGTTCTTTTACAAAATTAAGAGAAGCTTCGTTGTTCTATACTTTTGGAAAAGATAAGCTTAGCAATGTAGCTAATGGTTTCTTTGATTCTATAAAAGTAGGTATTACAGGAAGAAATTTGCTTACATTAACAAATTTCTCAGGGTTTGATCCAGAAGTTCAAACTTATGACAGTCAAACACAACAATATTACTCTGTTGATTTACAGTCATACCCAATTTATAGTTCATATACTTTTTCTTTAATGTTTAAATTTTAAAAAATAATGAAAACAACAAAATATTTATTCTCAATTGTTCTATTATGTTTTGCAATGTCAAGTTGCGAAGATTTTAGCACAGAACTAAGCGTTGGGAACGTTGAAGACCCAAACAGTGGTCAGTTAGGTACCGAGTCAACTGCAGCTAAACTATTTCAAAATTGGTACTTTAGTGCAAACACTTATACTAGCCCATCTTTATCCATGGCTATGATGTCTGATATGCAAACTTGCTCTTGGGGTAACGCTGGTATGAGAGATACGTCTAGTGAACCAAGAATAGCTTGGAACAATGATCCAGCTTATTCTAATGAAACATTTACCAACACATTTTTTAATTCAATGCATGTTGTTTTAGCTGATGCTAATGGTATTATTGCTTCAATAGACAATGGTGCTACATTTTCAGACAATAACATGATAAAATCTGTTGCAAGACTTGCGCAAGGCCTAGCTGTTGGTTCTCTTGCTTTGAATTTTGATAGAGTTTGGTTGTCTGATGAAACTGGCGCACTTAATGATGGTGAAGCAGTTTCTTACCAAGAGGCTATTGATTTTGCTTTAGCAAAAATTGATGATGCTATAAGTATTGCAGATGCTAATAGTTTTACTGTTGATGGTACTTACTTTAACGGTTCTGCTATGAGTAGTACAGAATTTTCTAAATTATTAAATTCATTTGCTGCTAGAATTCTTGTTAATAGTGTTCGTAATTCAACGCAAAGAGATGCTTTAAACTGGAATACTGTTCTTACTTATGCAAATAACGGTATTACTTCAAATTTTAACATTGCTGGTAATGGCTGGAATGACAACTGGGTAAATGAGTGGGTTCTTTATTCTTATTTTCCAGGATGGGGTCGTGTAGATATGAGAGTAATAAACCTAATGGATCCTGCAACTATTGATTACTGGGTTAGTACTAATCCTGTTGCACCAGAATCTACTAGCGCTGATGCTCGTTTAACTACTGATTTTGAATATTTAAGTAGTCAAGCTTTTATCCCTAGTAGAGGAATTTATCACTATTCTTCTTATAGAATATCGCGATATGATTGGTATATCAACGGTGATTATTTTGGAGATTACCCAGAAATATTATCTGCAGAGATAGATTTATACAAAGCTGAAGCTTTATTAAGAACTGGAGATTTGGCTGGTGCTGCTGCAATAATTAATGCAGGTACTAGAACAACAAGAGGAGCTTTACCAAATGTAGGTGTTGATGCAACTGAAATTGCCGATGCTTTACATTATGAAAGATCAGTTGAACTTATAGCTACTGGATCTGGTTTATCGTTTTATGAAATGAGAAGAGAGAACCTGTTACAACCAGGAACTCCTTTACATTTCCCTGTTCCTGGTAAGCAATTACAAGCTGCTGGTATTGATAATTATACTTTTGGAGGCACTTCTGGTGTAGCTGGTGAAGATTATTCAACTAGTGGTTGGAGAGACTAAATAAAATTAAAAATTAAAAACATGAAAAACATGAAAAATATTTTAAACAAATATGTTTATTTAAGCCTATTCTTTGCTTTAAGTTTAGTAATCTCATCTTGTTCAGATGATGATGGAGGAGGAAGTGATGCAGCAAATGTTATCCCAATAATAACAAGCATAAATGGCGAGGCCGTTGGATTCTCTGGAGAAACATTCACTTATACCATAACTCCATTGAGAGGTGGATCTGAATATATTTGGACTGTAACTGGAGCAGACATGTCGCCAGTTGAAGGAAGACCTGATCAAATTGATATTACTTTTAACCAATATGATCAGCCTGCAACCATTTCAGTATATGAAATAGCATTTAATGGAAAAGAATCCGCTCCAATGACTATGGAAATCAACGTTTTAGGCCCTCCTTGTTTCTACACTTTAGAAACATCCGATACTTACGGAGACGGATGGAATGGTGGTTATGTTGAACTTATTTATGAAGGTCTTACTTTTCAATACTCAGAAGATGATGGCGTTCCTAATGAATTTACTATAGGAATACCTGATGGTTCTGATTTTACATTCACTTATGTTTCAGGTGGTGGAACTGGTGGTGGTCCAGGATGGGAAAGTGAAAACTATTTCAAGTTAACAACTCCAGATGGTACTGTTTACGAAGAAGGATCGATGGATTATTCAGGCATTCCAACTGAAGGCCTTATTGTGGGCGGTACTAATGTATGTCCATAATATTTAAACAATATTTTAAAAAGCCACCTCATAGGTGGCTTTTTTTTTATAAAGAAATGAAAATGAAATATATATATATACTTTTAGTGTGCCTTTTTAGCATCAATATCTTTGGCCAAAACACAGTTGGGGCACTAAGAAATGATTTTGGATCTTTTGATGGCTATACTTTTTTTGCACCAAATGCCTCTAAAGAAACTTATCTAATTAATAATTGTGGTGAGGTCGTACATCAATGGAGCACGAGTGGTATCACTGATAGTAAACCAGCAGCTGCAATATACTTACTTGAGAATGGTAACTTATTGAGAACTGGTAAAATTACAAATCCTGATATTACTTTTGGTGGTGTAGGTGGTAAAATTGAGCTCTTTGATTGGGATAATAATTTATTATGGGAATATACCTATTCGAGCACCGAAGTTTCACAACATCATGAGACTTATCCTTTACCCAACGGTAATATATTAATGTTGGCGGTAACTACGATACCCGAAGCCGAAGCTATACAGTTGGGGAGAAATCCCGCAATAATTAATGAAGGAAAGTTATTTAATGAACAAATTATTGAACTACAACCCGATCTAGTAAATGGTGGTGCTACCATTGTTTGGGAATGGAATACAAAGGATCATTTAATACAGGATTTTGATGGCTCAAAAACCAATTTTGGTGTTGTTGGTGATAATCCTGGATTATTAGATATTAACTTCCTTAATAATGAACTACTCGGTAATGCTAATTGGTTGCATATGAATTCTGTACAATACAATGCCAATCTGGACCAAATTATTATGAGTTCAAGACTTTTAGATGAGATTTATATAATAGATCATTCTACAACAACTGCTCAATCGGCTTCTCATTCAGGTGGTACCTACGGCAAAGGAGGTGATTTTCTTTATCGTTGGGGTAATCCACAAGCGTATGACCATGGCGATTCTAATGATAGAACTCTATTTAGTCAGCATTACCCACACTGGATTCCCGATGGCTTAAACGACGCCGGAAAAATACTTATCTTTAATAATGGTAACGCTATTAGATATTCTTCAATTAATATTATTTCACCTCCAACTGTATCTCCCGGAGTATATAACTATGATATCGTGAACGGCTATGGGCCAACTACTCCAGAGTGGAGCTATACAGCTCCAAATCAACAAGATTTCTTCTCTTCAATTCTCTCTAGCGCACAAAGACTTCCAAATGGCAATACTTTAATCTGCGATGGTGATTCTGGTTACTTTTTTGAAATAGATGCATCAAACAATATTCTTTGGGAATATAGAAACCCCGATACCGCTAACGGTATTTTATCACAAGGGGATACTCCATCTGCTAATTTGGTTTTTAGGGCTCTTAAGTACCCAAAAGATTATGTTGCTTTTGCAGGTAAAGATTTAACCCCTGGCAACCCAATAGAACTAATGCCCGACTTAAGTGGCTGTTCTCTTTTAAGTAATAATGATTTTAAATTATCTGATATAAAAATATTCCCTAACCCTACGACTGATATTTTAAATATTAAAACAAGTGAAGTTATTGATGAAATTGATGTATACAATATTTTAGGGATTTTAGTTGCAACAAATCAAGTTTCAAATCAAATAGATATAAGCCATTTATCTAATGGATTATATATTATTAAATTTAAGTCTAACGGTGCTTCTATTAGCAAAAGAATAGTTAAGAAATAGACTTTCTTTGTTGTTAATTAAGCGATATGAGAAATTTTGACACAATAATCATAGTGTTGTTTATGGTTTCCACTCTAAACAAGTATTCTATTCAATGTCAATTCAACTTAAATTTTAAAAAAATTGTAATTAGACGCAACCTTTTTATAAAGGTTGCATCTAATAATAAAACAAACATATTATTATGAAAACAGCAAAATATTTATTCTCAATTGTTCTATTATGTTTTGCAATGTCAAGTTGCGAAGATTTTAGCACAGAGCTAAGCGTTGGGAACGTTGAAGACCCAAACAGTGGTCAGTTAGGTACCGAGGCAACTGCAGCTAAACTATTTCAAAATTGGTACTTTAGTGCAAATACATATACTAGCCCATCTTTATCCATGGCTATGATGTCTGATATGCAAACTGCCTCATGGGGTAACGCTGGTATGAGAGATACGTCTAGTGAACCAAGAATAGCTTGGAACAATGATCCAGCTTATTCTAATGAAAGATTTACCAATACATTTTTTAATTCAATGCATGTTGTTTTAGCTGATGCTAATGGTATTATTGCTTCAATAGAGAATGGTGCTACATTTTCAGACAATAACATGATAAAATCTGTTGCAAGACTTGCGCAAGGCCTAGCTGTTGGTTCTCTTGCTTTGAATTTTGATAGAGTTTGGTTGTCTGATGAAACTGGCTCACTTAATGATGGTGAAGCAGTTTCTTACCAAGAAGCTATTGATTTTGCTTTAGCAAAAATTGATGATGCTATAAGTATTGCAGATGCTAATAGTTTTACTGTTAATGGTACTTACTTTAACGGTTCTGCTATGAGTAGTACAGAATTTTCTAAATTATTAAATTCATTTGCTGCTAGAATTCTTGTTAATAGTGTTCGTAATTCAACTCAAAGAGATGCTTTAAACTGGAATACTGTACTTGCTTATGCAAATAACGGTATTACTTCAAATTTTAACATTGCTGGTAATGGCTGGAATGACAACTGGGTAAATGAGTGGGTTCTTTATTCTTATTTCCCAGGATGGGGTCGTGTAGACATGAGAGTAGTAAATCTAATGGATCCTGCAACTATTGATTACTGGGTTAGTACTAATCCTGTTGCACCAGAATCTACTAGCGCTGATGCTCGTTTAACTACTGATTTTGAATATTTAAGTAGTCAAGCATTTATCCCTAGTAGAGGAATTTATCACTATTCTTCTTATAGAATATCACGATATGATTGGTATATCAACGGTGATTATTTTGGAGATTACCCAGAAATATTATCTGCAGAGATAGATTTATACAAAGCTGAAGCTTTATTAAGAACTGGAGATTTGGCTGGTGCTGCTGCAATAATTAATGCAGGTACTAGAACAACAAGAGGCGCTTTACCAAATGTAGCTGCTGATGCAACTGAAATTGCCGATGCTTTACATTATGAAAGATCAGTTGAACTTATAGCTACTGGTTCTGGTTTATCGTTTTATGAAATGAGAAGAGAGAACATGTTACAAACAGGAACTCCTTTACATTTCCCTGTTCCTGGAAAGCAATTACAAGCTGCTGGTATTGATAATTATACTTTTGGAGGTACTTCTGGTGTTGCTGGAGAAGATTATTCAACTAGTGGTTGGAGAGACTAAATAAAATTAAACTCTTTACATATTAAAAACTCCTCTTAATAAAGTTAAGAGGAGTTTTTAATTTTAATTACTTTTGCACCCATGGAAAAGGAAACCAAAATATTCGGTATAAGAGCAGTTATTGAAGCTATAAACGCAGAGAAAACAATCGATAAAGTTTTTCTGCAAAAAGGCTTAAGTGGTGCGCTATTTAATGATTTAGAACAACTCATTAGAAAGCATTCTATAAACGCTTCCTATGTACCTGTTGAAAAATTAAACAAGCTTTCTAGCAAAAACCACCAAGGTGTGGTGGCTCAAATATCACCCATAGCATTTTATGACTTAGAGAACCTAGTAATGAATGTTATGGAATCTGGCAAAGCACCATTGTTTCTGCTTTTAGACCAATTGAGTGACGTCAGAAATTTTGGCGCTATTATAAGAACAGCTGAGTGTACAGGTGTTGATGGTATTATAATCCAGAAAAAAGGCGGTGCTCCAATAAATGGAGACACGGTAAAGACCAGCGCTGGAGCCGTATTTAAAGTACCCATTTGTAAAGTTGACCATATTAAAGATGCCATGTTCTACATGCAGGCATCTGGGATAAAAGTAATTGCAGCGACTGAAAAAACTGATGATACTATTTTTGATGTATCTTTTGTTGAACCTTGCGCTATAATTATGGGATCCGAGGGTAAAGGTATAAACCCCTCAGTATTGAAGTTAGTTGACCATAAAGCAAAATTACCAATGTATGGAGATATAGGTTCGCTTAATGTCTCTGTGGCTTGTGGTGCGTTTTTATATGAAGCAGTAAGACAACGCCTTTAATCTTTCTTTTTTTTGCTAAAGTGATATGTAATTTTTATAGACTGTCTTTTTGGTAGCTCCTCTCCTATTTCTTTTGGTTCAGGGTCCTCAATAGTTTCAATAAAATTACCATCAGCATCAAATTGCTTTAAAAAGGGATCATTATCTTCATTATAATCCTCATGTTCCCATGCATATTTTTTAGGTTTTGCAATTGATTTTTTGAATACCAGCGCAAAGAATAACCCAGTAATTAAACCTGACAAATGCCCCTCCCACGAAATGCCGTCTTTTACGGGAAACACATACCAAATCATGCTCCCATATAGAAAAACGACCAAAAGCGATAATGCAATCAATCTAAAATGTTTTGCAAAAATACCTTTAAATAAAATAAAGCTCATCAACACATAAATCAACCCACTAGCACCAATATGGTATGATGGTCTCCCTATGGACCAGGTTAAAAATCCTGAGAGCAGTATGCCATAAAAAATAACTTTCCAAGCAATAGTTCTATAGAAATAAAATAAGGCCATTGAAAGTACAAATAAAGGTATTGTATTATGATAAAGGTGTTCAATATCACCATGTATAAAAGGGCTTAAAAATATACCTCTAAGACCCGTTAATGTTCTTGGATATACGCCTAAAAAAGCAAAATCGAGCCCAAAACGAACTTCAAACGAAAATACACTCCAAATAATAAGTACAAACAGTATTGGATAACCAATAACTCCCGTTGTATAATTAAACTGATTATGATCCTTCATACTATAAATTTAACTAAAGATTGCAAATAGTTATCCAATAATTCCATTTATGAAAAATTGTCATAAGTACACCCTAGATTTATATTTTAAAAATGTATCAAAAAGATTCCCGCCTTCAAAGGAATTCCTTTAATTTTACAGAATGAATGAACCTTTAGCAGAACGTTTGCGTCCCAAAACTTTAGAAGCCTATGTGAGTCAGTCTCACTTAGTAGGTCCAAAAGGGGCACTAACTCAGCACATAAAACAAGGACTCATTCCATCAATGATTTTTTGGGGCCCTCCCGGGACTGGTAAAACAACTTTAGCCCATATTATTGCCAATACTTCTCAACGCCCATTTTATGCGCTAAGCGCCATTAGCTCTGGAGTTAAAGATGTACGAGAGATTATTGAAAAGGCAAAACAAAGTGGCGGACTGTTCACTACAAAAAACCCTATTTTGTTTATTGATGAGATTCACAGATTTAGTAAATCTCAGCAAGATTCATTATTACAAGCGGTCGAAAAAGGATGGGTAACACTTATTGGTGCTACCACCGAAAATCCAAGTTTTGAAGTTATCCCTGCATTATTATCACGCTGTCAAGTTTATATTTTAAATTCTTTTGATAAAACCGATTTAGAAGCGCTTTTACAACGTGCTATCACAAAAGATGACATAATCTCTAAAAAGAACATAACTCTCGACGAAACGGATGCACTCTTACGTCTTTCTGGCGGAGATGCTCGAAAATTATTAAACCTTTTTGAGTTAATTGTAAACTCGCATGATTCAGATGATATAAAAATTACAAATGATTTTGTTTTAGAAAAAGTACAAAACAATACGGTTCGTTATGATAAAACTGGAGAGCAACACTATGATATTATTTCGGCATTTATAAAATCAATTCGTGGTAGTGATCCTAATGCTGCTGTATATTGGTTGGCAAGAATGATTGAAGGCGGTGAAGATGTTAAAT
>Ga0316205_10004349_pt1 | contig 12510 bp, 11 predicted proteins | sample 3monthpyrite_MG_FD_204941 | JGI IMG/M metagenome (GOLD analysis project Ga0316205, IMG submission 204941) | Microbial mat bacterial communities from mineral coupon in-situ incubated in ocean water Damariscotta River, Maine, United States -... | ecosystem: Environmental > Aquatic > Marine >... | reverse complement strand
TAAAGAAACCAGTCCCAATTACTAATAGACCTAAACCTAAATATAAGAAAAATGGATTAGATTCTATTGCCATACTTGCGTGACCAAGAGTCATTATTAATGCTCCAATTACAATAGCACGTCTATTCCCTAAGTATTTATCAGCTAAAGTACCACCAATTATTGGTGTTAAATAGAGGAGCGCTAAATAAGTACCATATAAAGCCAACGCATTTTCTCTAGGCCAATCCCATCCACCAATTCCTAGTGCGCTTACTAAAAACAATACCAATAATGCTCTCATTCCATAGAATGAAAAACGTTCCCACATTTCAGTAAAAAACAACACAAAAAGCCCTGATGGATGCCCTAAAACTTGTGTTTTAAAAAATTCGTTTGATGATGTACTCATAAATTAAGTTATTTAGTTTCCGTTTTTTTCTCTTGGTTTAATTACTAATTTATCATAAATTGATAATGCTAAAATTGTAACAATACCAATCCCAACAATTACAATCCATATTTTATTTGGACTATAGTTATCCCACAACAATTTAGTTATTTCCGGTTGAGTCATCGCTAATTTTTGAGATGCTAATTCGTAATATTCATTTTTACTGAAAGTACTTGTAACTTCTGGCATTTCAATCCCTCTTGAAACCATTTCAGTTTTTAATAAACTTAATTTATCAGACCAAGCTTCGTACAAGTTTCCAGATATAAAAGCAGTAAAAAAGTTACCGGCAGCAACAGGTAAAAAATAAGTACCTTGATATAAGGCTTCTTTACCTCTTGGACTGATAATTGCTATGAACGATGAAAATGTTGGATTGGTTGTCATTTCACCAATAGCAAAAATTACGGTTCCAATAACTGTAAACCAAACGTTTTGAGTATAAAAAGTAATACCTATACCAATAGTAGCAATTATAAATCCCCTAACCATTGCACTTACATGTCTCATTTTTAAAACAAAAAAGGACACGAATATTTGTAAAAAAACAATCATTAAGGCGTCAATATTAGTAAACCATTCTGGTTTTACTTGTCCACCATCACTAATATAGTTTCCAAACCAAGGCCAAACGTTTGTAATTGCATTACTTAATGCTGAAGAGTCAACCCAATCTTCAATAAAGTTAGGTAGTGTATTAAATAATTGATTAAAAAGTGTCCAAAAACCTACCATTATTATTAATAAGACAGTAAGTCTAACATCTTTTACAGCTTCAATAATTTTTTTAATTGAATTTAAGATGGCATCTCCAAAACTTTCTTTTGTTACTTCCCTGTAAGGTTCTTTAAAGAATAATAAAACAATTATTAGGTTAATACCAATTACAATAGCTGCTTGTATAAAAATTAGCTTCCACCCATAAGTAGTTCTTAATCCAGATGACATTGCTGGGCCAATAAAGCCACCCACATTAACCATCATATAAAATATTCCGAACCCTAATGTTGAATTTGAACTATCTGTTGATTTTGTTACAATAGCTGATGCAACAGGTTTAAACAATGCAGCTCCTAATGCTACAAAAAGGAATACAAAAAATACGCTCCAATAAGTAGTTACTTCACCCATTAAATAATAGCCAATAATTAGCATAACATAGGAAATTATAAGCGATAGCTTGTAACCAATTTTATCCGCAATAACACCAGTAAATAATGGAAGTAAATATAAAATAGCTGGGATAAAACCCATTAATTGCCCTTTTTCAGTATGTGTAAATCCTAAACCACCTTCATCGGTTGAACCAACTAAGTATATGGCTAATAAAGTAAAAATTCCATACCAAGCCCAACGTTCAAATAATTCCATAGCGCTTGCTACCCAAAATGTTTTTTTGAATGAACCGAGAGTTTGTATAAAAGATCTGTTTTCAGTACTCATTTTAATAATTTTAATAATTAATAATATTTATAACATAAAAAAGCTCAAGTAATTAATTACTTGAGCTTTTTTATATGACAATTAAATTGTGTGCATATTTTAGTGAATTCCTTTCATAAACTTATTTAATACTGGTGAAAGTGCCAATAAAGCAACTCCTGACCCTGCCATTAACCAAGTTATAAATGGATATAAATCAAATTGGTATTGATGTAAAATTGCTTCTAATGTTGCCGCTAAATAGTTACCTAATGCAAAACTGGCCATCCAAACACCCATCATAATTGATGTGATTTTTCCTGGTGATAATTTTGTAACCATAGATAACCCGATTGGTGATAACATTAATTCTCCAATAGTTAATAATGTATAGACAACAACTAACCACATTGGGCTTACTAAGTTCCCACCTTCAGCATTGTTACTTGCAATAGTCATAATATAAAACGCAAGAGCTCCAACAAACATTGCTAATGCAAACTTTATAGGTGTACGTGGGTTTGCTTTTACTTTTGATAATTTAAACCATAAAATAGAGAATATAGGAGCTAGAGTAACAATAGCAATTGGATTGATATTTTGAAACCAAGTTGTTGGAATTTCAAAACCACCAACCATTCGATCTGTATTTTCTTGCGCAAATAAATTAAATGTACCACCAGCTTGTTCAAAACCTGCCCAAAATACAATGTTAAATATTGCTAAAACTATAATTACAATTACACGAGTCCATTCAGTTGAACCTGAAGTTCCTTTAAATATGGATAATCCTAAGAAAGAGGCTCCTCCAATACCAACAACCCAAATAACAATTGTATGTATAAGGTCTGATGTTGCTCCCCAGAAAAGCATTATTGCTAAAACTAATACAAAATTAGCTATAGAATATATTAAAATGTCTCTCCAATCTTTAACAATTAAGCTAGTTCTACCTTCTTCAGCTGCTCCAGGAGGTAAACCTAAATTTTCTAAAGTGTTTCTTCTAGCATAAAACCAAATAACACCAATTAACATACCAATACCAGCAGTTAAATATCCATAAGGCCAACCAACTTTTTCACCAAGTGTTCCTGCAATAAAAGGAGATAAAAATGCTCCAATATTAATACCCATATAAAAAATGGTAAAACCACCATCTTTTCTTGGATCATCATTTTCATATAAATCTCCTACAATAGTAGAAATATTTGGTTTGAAAAACCCATTACCTAAAATTAGAACTCCTAAACCTAAATAAAATACAAAGAGTCTAGAATCAAGATCATTATATAAAGAAGTTACAGCACTAGCAGCCAATAAAAATTGCCCGACAGCCATAGTAATACCACCAATATAAATTGATTTTCGTTGCCCAATAATTTTATCAGCAAACCATCCTCCAATTATGGGTGTTAGATATACTAATCCAGTAAATAAACCATAAATTGCTAAAGATTCAGCACGGTCCATTCCAAAACCACCAGTTGCAAGTTCAGCAGTTAAAAAGATTGTTAGTAAAGCACGCATTCCATAGTAGCTGAAACGTTCCCACATTTCAGTAAAAAATAGAGAGGATAGCCCTTTTGGATGTCCTTCTTTAATTGTTTTATCAGCCATAATTTTAATTAATTTTATAATTGTTATTTATAGTTAAACTTATTGTTTTAAAAGTTCTAGATTTGATGTTTGCTCACCTAAATTTTCTTTGATAAAACTAGTCATTTTATTATAAAGGTGCAATCTAGTATTTTTTCCACGATAAATTCCGTGAGTTCTATCTGGATAAATTGCGTGATCAAATGGTTTATTTGCTTCAATTAAAGCATTTGAAAATCGCATAGTGTTTTGTACATGAACATTATCATCACCGCTTCCGTGAACCAATAAATACTTTCCTGTTAATTCATTTGCGAAATTTAATGGAGAATTTTCATCGTAACCACTTGGGTTTTCCTGAGGTGTCCTCATATAACGTTCGGTATATACTGAATCATAAAAGCGCCAGCTTGTTACAGGTGCAACAGCAATTGCCATTTTAAACACATCGTTTCCTTTTAATAAACAGTTACTAGACATAAATCCGCCATAACTCCAACCCCAAATGCCAATTTCATTTTCGTTGATATAAGATCTCTTTCCTAATTCTTTTGCAGACTCAATTTGGTCAATAACTTCATATTTTCCCAATTCTTTATAGGTAACTTTTTTAAATTCAGCACCTTTAAAACCAGTTCCTCTACCATCAACACAAACCACAATATAACCTTGATCTGTTAAATGTTGATACCAATAATCATTAGCACCATTCCATCTATTACTTACAGATTGTGAACCAGGACCAGAATATTGAGTCATAAACAAAGGATATTCTTTATTTACATCAAAATTTAAAGGTTTTAGCATCCAAGCGTTAAACTCACCGTTTTCTGTTTTTAAAGTGAAAAATTCTTTTTTACCTAAGTTATAAGTTCCTAATTTTTCAGAAAGTTTGTTGTTATTTAAAATTTCTTTTAATTTTTCACCTTTTCCATTATGAAGCGTATATATTGTTGGTGTGTTTGCATCGGAAAAAGTATTGATAAAATACGCGTAGTTTTTACTAAAAGAAGCGCTATTTGTTCCAGAAGCATTAGTTAAACGCTTTTTATCTTTTCCATTTAATTTAATTGAATATACAGTTCTGTTTATAGAGCCATCTTCAACCGATTGATAATAAATAGTTTTAGTTTTTTCGTTAATTCCGTAAAAATTAGTTACTTCCCAATTTCCAGTTGTAACCTGATTCTTTAAATCACCACTTTCTGTATAATGGTAAATATGATTAAAGCCACCTTTTTCGCTAGTCCAAATAAAACTATTATCTTTTAAAAATGTTAAATTATCATGAATATCAACATAAGCTTTGTCGGTTTCATTTAAAACAATTTTAGTTGAATAATCAGAAGCATTAACAAAGTATAAGTTTAAATTATTTTGATGACGGTTTAACGTTGTAGCACATAAAATAGTTGAATTATTTGTCCATTTTATTCTTGGAATATACTCGTAATCGCCTAAATCTATTTTTGAAATTGATTTTTCTTCAATAGTATACATATGAAGCGTTACATCAGCATTTTTTTCACCAGCTTTAGGATATTTAAAAACTTGTTGCGTTGGGTATAGCTCTTTCCCTGTAATATCCATTGAATAGGTTGGCACTTCAGTTTCATCAAACCTTAAAAAAGCAATATTTTTGCTATCTCCACTCCATTCAAAAGCTTTTACAAAGCCAAATTCCTCTTCATAAACCCAATCACAAATACCATTAATAATGCTATTTTTTAAACCATCAGAAGTTATTTGAGTAACTTCATTTGTTTCTAAATTTTTAATATAAATATTATTATTTTTCCCGTAAGCCACCTTTTTACTATCTGGAGAAAATGTAGGTTCTTGTATTTTTTCTTCATCAATTAGCTGAAGTGATTTTGTAGCAATATCATATGCGTAGAAAATGCCTAAACTAGATCTTCTATAAATAGGTTCAGTATCAACTCCTAAAATCAATTTAGTTTCGTTGTTATTAAAAGAATAGCTTTCAAAGTACTTTAACTTTTCTAAATCTTTACTATCAACAATAGTTTCAACTTTTTCTAAAGTTGCATAACTATATTTATCAACAGTTGTACTTCTAGTTTCTCTATTAAAGTTTTGTAAGGTGTAAAAATCGCTATTCATTGAATTAAGCGAATTCATACGCTCGGCTCTAAATGTTCCATTCCAAATTTCTTCTAAGGCAATATTCTTTTTTTGAGCAGTAGCTAAAGAGCTAAAAACTATAAATATAACTAGTATTTTTTTCATTATTTGAGATATCTTAAAATGCGTGTCAAGTTTAAGGAAAATTTCGCAATTGAAAGATGAAATATATCATAAAATTAACAATATAGTAATATGTAGTAATTAATGATTATTAATTTATCTTTGTTGCATTACTAAATTTTACTTAAAAAATGCCAAAAACAATTAGCGGATTTTCAAAATTTAATAAGTTAGAAAAGATAAACTGGTTAGTATCAGCCTTTTTTAATGATGATGAAAATGTAAAAGATATTTTAAAACAATATTGGAATAAAAATGAAATACTTCAAGATTTACATGACGATTTTATAGAAAACACGATTTCTAATTTTTATTTACCGTTTGCAGTTGCTCCTAACTTTGTAATTAATGGAAAAGCGTATGCAATTCCAATGACTATTGAAGAGAGTTCGGTAGTAGCTGCAGCATCTTTAGTAGCTAAGTTTTGGAGTACTCGTGGTGGGTTTAAAGCAAATGTAATTTCAACTACAAAAATTGGTCAAGTACATTTTATGTACAAAGGTGATAAAGTTGAACTTGAAAAACATTTCAATTCAAAAAAGGAACAGTTTTATAAAGCTACTGAAGAAATCACCAAAAATATGCGTAAGCGTGGAGGTGGTATTTTAGACATTGAATTGCGTGACAAAACAGCTGATTTAGAAAATTATTATCAACTACATGTTACTTTTGAAACGGTTGATAGTATGGGTGCGAATTTTATAAACTCTTGTTTAGAAGCCATTGCAAAAGAGTTTGAAAAGGAAACTATTCAAATAGTGATGTGTATTTTATCTAACTATGTGCCAGAGTGTTTAGTGCGTGCTGAAGTAAGTTGTAAAGTAGATGATTTATATGCTGAAAATTCCGAAGTATTAGCACAAAAATTTGTACAAGCAATTCAAATTGCAAATGCAGAGCCACACAGGGCAGTTACGCATAACAAAGGAATTATGAATGGTGTAGATGCAGTTGTAATTGCAACTGGAAACGATTTTAGAGCCATTGAAGCTGGTGCACATGCGTTTGCATCAAAAACTGGAAAATACAAGAGTTTAACCAATGCAACTATTGAAAATGGCATTTTCAAATTTTGGATTGAAATTCCGTTGGCTTTAGGAACGGTTGGAGGATTAACGAAGTTACATCCTTTATCAAAATTATCGTTAGAATTGTTAGAAAATCCTTCAGCAAAAGAATTAATGGAAATTATTGCAGTAGCTGGTTTGGCTCAAAATTTTGCAGCTTTAAGAGCATTAACAACTACAGGAATTCAAAAAGGACATATGAAAATGCACTTAACAAATATTATAAAGCAGTTGGGTGCAAGTGAGGAAGATAAAACTTTTTTAATCGATTATTTTGAGCATAAAACAGTAACGCACAATGCTGTTGTTGAAGCTTATAATAAGTTAGTTGAAAATAAATAATTAATCGGTGGCTGAGCGGAGTCGAAGCCAAATGTACTATGGGAAAAGGAATTGTTTACATATTAGAATGTTGCGATGGAACTTTTTATACTGGAAGTACTAAAGATATGGAACTTAGAATGAATCAACATCAAAACGGAATTGGGGCAAAATATACAGCAAGAAGACTGCCTGTAAAATTGCTTTATTCTGAAGAATTTACAACAATATCTGAAGCTTTTTATAAAGAAAAACAAATACAAGGTTGGAGCAGGAAAAAGAAAGAAGCACTTATAAAAAATAAAATGGGTAGTTTGCCTAGGTTATCAGAATGTAAAAATGAAACTCATTATTCTAATAAAAAGGCTTCGACTCCGCTCAGCCACCAAAAAGAAAAAAAATGACTAATGAAAGAATTCTATAGCAACGGGAAATTATTAATAACAGGTGAATACTTTGTTTTAGATGGAGCAAAATCATTGGCTGTACCAACAACATGCGGACAAGATTTGATTGTTGAAATAATTAATGAATCACAATTGATATGGAATAGTTATACAAATGAAGGAACTTGTTGGTTAGAGGCTATTTTTGATTTGCCCAAATTACGTTTAGTTAGTGCTACTTTTGATTCAGGAAAAGATGGAGGGAATGATAAATTGGCTGAAAATTTAAGAGAAATATTGTTTCAAGCTCAAAAGTTAAACCCAACTTTTTTAAATTCAGAAAAAGGGTTTAAAGTGAAAACAAACCTTACTTTTCCTAAAAATTGGGGATTAGGAACTTCATCAACACTCATTAATAATATTGCAAATTGGGCAACTATAAATCCGTATGAGTTATTAAAAAATACGTTTGGAGGAAGTGGTTATGATATTACCTGTGCACAAAATAATAGTCCAATTTTATACACCAAAAACAAAATAAATCCATTAATCGAAAAGGTAAATTTCAATCCTTCATTTAAAGAAAACTTATACTTTGTGTATTTAAATAAAAAACAAAATAGTAGAGAAGGTATTAAGAGGTTTAACGATTTAAAAGGAAGTTTAACTTCCGAAGTACAACAAATTTCAGCACTAACCAATGAGTTTTTGATGTGTAAAGATTTGATAAATTTTGAAAAATTATTAGTTGAACACGAACAAATAGTTTCAAAAACAATTCAATTAAAACCTGTTCAGGAAGAATTGTTTTCTGATTATTTTGGGCAAACAAAAAGTTTGGGAGCTTGGGGTGGTGATTTTATTTTGGCAACTGGAAACGAAGATTCAATACAATATTTTAATAAAAAAGGGTTTCAAACCGTGATTCCTTATTCAAAAATGGTTTTATAATAAAATGAAGCAAAAATTAATAGTTATTGGAGGTGGAGCAGCTGGTTTTTTTGCAGCAATAAATGCTGCAGAATTGCATCCAGAAATGGAAGTTGTTATTTTAGAGGGTAGCAATAAAGTGTTACAAAAGGTAAAAGTGAGTGGTGGTGGTCGTTGTAACGTTACACACGCTTGTTTTACACCAAATGAGTTGATTGAGTTTTATCCGAGAGGTAAAAAAGAATTGCGAGGACCATTTCATCAATTTATGACTGGTGATACTATGGAATGGTTTGAAAATCGTGGAGTTCCTTTAAAAATTGAAGATGATAATAGAATATTTCCAGAAAGTAATTCTTCGCAAACTATTATTGATTACTTTTTGAATAGTGCTAAAAATGCAGGTGTAAAAGTGCAAACGAGTACAAGAGTTGAAGCTATTGAAAAAAATGAAGAAAAGTTTGTTGTAAAAACTGCTTCAGAAGATTTTATAGCAGATTATTTATTGATTGCTACAGGAAGTAATGCGAAAGTTTGGTCTATGATTGAAGATTTTGGGCATACTATTGTGGAGCCAGTTCCATCGCTGTTTACGTTCAATATTTTTGATAATAGAATTAAAGAAATACCAGGAATTTCTGTTCCAAAAGCAACAGTTAAAGTTTTAAATTCTAAACTAGAAGCACAAGGTCCGTTATTAATTACGCACTGGGGTTTAAGTGGTCCAGGAATTTTAAAGCTATCGGCTTGGGGAGCAGTTGAATTATATCAAAAAGGCTATAGCTTTGAAATTGAAGTAAATTGGTTATCTACAAACCCTGAAACAGTATTAAATATTTTAAAATCTATTAAGAAAGAGCAAGCCAAAAAGCAAGTAATTGTACGCTCAGCTTTTACAGATATTCCAAAACGTTTATGGGAGCAGTTTGTAATTGCAGCTCAAATTTCAACTGAAACTCAATGGGCGCAATTAAGTAATAGAGATTTAGAAAATTTAGCAACTCAGTTGTCGAAAAATAAATTTAAAGTTTCAGGAAAAAGTACTTTTAAAGATGAGTTTGTGACTGCCGGAGGTATTAACTTAAAAGAAATAGATTTTAAGCGTTTTGAAAGTAAACTACATAAAAACTTATTTTTTGCAGGTGAAGTTTTAAATATTGATGCAATAACTGGCGGATTTAATTTTCAAAATGCTTGGACTGGCGGTTGGATTGTTGCAAATTCAGTAAATAATTAAGCTAATTGTCCACGATGAGGTTTTAAAGCATCTCGGTAGGTTTTCATATCAGTTTCATCAACAATTATAAAAGCAATTGTGTGCATTTCTGAAATTACTAAAAAGTCAATTTCATAAAAATGTAGTTTTTCAATAGTTGCAAATTCTTTTAAATGAATGCAATGATGTTCAGCAGTTTTTGTTGAAACAGAACCTTTAAAGTCCCAAATGAGTTTTAATTTTCTATTCAAAATAATTGTTATTGAATTTTAGTTTTAAGTACTTCTACGCGTTGTTTATGAACTTTACTTCCGCTAAGTTTAAAAGCAATTTTCATGTTTTTTAATGCGTTGGAATAATCTTTTTGCGATTCATAATATTCAGCTAAAGAATCGTATGAGTTTGCACTTTTCGGATAATATTTAACACCCATTTCAAAAAATAGTTTTGCTTTTTTAGGAAATCCCATTTGCATGTTCATATAGCCATAACCATTAAACAGTTCTTCAATCATTGGAGGTACAGCATATCCAAAGTTTTCAGCATAAATTTTTCCTTGAATATTTAATAATTCGGTCAATTCTTCAACAGTAGTTTCCGGATTGTTATATTTTGGTGGGTTTTTAAATTGAAACCAATTGAATAGAAAAACCAATCCATCTCTAATAGAAGGCAATGGAACAGTCATATGTAAATCTTCTGGGTAGATATTCCAAGCAAAGTTTAGCCCACTTTCTTTATGAGATTCAGCAAAGTTTGAAAACTCCATAATTGATCTAGGAAACAATGTAAATTCAGAAGTGTTTTTCATTAAATTTTCTACGGTAACAGTTTCATCCCACATATGTAATTGTTCTGCAGACATTGAAATAAAAAGTGATTTTCCTTTAAAATTTTCTAAAACTAATTTTTCCTGCGCTTGTTTTAACAATTTTTGATTGTCCCAATCTAAACTTGGGTCAATGGCAATGTAATTTTTAAATAAGCTATTGTGATTAATTAGCATGTTTATGGTAAACAATCCAGCATATGAATGTCCAATTAATGTTCTGTAATTTGTTGTTGGGTAAGTTTTATCAATATAAGGAATCAATTCATTTTCAATATATTTTGTGAATTTTTCAGCCCCGCCAGTATCCTGGTTAAATTCAGCCCCATGTCTCAATTTTATTTGAGAAGTTGTTAAATCTCTTGTTCTATTTGTTTGGTTTGAGATTCCAACCAAAATCATGTGAGGTAAATAATGACCTAAATAATTTTCATAAACCGTTTCCAAAGTTTTTAATAGTACTTTTCCGTCTAAAATATATACAACTGGATATTTTTCAGTACTATTTGGGTTATAGTTTTCTGGAAGTTGCACCCAAAACTGTTTTTCTTCATTAAAAGTAGTTGAATAGAGACTATCTTTTATAGCAGTTGTACTTAAATACAGTTCATTTTTGGATGATTGTGCATTTGCATGATTTGTATTGCTTAAAATCAATAATATTGATACTAAATAAATGAAGTGTTTTATCATTTTTAAATTTGATTAGTTAATAGTATTTTTTAATGAACATTCAAGTAAGAATAATGATTTCTAATTTCCTTATTAGGAAAACAAATAAACCAAAAATAAGTCTATTTTATTTTACTCTTAATTTTTAGTCAACAACTCCTTCAGGAGTTTCAGGAATGTACACAAGCTCAATTTCTATTTCATTACCATATGTTACTAACATTGAGCACAATACGGGCACATTAATTCCATCTTGAGTGGCAGATTTCATAATAGGTACTTTTCTTAACACTCTCCCTATCTCTGCTTGAATTGTCACCTCTACATCTCTAATTTTCATACCTGACAAGTTTCCGTTTTTATCGATAATAAAAAAAGCTGCTACTTGTTTTGGTTCTAAAATATCTAAAGCATTAACAATACTTGAGCTGAATTCCTCTTTTATAAATTTTATGATACTTTCATTAAAACATTTTTTTGTTTCTTCTGCTGAAAGACCTTCACAACCATTATATATAGGAGCGTTTTTTACATCTTTAAATAGAATTGCACCATCAATATATTTATTATCAAAACCATCTTTGGGAGAGGTAAGACTACATAAACTTGATAATGCCAAATCTTCTTCTTCACTCATATTTCCTTGTATCATTATTTGTTGCTGAACAGCATTGATTTTATTTATCAATTCACTTTCTGATTTTCCCGAAGTTTGAGATTCCTGACCACAGGAAATAGTTAATAGTATAGAAAGAGTAAGTGAGAAAATGATTAAAACTTGATGTTCTTTTTCTTTTATAAAATTTAGTGTATTGTACATACTTTTAGTTTTTACAGTTTGTTTTCAACTTGTTTTAGAAAAAAAAGAATTGGTAGGTTTTATTCTTTCTGCTTCAAGGTAAGAATGATGATTCCTAGTCTACTAATTAAGAAAACAACCATCCCAAAAACTGGACTTAACAACGCAATTTTTAGTCCTGCAGCTAACACAGAAGGGGAAATATCTCCAGCTGCTTGAATTGAATCAAAAGCACCTATAAGCCCTATCATTTGTCCTAAAAAACCCCAAACCAATGCAAATAAACTAATATGACTTATTAATTTTCGTGTTTTGCCTTCAGTATCACCTTTAAAAAGTGCTTTAACAAATAAAGTTATAGAAATTAGGAGCATTAAAAATGTTGGATAAGTAAAAAGTGGTCCACCATCATTTAATAAATTTAAAAATAAAAGTTTCATAAAAAATGTTTTTAATGTTAATATGCTTCAAATATATTTCGATGTTAACTACTATTTATTTAATTGCGACAGTTTACAAAAAGAGAATTAAAAACAACTTGTTTTTAGGTTCTTTAGGTAAATAAGCTATA
>Ga0316205_10004347_pt1 | contig 12513 bp, 8 predicted proteins | sample 3monthpyrite_MG_FD_204941 | JGI IMG/M metagenome (GOLD analysis project Ga0316205, IMG submission 204941) | Microbial mat bacterial communities from mineral coupon in-situ incubated in ocean water Damariscotta River, Maine, United States -... | ecosystem: Environmental > Aquatic > Marine >... | reverse complement strand
CATAAGGTCTCTCCGTTGGTTATCGTTTAAAATTGGCCGGTGTGAACGGCATCTTGGTGACGGTTAATGGCAGGCGTTTGCCGCGCAGCTCGCCATAAACTTTGGTGTCCGGCGTGGCCAGATCTGCGGTGACGTAGCCCATCGCGACGGGCCCTTCGACCGTCGGCCCAAAGCCGCCAGAGGTGATGGCGCCAATTTGTGTTCCACCCTCTTCGGACGCAAACAATGGCACTCCTTCGCGCATGGGCGCGCGCCCCTCGGGCAGCAGGCCCACGCGCTTGCGTGCAGCCCCGGACGTCAGTTCCCCAAGGATAATGTCCGCACCGGGGAAGCCGCCTTCGCGGTCGCCGCCCGCCCGGCGCACCTTCTGGATGGCCCATGTCAGCGCGGCTTGTACAGGCGTTGTCTCGGTGTCAACATCATGGCCGTAGAGGCACAAGCCCCCCTCCAGACGCAGCGAGTCCCGTGCGCCCAACCCGATGGCCTCAACATCGTCGTGGTCCAGCAGTACCTGCGCCAAAGCCTCCGCGTGATCGTTGAGAACTGAAATCTCGTAGCCGTCTTCGCCGGTATAGCCGGAGCGTGACACCCAGCATTCTGCGCCGTTCAGAGACAGGGTCGCGACATCCATAAAGTTCATGTCAGCGGCGGCGGGATCAAGGGCGCTGAGCACCGCCTCCGCCGCAGGTCCTTGCAGGGCCAGCAACGCGCGGTCGGTGATCGGGGTGACTTGAACGGAAGGCTCCAGATGGGCCTTCATGTGGGCTATGTCGGCGTCTTTGCAGGCCGCGTTTACCACCACAAAAATGTGGTCCCCGCGATTGGCCAGCATCAAATCATCGGTGATGCCGCCCGCCTCATTGGTGAAAAAGCCGTAGCGCTGGCGGTCCTTAGCCAAGCTAGCGATATCTACGGGGATCAGGCTCTCCAGTGCGGCCGCGGCATCATCACCCGTGACAATCACCTGCCCCATGTGGCTGACGTCAAACAGGCCAGCTTTGGCGCGGGTGTGAAGGTGTTCTTTCATCACGCCCAGCCCATATTGAACCGGCATGGAGTACCCGGCAAAGGGCACCATTTTTGCGCCGAGGCGAATATGCAGGTCGTGGAGTGGCGTTTGCAGCAGGTCTGACATCTTCCGGCCCTTTTCCTTAACGGGCCGATGTATCTGTTCTGAACAGCATGCGGCACCAAAGAACGCGTGGTTGCCCACACGCATGATGCCCACTCTGTCCTTTTGCCTGAGATCGCTATCCCTTCGGCGGGTGATTTAACACCTCTCTCCAGATCCTTGTCAGCGGCGTCGGTCCATGTGGCCTGAGAGTTTCCGGGGCGGTTGCTCCTTCGGCACCAGCGTGGCTGGTTCTCCCGACGTAACTGCACTTGGACGCAGGCGATACCGCCCTAGCCAAGCCGCGCCAGATGATATTCGAAACACCTCGGAGTCAAGAGCGAGAAATTTCTTTTTTCGCACGGGTGGATGCCCATGACCTGAATCAGAGCCTGACCCTGAGAGGTGCGTTGGGGCCTATCAACTTTGACGCCCTCCCGTCTGGACACGCAAATGCATCCAGTGGATGGGTGCATTTGCTGCCCCTGCGGCGTTCATGGTTTTGGGTAAGTATTGGACTAACCGCCGCTCGCTTCCCCAAAACCGCCCGAGTTCGCGATATTTCGCATACACAGAATCCCCAATGCTCACAGAGGTGTAGTGGCGGAAAAGAAACCGGCCCACCAAACGCCATTAATCTCAACCAAAAACAGAATTTTTATTACTTGATAATTGCCTGCCACATTTCACACCTTACAAAAAACTACATTACCTTCTTTTGGGCCTTCAAAAGCCCAGCCTCGGGATTGCAAGGCCCTCTTGAACAGCCGTTCAGTGCCCGACAACTTATCCGTCGTCCGAGCAGATGCCACTACGCCCGTCGCCGCGTACGCAAACTGACCGCTCTGCTACATTGTATGTGAATCGACGAAATATGATTTCGATTGGAACCGATGGAGGGCAAGGCATAAATTAAAGCACCGGCGACCCAACCCTGACGGGTCGTCGTCATTACCAACGCTGCAAAAAGAAGCGTGGCCCCGATGGACTACAACGATTCCGATAGAAAGAGGGAAAACGGGCTTGACCCAAACATCCAATTTGAGAGGCCAATCATTAACCTTTAGGCGCGTCGAACGTTCGCTTTTCGAATTGATCACTCAATTAAAAGCTAATCATCCATTCCTCTCGCAGCACCGAAAAATATTTCGAACAATGCCATTTGATCAAAAATCTGTTATTATAACGGCATAAATTTACTGCCCAAATGTATTCATATTTTATCTGGAGTTTCTGCTATGCCATGGGAAACTATCATTAATGACTCCCAACTCGTTGCGATTCATGCTGCGCTTTTACCCACAGAATCGAATGGTGTTGTGGTATACTTTGGTGACTGGACAGGAGGCGATGGAGGTGTCGGTGTGCAGGACGTCACCCACACCCGCCTACACCATATCGGCGCAAATACGCTGACCGAAATTCCCCTGGACGTTGTGCCTAACACTGATGTCTTTTGTGCCGGACAGGCCTTACTAGCGGACGGGCGTCTGTTGACCGCAGGTGGCACGTATGGATGGAGCAATGCCCATGGAGGCATACATGCGCCACACTACGATGGCGAACGGGCCTGTTGGATATTTCTGCCACGCGCAGAAGCTTGGACGCGGATCACCAATCTCAACTTCCAACCAGGAAGCAGTTCGCAGGGGGGTGGACGTTGGTACCCCTCTCTCGTCACGCTCGAGAACAATCAAGTCTTCACTGCTGGGGGACATCCGAGAGCAACCGATTTCTACCCGCCAAACGGCACGCAACGGCACAACAACAATACGCCCGAACTTTACTCGCCCGGATCAGACACCTGGACGCTTCTGACCAACGACATCACTTGTCCGCCCAATATTTCCACCGACAGCTATCCACGCTTCCATCTCTTACCCGACGGGCGTCTGTTCTCGGACACTGCCGGAAACGACAATGGCGACGGTTCACAGTCTGCCAAACGCATTTTCAATCCCTTCAACGGGGAGTGGGAAGGACCTAATGTCGGCGGATTGGGGGACCTGCCCAGCTTCTATGATCGTGGGAGCGAGGCCACTTCAGTGCTTTTGCCACTCGTACCACCGAACTATCGCGCGCGCGTGCTGGCGGTAAACAGTGACACAGCGGCGGCTTGGCGAATTGATGTGGATGCGACGCCCAACTGGGCCGAAACAACCGATAGGACGGGATCGGCTGTTGGGCGGCGACGTGACAACGGCTGCGCAACTCTGCTACCGACCGGTCAAGTTCTGGTGACGGGAGGCTGGCCCGGAAACGCGTCAGCGGAAGATCCTAACACTGCTACCTTGGTGCCGGAGCTTTATACACCGGGCATGGACTGGAGCTCAGGCGCGTTCATTGGGGCAGAAAGCTGGGAGACTATTGAGGAACCTGCCAACCGTCGAAGAGGTTATCATTCGGTGGCGCTGCTGTTGCCGGATGGTCGGGTCTGGGTTGGGGGCTCCACCACGACCGCAGAATCCCTAAACCGCGAGATCGAGGCATTCTCTCCGGCCTATATGTCGGAAAATGGCCGCCCGACCATCACCGATGCGCCGAGCAATATTGGCTACAACATGAATTTCACGGTGGATACACCACAGGCCGAAGACATTGCACGCGTTGTTCTGATTAGAAATGGGTCCATCACGCACGGCTTCAACAGCGATCAGCGCTATGTTGTGCTTGATTTCTCGGTTGAGGATGGAAATACGCTCGCCGTTCAAGGGCCGCCAAATGGCCGGATCGCCCCTCCGGGCTACTACATGCTTTGGCTGATCGACGATGACGAACGCCCCTGCGAGCGTGCGTCTTTCATTCGAATTTCGAAACAAAAGTTAATTGTATCCGCTGATATTTCGACTTTTTCTATTCATGAGGTCGAAGCCTTGGGGACGCCCGCAGTGTTCGCCTCAGCGCTCTATGTCGTGGCCGATGGCTTTCTCGCTTCAGAGGTGTCTGTTCCCACCCTCGATCTGCTACTCCCAAACAATGAGCCGGTTCCCGGCATCACAATAAGCCTTGGTGCACCGAAATACGAAGCAGGCTCGCAGAACGAAGACGTGGCGCAACGGATTGTCTATCCGATTCAGCTTACCTTCACCTCAACAGCCGCCTTCGACGAAATCCCTGACGCACAGGACTTCTTGGGGATGTCACTTTTTGCCCGCATGGACGACTTCATCGGGGTGGCCAATCTAACGCTGAGCAAGAACCCTAACCCAAGAATGCGCGATGGCGATCCGCCCTGGCTGAGCATTGATCTCAGGGTGTTCAAAACCAATCCGGGCGATACTCCAACCGCTGGCGTTACGCATCCCAACAGCGCTGCGGGTGCCTACAACTACATTCAGGATGTGATCGATGCGCATAATGATTGGATCGGTGCAGATCATCCGTTTGATGACCTGCCGACAGATCAGGAGGTAAACCGGCTGGAACTAGCCTCAACTGACGTCAATGGTGATCCAGTATTCAACTACGCGCTGGCTCGGGTGCGGTTTCGCGCGCCAGAAGGTGTGAACGCCGCAGATGTGCAGGTGTTTTTCCGAATGTGGACAACCGGTTGGACAGCGTTGGATTACAGCCTCAATGGTAGCTACCGCAGGTCCGGGAATGGGGCGTTGGCGACGCCACTATTGGGACTGGATGGGGGCGAACTCAACAATGTGCCATGTTTTGCGCAAGATCGGTCGTCAGATATGACGGACCAGTCTGACACCAAAAATCGCCGAACTCTTAACGGAAACGGTGCATCCGAAATCTTTGGATATTTCGGATGTTGGCTAGATGTGAACCAGAATATCGCAAGGTTCCCCTTAAAGCCGACCCATGATGGCCCTTTCGACGATAGCGATGATCCTGACGGGTTGAAAAGCATTCAGGAACTGATGCGGGGCTTGCACCAATGTCTGGTCGCCGAGATACACTACACCTTGGATCCGATCAACGGCGGAGCCACGCCGGGATCGAGCGATAACCTCGCGCAACGCAACATTCTATTTGACGATTCCGACAATCCAGGCGGGTTCTCTGCGCATCTCGTGCATCACACCTTCGAGCTGAAACCCTCGCCATTCTCCTTTGCTCAGGCAGAATCAGTGGGCGGATCACCCGCAACCGGATCGACGCGTCTCAATCCCGACGAGTTGGTGCTCGACTGGGGGGACCTACCGCGTGATTCGCTCGTTAGTTTCTATATGCCGCAAGTAGATGCCCATGAGATCCTCGCCGCTTCTGGCAAGCGACAAGCACCGGCACATCTCAGAGCGCCTGCCAAGGACACCGTGACGTTCAAAGTTTCCGATGTCGGGTTTCTGCCGATCCCTGGGCCCATCGAAACCGCGATTGCGGGCCTGGTGAGCGTGCAACTGCCGCTAGGTGTGCCCGAAGGTAAGTCCTATACAATCGTTCTTCGCCAGGTTTCTGGCCGAAACTTTAAGGTTCTGGGCACGACGGAGTTCCGGATCAATGTCAAGACTGCGCCGGAAATCCTGCCACGCGCCCTACATAGCCTCTCAGTGTTACGCCATGTGGCGCAGTCCATTCCACCCGCGAACAGGTGGCATCCGGTATTCGAACGCTATCTCAGTGAATTGGAAGATCGTGTCCGAGGCCTCGGCGGAGACCCGGACGATGCTACGCCTTCATCCACAGGCCATCCCGAAAAAGATTACCCAACCGGAAATGGCGGCCATGATGCTAAGCGGGGGTGTTTCGTAGGCCACGTCAAAAGATTGCTCTACGGCTGCTTTGGCGACTTTAGGGGCTTCATTCTCTATTCCTGCGACACCGAAATGCGATTTGAGACACACGAACCCGGGATCGAGGCAATACTGCTGAAGGCCTGTCAGAACCATATGGGCATAACCGTTCTCTATGATCCCAAAACGAAGCGACCTGAGCGACTGACCCTTGAATGCGGGATTTGGGACGATACCTGCCACGAAACGCCTGAACCCGCCAAGCTCACAGCCACGCGTCCCGTACAAAAACTGACCAGAAGCGCGGCCACTGAGCATGCCGAAAATGTGCGCAAGTCTCGAACCAAACGCCCGCGTCGCCCCCTAGGCGGCGGTGATCCCGACCATTGAGAGCGCGTTAGCTGCAATCACACCAAATGCCTTATTGGCTACGCGAACAGCGATTGTACCGGAGTTGGATCGGTCAGCGCACGAAACGAACTTTCATGCCAAATGCCAATTTTACATTGTCCAATTCGGTCGACCGTTGATGACCTTACGACAGCCCATTAGGTGCGAGATCACCAATTGAACTTTCTAAGGCGTCACCTCTGCGGCTACGCTTTGTTTTTGCAGTTGCCGGAAACGGAGTGTCGAATTGATAGCTCGGTTCGTCCTGCTGTCGGCGCCAAGTATCCAGCATTTCCCGCCATGCCCCGACCAGCGTTCGTGGTTGGGGCATGTCGTCCTTTACCTCCAAGTGCAAATCCCAGAGATTATAGCAAGGAACCCCAGCATACATGTGGTGTTCGGTGTGCCAATTCATATGCCAGTAGAGAAACTCAACAAATCGCGGCAACTTGATGGACCGGGTGCTTTTGCGAAAATCTGAAACGTTCTCCCGCAGCCCACAATGCTGCGGTAAGGAGACGAAGTAGCTTAACCAATTTGCGATGAAACTGAAGAACGTGAAAATCAGTGGGAGAACCCATTGGCCCGTCATGATCGAGAATATAATCATAGCTCCATGAAATGTTAATTGAATGCGGGACCACCACATTGATTTGCGATGTTGCTCAGGTTGATCTGAGTGGAGCGCGTTCAACCATTCATTGGATGGGATTTCGCTCGATCTCGTTGCTCCAACCGCGTCCAATATTGTTACCCAAACAGTTGATATTAAACCACCTTTTCCGAAGGTTCGGCCAGGGAGCGTTAGCAAATTCACTGTAAATAGCTGAAGCAAGAAGGTTTTCCCCACCTTTGGGTGGAGCGGCAGAAGATTCTCTCTATCTCCTTCCGGATGCAACGTGTAGCGGTGGTGGTAGGTATGACTGCTTGCGTAATCAAACGGGTTCCACCAACTTAACAAACTGAACAAGTACAAGAACACTTTATTCAGCCATTTGGTGCGAAACACGGTTCCATGGCCCAATTCGTGGGTGGCCGTTCCCCGAAAGAATGTGCCGAAAGTGCCATGTGCGAAGAGCGCTACAATAAATACCATCCAAGCTTCCTGAGCCCATGAAAAGTAGACAGTTGTGCCGGTCAAAATAAACAAGGCTAAGTGGCCGCCAGCCTGAAACCATCCTTTCAGGTCGCTGCTTTTGGAAAGCTCGCGAAACCGCTCGGGTTTCATGGCAGAGCGGTACCATTGCACGTTCAGGGTCTCGCGTGCTTCAGATAATGGTGGGTAGCTCATATCGTGATCGCAGTCCGTTGTTGCATTCTATTGGCGGCATTGGAAATCAGGAGCTTATGCAATCGCCGCGCTTGGATTTGCAGGACGAAGGCATTACGTCAATTCGGGCATGATATTTTCTATCTTCTCTCTCAGAACATCAGCTTTCGCCCGATAAATTCTACCATGAAAAAATCGTCAAGACTCGTGTTATCCTGAAAAAATATAGCAGATCGCGCCGAGGTTGGCATAGCGACGGTTAATCGCGTTAAAATCGGCGCGAGCCGGTACCTGCTGTGACGGCAGACCGTGCGCTTGCGGCAGCATAGGCATTTAACTACCGTATTCACGGCTTCTGCGATGCCGTACCAAAGAAATGGTGCCCGCAAAGACCCAAGGTTTCGTTCTGAAAAAAGGAAAGCAAGTGGCTTTACTGTCACTTGCTAATGACGCGCGGGCTTTACCGAGGTTGAGTACCTAGACCTACGCGACGCGATACGTTGCAGGAGCAGACCTCCCCTAACCGCCCCGCACGGCTGCTCGCTGCGGCTTGGCTGGCCGGGGTGCGCCTCGTCGACAATATCGCGGTGGGTTAGTAGAATGTTAAACACCCGGTGAGCGCCAATTCGACCACGCGAATGCTCCCGTTCGATAAACCCTGATGAACAAGCAATCAGGACTGACATTGTTTTGACGTCAGTGAGCATGGTCGTGTCCGTGGCTTTCTAGGGCCCCCAAATCTTCACCAGAGCGGTATTCTTTCCAAGCTTGAACAAGAATGAGTTGGGATGAGCGCAGGAACAAACCAGCCATGATTATTGCGACAATAAGGTCAGGCCATGCAGATGCGGTCTGCCACACCGCCACACTCGCAATCATGACGGCTACGTTTCCGATTGCGTCATTGCGCGAACAGAGCCACACGGAACGAACATTCGCGTCGCCGTCTTTGTATCGCATCAAAAGCAAAACACTGGCCAAATTTGCTGCCAAAGCGAGTAGGCCGATAGATCCCATGATCTCGGCTTTGGGAATGCCGAGAACAAGGAGTTGAAACACAGTAGAACCAAAGACCCAAAGTCCCATTATCAACAAGCTAAGGCCCTTCAGCAGTGCGGCGAGTGATCGAACTTTGAGACTCATGCCGATTACAGCGAGGCTCAACCCATAAGTGAGCGCATCACCGAGAAAGTCGAGTGCGTCGGCCTGCAAAGCTTGTGAGCCAGCCAGCTTGCCAGCAGACATTTCAACAAAAAACATCACGGCGTTGATAATTATCACAGCCCATAAGACCCGCTTATATGCGGAATCCATACCATCAAATTTTGGATTACCAGAGCACCCACAAGCGACACTCTCTGCTTCGCAGGAAGACGCGTTGGAAGTGTGTTTATCAGTCATTTCATAATCCTTGCCTAATCGTTGACATGGAATATAATCCCTCTAGTAACTATAGGTTCAAGAGGTATTCTTAATGTTTTCTATTGGGGAACTTTCCAAACGCACAGGCGTAAAGATTCCTACCATTCGCTACTATGAGCATACGGGATTGATTGATGCCCCAGAACGCTCCGAAGGCAATCAACGCCGCTATTCAATAGATGGCCTTAAGCGCCTTTCCTTTATCCGCCACTCTCGCGAGTTGGGTTTTTCAATTGATGATATCAAAGGCTTATTGGAACTAAACCAACACCCGGAAAAGCCATGCAACGACGCACACAGTATAGCAGTTCGGCACCTTGGCGACGTTCGAGAAAGGCTTTCAAAGCTCCGGCGCTTGGAACGCGAGTTGATACGTATTTCAGCTTGCCGTGCCGACAGTATTGCTAGTTGCTCGGTGATAGAAACGCTTGCAGATCATAGCTTGTGCGACGCGGAGCACTGAGCGAGTATTCACATAGTCAGATATCTGGAATTTTGTTGCGTTTGCGAATGATGATGGACGACAGTTTTGCCCGTATAGCAGTCATGTTGGAATGCCAATTACGCCTCAGATACCAGCAAATCCACCAGCACCACCGCCATGACCTTGGCGCTGTCGAGCATGTCGTCGACGCCCACATATTCGTCCGGTTTGTGGGCTAACTCCAACAGCCCCGGCCCGTAGGCGATGCAGTTCTTTAGCTTGCCGATGCGGTCGATATGCTTCTGGTCATAGGTGCCCGGAGAGACCACATATTCAGCCTCTTTCCCCAGAACATCCAAGATTGCCTTCGCCACCGACGTCACCACTGGTGCAGCCTTGGGGGCCATTGTCGGCTCGACCGACCAAATTTCGTTCAGGTCATAGCGGAAGGTGTCGCGTTCTGACTTCACCTTCTCTAGCACGGCGCGGATTTCGCTCTCCACTTCGCCCTTACTCTCTTCCATCAGGTAGCGGCGGTCGATGATCATCTTGGCGTGATCGGGTACACAGGCCGAGGGCAGGCCGGTGAAATCCGCCTCCGGTTCTGCCTGCCCGCCATGTAGCGAGTTGATGTTCATCGTCGACGACCGCGCACCCACAGGCACAACCGGCATCGCTGTTTTCTTCTGCGCCAAGGCTGGAAACAGGCTCTCTTCCATCTCATGCATTACCGCGCCCATGTGGCGCACAGCGCAGTCGCCAAGGAAGGGCATGGAGCCGTGGGCAATTTCCCCGTGTGTTTCGATCTCGGCCCACCAGACGCCGCGATGGCCCAGACAAATTCGGTCCTTTTGGAGCGGTTCGGGAATAATCACGTGTTGAACGTTTTTATAGTGCCCGTGCTCCGCCAGATAGGCGACACCACCATAGCCGCCGGTCTCTTCATCCGCCGTGCCGCTGATTTCGATACTCCCTGCGAAGGCGGGGTATTGTTCGATAAACGCCTCCGCCGCGATGATAGACGCAGCCATGCCGCCCTTCATATCGCAAGTGCCACGCCCGTAAATCTTACCGTCCTTCAGCTCCCCGCCAAACGGATCGGTGGTCCAGCCAGCACCGACCTCGACCACATCCGTGTGGCTGTTGAAATGCACGCAATCGCCCGTGCGTGCGCCTTCATGCCGGGCCACGATGTTCCAACGGGGGTATTTTTCACTGTCGCCGGGCGTGCCGTGGGCGCGGATCAGCTCGCAAGAGAAGCCCCGCACAGATAACCGCAGCTTCAGGTACTCGCAAATCTCGCGGTAGTTCTCACCCGGCGGGTTCAACGTCGGGATGCGCACCAGATCTTGAGTAAGCGCTATCAGGTCGTCGCGTTTGCCGTCGATGCGGCTGTGCAAAGCTGTCTTTGATGTCATGACTTGCAGGCTATGGAGAACCGGACGGTCTGCCAAGGGCGGGCTGCGCGATCATTAACCTTTTTCGTGGAAGTGGTCGTAAATCGTCTGCGCCATGGCTTCCGACACGCCGTCCACGCTCCTCAGATCGGACAGGTTGGCGCGCGCCACCGCCTTGGCAGAGCCGAAATGCAGCAAGAGCGCCTTCTTGCGTTTTGGCCCCACGCCTTCAACCTCGTCCAGTGGGCTTTTCAATTGCGATTTCGCGCGTTTGGCGCGGTGCGTGCCTATGGCGAAGCGGTGTGCTTCGTCCCGCAGGCGTTGGATGAAATACAATACGGGGTCGTTGTGGCGCAACGCGAAGGGGCGTTTGCCGGTGCGGTGAAATTCCTCTTTGCCCGCATCGCGGTCGATGCCTTTGGCCACGCCGACCATGGCGATATCCTCGACGTCCATCTCTCGCATGATCTCACGCACCGCCGAGACCTGCCCCGCGCCACCATCAATCAACAGCAGGTCCGGCCACATCTCGGTCTTTCGCTCTGGATCCTCCTTTTGGAGGCGTTTGAAGCGGCGCTGCAGAACTTCCTTCATCATGCCGAAGTCATCGCCGGGAACGAGGTCTTCGCCCTTGATATTAAACTTGCGGTATTGGTTGCGCAGGAAGCCGTCTTGACCTGCGACGATCATCCCGCCGACGGCGTTGGTGCCTTGAATGTGCGAGTTGTCGTAGACTTCGATGCGCTTCGGCGGAGCCTCCAGATCAAACGCCTCTGCTACGCCTTTCAGAAGTTTGGTCTGGGTCGCGCTTTCGGACATCTTGCGGGCAAGGCTCTCGCGGGCATTGCGCAGGGCGCCGGTAACCAGTTCTTGCTTCTCGCCGCGTTGAGGCACCAGAATTTCGACCCTACGGCCGATCTTCTCGCCTAAGGCTTGCGCCATCAGATCATGGTCTTCAATCCCGTGGGACAGGATGATTTGACGGGGTGGCTCCTTGTCGGAATAGAACTGCCCCATGAAAGCCTGCAAAATTTCAGGCTCTGCGGCGTCGGCAGTCTTGGGGTAGAAATCACGGTTGCCCCAGTTTTGGTTGGCGCGAATGAAGAAGACCTGCACGCAGGCCTGCCCGTGATCCAGATGCAGCGCGATGATGTCGGCCTCGGCCACAGTGTGGGGGTTGATGCCTTGCGCCGTCTGAACTTGTGTCAGTGCGCGGATGCGGTCGCGTAAAGCGGCGGCACGTTCAAACTCCATGTCCTCTGAGGCTTGCTGCATTTGCCCGGCCAAGCTCTCTTGCATTTCGGACGACCGGCCGGAGAGGAATTTCTGCGCATCCTTCACTAGTTTTGCGTAATCACCCTCGTCGACCTTACCCACGCAAGGCGCGGCGCAGCGTTTGATCTGATATTGAAGGCAGGGGCGCGAGCGTGTCTCGAAATCGCTGTCCGAGCAGTTGCGTAGCAAAAATGCCCGCTGCAACTGGTTCAGGGTCCGGTTTACCGCGCCCGCCGATGCGAACGGGCCGTAGTAGTCCCCCTTCTCACGCTTTGCGCCGCGATGCTTTTTAATCTGCGGGAACGCATGGGTCGTTGTCACCAGAATGTTCGGGAAACTTTTGTCATCACGAAGCAACACATTGAACTTGGGCTTCAGCTGCTTGATCAGGTTTTGCTCGAGCAGTAGTGCCTCGGTCTCGGTTTTCGTTGTCAGGAACATCATGGAAGATGTTTCCGAAATCATCCGCTCGATGCGGGGGCTGTGGCCGTTCGGGTTTGCATAGTTGGAAACACGTTTTTTTAGTGCGCGCGCTT
>Ga0316205_10004346_pt1 | contig 12514 bp, 11 predicted proteins | sample 3monthpyrite_MG_FD_204941 | JGI IMG/M metagenome (GOLD analysis project Ga0316205, IMG submission 204941) | Microbial mat bacterial communities from mineral coupon in-situ incubated in ocean water Damariscotta River, Maine, United States -... | ecosystem: Environmental > Aquatic > Marine >... | reverse complement strand
TTCATTCAGTATTAGCTCGCTCTCGCTCACGTCGGCGCGCCATAAATTAGTAGCTGGTAGCGAGTGGCTGGTGGCTAGGGAAATCAAATAAGGCAGGATTCGAGCTCCCGATGTATCAAATAGTCAATTCGCATCGAATTTTGGTGATGGCAGAAATAAAGCTAGTCTTTCGCCAAATAATAAAAACAGGGATCCGTTTGTTATAGTTTTCGAGGGAGAAATGCACGCCCCTGGTAGATTCAATTATTAGGGCCAACTATAAGCATAATTAGTCATTTATAAGAAAAGAATAAATAAACAGGAGTCTGGATATGAGATCAGTAATTTATATAATCGGATTAGTCGTTGTAGTTGTTGCTGTACTAAAATTCGTAGGTGTGCTCTAGAGGATTGGGTTCTTGCCATTCAACGTTTTATCAATTCTGAATAGTGAAAATTTTCAATGCTATGTTTGTTTAATAATCCGGTCATGCTAGAAAAGCACGTGTCATACTTTAAGCGCTATTATCTGAACTCATCTTAAATTCTACGCTCTAATCACTCGTAACTTCTTACTCATCATTGATTCATTTGGCTTCAGGAAAGTTTATGCAGGCTCAAAAACCAGAACCCGAAATAATCATTGATTCATCTTCTGAAGATCGTATCGACAAGCTGGATAAGTTGGCTAATGCAATGGATACGAACTGGAAACTTCCCTTTACAGAAATTCGTGTTGGATGGGATACCCTGATCGGTCTAATACCAGGAGTGGGTGATACATTAACCAGTCTGGTTTCTGCTTACATTATCCGTGAAGCACATCAGTTGGGTGTGCCTACGTGGGTTAAATAGCGAATGGGGTGGAACATATTTGTCGATTGGCTTATCGGAATGATTCCTTTGTTAGGCGATATATTCGATGTTGGGTGGAAAGCAAATAAGAGAAATGTTGAATTAATCAAAAAGTATCGTAAATAATCGTTATCACTTCATTTATTATCGCTTATCCCATTCATAGAAGAGCAGAAGATCAGTTGCTTTTAGCCAAATGAAATAAATGCATCGTAGGATATTTAAAAGGGATTTTGAGGAAATGGTGCCGAGGAGAGGACTTGAACCTCCACGGGGTTGCCCCCACTAGCACCTGAAGCTAGCGTGTCTACCAATTTCACCACCTCGGCTCTTGGGAGAGTGAATTTTGTTACTCGTTCGAGACGCGAAATTTACCTTTTACGGCTTATAATGTCAATTTATTATGTGCATCAGTCTTGACTCGTGTAAAATAGAGTGATGACAAAAAAATCCAGGAAATTTGAGCAAGACCCGCAGGCGGAATCCGAAGCCACCAAGTATGAGAATCCTGTTCCCAGTCGCGAATATATTCTTCAACTACTTGAGAACGAAGGTAAGTTACTCACCCGCGAGCAACTGGGTGAGATGTTTGAATTAACGGATGATGCAGATCGTGTAGAGGGATTGCGTCGGCGCCTGAGAGCGATGGAACGTGATGGGCAGATTATTTATACACGTCGAGGGTTTGCGCCTGTAAATAAGCTTGACCTGATACGTGGCCGCATTATTGGTCATGCCGAAGGTTATGGTTTTCTACATCCTGATGAGGGTGGTGACGATTTATATCTCTCTGCCAAACAGATGTCCAAGGTAATGCATGGTGATCGCGTGGTCGCCCATATCGTTGGCTATAATCGTCGCGGTAAAGCTGATGCAGCCATAGTGGAAGTTCTGGAACATGCGCACCAACAAGTTGTCGGGAGATTTTTTAGTGAACATGGTGCCTGCTTTTTGGTTCCAGATAACAAACGCCTAAATAACGATATTATCATCCCCTGTGATAAATCCGCGAATGCCCAGAATGGACAATTTGTGGTGGCCACAATTACCCAATACCCGGGTAAAAAGCGTCAAACCATTGCCGAAGTGACTGAAATACTGGGCGATCATATGGCACCAGGCATGGAAATTGATGTGGCTATACGCTCCTATGGTCTTCCTTCAGACTGGCCAGATGATGTTTTAAATGAGACCCGTCAGTTAAAGCCAGAGGTAGAGGAGTCAGCCAAAAAGAACCGTTTGGATCTGCGCAAAGTTCCGCTAGTGACGATAGATGGTGAGGATGCCCGTGATTTTGATGATGCCGTCTTTTGTACGCCCACCAAACATGGATGGCAGCTAACCGTTGCGATAGCTGATGTTTCTCACTATGTACACCCTGGAGAAGCACTGGATCGTGAGGCGATAGAGCGTGGTAATTCCGTGTATTTTCCAGAACGTGTGATCCCCATGCTCCCTGAAATCTTGTCTAACGGATTGTGTTCTATTAATCCTGACGTGGATCGACTCTGTATGGTCTGCGAGATGAAGATAGACCACAGTGGAGAAGTACAGGATTACCAGTTTCATGAAGCGGTGATGCGATCACATGCACGCTTAACTTACAATAAAGTAGCTGCCATGTTGATCGATAATGACAGCGAGCTAATAAAACAATACAGCAAGCTGGTTCCCCATTTACAGAATTTGTATGAAATGTATCAAGTCATGCGAGCGGCAAGAAACAGACGCGGTGCTATCGATTTCGATACCACTGAAACGCGGATTATATTCAGTGATGAACGTAAAATAGAAGAAGTCGTTCCTGTGCATCGTAATGCTGCACACATGCTGATTGAAGAATGTATGATAGCTGCGAATGTCTGTGCGGCCCGTTTCTTATTGAAGGCAAAAATACCCGGATTATTTCGTGTCCATGATACGCCTGACAGTGAAAAAATTGCCGGCCTGCGTGAATTTTTAGGTGAATTTGGCCTTCAGCTTAGAGGGGGAGATAAACCCGATGCGGAGCATTATGCTGAATTGCTGGATCAAATAAAAGGGCACGTCGACTACCATCTTATCCAAACGGTTATGTTACGTTCCTTGAAACAGGCCAGGTATCAGCCCGACAACGAAGGTCATTTTGGTCTTGCATTAGACGCCTATGCTCACTTTACTTCACCGATAAGACGCTATCCTGACTTACTCGTGCACCGGGCCATTCGCCATGTAATAGGGAAAAATTCTGCCAAGAAATATCGTTATACGCATGAAGAAATGGTGCAACTCGGTGAACATTGTTCCATGACTGACCGTCGGGCGGACGAAGTGACTCGCGACGTCGTCAATTGGCTTAAATGTGAGTTCATGCGAGACAAAGTCGGTGATGAATTCTACGGGGTTATCAGTTCTGTCACATCTTTTGGCTTATTCATAGAACTTAATGATATATACGTCGAAGGATTAGTGCATGTCAGTGAACTGGATAACGACTATTACCATTTTGATGCAAAAAGTCATCGACTGGTTGGGGAGCGCACTGCCCATATATTCAGGCTTGGTGATCCAGTACGTATCCAGGTCGTCAGAGTTGACCTGGATGAACGTAAAATAGATTTTGCATTACTTGAGCATCAAAGTGGTACACCATCAGCTCATGCGCCTGCTGATATCAAGGAAAAGAAATCGGGCAAGAAAAAATCCACCAGAAAAGCGAGAAGACAGTCAACGAACAAATCAGCCGGTACGCAAGCCAAAAAAACAACCGGCAAGAAAAAAGCAGCAGCGAAAAAATCCACCCAAAAGACGGCTTCCAGAAGGCAGGCATCTACCAGGCCTGATGGTAAACAGTCAACGAGTAAAAAGACCCGCGCAAAGTCAAAAGTAACATCGAAGCGCAAGGTGACAACGGGCCAGTCAACTACTGCCTCAAAGAAAAAGCGAACCAATACATCGGCAAAGAAAAAAACCGCCGCTAAAAAACAAACGGGTAAGGTTGAACAAAAAAAGGCAGCTAGTCGTAGCATCAAAAAAGTAACTACCAAGCCGGCAAAGAAAAGTCTGGCTAAGCGTATGACAAGTGCGATAAAGAAAATGGCACGTGGCAAAAAAAAATAACAAATGAAATCTGAGTCGGAGCTGGTATTTGGGATCCATTCGGTAGAGTCGGCTCTGAAACACCAGGCAGACTCCGTCACTGAATTATGGATCGACGATCAACGTCATGATGACCGCATTAAAAACATTAAACGATTGGCAAATCAGGCGGGTAAACCTGTACATGCCGTTGATAAATCCTACCTGAATCAACATCACCCTGACGTGCGGCATCAGGGTGTCGTCGCCCGGATAGCCAGTGCAGGCCTGCTGGGTGAAGCGGACCTGAATAAATTATTGCAGCAACATCAACAGCCTTTATTGCTTGTGCTGGATGGTGTGCAAGACCCGCATAATCTCGGCGCCTGTTTGCGCACTGCTGATGCTGTCGGTGTGAGTGCTGTCATTGTGCCGAAGGATCGTGCCGTGGGTCTGACGGCCATTGTCAGGAAAGTTGCGAGCGGTGCTGCGGAAACTGTGCCGCTGATTCAAGTCACCAATTTAGCGAGGTGTCTAAAAGACCTGAAACAACAAGGTGTATGGCTGGTCGGATTAGCGGGTGAAGCCGAGGACGACATCTATGCAACTGACCTTGCCGGACCAATCGCATTGGTCATGGGTGCTGAAGGCAGTGGTATGCGTCGGTTAACCAAAGAGCATTGTGATTTTCTGGTGAAAATTCCAATGAGTGGGACTGTTGAGAGTTTAAATGTCTCAGTCGCCACCGGTGTTTGTTTGTATGAAGCTTATCGTCAACGTAATCAAGCTAAAGATTAGTTATTATTATCCTTTAATACAATGACTTATCATTATTTTATGGTGCCAGACCTAAGGGTTTCAGGCCTGTTTCTCTAACCTTAACGGGATAGCGGTGATTCAGCAAAGTAAAGTGGCTCATTCCAGCTTATTCATCAGCGTGGTATGATGCCGAAGTGGCTGCCGTTGCATTCAACTACCTAGTTCAGTAGAATACGCAATCTTGACTAGCCACTGTTGGCTAGCACAACTCCTTGTTTCACGTACAACTATCAGTTATACGGAAACTTGAACCGTAGGGAGATACAATGAGACATTACGAAATTATATTTCTGGTACATCCGGACCAGAGTGAACAAGTGCCTGCCATGATAGAACGTTACCGGGGCACTATTGAGTCCAGTGATGGCAAGATCCATCGCCTCGAAGACTGGGGCCGTCGTCAATTGGCCTATCCTATCCAGAAGTTACATAAAGCCCATTATATACTCATGAACATTGAGTGTGATGCTGCGACCCTGGAAGAAATAACCAGTGCTTTCCGTTTCAATGACGCCGTGTTACGTAACATGGTTGTTAAAATGAAAGAAGCCGTGACAGAGCCATCTTTAATGGCTAAAGCACGTGAAGAGAAAGATAGTCGAAGTAGCTATCGGGACAATGAATCTTCGAATGAAGTCAAAGCAGATGTACCAGATACAGTGGCTGTATCTACTGAAGAACCTGCTCCTGAAGAGAATCAGTCATCTGAGCCAGTAGTAGATGCCTGACATTGATCGCTGAGGCAGCTTCTGCAAGTGTCAATCAAGTCACCCTGGCGGGTCAAATTGTATCGACACTGAACACACGCACAGCGCCATCAGGCATTCGGATATCCCGCTTTACCTTGCAACATCAGTCTGTTCAGACCGAAGCAGGGCATGATAAGAAAGTCGACTGCAGAATTATTGTTATTGCCGTCGGGGAAGTAGCGGAGCAACTACCGAAGCAGGATGCCAGTATCGTGGTCAGAGGGTTTATCAGTTACGAAAGTCGAGACAAAATTGAAACAAGATTAGTTCTGCATGCACAGCAAATAGTTGTCTTGCAGGACCCGGAATAAAGAGGAAAGAGCATGGCTCGTTATTTTAGACGAAAAAGATTTTGCAAATTTACCGCCGAAGGAATCGATTACATCGATTATAAGGACCTGGCAACTTTGCGTAATTACATTACTGAAACGGGTAAAATTGTACCCAGTCGTATCACGGGTACTAAAGCTAAATATCAGCGTCAGTTATCAACAGCCGTGAAACGTGCGCGCTATATCGCTTTATTACCCTATACGGATCAGCATTAATTTGACTGACGAGCTTGGATAGTACCCAGGATGAGAGCTGTAGCGTCTTATATCCTGAAAGGGCCATCACAAGCGGTTTTATCTGCCTCAGTACCCGCAGCATTCAGTGTTGCGGCGCCATTTTTGCTGAAGCTGTTACTGATATATTTTACAGCAGTTGTGATAGCACTGGTATGTCTAAGGCTAGGTGCTAAAAAAGGTCTGATCATATTACTCGCGGCGTCGGCAGCAGCCCTCGTTGCAGCAACCGTGATTGAATTAGGTAGCCTGGCAAAACTGGATCTTTGGAACGCAGTTTTGTTATGGGGTGTAACATGGGCTGCGGCTAGCATGCTGTATCTAACTCGATCGCTGGCTTTGACCTTAGAGTTTTTAGCGCTGGTGTCTTTAGCACCAGTGGTGATATTTTTTATGGTAGTTGACCAGCCCAGAGAGCTGAGCCGTCAATTACTCGAACCGATGCGACAGGTTCTTGTGGATCCAGCTGCTGGTTTTACTCCACAGCAAGTAGAAGAGATGATGGGTCCGGTGATTGATATATTGCCCGGCAGTATAGTGGCCTATACGGTATTGGGGATTATCATCAGTCTGTTTATTGCGCGTTCCTGGCAAGCCGGATTGTTTAATCCAGGAGCATGGCAACAGGAATTCCGGTTGTTGCGATTAAATACTAAAGCAGCAATAGCCACGATGATCTTGTTTATCGCTTTGATGTTTGTGTCAGCCTTGAATGAGCAGCTTGCACTGATGCTGGAAAATTGCAGTGTGGTTATTGGAATGATTGTCGTGGTTTTTGGTTTGTCGATTGTCCATGGGCTGGTTGCCAGTCATGAGCGATCAGGTTTTTGGTTGGGCGGCGTGTATGTTTTTTTGTTTCTGCTCACTAAAATAGTTGCACCTGTGTTAATGGTGCTGGCGTTAAGTGATGTATGGGTTGATTATCGACAGCGTTTTTCAGGGTCGAAAAAACCCTGAAGTAAGAGAAAGTTTATTAAGTCATTGAATTTATTTAGATAGAATATAAGGTGCACGTGATGGAAGTTATATTGCTTGAAAAAGTTGAAAACCTGGGCGATCTGGGTGAAAAAGTCAATGTTAAGCCTGGTTACGGCCGTAATTTCCTGATACCAGGTGGTAAAGCGACGGCGGCGACGGCTGAAAATATTGCAGCATTTGAAGCGCGACGCGCAGAATTGGAAAAACTGGCTGCTGAAACCAAAGCCGCTGCTGAAAAAAGACAGGCGGAGTTGGAAAAACTCGATATCAATATCGATGCCAAGGCAGGTGAAGAAGGTAAATTATTCGGCTCAATCGGCCCCGTTGATATTGCTGAAGCAGTCATCGCAGCTGGTGTTGAACTGGAAAAGAAAGAAGTACGTATGCCTGATGGGCCTATTCGAGCCATTGGTGAGTATGAGGTAGCCATTCACTTGCACTCTGATGTGATTGTCGACCTGAAGGTAACCATTGCCGCAGAAAAATAAATCAAAGTCTCCTTTGAATTTATTGACTAAAAGCCGGATTTATTCCGGCTTTATTTTTGCCAACTATTTTTTTGCATATTTCTCAAAAAAACTCAGGCGAAACTGAGAATAGAGTGATGAAAAAAGCCACTCTCTGCGTTGTTTTGTTTTTAAACAACTGCTTATAAAATTACCCTAACAGATAACATGAAAGAGCGTGCGTATTTTATAAAATACTTAATGACCATTAAAACGTTTTCACTATCTACTCGCATTGCGTTAAACTAACACGGTTGATCAAAGGATTTGAAAATTGATCAATCGCAGTGTTTGTCATGGGAAAGCTAAAACGTATATCACCATTGACGCAAGCCACACTGAGTTAGTGATACAGGGATGAAGTCATCAGTCGTAATAATAAATTTTCATACTAATAATTTTCTTGAGTGATTTAAATCCATGACGACAGCCGATCCTTTTTTTAACTCGCCAGTGACCGACAGTGAAACCGCACGTTTAAAAGTACCCCCGCATTCCCTGGAGGCTGAGCAGGCAGTCCTGGGTGGTTTGATGCTTGATAATAACGGCTGGGATCGCATTGCCGATGTTGTTAGTGTGGAAGATTTCTATCGACAGGATCATCGTTTGATTCTAACGGCTGTGATGGCTTTATCAGAAGCGAGTAAGCCATTTGATGCAGTGACTGTTTCTCAGTGGCTACAGAATAGTGATGAACTGGAAAATGCGGGTGGACTCCCTTATTTAGGCCAGTTGGTTCGTGATACACCCAGTGCAGCCAACATCAAAGCCTATGCAGAAATCGTACGGGAAAGGTCTATTTTGCGACAACTGATTGAGGTCGGGACTCGTATGACCGCTAGCGCTTATACCCCGGAAGGTCGAGATAGCAAGGAATTACTCGATAGCGCCGAATCTGAAGTATTCAGAATCGCAGAACAGGGTTCACGCGGCAAATCTGGCATGAAGAGTATCAAGTCATTGCTGGCGGATGCGGTGGACCGTATCGATACACTCTATCAACAGGATAATCCTATCACTGGCGTTGCTACAGGTTTTGCGGACTTTGACGAGCAAACGTCAGGCATGCAGGCATCTGATCTGATTATCATCGCTGGACGTCCATCCATGGGTAAAACCACCTTCGCGATGAATATTGCTGAGCATGCCGCCATTAAACATCAGAAACCAGTGGCAATTTTCAGTATGGAGATGTCGGGTGAACAATTGGCAATGCGTTTGATGTCTTCACTGGGGCGTATCGATCAAACGCGCATCAGGACCGGTAAACTAGATGATGACGATTGGCACCGACTCACTTCGTCGATGGGTATTCTCGCTGATGCGCCGATGTACATCGATGATACACCCGCTTTAAGTCCTACCGAGCTACGTGCACGTGCACGGCGTATGGCCCGTGAACATGGTTTGGGCATGATTGTGATTGATTACTTACAACTCATGCAAACTGGTGGCAAAGAGAACAGAACGGCAGAAATATCTGAAATCTCACGTTCTTTAAAAAGCCTGGCTAAAGAGTTGAAAGTTCCTGTGCTTGCTTTATCACAGCTCAATCGTAGTCTGGAGCAACGCCCGAATAAACGCCCAGTCATGTCAGATTTACGTGAATCGGGTGCTATCGAGCAGGATGCAGATGTGATTGCATTCATTTATCGCGATGAAGTCTATAACCCGGAATCACAAGATAAAGGCATCGCCGAAATCATCGTCGGTAAGCAACGAAATGGCCCTATTGGTACCACGCGTTTGACTTTCCTGGGGCAATACACACGCTTTGAAAATTTCACGCCCGATTTTTACAGTCAGGATGGTCTCGATTAGTTCCTTCATGTTTCTTCTTACTTCCTTATTGCTGCACCCAGTGCCATGCCTGCTCGCGCGATAATTAATCTACAAGCCCTTCGTTATAATTATCGGCGTGCAGCTGAGCTTTCTCCAATGGCACGGGTCATGCCTGTCATTAAAGCGCGTGCCTATGGTCATGGGATGACCGAAGTTGCTTATGCCCTGGATCAGGCCGAACAATTTGCAGTGGCGACTTTGGATGAGGCGCTTTTGCTACGTGCTAATGGATTATCCAAAAAGATACTCGTGTTACAGGGTGTTAACAGTAAAGAGCAATTACTGAGAGCAGTGCAGGAAGAAATCAGTCTCGTCGTGCATCAGCAGCATCAGGTAGCATTGCTGGAGTCAGTCGAGTTACCTGGCCGAGTGAATATCTGGATTAAACTAGATACGGGCATGCATCGGCTGGGTTTTAAGGTATCAGATTTTGATGCGATTTATCAGCGCTGTAATAAAACCTCAAACAAATTGAACCTACATGTGCTTAGCCATTTCGCTAATGCCGATGACCCCGATGATCCGTTAACCAATCAGCAACTCGATCGGTTTTTACAGGCTACCCGCGATTGTAAAGTAGAAAAGAGTATTGCAAATTCTGCGGCCATCTGTGGCCCGCTCGATTGCCAGCTGGACTGGGTTCGTCCAGGCATTATGCTCTATGGCGTTCATCCAATGATGGCTGGTACAGCCAGTGAACTGTCTTTGAAGCCAGTGATGACCTTGTATTCACATTTGATTGCCATTCATCACCGCAAGCGCGGCGATCGGATTGGTTACGGTGGTGACTGGACATGCACTGAAGACATGCCGGTAGGGATCATCTCAATTGGATATGGCGATGGCTATCCCCGGCACGCGCCATCTGGAACACCGGTGCTGATTAAAGGCAAACGTGTGTCTCTTGTGGGCAGAGTTTCAATGGACATGATTTGTGTCGATTTACGGTCCTGCCCGGACGCAAAAGTGGGTGATGAGGCGACCTTGTGGGGTGAGGGTTTGCCCGTTGAGGACATAGCACGAGCCGCTTCTACAATTGCCTACGAACTGCTATGCCGATTGACCGGGCGGGTCAAGTTTATCTACACATAAGTAACTAATATTATTACATATAACCCCAGTTCACCCTTATAAAACCTTGCTTCTATAGCGGCTTAAAATGTGACCTGCGTCACACTTTTATCAGTGTTAACAGCCGATTAACTACCCTAATCAACACAGAATAATAGCTCTGCTCCAGCTTACAGCCTGGGGTGTTCGCTATTTGTGCTTATAACAAGCCAGGTTTACAGATTTGGCGCCATAACGAATAAAGAAGTAGGTGATCGCCATGATGCACGAATTGAATATGGAACGATTCACGGGAAAAATCCTGTTAGCAGAACCCAGCGAACCCAATCAGGTCGCGATTGAGTCTATGTTGCTTCAATGTGGGGTAGAAGTGACTGTCGTTACCGATGGGCTGGAAGCCATTGAGCAATGTCGTCAATGCAAATACGATTTAATCTTAATGGATATCAATATGTCTGTTAAAGACGGACTCGAAACCACTCGGTTTTTAATCGAGTCAGGTTGTAAAACGCCCATTGTTGCTCTGGCCGAGGATGCAACCCAGGAACAAAAACAGCAATGTCAGCTGGCAGGCTGTGCAGCCTTTATGTCAACACCTGTGAATCACGCTCATTTCACTGCCATCCTTGCCTGCTATCTTCAACCTGCCGGCGAAGTGTTGAATCCCGTTTATTCGACACTGCATAAATCAGAGCCTGAGATGGATGATTTACTGACTATTTTTATAGAAAAATTACCGGGCATCATCAATCAAATTGAAGGGGTTATGCAACAGGATGATCGAACAGAATTAGGTCAGTTATTGCATCAACTAAAAACCATGGGAATAAATTACGGTTTTCCTATGTTGACCCGGTGTTGCGAAACTATTCATGAAGTAATGATGAATGATCAAGCAGGCTTGATGAAAGAAGCGCTTAATGATTTAAAACACTTGTCAGAACGCATTGTTATGGGTGGTATTAAAGAAGGACTCGTACAGCGTTATGCCTGATTAACAAGTAACGGCTCTTTTCCTGGCAGTACGTCTCAGCAAGGTTGTGATAAACTGCGGCTATGACTGCTCAGGACAATACTCATGGCGCGTGAGAAAACCAGCTATACCTGCCAACAATGTGGTGCGCAGGCCCCCAAGTGGGCAGGACAGTGCGGTGACTGTGGAGCCTGGAACTCACTGACCGAAACCGCGAGTGCCAAAGTCAGTACGCATCCGCGTTTCAGTAGCTATGCTGGCGACAATAATGAGCCTTCCCTTGCCTATTTATCTGAAGTATCCAGTCAACAACAAACGCGCCTGAGTTCTGGGATTAACGAATTGGATCGAGTCCTGGGTGGAGGACTGGTCACCGGCTCGGTGACCTTGATTGGTGGTGATCCGGGTATCGGAAAATCGACCCTATTGTTACAGAGTCTGACGTCACTCGCAGCGCAAATGAATACGTTGTATGTGAGTGGTGAAGAATCCAAACAACAAATCAGTATGCGTGCCCAGCGTTTGAACTTGCCGAGTGGTGAGTTGCAACTACTGACTGAAACCTCTGTGGAACGGATTCTGTCGACCGCTTCAAAAATAAAACCCACTATTCTGGCCATTGATTCTATTCAAACCGTCTATACCGATTTACTGGGTTCCGCGCCGGGCTCAGTCGCCCAAGTGCGGGAGAGTGCGGCTCAATTAGTACGCTATGCAAAACAAACCGATACCGCTCTGTTTTTAGTTGGGCATGTCACTAAAGAAGGGACACTGGCAGGTCCCCGGGTATTGGAACATATGGTGGACACGGTTCTGTATTTTGAAGGTGAATCCAGCAGTCGATACCGAGTCATCCGTGCCATTAAAAACCGCTTCGGTGCCGTTAATGAACTGGGTGTGTTTGCGATGACAGAAAAAGGACTAAGGGAGGTCAGTAATCCCTCAGCCATTTTTTTATCGCGGCATGAACAGCCCGTATCCGGTAGCGTCATTATGGTGACCTGGGAGGGTAGCCGTCCCATGTTGGTGGAAGTACAGGCGCTGGTCGATGAAACGCATGCCCCTAATCCCCGTAGGCTCACCCTGGGTCTTGAGCACAATCGTCTTTCCATGTTGCTT
>Ga0316205_10004345_pt1 | contig 12515 bp, 10 predicted proteins | sample 3monthpyrite_MG_FD_204941 | JGI IMG/M metagenome (GOLD analysis project Ga0316205, IMG submission 204941) | Microbial mat bacterial communities from mineral coupon in-situ incubated in ocean water Damariscotta River, Maine, United States -... | ecosystem: Environmental > Aquatic > Marine >... | reverse complement strand
GAAAACGGGCGGGCTCAGCCGAAGCGCGAACACGTCGAGCCGCAATTGGACAGCCGTGGCAACCTTATTGACGTTTTGGCCGCCCGGGCCGGAGCTGGCGATGAAGCTTTCTTCTACCGATGCGAGTGCGCGATCAATCAACTCACCCATCGCTAAAGCCAAGCTCGCCGAAATCGGGCGGCATCGGCGCGAATGCCTCGATTGCAGGTTTCTTGTCGCGCTGCACCGTGAGCTTCGAAGCGTGGAGCATGGTCCGTTTCGCGCCGATCGATCTGCCGTGCTCGGGACCATAGACCGGATCGCCAAGCAAGGATGCGCCAAGGCCCAGCTCGGCATGGACACGGATCTGATGGGTGCGCCCGGTTTCGGGCCGGAATTCGATCAGCGAATTGCCTTTCTCGGCCGCCAGCACTTTCCAGTGAGTGACCGATGGCTTGCCATCGGGATCATGCACCATGCGCCAACCCTTTTCGGCGCTGCTGATCTTGCCCAGCGGCATATCGATAGTGCCTTGATTCTCGGGCAAGTCGCCCGCAACAATCCCGAGATAGACTTTGCCGACAAGCCGATCTTGAAATGCCTGAGCGAAGCGTTTGGTAGCCTTGGGATTGCGCGCGAGCAACAGGCAGCCCGACGTATCGGTGTCGAGCCGGTGCACCGCCACAGGCCGCCGGTGAAAGCCCAGCTTCAGACTTTCGAAATAGTCTTCCAGACAGGTCCCGCCATTGCGCGGAGGGTCAACCGGAAGCCCTGCAGGCTTGTTGATCACCAGCGCCTCGCCATCTTCATAGACCAGCGGGATCCTTGCAGTGATTGGTGCGGTGGTCATGGTTTCAGTTTTCCGGCTATCAGCCCGCGCACGGCATTGCCGAGCATGAAGCCGTTTGAAAGGTCATCGAGAGTGAGTTCGGCTTCTTGCGCCTTGCCTTGTTCGAACAAAGAGCGCCGCAAGACGCTTGGCAACAGGCCGAGCGCAAGAGGCGGTGTCAGCAACAGGCCATCACGCTCGGCAAAGATGCAGGTCCAGCTGCCTTCGGTCACCAGCCCGTCATCGCGCACATAGATTGCCTCATTGGCGTCCTCGCGCGCGGCCACTTCGCGTGCTGCATCGTGAAAGCTGCGGTCGTTGGTCTTGTGGCGAAGCCGCCAATCGCCGGCATCCACTGGAAGCGGCAATGCAATACATTCCAGCGGACCTTCGAGCGGCTCGCCAAGTTCCTGCGCCTCAAGCGAAAGCGCTCCGCTGCGCGATGCGAGCAGGCGGATTTTGCTGGCCTGCTCAAGTTCGAAGCACAGCGCATGGATCTGATTGCGAGTGGCATGGCGGTCGAAGGAAAACCCAAGCTCGGCCGCGCTTTGCTTTATACGCTCGAGATGCAATTCGAGCAGCTCGATACCGGTTTCCGGATCGAAGCGCATGGTTTCGATCAGATCGATCGAGGCGGCCGTTTTGCCGGGTGACGATTGCCGCGCAAAGCCTCCTTTTAGAATGCTCTCGCGCCATTCGGTCATCGCATTGCTATCGGCGACTATTGCAGAACCCACGCCCAGCACTGCGTCACCTTGATCGTTCTCGATCGGGCTAAGTCGGAGTGTACGGATCGCGACATTGAACGCCGCATCACCATTGGCATCGATCCGTCCAATTGCACCGCAATAGGGGCCCCGGGCATCGCGCTCGACCTCGTTGATCAATTCCATAGCGCGGATCTTGGGCGCGCCAGTGATCGAGCCGCAGGGGAATATCGCCCGGACCAAATCTTCAGCGGATTTGCCATCCTGCAATCGCGCGCGAACTGTGGTCACCATTTGATGCACTGTCGGATAGCTTTCGACCGCGAAGGGATTGTCGACGGCAACGCTTCCCGCCTCGGCGACGCGTGACAGGTCGTTGCGCATCAGATCAACGATCATCAGGTTTTCAGCCTTATCCTTGACCGACTTGGCCAATTCCGTCGCCAGCGCTTCATCCTCTGCCTCGTCGCGGCCGCGCGGACGCGTCCCCTTCATCGGCTTGACCTTGGCCTCTTGACCTTTGAGCGAAACGAACAGCTCCGGCGACAGGCTGAGCAGCCAGTGCGAACCGTCAAAAATCAATCCGCCATAGCCGGCTTTTGCCGCGGGTCTCAGTGCCGCATAAAGCCCGACCGGATCACCGCGATAGGAACCCGCGAGCGGTAAGGTTAGATTGGCTTGATAAATATCGCCCGCTTTGATCGCCTGTTGCAGCCGTTCGAAGGCGGCAACATAGCCGCCGGTCGAGATCTGCGGTCGGAGCGGGCCGACGGATCCGGATCCCTGTGCTGCTTTGGACAGCCATGCTTCAATTTGATCGGCAGGAATGATCCGCTCGTTCTCAAAAAGGCCCAGCCACACCAGTGGGCCGGTTGCTCCGCTTCGTGCGTCGGCCAGCGGTTTGAGCTTATCCTCCAGCGCCAGCCCTGCCTCATAGGCGATATAGCCTGCGAGATGTCCGCCGCTTTCCAATCGAGCTGCGTCTGCCTGCGCCAGCGTATCGGCTACCTCGCCTGCATTGCGCGCGACGAACAGCTTGGCCGGTGTCTCAAACAAATGTGCATCCGCCGCGCCGCTTTCGCGCGCGTCGTCGAGCAAGACGAAGGGTGACCGGTCGGACATGGTGAAAGCCCATAAACCGCGCGGACGAGAATGTAACCCGTTCCCGTACCCATCGGCACTTGACCGCCGCAGTGCGGCTGCGCCACAGCTTCCTGCAAGAACTTCTTCTGGAGAGAATTCACAATGGGTACGATTTTCCTGGGCCTTGGCGCGAATGGCGAGGCACAAACTCTCGATCTGGGGCGGGCCAATCGCCACGGCCTGATCGCTGGTGCCACCGGCACGGGTAAGACCGTGACGTTGCAGGGCATGGCAGAAAGCTTTTCAGCCAATGGTGTCCCGGTGTTTGTCGCTGACGTTAAAAGCGATCTCGCTGGCATCGCCATGGCCGGCTCCTCGAAGTTCAAACATGCGGACAAGCTGGAAGGCCGCGCCAAAGAGCTCGGCATGGATGACTATGAATATTCGGACAATCCGGCGATTTTCTGGGATCTATATGGCGAACAAGGCCATCCCATCCGGACCACAATCTCGGAGATGGGTCCATTGCTGCTCGCGCGATTGCTCGATCTAAATGACACGCAAGAAGGCGTGCTGCAGATCGTATTCCGCTACGCCGATGACAATGGCCTGCTGCTGCTCAATTTTGAAGATCTCCAGACGATGCTACAATTTGCCTCGGAGAATTCCAAGGAACTGTCGGGCAAATACGGCAATGTCAGCAGGCAGAGCGTCGGTGCAATCCAGCGACAATTGCTGAGCTTTGAAAGCCAGGGTGCGGACCAGTTTTTCGGCGAACCTGCACTGGAAATCGATGATTTCCTCAAGACCGACGAGAATGGCCGGGGCTATATCAACGTCCTGGCTGCGGATAAATTGATGCGCAGCCCCAAACTCTACGCGACATTCCTCCTGTGGCTGCTGGCCGAGCTGTTCGAAAGCCTGCCCGAAGTGGGCGATCCGGAAAAACCCAAGCTGGTGTTCTTCTTTGACGAGGCTCACCTGCTGTTTGATGATGCGCCCAAGGCGCTCGAAGACAAGATCGAGCAGGTCGTTCGTCTGATCCGGTCCAAAGGCGTGGGCGTGTTCTTCGTGACGCAGAACCCGATCGATATTCCCGCAGAAGTGGCCGGACAATTGGGCAATCGCGTTCAGCACGCGCTCCGCGCATTCACTCCGAAGGATAAGAAAGCAATTCGGGCAGCGGCGGATACGTTCCGCATCAACCCCGATCTCGATGTTGAGGAGGCGATCACCGAATTGCGCGTGGGTGAGGCGTTGGTCTCCACCCTGCTCGATGATGGCGCACCCTCGGTGGTTCAGCGCACGCTGATCAAACCGCCGCGTTCGCGGCTTGGCCCCGTGACAAAGAAAGAACGCGCGATCATCCAGTCGATCAGCCCGGTCGAGGGCAAATATGATGAAGAGGTGGATCGCGAAAGCGCTGAAGAAGTGCTGCTAGCCAAGGCAAGCGATGCCGCTGAGACTGCAAAAGAGGTCGAGGAAAAGGGCGAAGAAGAAGTCCGTAAACGGCCGCGCAAAACCAAGTCGATCTGGGAAAAGGCTTGGAGCCGCGGCGCGAAAGTTGCCGCCGGATCCGCTGCGGGCGCAGCAGCGGCTGCCGTGCTCGGCAAGAAATCGCGCGCCAATCCAGTTCGTTCCGGAGTGACTTCGGCAGCTGGCTCAATCGCAACCGATCTGGCTGGCCCCCTCGCGGGCCGTTTCGTGCGCAATCTGATCGGCGGGTTGATGCGCTAAGGGTGCAATCTAGACACCCACAGCCTTGAACATGGCATCGAGCGCGCCTTCGAGGCCGCTGGGCCCTTGGCCGTTGCGTCCCGCGAAAGGTGCTTCTTCGATGATCACTATGCCGCGTCCGGCAATGACGCGGTCTTTCAGCAGCGGCTCGCGGCCGAGGAAATAGGGCCAGAATGTTTCGGTCCGGGTCACTGAATAGGCAAGGTCGGTGGAGAAACCGACCATTTGATCCTGCCCGAATATCCGTCCGTTCTGGGCCTGCTCGACGCGGACACCGCGCCCACCCTTGATCACCACCCGCGCAGGTCCGTGAAAGACCAGATAGCGCAATTGGAAAGTTAGCCAGGCGTTGAGCGAAAACAGCCGCCAATGGCTACTGATTCTCATCGGCTGATCAATGTGCTGCACGATGGCCGCGATGGCGCGCGGGCGGATCACTGCGCAACTTTCCTTCGGCAAGGTCAGTACGGTCACTTCCGCAAAGGGGTCCTTTACCGCCGAGATCGAGGTAACCTCTCCCGCGCCGCGGATCCGTGTCAGGAAGGTCATGCCGCTCGCCCAACTTACGAATATGCGCCGCCAGTCGAGAAACCACTGCGTATCTTTGGTTCCCTCTTGTGAGGTTGATTGCAAATAGTCCTGCCGGACGAGTAGCTCTTCGCCCGTCTCCAGCGTGAGCGCGATGGATGTTGTGCTCGCCGGGGCCGGAGGAATAGTCTCCGATCCTTCGGGGCCGCCTAGCACGATGGCCGGTCTGCGCCCGGCAAGCGGCGCGAGGACGAAATAGAACAGCAACCGGATTAGCAGCGGCATTGCGATGATAAGCAGCAAGGCAATGAACGCCTTGGCCGCAATATCTCGCAATGTGTTGCTGGTGATGTTGCTGCCGAAATCATCAGGCAGCGGATCGGCGGCGATGCTGCCTGCGCGGGAGAACACGTCACGCGCATCGCGCAATTGGCGTGCTCGCAGTTGACCTTCTGCGCGCCGCTGCTCGCGCTGTTTAGCCAGATCGCAGGCTTGTTCGCGGCGTTGGTCGAGCAGATTGCGTTCGTCGAGCAGTGCGTTGCGAAGGTTCTGCGTAAGCTGCCAGCGCTGGTCGAATGCGGCGAGATCGGCGGTCCGGCGGGTGCAGATCCGGCGTGTTGCCGTGATAGCTGCTTGCGTAGGAATTTGCGTAAAGCCTTCCATTCGCGCCTCGGCGGCTTCCAATGGCCCGCGATTGTCGAGTGCAGCGCCGAGCACCGCAATCTCGCGTTCGATGAGGGCAATCTCGATATCGGCACGTTTGCGTTCAAGGATTAGCGAGGGACGATAGCGCGAAAGAATTCCGCCTGTCGCATCGCGGCGCAGCCTCGCTTCTGCCAATGCGCGGCGCCGGTCGGCCAAACCTGTGCGCAATTTTTCGCCTGGCATATCCGCTGCATCGCTGGCCAGAGTTTCGAGCCGCTTTTGCGCTGCGTCGCGCTCGCGAGCGATGGCTGTTTGAACATCGTCATAAGACAGCGCATCGGCGCTTATTGCGTCATTGCTTATCTGGTTGGACAGGCTCGGCCAGGCGAGCGTGTAGAAGCCGATTGCGACCAGCAGGATCGCGAACAACACGCCTTTGCGTCCAAGCCAGCCTAAAATTGCTTTCATTGGGCCGCTCTACCAGCACGTCGCCAGCCGATAAAGCGCTGCATTGGGACCTGTCAGCGGCTGCCGGCCGGAAGTCTGATCTCTGCCCGCAACCCGCCTTCGGGGCGATTGGCCAGCACCAGCTTGCCGCCATGCTGCTCCGCAATCGCGCGGGCAAGCGTTAGACCGAGGCCGGCCCCGCCGGTGGAGCGGTTGCGCGATGCCTCGCCGCGGGTGAACGGCTCCATCATGCTTTCGATGGCGTCTTCGGGAATCCCTGGTCCCTCGTCCTCGATTATGAGCGCTACCGTATCGCCGGCCTTGCTGAGCGAAACTTCGGCTGATCCGCCATAGCGCAGCGCATTGCTGATAAGATTACGCAAGGCGCGCCTAAGCCAGGTTACATGCACATCTATTGCTGCACGTTCGCTTTGGGAAAATGTGACCGGCTTATCCATGTCTTCAAATTCGTCGACCACCGAAGCCACCAGCGCGGACAGTTCGGTTTTCTCGGGCGGCGCATTGGCCCTGCCGACGCGCGCGAGCGAAAGAATATCGTCGAGCGAGCGGCTGATATCCTCGATCGATGCGGCCATTTTTTGGCGTTGGTCGGTGTCGTCCACCGCCTCAATTCTAACGCGCAACGCCGCAAGCGGAGTTTTGAGGTCGTGCCCAATAGCGCCAAGCATTACGTCTTTTTCGTCAAGCAGCGCAGCAATACGGCCTTCCATCGCATTATGCGCTCTGACCAGTCGGCGAACATCGCTGGGGCCTTCCTCCTCCAGCGGAACCATCTCGCCGCCGCCGCCGAAATCTTCTGTCCGAGCCGTCAGCTTGGCCAGCGGTCGGGTGATCCGGCGAAGCAACAAAAAATGCAGGCCGACAAGAAGCAGATAGATAAGCAATGTTTGCAGTAAAAGCGTGCGAATCGAACCGGCTTGCGGCTGCGGGACGATCACGCGTGCAATCCGCCACTGTTCGCTATCCGGTGTTTGCAGCCCCACGATCACCAGCTGGGCGCGGGCGTTTTCGGGATTGGAAAGCCAGCGCAGCAATCGAGGACGCTCACGGACGTAGGGATCCCGAAGCGCTGCACGCTTGGTTATCAGCAAGCGGCTGACATTGATGCCTTCTCGTTCGAGGATCCTCGTCAGCTCTTCTTGCAGTTCGGGATGCAGCCTTTCGCGCGGTTGGCGCAGGAAATTGTCGGCTGTCTCAACCCGCAATGCGCGAGGTCGCCCATCCGGCTGTGCCTGATCGCGCAGCCTTTCGCTAACTGCGCGAAATCGGCGACCATTGCCGGTGTCTCGTCCTTCGCGACCTCTTTCGCCGCGTCGCTCAGCCTGTCTTCGATCGCGACGGCCGGAGAATTGTTCGGCTCGGTTGGCGGTGACCAGTCTGAATGCAGCTGCGTTTAGCGCCGCTTGTTCCCGGCGATTCTCGCCTGCACGATACAGCAAGACCGCAGAGATCGATTGCGCCACCAGCAACGCCAGTGCGACGGCCAGAAGCATCTGCCCTAGCAGACTTTTGGGCCACAGGCGTTTCACTCGGCAGGCCGGTGCTGAACATCGGCCGCAAATCGGTAACCACCGCCGCGCACGGTCTGGATCAATTGCGGATCGCGGCTGTCCAATTCGACTTTGCGGCGCAAACGGCTCACCTGATTATCGATCGCACGGTCAAACGCATGCGCTTCGCGCCCCTGAACCATGTCGAGCAACCTATCGCGATCCATCACCTGTCTTGGATGATCGAGCAGCGCGCGTAGCAAGCGGAATTCGGCGGTCGAGATAGGAACCACCGCACCATCGGGGTTGATCAGCTTGCGTTTGAGTGGATCGAGCTGCCAGTTTTCGAAAGTGTAGATCATGTCGGTCGCGGGCTCAGCCTTTGGGCGGCTCGCACGGCGCAGCACCGATCGAATGCGGGCGATCAATTCGCGCGGTTCGAAAGGTTTGCTGACATAGTCGTCCGCGCCGATTTCAAGGCCGATAATACGGTCGGTTGCTTCGCCCTTGGCAGTGAGTAGAATGACCGGGATATCGCGCGTTTCGGACAGATGCCTGCATAGCGACAAGCCGTCTTCTCCGGGCATCATAATATCGAGCAGAACGAGGTCGGGAGTAAAGTCGATCAGCGCACTGCGCGCAGCTGCCGCGCTTTCCACATCGCGCAGTTCGAAGCCTTGATTGGTAAGGTATTCGGTGAGCGGTTCGCGCAGGCTGGCCTCGTCATCAACCAGCAGCAAGCGAATGGGCGCGGTGTCGCTCATAAGAGGGATACCGCGCCCATCGGCGTATTGTTAAGGCAAATATCTGCCATCGTCACCCGGATCAGATGCTCGATTGACGCTGTTTGCGCCCTTGGCCGCGTCGCTCACCGCGCTTCGCACGCATCGCTTCGCGCGCTGCTTTGCGTTCGTCCGCGGTTATCTCGCCATTGCTATCCGTATCCACCTTCTCGAAGCGCGCCATTGCGGCAGTGTTGAACTCTTCGAGGCTAACCGCCTTGTCACCATTGGTATCGGCTTTGCGCAGCATCGCCATAGCGCGCTGTCCACGCTTGCCGCCACGTGCGCGGTCACCGCCCCGCTTCCCGCGACGTTCCATCCGGTCACCGCCACGCTTTCCGCCGCGTTCAGCGCGAGCGACCTTTCGAGCTTCGCGAGCCGCGTCCATTTCGGCTTGCGAAACGCCGCCGCTATTATCGGTGTCGAGCTTGGCAAAGCGTTCAGCGCCGCGCTCAGCCCGCTTGGCCTGGTGCTGGGCACGCCGCTCACTTTTGTGCGCCTGCATTTCTTCTTGGGTCAGTTCACCGTCATTATTGGCGTCAATCTTGGCGAAGCGCTCGGCCCGGCGCGCTTCGCGATCGGCTGCATTAAGCACGCCATCGCCATTGGCATCCATTTTGGCGAAGCGTTCGGCTGCAAAAGCATTGTGCTCGGCGAGGGTTACCACCTTGTCGCCATCGGCGTCGGGGCCGCGTTTGCCTTCATGATGTGCAGCAAAGGCGGTACCGCCGCCCAATGCCAAAGCAGCTGCGGAAATGCCCAAAGCCATTTTGCCTGTGAGTGTCTTGTTAAAAATACGCATAATCTATCTCTCCAATCGCAAAGGATCTTGAGCTGCGAAGGCGCGGTCAAGGGAGGGGGAGAAAGCGCCTCCGCAGCTCGTGATATACCTTCTAGCGGCTGATTGTCGCAGCTTTATGCCCGATTGCGGGAGATTTGTCGCAATTTGTCGCAGGAACGAAGATGTATTCATGTGTCCGCAAGCGAATTGGTGCGTGATCTAGCGCGGACGGTGCTCGGTCCCTTCGCCAGCGGTGATGAAAACCGCGGTCGCGCTGCTCTCGACATCGGCAATATGCCAGACGCCGGGCGGGTTGATCGCATATTCGCCTGCGCCGAGCGTCACCTTCTCGATCCGGCCATCAGGAAACTCCTGCGTCAAAACCATGCTGCCTTCGGTACACAGCACAACTTCGGCACCCTTGGGATGCATTTCCCAGCTTGGCCAGCCCTCGGTGAAGCTGTGTTGGCTGACCAATCGGCCTTCTGCACCATCACAGGCGACGCGCTCGCCGTAATCGGCATACCACTCCATTCCAGTGAAAGGCGGCTGGGGCTCGGCGGTTGCGCCAAGCCCCAGATGGATCATATTTTCGGCGAGCTTCTTAGGGCCGCTCACTTGTCTTGCACCATGCAGAATGCATTGAGCTTGTTGCCATCGCGATCACGAAAATACCCGGCATAGAAAGTGTTGCCCTGTTCATCCGGATCGCCGCGTGGTCCCGGCTCGCCCTCATCACTACCACCATTCTCCATTGCGATCGCATAAATCGCGTCGACTTGTTCCTTGTCCTTCGCTTGCAGCGCAACCATCGTGCCATTGCCGACAGTCGCGGGACTCTCGTCGAATGGCTTGGTCAGCGCGACGCCAGCGACTTCCCAATTGCCCCAAGCAATAAAGGTGTCAAAATCCATCATCCGGCCGAAGCCCATTTCTTTGGCGATCGCATCGTAAAATGGCGCATTTGCCTGCAGGTCGTTGGTCCCCAGCGTTACATAACCGATCATTTCAATGTCTCCTTTGCGAATCAGATGATGAGAACATTAGTAGAACAAACATCGAGTCACAAGTGGCGACTGGCGGCGGTGATCAGATCGGCTCGCAGGCATCCTCCAGCCAAGCGAGCACATCACCCTCGAGCTGCGGAGCGAGAATTTCGCGCGTCGTCGCGTGATAGTCGTTCCACCATTGTTTCTCTTCTTCGGTAAGCAGAGACATATCGAGCATGTCGCGCGCCATCGGCACCCAGGTGAGGTTCTCAAAGCCGAGGTAGGTGCCTTCCATACCCTCAATATCGCGCTTCTCGACCAGCACGAGATTCTCGATCCTGATGCCGAATGCACCGTCCTTATAATAGCCTGGCTCGTTGGAGAGAATCATCCCCTCGAACAGTTCTTGGCCGGTACCCGCCTGTCCGCCGGCCGCTTTGGCGATGCGCTGCGGCCCTTCGTGCACACCGAGGAAACTGCCCACACCGTGGCCTGTTCCGTGCGCGTAATCGACACCCGCCTCCCACAAATATTGCCGCGCGAAGGCGTCAAGTTGACCTCCGGTGGTGCCTTGCGGGAAGATTGCGCGGGCGATCTGGATATGGCCCTTGAGCACGCGCGTGTAGCGATCGCGCACTTCGGCGGTCGGCTCTGCTTTGCCGTCTGGTCCCTTGATCCAAACGGTGCGGGTTATATCGGTGGTTCCGTCGAGATATTGGCCACCCGAATCGCACAGAAAAACGCTGCCTGGCTCGATATCGAGATTGCTGTCTTCGTCGACGCGGTAGTGACACAGGGCGCCATGCGGGCCTGCGGCGGAAATAGTGTCGAAGCTCTGGTCTTTCAGGACCCCGGTCTGGTCACGGAATTCGCGCAATTTGGCAACGGCTGACAGTTCAGTCTGTCCGCCTTGCGATGGAACATGCGACAACCAGTGAAGAAACTTCGCCACCGCCGCGCCATCGCGCGACTGCGCATCGCGGTGGCCCTGCTGTTCGACCGGGTTCTTGATTGCTTTGGGCAGGATGGCCGGATCGCGGACCGCGACAGTTTCAGCGCCGCCTTTTTCCAGCGCTTGATAGATTGCCGCAACGCCGTAATCGGGATCGACCGCAACCCTCTTGCCAGAGAATTTCTGCAGATGCGGCGTGAAGTCTGCGCGGTCGCGGATAGTTACCGCATTGCCGAGATGTTTTTCCAATGCGGGCGTAACCTTCTCGGGCGCAATAAACAGCTCGGCGGTGCCGTCCGAATGTGCGATCAGATAGGAAAGCGCGACCGGCGTGCGGTCTACATCGCTGCCGCGAATGTTCAGCATCCAAGCGATCGAGTCGAGCGCCGAAATAACCGCCGCATCATAGTCTTCCTGCTTGAGCCAATCAGCGACCAGAGAGCGCTTTTCAGCAGAGGATTGGCCGGCATGTTCATCATTGTGAATGACCGCCGGGGCCGATGACGGCGCTGGCTGATCGCTCCACACTGCGTCGATGGGATTGCTATCCACCGCGACCAGTTCCGCGCCCTTTTTTGCCAATGCGGCTGACAGGCCGTCCGCCCAGCCCTGCGAATGCAGCCAAGCGTCATAGCCGATAATGTCACCCTCGCTGACATTGGCCGCGAGCCATTTGGCATGGTCGGTTTCCAGCGTAGACTGATAGTCGAACAGCTTTCCATCAACCTGTTCGCGTACTTGAATGGTGTAGCGTCCATCGACGAAAATCGCGGCCTGGTGAGTGAGCACAATCGCGCTGCCCGCTGAACCGCCGAAACCCGTCAGCCATTCGAGCCGCTGTGCGTATGAACCGACATATTCGGACATATGCTCATCCGAAATCGGCACGACGAAGCCGCTAAGATTCTGGCGCTTCATCTCTTCTCGCAAAGCGGAAAGGCGGGCTTCATGGGTTTGCATAAGCATATTATGGGTCCTGAATTGCAATCATCGTGTGTCGCGGTATGACCACCGACATAGTTTCAATCGAATCCTTTATCACAGCCGCCTTCATTTCGACAGGGACATCAGCGATGAGAAAAGCACCAGCTGCCGCTCGCGGGCCTGTTCCCGTGCCAGCCGAATCCAAACTGACTGCGCCGCCCGTGGCCGAAAAGCGCGAGCATTCTTACACGCATCATGGGATTACGATCTCAGACCCGTATCACTGGCTCAAAGACCAATCCTATCCGAAAGTGGATGACGAGGATGTGCTCGAATATGTGAAAGCCGAAAACGCGTGGTTCGAACAGCAGATGAAGCCGCGCCAGCAGCTCGTCGATACAATCTTTGAAGAGCTCAAGGGACGCGTAAAGGAAGATGACAGCTCGGTTCCGCAGAAGGATGGCGATTGGCTTTACTGGACCGAGTTTGCCGAGGGTAAGGAATATCGCCTGTGGTATCGGAAACCTGCTGCCGGCGGCGAAAAGCAATTGATGCTGGATGAAAACCAGCTGGCTGAAGGGAAAGACTATTTCCGTCTGGGCGCCTTTTCAGTCAGCGATA
>Ga0316205_10004344_pt1 | contig 12519 bp, 10 predicted proteins | sample 3monthpyrite_MG_FD_204941 | JGI IMG/M metagenome (GOLD analysis project Ga0316205, IMG submission 204941) | Microbial mat bacterial communities from mineral coupon in-situ incubated in ocean water Damariscotta River, Maine, United States -... | ecosystem: Environmental > Aquatic > Marine >... | reverse complement strand
AGTGAATCTTCTGAATTCTACCTAAAACCGATCGGTCGACTGCGCGACCAGGTTTTAGGATTCGAATTCTTGGAAAGATTAACTGCTATTCCTTCACCCACCCAATGCCGGTTTCTAATGAAGATTTAAGATCATTCTCCAAAACCTAATCTGGAAGAAATGTGATAAGGAGAATCTGGAGGGAGTTTGAATCGTAAGTAAGAACGAAAATCAGCATCTCCTCCATTTATTCATGCAAGAGCGCTTTAATTCTAGGTTCCAGTTCTTTTTTGGTGAGTGCCCCAACTGCGAAATAGCGTAAGTTACCGGATCGATCGATCAAATAGGTGGTAGGGATCCCCATTGTAGGACCGTATTTACTAAGGATGATTTCTTCTTTATCAATATAGACCGGGTAGCTTATGTCAAAGCGCTCGATAAAAGGCTGTACTACCGATTCCTCCTGTTCGTCGATTGAAACCCCCAGAATAAGAAATCCATCATCGCGGTACGTTTCATATAGTGATACCAAATCGGGGGTTTCATCCAAACAAGGTAAACACCATGTGGCCCAGATATTTATGAGAATAACATTTCCGAGTTGCTCTGATAAGGTAAAACTGCTTTCATCGGTTAGGGAAACGGTAAAGTCTTTGGCTTGTGCGATTTTATTTGCGGGATAAAGAGGTGCAGAAAACGGATCAAGTTGTTCAACGGTGGGAATTTTTTCTCGGGAATTTCCATCCTGATTTGTACAAGAAGCAATGGTAAAAACCACTACAATTATTAGAGTAAGAGCGAGGAGAAGATTGATCTTAATCATTTGAATTGGTTTTCTTCACCACCTGTCCTGTTGGGGTAATGTCTTCATCAGGTGCCGGTTCAACCATTGGAAAACGGCTGATTCCAACGTCCGGATCACGATTAACAGGAACATAATGAATATGCGAGCCATGACTTACTTCTGTGTATCCTTTGGTATTATATACTCCGAGCGCATCGGCAATAGCAAAAGCCCCTGCTATCGCAACAATCAGAATACAAGCCATAATAAGGATGCGTTTTTTTATCATAAGAGATTATTCGGTACTATCAGGAGCCGATTTTAAGCGATTCCAGTGCCGAAAAATAGAAAGACTAAATCCTGCCATCAAGGTAAAGATTCCAGCCCAAACTAGAGATACAAAAGGTTTTTCCGTAGCAACTAGCAACACCCAATCATCATTGGTTGCTACCACAGAAGGCAAGTGTGGATTAGATTGTCGATTCTGAAACTCACGATTTTTTTGTTCTACATAGGCACTACCCGCTACATACATATACACATCATTTTTCCATCCTGCATGTACATCCACATCCACCGACCAATTGATAGAGGCGGCGCTCGAACTCATTGGATATACTTCGGGAAATAAAGTAAACGACCTACCTTTTTCATCTCCCGAAATTTCTTCAACGAGAATTTGATACTCGTGCTGGCCGGGTCTTGCCTGATCACTAAACGCATGTCCGAGATAGGTGATTTGATATTTATAGTTCACCAACTTTGGCTCATTGAGCTTTAGTTGTAAAAACTGAACGGATTCTCGAATAGGAAAGCCTTCGTCATCGAACACTTTTCCATCAAGAACATTTTTATTGTATTCATGGGTTTTTCTATCCAATAAATTTTTCTGATAGGCCGAAGAGGCAAGTATCCCTAATAATAACAAGCTAAATCCAATATGACTCATCGTTCCGCCGAGAACCAGTACATTTTTTCTTGCTAGTCGGAATAGAATAATTGAATTACCTGCTAAGGCAAAAAATGCTGAGAACAAATAAACGATATAGTACAATGATGCAATATGACCGATAATCATCACTAAAGCCGTACAGGTTGCGGCTAAAATGGATGGTAAAATCAGCTCTCCGGTTAATTTTTCAGTCTGATATTTGTTCCAAAAAACATATTGTGCAACAACGGTTAAAAGTGCAGCAATGATGGCTAATGGCATCGTCCACTCATTATAAAAGTTAATTTCAGGTGGAGTAGGGTTGTCAATAAAAAGACGGCCAAGTATGGGTGAACTGGTTCCAATAGTAATAACCAATCCAATAAGAAAAAGAAGGATTGCACCGGAACTAACCAGAAACTCTCTACTCAAAACCGGAGTTTCTTTTTCGTCACTTATTAAGAATTTTCGGCGCCAAACCATTAAACCAAAACCGGTTCCAAGAATAACCAGCATAAATAATAATAATTGATTGTATAGGCCTAGATCTGTGAAACTATGAACGGATGCATCCCCTAAAATTCCTGAACGAGTTAAAAAAGACTCATACAGAACAGCCACGAAAGCTAGAATTGCGAAGCTTAAAGATCCAATTTTAGAGCTTCCATTCTTTTTCTGGATGAACATAAAATGAATGCCTGCAGTGCCGATAAACCACGGAATAATAGATGCATTTTCAACGGGATCCCATGCCCAATATCCGCCAAACGATAAGGTGACATACGCCCAATAGCCACCTAGAAATATGGCAATGAATAAACTAAGGTTTGCAGCAACAGTCCATGGAAGTGCGTGGCTAATCCATGCTTGAAACTCTCCTTTCCAAAGTGATGCCATAGCAAAACAATAGGGCACGGCCATCATGGAAAAGCCAAGAAATAGTATTGGTGGATGAATCATCATCCACGGGCTTTTTAATAAATCATTTAATCCTTTGCCATCAGGTGGTACAAAATCAGGATTTGAGGCAATAAATGGGGCATCTGGGAAAGCTTCGGCAATAGATCGAAAAGGGGAAGCACCAATGCTAATATCGCCGATATTCAGTCCTAATATCATGGAAATGAGAAACACTTGATTTAATGTGGTGAATAAGAGTACCGGTCCGCGATAGGGTTCATCCACCCATTTCATTAAACCTAAACCAATCAGCTCTCCAAAAAGTAGCCAAAGTAAAAAACTACCTTCCTGACCACCCCAAAATGCAGAGATTAAATAACGAAACTCAAGATTACTACTGGTGTAATTATACACGTAGTAATAGCTGAAATCATGAGTAAGTAATAGCTGAATTAGTATTGCAGAAGCTATTAAAAGAAGAATTCCTTTGAGTGAAAAAAGGATGTTTGTTAACTGTAGAACCTTTTGTGTTGGTTTAAGGCTGTATCGAAAGTACCCCGCAAAAGTCCCTACCCCAATCAAAAAAGAAATACTAATGCATAATTTGCCAATAATTCCTGCCATCATAAGTCAGTTTCGAATTTGTGAGAAGCTAAAAAACACCCATAGTGTAGACAAATTCTAAATATGCATATTACCATGGTTTTTCCGGCAAAAAGGTTGTGGAACAATTTCTTCAACTTATATTAAGTATTCAATACTAATGTTTCTCATAAGTTTTGTTACTCAAAAAAATATAATTGAAGTGCAAAAAAATATCTTTTTTCTTTTCAGGTTCGTTCTTTGGCTAATTATCGTAATTGGGCCAGGGGCTTATGGTTGGGAATACTATATTACGCCGTATCAGGAACGGGCTTTTATGGATCTTCATCAAACACTAAAACCAACGGGGTTAATCGGACATGGGTACGGGATCATTGGGTCACTTTTTATCATGATTGGCGTTCTGTCCTATTCTTTAAGAAAACGCATTAAGTTTATGAAAAACTGGGGCAAGCTTAGAAATTGGTTAACTTTTCACATATTTCTATGCACCAGCGGTCCGGCACTTGTTGTCTGGCATACTACGTTTAAATTCAATGGTATCGTTGCAATATCATTTTGGAGTATGGTAATTGTGGTTTTAAGCGGAATATTGGGTAGATATGTTTATAACCGAATTCCAAAAACGGAAGATGGCCATTTTAGAACTGTTAAGTTCATAGAATCGGATCAATTGAATCTTCGAACTCAAATTAATCAGTTGGTTAAATTAAATGAGCAACAGGAATCATTGCTTGGTTTACAAACAATGGCGCTACGATTTAAGTCCCCCTGGTTTGCTCTAGGAACTGCAATAAAGTTTGATATAAGCGGAGTTTTAAATTGGAGAAGAGATCAAAAGGTGTTGCAAGGTGTGAGTATTAACTCCGGCGATAAATCAGGATTATTAAAGTTGTTGAAATCGTATCGCTGGAGAACCAGACAGGTATTTCTGATTGAGCCACTTCAAAAAATATTTACGTATTGGCACATCTTTCATATACCACTAGCGACCATCATGTTTATAATACTAGCCGTACATGTTGCGGTAGCAATCGTTTTTGGATTTACCTGGATATTTTAAATTTAATTTTCGTTGTTATGAAAAATCGAATCATACTAGGGGTTGTTTTAACACTATTTGCAGTGTTCGCTTATTTTTATACAAAAGGAGCTAAAATCGAGAAGCAACAGGAGGCTCTTTCATCATGGACGAATAATAATTCAGTGGAATCTTCCTCTGAATTTACAAGGTCAGAGACACCATCTGCTGAAAATGTAGCCACCTCTTATTTCGAAAAAGTGAATCAGTTAGAAACGTATCTAGAAACAAACCCGAATGATACGACTCATATTTTACGATTAGCTCGGCTTTATCAAGAGGGTCATCAACCTGTAAAAGCGTCAGCTTGGTATGAGAAATATTTAGTACTTCAGCCAAATGATATTCAATCGCTGCTAGATTTAGCAAATACTTACGGCGAGTTTGGTAATTGGGATAAAGCACTATCTGTAACAGATAAACTTTTGGTGATTGAGCCCGAAAATGGCAAGGCACTTTATAATAAAGCCGCTATTCATGCAAATTTGGGAAATTTAGATGAAGCAACTGAACTATGGAAGCTTATTGTAGCTCAAAATGTGGACCAAGAGTTAGTGAAATTATCTAGCGATGCACTGGAAAAAATATCAAACATGTGAAAAAAAAGATATTCATGTACGGTGTGTTGTTTCTTGCTACCTGTAGTGTTTACAGCACGAACCTGTTTGCTCAGTTAATTTCACCAGGTGAACTTTCTACACCACATTCCTTTTTGGATAAAATTTCACAGTGTACGAGTTGCCACGAACTTAGAAATTCGGGAATCAGCAACGATAAATGCCTTACTTGCCATACTCCTATTCAAGCATCAATGTTAAATATTGAAGGGCTTCATGGAGGCACCGATATCATTGATCAAAATTGTGCGAGCTGCCATAAAGAACACTTTGGGAAAACTTTTGATGTATTGCATTTCGATTCAACAGATTTCGACCATTCCATAACCGGCTTTGAATTGGAAAATGCTCATGCTGAGATCAACTGTCAAAGCTGTCATAATGAAAAATCCTTTTTAGTTGATTCGGTATTCCTTGCTTACCAAGATGAATTTGAACTTGTTGGCTCACAAAACACTTTTTTGGGCATAGATTCGGAATGTGCTTCTTGTCATAGTTCAGACAATATTCATGCGGATCAGTTTATGGATCAAAGTTGTTCTTTGTGCCATTCTACTATTGAATTTGTAGGTGCCGAAGTATTCAATCATAACAATGCTGATTTTTTATTAACCGGCGCTCATGTTGATGTTGAGTGCGCCAGTTGCCATACTAATATTGCAGTTGACGACACTTTAATCACACAGTTTGTAGAAATTGAGTCGGAAAATTGTTCAGATTGTCATGAAGATATTCATGATGAGAGGCTAACCAAACTGGCGCGACCACCGGCAACTTGCGAAACATGCCACTCTACCGAAGATTGGCATAAATTTGATGCATCCTTTCCGGAGACTACCTTCGACCATAATGAAGCCGGTTATGCATTAGTTGGCTCACACGCTGAATTAGATTGTGAAAGTTGCCATTCCCCAAGAAAAGACGAACTCGTAGAGAACTTATGGGTCAAAGGTTCCGAAGCATTTACCTATCCTGAACCTGTTTCAGAGCAATGTTTAGATTGCCATATCAATTACCATGAAGGAGTTTTCGAACATTCAGAATTAGAGAGCGACTGCCAGAATTGTCATACCGATATTGCTTGGTATCCTTCAACGTTTGGACTTGAAGCCCATAACAATAGTTCACAATTTCCACTACTCGGTGCCCATGTTACCACGCCATGTTTTAGCTGTCATAAACCCGATGATGTTGATTTTAACATTGCCGGAAATCAGCAAAAACCTCAATTTTCATTTTCTGATATTAGCTGTAATAGTTGCCATGAATCGGATAATCCACATGGTGATTTGACGAATTTATGGACGGGAAGTCAAAGTGAGGATTGTGAATCTTGCCATACAGAACAATCTTGGACTAGCGAAATAAAGTTTCAACATGAGGAAATTACGGGGTATGCATTAACGGGAAAACATGAGATTGTGACCTGCGATGGGTGTCATTTTGGAAGCAGCCTCTCAGAAGTACTTACAAATGAACTTTCATTTACACTTGAGTCCACCGAATGCGAATCTTGTCATCAAATAGATAGCCCGCATCAAGGACAGTTTTTAGAATCTGTGATTGGGCAATCTTGTGATGGGTGCCATACAACAAATTCATTTACTTTGCCAGAATTTGATCACACTAAAACCTCTTTTCCGTTAGATGGTGGTCATATTGGAGTTACCTGTATTGATTGCCACATAACTGAGGCAACTCCCGACAGCACCTTATTTACCAGATTCTTTCCAATTTCAACAGAATGTTCAACATGCCATGACAATTAAGTTTGAAATAAAACAGATGCTTATACTGCTGATAAGTGTATTAGCAAATAGTTATCTGCTTGCTCAAGAAGCGCAATCTGTAAATCCGCACGGTAAGCTAAGCATTGATATAAATTGCAGCAGTTGCCACAATGCGGAAGCTTGGTCACCGGCAAAGCAAAACATGGATTTTGATCATGATTCACAAACCAATTTTGCACTAATCGGGAAACATGGAATAACCGACTGTGAAAGCTGCCATCTGGAGTTAGATTTTACGGAACCTTCAATTTTTGGTGAAGGTTGCGAAACCTGCCATGTGGATGTACATCAAGGCACTTTTTCGCAAACATGCACAGATTGCCATAATCAGGAAAATTTTACAGATGTAGATGGAATGTTCATCCATACCATGACCAATTTTCCACTAACCGGAGCTCATCAGCAAATTGAATGTCAAACCTGTCATGTGGATCAATCTCAAGGGCATTTTACTAATCTGGATTTTGAATGTATTGATTGCCATGAACAAGATTATGAAGCCGCAGAAACGGTTAATCACGTTGACGGTGCTTACCCGCTCACTTGCGAAGACTGCCATACAACATTGGCTTGGCAGCCGGCCTTTTTCGATCATGTAACCGCTTCTCAAGGATTTAGATTATTGGGTTCTCATGAGTTGGTAGATTGTGCTTCATGTCATATTTTTCCTTCCAATGATTTGATATTCAATCCTTCTATCGATGAAGATTGTTATGCATGTCATGCTGAAGATTACGAAGATGAACACGGTGGCACTGGTTTTCCTACCGATTGTCTGGCTTGCCATAATGTAAATAATTGGGATGGGACTGATTTTGAACATACTGATATTTCAAATGGCTTCGAATTACTTGGTGCGCACAGAAAAACGGATTGTAATGGTTGCCACACTCCGGATTTTGGATTAGTGTTTACCCCACCTCCCGTCGATCAAAACGATTGCTTTTCATGCCATGCCGATGATTATGCAGATGAACATGCCGGTAGTGGTTTTCCAACCGATTGCCAAACTTGCCATAATGTAAACGATTGGGAGGATGCAACCTTTGAACATAGTTCTGCTTCCGGTGGTTTCGAACTTCTTGGCGCTCATAATCAATCAGATTGTTCTTCTTGCCATGCTTCTGATCTCTCTTTAGTATTTAACCCGCCGCCCGCAGATCAAAATGATTGTTATACCTGCCATGTAGAAGATTATGAAGCAGAACATGCTGGAACCGGCTTCCCAACTGATTGTCAGTCTTGTCATAATGTCGATAATTGGGAGGAGGCAACTTTTGATGATCATGACAAACTCTATTTTCCAATTTTTTCCGGAGAGCACCGTGGCGAATGGAATAATGACTGTCAATCATGTCATATAGTTCCAACAGATTTCAGTCAATTTGAATGCATTACTTGCCATGAGCATAGGGAATCGGAAGTGAATGATGAACACGATGAAGTGTCGGGGTACATCTATTTAAGTACCGCCTGTTTTTCTTGCCATCCGGATGGTAAAGGGGATGATTAGGCTAAACCAAAAATATTATTATAGAATACAAGTTTTTAATACATGGCATTTAGCAATACTAATGTCATTTTTTGGATTCCATCTTGTGCAAGGTCAAACAATAAATTCGTATGATTTTCAAGTCGTTCAATTAGCCGCAGATCAAATTTACTTGCAAACTAATTCGCAGATGGATGAAAGCGAATTTCCATTAACACTAGATACACTATACGTTTTTAATGAATCTACCTACCTAGGCGTATTACAAGTTACGGCAGTAAATGCTCCACGAATAGTTGCTTCCTTTTTTGATGAAACTTTTGCTCTAACTCGTGGCCAACGCGTAAGTATTCGATGGAAAGACGTAAATAGAATTGAAGAAAATGAAGAGGTTGTTTCTTCAATCTTTGAAGAGCCTTTAAATCCTAATCCATCAATACTAAATAAAACCACAACACGTACAAGAATTATTGAGGAAGAAAAAATCTCAGTATCCGGTCGAATTATGAGTACCGTAAATGTAACTCAAAGTAGAACATACTGGAGTAGAGTTCTAAGCAAATCTAATGAGCGCTGGAGTTCGGTGCCATCCACGAACTTAAATGTTAATATTCAAAATTTTCCAAATTCTTGGGATATCCATGTTCAGGGGCGGTATAGTTATCGCCTGCAAACACAATCTCGTATCAATAATACTAGTGTTGTGAATTTATATAACATGTATGCGACAAAAGATTTTAAAAGCACACCATTAAAATTTCAAATAGGTCGATTTAATAACAGATATGAAACCAATTTCGCTTATTGGGACGGTGCTTTGCTTCACTATAATGGCAATGATTGGGCTGCTGGTATAGTGGCTGGTTGGGAACCGGCAAGAAGTAATGAAGAACTACAATTTGATCTCCCAAAAATTGGAACATATATAAATTATAGAACCAAGAGAGCAGATTTTCGAAATGATGGAACTTTCAGTTTTACGACAATTATTCCAACAAATTATAGCACACAATATAATGCGGGATTTGAACAACGTATTGAGTATAAATGGGCAACTTTTTTTGGAGAAGTTCAGGCTGATCGAGATCCTTCGAACGCAGAATGGAAGCTTACACGATTTAGAGTAAGGGCAAATTTTACACTTACAAAATGGCTAGAAATTCGGACCAATTATCAAAAAAGGCGGCCCTATTTATACCAAACAGGTAATGGTACTTACCTTGACACGCGAGAGAGATATGGTGCAAATACAGCCATAAAATTCGGGAAATGGTGGTTTAATAATGGGTTCACAATAAATGACAGGGTGAACCGAAGAGCTGTTTCGTACAACACTCGGATTCAATGGTTTAGATCTCCTGTCTGGGATTTGAATTGGAGTGCTTATGGTAGTTATTGGATTTCAGTATCAAACTCTAGTTGGAATAGTGGGTTATCAATCAGTAAAAACTTTACGGGTCTTCGGGCTAGCAGTGGATTTAGTCTCTATGAAACCAAATTATTGGATAGTGATCAATTTTCGGGAAGTTTTTTCTTAAATGGAACTAAAACCATTAACTCGTCATTAGCTATTAGTGCAAGAATTCAAAGTTCAGTAAGTCAACTGTTAAGTCGAAACTCGATCTCAATATCTCTATGGAAATCTTTTTAATCGAAAACGACACTTTCATAATTTGGTTAACGGCGATCATTCTGTTTGCAGTTTTCGGCATCCCATTTTGGATTAAGAAAATTCGCTTAGAAAAACACACAGACATTCAAGACATAAAAGCCGAACGATATGGGCTAAAAGAACCTATTTCTCTCTATCCCAAAGTGGATCCAAACATCTGTATTGGAACAGGTGGTTGTATAGCAGCATGCCCCGAACAAGATGTGTTGGGGCTTAGAAATGGACAGGGTGTTGCTATTAATAAAGCGCATTGTGTTGGCCATGGGTTGTGTGAAAGGTCGTGCCCTGTTGATGCCATTACTTTGGTGTTTGGTAGTGAAACAAGAGGCGTAGATATTCCAAGAATTCAGGAAAATTTTGAAACCAATATTGATGGAATTTACATTGTTGGTGAGCTAGGCGGGATGGGTTTGATACGCAATGCCTTTGAACAAGGGCGCCAATGTATTGATTATATATCAAAGAGTATGAAACAAGATCAAGTTTTAAAACAGACAGAAATGCTTGACTTGGTAATTATAGGATGCGGACCTGCGGGTCTTTCTGCAACCATTCATGCGAATAGATTAGGCCTAAAATTCTTAACTCTAGAACGAGAAGATGTAGGTGGAACCGTACGTTACTATCCCCGAAAAAAATTAGTAATGACACAGCCTTTAAAAGTTCCGGGAATAGGAAAAATCCACAAAAAAGAAATTGAAAAAGAAGAGTTGATTGACTTATGGAATGAGATTATTCAAACACATGATTTAAGCAGCCATATAAAAACAGAACAAAGTGTTGACAGAATAATTTCGTTTGGAGAAGGCCACCGAGTGGTTACTAAAAACGGTGAATATGTTGCCAAAAGAGTGATTTTAGCAATAGGCCGAAGAGGGACTCCAAGAAAATTAAATATCCCGGGCGAAAATCTATCAAATGTTGTCTATAACCTCTTAGAACCGGATCATTTTCAAAACGAACATATAACTGTTGTGGGAGGAGGCGATTCTGCAGTTGAAGCTGCCATTTCTTTAAGCGAGCAAATTGGTAATCATGTATCGCTATCCTACAGAAATAATAAATTTGCTAGGTTGAAAGCAACGAATTTGAAAAATTTAAATGAAGCTGTTGAACAAGGAGCCATTGAGCTTTTGTTAAATTCAAATGTTATTGAAAACGCTCAAAATGAATTATCAATTCAATGTAATGATGGAGAAATTATTAAGAGGAAAAATGACCGACTATTTATTTTCGCTGGTGGAGTTCTACCGGATGCATTTTTAAAGGATATTGGTATTAAAGTTGATACCAAATTTGGCCACCCAAAGTGATTTTTAATTTGATGATTTAAGCTGATTATCGAGCACCAGGTAATGTCGCGCGCGGAAACTTCCTACCCAGTTAAAGCGACTTATTTTTCTGAAGGGCGTAGGCTTTCTTGTAAACCGCTTAAGAAATAGCGCAGATACTGATCGTTACATTCCCGGTATTTGCCGGAACTTGGTTTCCTGAAAAATGCACTTAATTCGTGCGCACTGATTTCTTTACCTATTAACCGATAAAGTTTTAGAATATCATCAGATTGTAAATCGAAGGCGATACGTAGCTTACGAAATACGATGTTATTATTAAGTTCCTTTTCCGGCGTAGGTTGTGGCCCATCTTTCTTGCCACGTTTTTGGTTGATGAGGCCATTTAGAAACGTTGCCAACATTACATCCGGCATTGCAACAAAAGCATTATCATCATCTTTTTTGAGCCATGGAGTAACATTTTCTTGCTTTATAGGTTCATCAGCAAATGAAAATACCTCTGCCATTTTAAAATCATTGTTGCCTAAAGTATATCGGAGTCTGCGAAAGATGTCGTTATTGTCCATAAATAGAATGCCGGTAAAACGTGAAATTTTGACAGCCCAAAATTACCCAAAAATTGGATTAAGAATGGCGCCGTGTGCAAGGTATCTTCGTTGGTAACTAGTTCCAACTCCGGATTCCAACTTTCGCCGGAATAGTGAAGATGGTTAGCTAGCCTAATTTCAATCCAATCCGACCTCTTTCTAAATCGAGAGAAATGATCTCAACTGAAATAATGTCACCAACGCCAACTACATCGTGCGGGTCTTCAATTCGCCTTCCCGAGAGAGACATATTTGAAATATGCAGCAGTCCGTCTTGTTTAACACCAAGATCCACAAAAGCACCGAAATCAACGACGTTACGAACTGTGCCTTCCAGTTTTTGACCTTCTTTTAGGTCATTCATATCCATCACATCGGTGCGAAGTAACGGTTTTTGAAAGTCCTCGCGGGGATCACGACCGGGCTTCATCAATTGTTCGATGATTAGTTGAAGTGTCGGCGCCCCAACACCTAATTGAGGAGCCACTTTTGACACATTAATTCGTGACAGTTTCTGATCGTTTTCTTTCTTATTCGTGGCGAGCGTTTCAATATCAATGCCAAACAAATTGCACAGTTTTTCTGTGGCTTCATAGCTTTCGGGATGAATGGCCGTGTTATCTAATGGATTCGAAGCATCCGGTATGCGTAAAAACCCTGCGGATTGCTGAAAGCGAAGGTCGCCGACACCACCAATTTTCTTGATTTCATTTCTGGAAGTAAAAGCACCTTGCTTCTCCCTTTGCCGGACAATGTTATCAGCTACCTTTTTGCTTAAACCTGATATG
>Ga0316205_10004341_pt1 | contig 12520 bp, 12 predicted proteins | sample 3monthpyrite_MG_FD_204941 | JGI IMG/M metagenome (GOLD analysis project Ga0316205, IMG submission 204941) | Microbial mat bacterial communities from mineral coupon in-situ incubated in ocean water Damariscotta River, Maine, United States -... | ecosystem: Environmental > Aquatic > Marine >... | reverse complement strand
CGCTGAAGTTTCACACCGAAGATGATCTGATCTTTGACTACGGGCCCGCCCTGCCCGGTCATGCCAATGGGCTGATCCTGCGGGGCACCGATGCCCAAGGCGACGTGATTACGCAGGTCACCTATTATTCCATCGGGGGCGGTTTCGTGCTGACCGAAGCCGAATTGAACGCCGGCAAGGATACCGATACCGGCGCGCCGGTTCCCTTCCCCTTTCACACTGCCCAGGACATGCTGAGCATGGCCGATATGTCCGGCAAGAGCATCGCCGAGATGAAGCGCGCCAACGAATTGTCGCGCATGCCCGGGGCCGATCTGGACAGGGGGCTTTCCCGGATTTGGGAGGTCATGAACGCCTGCATCACGCGCGGGCTGGAAACCGATGGTGTGTTGCCCGGCGGGCTGCATGTGCGCCGGCGTGCCAAGGGCATTCATGATGCCTTGCAGGCCGAGCGCGGAATGAACTTGACCGCGCCGCATACAATCAACGATTTCATGTCCACCTACGCCATGGCCGTGAACGAGGAAAACGCAGCCGGCGGGCAAGTGGTGACAGCACCCACCAACGGGGCCGCGGGGGTGATCCCGGCCACGATCCGCTATTGGCTGGATCATGTCCCGGGGGCTGCGGCGGCGCGGGTGCCAGAATTCTTGCTGACGGCCGCAGCGATCGGCGGGCTGATCAAATACAACGCCTCGATTTCAGGTGCGGAATGCGGGTGTCAGGCCGAGGTGGGAAGTGCCGCCGCCATGGGCGCGGCCGGCCTTGCGGCCGTTCTTGGCGGCACAGCAGAACAGATTGAGAATGCGGCCGAAATAGCGCTGGAGCATCATCTGGGCATGACCTGCGATCCGGTCAGGGGGCTTGTGCAGGTGCCCTGCATCGAACGTAATGGATTGGGCGCGATCAAGGCGGTTTCGGCGGCGTCACTGGCGTTGCGCGGGGACGGGGTGCATCTTGTCTCGCTTGATGTTGCTATTGAAACGATGCGGCAGACCGGCGTGGACATGAGCGAGAAATACAAGGAAACCGCTCTGGGTGGTTTGGCGGTGAATGTGCCGAACTGCTAGCGGCGGTTGGCGATTGCAACCCTTGGTGCCTCCGGCGGGAGTATTTTGGGCAAGATGATGAGGGGGCTGCGATTGCTGCCTGGGCGTTCTGCCCTTAGGTTGCCTGCATGACCACCGACCGACCATTCTTGGGTGTCATTCTGATGCTGGCTTTTTGTGTGCTGGCCCCTTTGGGTGACAGCATTGCAAAATTCCTCGGCGGGACCGTTGCGCTGTCGGTGCTGGTCTTTGTCCGCTTTGCTGTGCAGGCTGCGGTTTTGTTGCCGCTGGCATTGCGAGGCCCGCAGCGGCTGCGGTTGCCTCCGGGGGTGATGGTCTGGTCGCTGGTGCGCACCGTTTTGCATATTTTGGGGATCAGCCTGATGTTCAGCGCGTTGCGCTATCTGCCGCTGGCCGATGCGCTGGCCATTGCCTTTGTGATGCCTTTCATCCTGCTGCTGCTCGGCCATTTTGCGATGGGTGAAGAGGTCGGGCTGCACCGGATGGTGGCCTGTACCACCGGGTTTATTGGCACGCTTCTTGTCATCCAGCCAAACTTTGCCGAAGTCGGGTATCCGGCCTTGCTGCCCTTGGGGGTTGCTCTGGTCTTTGCACTTTTCATGATGACAACGCGTAAGATTGCGCGCGTCATTGATCCGATCAGATTGCAGGCCATCAGCGGCCTTCAAGCCAGTGTGATGCTGCTTGCCGTGCTTCTGATCCAGTCTATGATTTCCGGCGAGGTTTCATTGCAGTTTGACCCGCGCACCTGGATGCTGCTTTTCGCGTTGGGTCTGATCGGGACTATCGCGCATCTTTTCATGACCTGGAGTCTGCGGTTTGCGCCGGCATCAACGCTGGCCCCGATGCAATATCTGGAAATCCCGTTTGGCACAGCGATCGGCTGGCTGATTTTTGCGGATTTACCGAATGGCCTTGCGGCGGTTGGTATCTTTCTGACCGTCGGTGCCGGTCTTTACATTATTCTGCGCGAACGGCGGCTTGCAATGCAGTCGGCAAGAGCAGGCGCGGGAGTGTGACGAGCACCGGGCCATCGGTCTCGATTGCCACCTGCCCGCCCAAGGCTGCATTTGACGGGCTGGTAAACCCGCTTGGTGTCATTCGCGTCGCCGCAAAGGGCCAGACGACCCCGGAGACCGAGACCGTGGCAGCGCCCAGAGGCATCAGAGAAATCCGCGTGCCCTGATCGGCATGAAAAACCGTGCGGCCTGATCGCGCCACAAAGCAGACGTCATTGGGATCGACCAGAACAATCGCGCGATCCCAAAAGCGTGCCATCACGTTGAGCACCGAGAGCATATGGTCAATTCGACCGCCCGTGAACCCAAGCGCCAGCACCACAGGTGCCGCCACCCGAACCAGCGCCTTTTCAAAATCCGTTGTCGATTGCTCGGCCACATGACACAATTGATCAGCAAATATGGCGCGCGCCCGATCCGACAAGCTGTCAAGATCGCCCACAACTGCCGCCGGTGTCACGGATGCCGCCAACAGGTGATCCGCCCCGCCATCGACCGCTATAAAGGCCGCAACATGGGCGAATACCGCCGAAATCGCATCCTCGGCGATTGCGGCTCCTCCGACAAAACAGACTGGGTTATCACTTGCAACAATCGGTTCGTATGGCAAAGATTGCACCTCTATTCACAAACATTCCTCAAAAGGGTCACAATATGATCCTGAATGGAACGTGTTGTTGTTTTCAGGTAAGAACCAGAGCGTGTCCAGCGGGCCGCCGCTGTAAAACGAGAGAAAGCGTGTATTCATGGACGAAAACAATCAAATTCTTGATGTGACCTACGGCAGTTTTTCCTGCCGCCTGGAAGGGTTCGAAGATTCTGTCGAAACCATGAAGATGGTTGTGTCGTATTTTCACGAGCTGGCGGGGCACGACCTCTTTATGGATACCGAGCCGCAAGCGCCCGATATGGCCACCCTTGCCCGGCTGACCGAAGAACAGACCGGTGTGCCTGTCGATGTAGAAAGCAATGGCAATGCCGTCAGCCTGCGCGTCCGCAAAGAGGATGCCGACGCAGATCTGGCCGCTGCTGAGGATAGCTTTAAGGATGATGCGGCCGAGGACAACACCCAAGATCCCCCCTCTCAGGAAAACGAACCCGAGGAAGGGTCCTATTTTGTAGATATGTCGAGCGTGGCAGGCAAGCTGCAGCGCATGCGCGACGCCGCCACGCGCAAGACGACCGCGCCATCCGAAGAGTTCGCCGAGGATCTGAGCGAGCCTGCTGCTGAAACACCCGCCGCCAACCCACTGTCTCAGCGCTTGTCTGAGCTGGTGAAGCAGACGGCCGATACAACAACGGTTGCAACCGAGACATCCGAACCGGAACAGGTTGAGCAAGAAGACAGCGCGGCAGATCAGGCCGAAGAGCCGGCCCTGACCGAGACGGAAATGGTATTCGGTGATGAAAACCAAAACGACGATACATTCAATGTTTTCAGTGACTTAGACGAGAAGGAAATCGAGTCTGACGAGATCATGGATTCCGGTGACCAACCTGAGCCGGACATGGCGCGCGATACATTCGAAGTTGAAGGCACAGAGCTTGAGGTCGATGAGCCAGAGGTTGCCGAAGACCCCAAGGTTGCAGAAGAGCCTGACGTCGATGAGCTTGACGTTGACGAAGAGCCTGAGGTTGCGCAAGAACCTGACTTCGGTGAGCTTGACGTTGACAAAGAGCCTGTTTTGGAGATGTTAGAAGAGTCCGCTGACGACGACGCAGTTGATACGATGGACGAAGAGGCATTCGCGATGGATGCTGACACTGACATGGCGGCAGAGGACGCCGATGATCTTGAGGACGACGTCCTTGAGGACACGGACGAACCGCTTGCTAGCGACACCGCGGACGACGCCATAGCGGCGCAAGAGGATGAGACGGCGACAAGCGAAGAGCCACCTTTGGTGCTGACATCAGACGATGATGCCAGCGATGAAGTCGATCATGACGACTACAATGATGATGACGAGTTTGATCTTGAGAAAGAGGTCGCAAAGGTCGAAGCCGAAATCGCAGCACGGCGCGGCAATGAATTTGCCCGTCGTGGCCTGCCACGCCACGTCGAAGATGCGATGAGCCGGATCATGTCGCAGACAGATCAGCACCTCAACCAGCCGGAAAACCGCCGTCACCGTGACGCATTTGCCCAACTGAAAGCGGCCGTCGCAGCAACAGAGGCGGCGCGCCAGCTTGGCGACAAAGGCACGGACAAGCGCGACCCGGATGAGGTTTACAAGGACGATCTGGGGGCACATGACGCCAAAGACAGGGGCGAAGGCAATGCGGCCCCTCCTCTGAAGCTGGTGAAATCGCAAGAGGTCAAACCCGGTGCCAGCACCCTTGATCCTGACGCGAAACCACAGCCTGCCGTCGAAAGTGCCGGCCCTACAGAGGCCGCTTCGGAGCGCCTGCGCAAGATTGCGACCCTGAAGGAAACAGGCGTGCAACCATCTGCAAGCGGTTTTGCGGAATTTGCAGCGTCGCATGGTGCAACCGATCTGGTTGATCAAATGGAAGCCGCAGGTGCCTATATCTGTTTTGTGCAGGGGGAAGATGATTTTTCCCGCCCGCAGGTCATGAAGCTCGTGCAATCGGCCTCAAGTATGGACATTTCCCGCGAGGACGGGTTGCGCAGCTTTGGCCGCCTTCTGCGTCTGGCGCGTCTGGTCAAACTGCAAAACGGCCGGTTCCAGGTTGCCGACAATTCACAGTATCGTCCAGACGGGCATAAGGCTGCGCAGGGCTGACCTTCGCGCAGACAACGAAGAAAACAAAGCGGAGCCGTCGGGCTCCGCTTTTTTGTTGATGTGACGATTATTCCTGCGGCGGCGGCGGCGCGTCAGGATCAGCCTGTCCGATCCCCTTGAACACCCATTTCAACGGGAATGCCCAGCCAATGCCGAGTGCAATATAAACCAACAACTCAATCAAGAGCGGAAAACGCGCTTCTTGCGTCATCATGTAACTCATGATCGTGACCGCCAGAACAATGTAGGCCGGCAGTCCGATCACCAGCACAAATATCGCCAGTAGTTTACGTGCTTTATATCCCATGTATCCTCAATCCGCGAAGGGGTCTGTCACCAGAATGGTGTCTTCTCTTTCAGGTGACGTGGAAACGAGCGCAACGGGGCATTGGATCAACTCTTCAATGCGGCGCACGTATTTGATCGCCTGTGCGGGCAAGTCCGCCCAGGACCGCGCCCCTTCGGTGGACTGGGCCCATCCTTCGATGTCCTCGTAAACCGGCTTGCAGCGCGCCTGTTGATCCGCAGCCGTTGGCAGATAGTCCATCGTTTCACCGTCCAACTCGTAACCCACACAAATCTTCAGCGTCTTAAATCCATCCAGAACATCCAGCTTTGTCAATGAGATACCGGTCACACCTGATGTTGCACAAGTCTGACGGACCAGAGCCGCATCAAACCACCCGCAGCGCCGCTTGCGCCCGGTCACTGTGCCAAACTCATGGCCCCTTGTGCCAAGCCTGTGGCCGTCTTCATCGTCCAGTTCTGTCGGGAAAGGCCCCTCGCCGACGCGGGTTGTATAGGCTTTGACGATGCCCAATACATAATCAATCGCGCCGGGGCCAACGCCGACGCCCGTGGCGGCCTGCCCTGCGATGACGTTCGAGGATGTCACAAACGGATAGGTGCCAAAGTCGATATCCAGCAACGCCCCTTGCGCGCCTTCAAAAAGGATACGCTTGCCTGCCTTGCGCTTTTCGTTGAGCACTTTCCAGACCGGTGCAGCAAATGGCAGGATTTCGGCAGCAATCTCTTTGAGTTGCGCGACCAGCGCGTCACGGTCAACAGGTTCAATGCCAAGCCCTCTGCGCAGCGGGTCGTGGTGTTGCAAGGCACGGTCAACGCGGGCCTCCAGGGTTGCATCATCCGCCAGATCAGCGACGCGCACAGAGCGGCGACCAACCTTATCCTCATAGGCCGGGCCGATGCCACGGCCGGTTGTGCCGATTTTGGTGCCTTTGCTCGCGGCCTCTTCGCGGGTGCGGTCCAACTCACCATGAATGGGCAGGATCAGCGGCGTGTTCTCGGCGATCATCAGGGTTGTCGGGTCTATCACAACCCCCTGCGCACGGATCGAGGCGATTTCCTTGACCAGATGCCAGGGGTCCAGCACCACACCATTGCCAATCACCGAAAGCTTGCCGCCGCGCACAACACCCGAGGGCAGCGCGTTCAGCTTGAACACTTCGCCATCGATCACAAGCGTATGGCCCGCGTTATGCCCACCCTGAAAGCGCGCGATCACATCGGCCCGCTCCGAGAGCCAGTCAACGATCTTGCCTTTGCCTTCATCGCCCCACTGGGCGCCGACGACCACAACATTTGCCATTAGATTCTCTTTCTTCACAGACCAGCGTGCCCCCTATATCGGGGCGCTTGATCTTGGGAAACCGCAAAATGCCTGGCTGGACAGCGACGTGATGAGGCAGCATTGTCACGGCACCACAAAGAAGTGAGGCTTATCATGGGTTTTATCATCCGCTGGATCTTTGCGTTCGTACTGCTGGCAGCAACATATAACCCGACCGAGTGGAATTATGTGCGCTGGAGCATGGTGAATTATGAAACCCGCCTGTCACTGACGGCGCTTTTCGGGCTGATCTTGCTGGTGGGCTATATCATCTATCTGCGGGCAACCTTGCGGTCGATCGGCGTTTTCGGGATGATCCTGATCCTCGCAGTGGTCGGCACGGTGCTGTGGGTGCTCTTTGATCAGGGGGTGGTCAGCTTTGCCGACCCCACCATCAACACATGGATCGGGATCGTGGCCTTGTCGGTGGTATTGGCGATTGGCTTGTCGTGGTCGATTGTCCGGCGACGTCTGAGCGGACAGGCAGACGTGGACGACATCGACGAATAAGCATGGTTTCAGGGGTTGCGGGATTGTCCCGCAGCTTTTAGATACCGCGTGTTCGCGATCGCCCCGAAAGGCCTGAAATGGAAAACGTTGTCCTTATCATCCACCTGATCCTTGCGCTCAGCCTGATCGGTACTGTGCTGTTGCAGCGCTCTGAGGGTGGCGGCCTTGGCATGGGGGGCGGTGGCGGTGCGACCGGGTCGCGCCCTGCGGCCACAGCGATGAGCAAGTTTACATGGGCGCTGGCGGTTGCGTTCATCGGCACATCGATTGCGCTGACGCTGATCGCGGCAAGCAACACAGCCGGTTCATCGGTTGCTGATCGTCTGGGCGGCGCCCCTGCCAGCCAAGAGGTGCAGGAGCTTGACCTTGGCAACAGCTTGCTTCCGCCATCGTCAGAGGATGCACCGCTTGTGCCATCGGGCGACTAGACACTAGCAGTTGCCCTACGGTCACGTCGGGCAACATGATGTTGGGTCAGTGGTTGCCAATCGCGCCCGAATCCACTACACGTCAAATCCCGTGATGGTGCTTATCTTCGGGTTTGCTTTCCCACATATCTGGATGTTTTCACGGGGGTCTCCTGCCAATGGCGCGTTTCATTTTTATTACCGGCGGCGTGGTCTCTTCTCTGGGCAAGGGGCTTGCCTCGGCGGCCCTGGGTGCGTTGCTGCAAGCGCGCGGCTATTCGGTGCGCCTGCGCAAGCTTGACCCTTACCTGAACGTCGACCCCGGCACGATGTCACCATTCGAGCATGGCGAGGTTTTCGTGACCGACGACGGGGCCGAAACCGATCTTGATCTAGGGCATTACGAACGCTTTACCGGGGTGCCCGCGCGCAAGACTGACTCGGTCAGCTCAGGCCGCATCTATTCCAACGTGCTCGAAAAGGAGCGGCGCGGCGATTATCTGGGCAAGACGATCCAGGTCGTTCCCCATGTCACCAACGAAATCAAGGACTTCATCAGCATTGGCGAGGATGAGGTTGACTTTATGCTCTGCGAGATAGGCGGCACTGTGGGCGACATCGAAGGCCTGCCCTTCTTTGAGGCCATCCGCCAATTCGCACATGACAAACCGCGCGGGCAATGCATTTTCATGCATCTGACGCTGCTGCCCTATCTGGCGGCCAGCGGTGAGCTCAAGACGAAACCGACCCAACACTCGGTCAAGGAACTGCAATCCATCGGCATCGCGCCTGATATCCTTGTCTGCCGTTCTGAACACCCGATCCCCGAAAAGGAACGCGAGAAAATCGCGCTTTTCTGTAACGTGCGCAAACAATGCGTTGTGGCGGCCTATGATCTGAAATCCATCTATGAGGCGCCGCTGGCCTATCACGACCAAGGCCTTGATCAGGCGGTGCTGGATGCCTTTGGCATATCACCTGCCCCCAAGCCCAAGCTGGACGTCTGGCATGACGTCTATGACCGCATTCACAACCCCGAGGGCAAGGTCAAGGTCGCGATTGTCGGCAAGTACACCCAGTTGGAAGATGCCTATAAATCCATCGCCGAGGCGCTGACCCATGGCGGCATGGCCAACCGCGTGAAGGTCAAGATCGAATGGGTCGATGCCGAGCTTTTCGACCGCGAGGACGCAGCCCCTTTCCTGGAAGGGTACCACGCCATTCTGGTGCCCGGCGGCTTTGGAGAGCGCGGGACCGAAGGCAAGATCAAGGCAGCCCAGTTTGCCCGTGAAAAGAAAATTCCCTATCTTGGCATTTGCCTTGGGATGCAGATGGCGGTGATCGAGGCGGCGCGAAATGTCGCTGGCATGGCCAAGGCCGGGTCAGAGGAATTTGACCATGAGTCCGGGAAAAAGCGTTTTGAACCGGTGGTTTACCACCTCAAGGAATGGGTGCAAGGCAATCACATGGTGGCCCGCAAAGCCGATGATGACAAGGGCGGCACGATGCGCCTGGGGGCTTATGATGCGACGCTCACCGAAGGGTCGAAAGTGGCCCAGGTCTATGGCACGACAGCGATCGAGGAACGCCACCGGCACCGCTATGAAGTGGACATAAAATACCGCGAGAGGCTTGAGAAGGCAGGCTTGCAATTCTCTGGCATGTCACCGGATGGCAAGTTGCCGGAGATCGTGGAATGGCGCGACCACCCGTGGTTCATCGGGGTGCAATTCCACCCGGAACTCAAATCAAAGCCTTTCGCGCCACATCCGCTTTTTGCGGATTTCGTGCGGGCCGCCGTGGAAACCTCGCGTCTGGTATAAGGTCCGATCTTCCTTGAGTTGACGCCGATAGACAGCGCCGCAGCGTTGCGGTAAGCCACCCCATCCCACCCAAAGAAACCAGCCATGCTGTCCTACCAACATATCTATCACGCCGGGAATCTGGCCGATGTCCACAAGCACAGCATGTTGGCCTGGGCCTTGGCCTATATGACCCGCAAGGCCAAACCCCTGTCCTATCTGGAAACCCACGCCGGTCGCGGCCTTTATGATTTGCAGGATGCAGCCGCACGGAAAACCGGCGAAGCGGACAAAGGCATCGCCCTTGCGCAAGACTGGTTTGCACCCGATCACCCCTATGCGCAGGTTCTGGACCGTATTCGCGCCAGACATGGGGAAAGCGCCTATCCGGGCTCTCCTGTTATCGCCGCCGAAAGCCTGCGCCCGGTCGACACGATCCACCTGTCTGAATTGCACCCGCAGGAATTTGCCGCGCTCCAAGGCAACATGGCCCCCTATGGTGGTATTTTCCGCCAGAAAGACGGCTGGGAGATGGCGATGTCGCTCTGCCCTCCAGAGCCGCGCCGGGGTTTGCTGCTGATTGATCCGTCCTTCGAGGTGAAATCAGACTACGACACGATCCCCGGCACGATCACAAAACTGCATCGCAAATGGGGGGTCGGCGTTATCATGCTTTGGTATCCGGTCCTGACCGATGCGCCGCATGCATCGATGATCCGCGCCTTGCAAACAGCCCTGCCCCGCGCGCTGACCCATGAGGTCCGCTTCCCCCCGGCCCGGCCCGGGCACCGCATGGTGGGCTCTGGCCTGTTTGTGGTGAACGCCCCCTATGGGTTCGCGCAAGAGGCCGCGCGGCTGACTGCCCTCTTTCAAGACCGGCTTTCTCGCCTTATGTAATGCCCATGTTTCAAGATTTGCTCCGGCGTTTGACCGCCCCCGACCCCACCGCCTTGCCAGAGGTTGACTGCCGTTTAGCGCTTGGCGCGCTTTTGGTGCGTATCGCGCGCACCGATGGTGACTATGCCGAAATCGAAATCGCGCAGATCGACAAGGCGCTGATGGCCCGCTACGGCCTGTCCCCCTTCGAGGCCGCCGCCCTGCGCCGCGAATGCGAAACGCTCGAGGCTGAGGCCCCCGACACGGTGCGCTTTACCCGTGCGATCAAGGACACCGTGACTTACGAAAACCGCCTCAGCGTGATCGAGGCCCTGTGGTCTGTTGTCATGGCAGACGGCATAAGAAGCCACGAAGAGGACAGCATGATGCGCATGACCGCATCTTTGCTGGGTGTCTCCGATCAGGACAGCCACCGCGCAAGGCTCAGGGTTTCGGCAGGATGATTGCCAGCCTGCCGATGTATGCGACCCCGCTGACAGCCGGGGCGGATGCGCGGTTTTGGGGGCTGATCCGCGATAACCTGCGCGCGCGCGGGCATGACGCGCCCGAAGCTCTTGCGCTGGCCCCACCCGATCTGATGGCCCATTGGCGCGATCCGGCGCTGGTCTTTTCGCAGACCTGTGGTTTGCCGTATCGGGCATCTCTCAAAGACGAGGTGACCTTGATTGGCACGCCTGATTTTGGCGTCAACGGGGCACCACCGGGGCATTACCACAGCCTTGTGATTGCGCGACAAGATGACCCGCGCGACGCGCTTTCGGCGTTTGACGGTGCATGTTTTGCCTACAACGACCCGATGTCGCAGTCAGGCTGGGCCGCACTTGCACTGGAAGCGCCTGAGGTCTTGCAAGGGCCGCTCTTGTGTACCGGCGGTCATCGGGCGTCGGTGCTTGCTGTCAGTCGGGGAGAAGCCGATTTCGCCACGATTGATGCGGTCACATGGCGGCACCTGAAGGCCGCGAGCGAAGCGACGGGCCTAAAGGTGATCCACACAACGCGCCCTACCCCCGGGTTGCCTTATATCACGTCGAAAACCGGGCCTGCCGGGGCGCTGTTTCAGGCGATCAGTCAGGCCATTGACGCATTGGGCACACAGGATCGGGAGGTGCTTTACCTTGGAAATCTGATCGCACTTCCGCCAGAGGCCTATGATCTGCCACTGCCGCCCGCGCCCGAAACATTCGCGCGTTGACGCTGGGTCAACCAATGACTTACCGTTGCAAAACCCAACTAAATCGGCACTACTGCGCGCTGGAACCATGAAAAGCTGCCAAACGTGACAAACGCTGCACCTGTTATCGAAATTCGCGATCTGCACAAAGCCTACGGCGATCTTGAGGTGCTCAAGGGTGTGGATATCGTCGCCCCGGCGGGCCATGTAGTGTCACTGATCGGATCGTCAGGGTCAGGTAAATCAACACTTTTGCGCTGTGCCAACCTGCTTGAGGACAGCCAGCAAGGAGAAGTGGTTTTCTGCGGCGAGCCTGTCGTTTGGAAAGGCGCGGGCCTGCATCGCCATCCCGGTGATCACGCGCAAATGATCCGCATCCGCACCAACCTGTCGATGGTTTTTCAGCAATTCAATCTCTGGGCGCACATGACGATTCTGCAAAACGTCATGGAAGCCCCATTGACCGTGCTGAAACGTGACAGGGCCGAGGTCGAAGCTGCGGCGCGGAGATATCTTGCCAAGGTCGGTATCGATGACAAATGCGATGCCTTTCCCGCCCAGCTGTCGGGCGGGCAACAACAGCGGGCCGCCATCGCGCGCGCGCTTTGCATGGAACCCAAGGCGCTGCTTTTCGATGAGCCGACAAGCGCCTTGGACCCTGAACTTGAACAGGAAGTCGTGAAAGTCATCAAGGATCTGGCCGCCGAAGGGCGCACCATGATCATCGTCACCCACGATATGCGGCTGGCCGCCGACGTCAGCGACCACGTCGTTTTTCTGCACCAAGGCAAAATCGAAGAGCAAGGACCACCTTCCGAGCTTTTCGGCAACCCCAGGACCGAGCGGCTACAGGGGTTCCTGTCGGCCACGGTTTCATAAACTCATCAATCGGGAGAAAACTGATGAAAAATATTATCTTAACAACGGTGGCACTCGCCGTGGCAGGGTCAATGACGTTTGCCGATGCGCATTCTGTCGTGCGTCTGGGCACCGAAGGTGCCTACCCTCCTTATAACTTCCTCAACGATGACGGTGAAGTTGACGGGTTTGAGCGCGAAGTCGGCGATGAGATCTGCGCACGCGCAGAACTGAACTGCGAATGGGTCACAAACGAGTGGGACAGTATCATCCCCAACCTGGTGTCCGGCAACTACGACGTGATCATCGCCGGCATGTCGATTACCGACGAGCGTGACGAGGTGATCGACTTTTCCGAGGCCTACACGCAGCCCGATCCATCCGCATATCTCACCGCATCCATGGATGT
>Ga0316205_10004340_pt1 | contig 12521 bp, 13 predicted proteins | sample 3monthpyrite_MG_FD_204941 | JGI IMG/M metagenome (GOLD analysis project Ga0316205, IMG submission 204941) | Microbial mat bacterial communities from mineral coupon in-situ incubated in ocean water Damariscotta River, Maine, United States -... | ecosystem: Environmental > Aquatic > Marine >... | reverse complement strand
TCTCCAGACCGGACTGCGCCAGTTTCTCCTGCCCGATCAGGACCATCTCGGACGAGATATCGCTGGCCGTGTAGCGTGCCACATCGGGCGCGAGCAGCACAGCGGTCGAGGACGTGCCCGCGCCAAGTTCAAGCACGTTGTCCGTGGGTTTCAGATAGGCGCGGGTCTGCGCCAGCGTCTTTTCATAGGCCGGCAGATTGCCGATCTTCTGGCGCGCGTATCTGCGGGCCAGCCTGTCCCAGAAGGGTGCGGATTCATGGGCTGTCTGTGTCGTCATGGTTTGATCTTTCCTGTGTCTGCGCGCAGCATACAGGGTTCGGGCGTTCAAGAAAATTGCATGTTTTGGCATCTATGGTATGCAATCATGCATGAACTGGCAGGCGATATCCTTTGACTGGAACCAGGTTCGGGCGTTTCTCGCCACGGCCGAGGAAGGCAGCCTGTCGGCGGCGGCCCGCGCGCTGGGTCTGGCGCAGCCCACGCTGGGCCGACAGGTCTCGACGCTGGAGGCGCGGCTGGGCGTGACGCTGTTCGAACGCGCTGGGCGCCGTTTGTTGCTGACGCAATCAGGCCAGGATCTGCTGGAGCACGTGCGCGCCATGGCCGAGGCCGCGACAAGCCTGGCCCTGACCGCCGAGGGCCGCGCGACGCAAATTCAGGGGACGGTCCGCATCAGCGCCACCGATGTGATGGCCGCCTATATTCTGCCCGATATCATCGCCGATCTGTGCGCCGCGCAGCCGCAGATCACGATCGAGGTCCTGGCGACCAACGCGCTCAGCGATCTGCTGCGCCGCGAAGCCGATATCGCGATCCGCCATGTGCGCCCCGAAGCGCCCGATCTGGTCGCCAGGCTGGTGTCCCAGGACAAGGGGCTGATCTATGCCGCGCCCGCGTTCCTGCGCCGCTACGGGCATCCGCGCACGCCGGCGGATCTGGCCGACCTGCCGCTGGTCGGCTTGGCCGAGCCTGAAACCATGGCGCGCGAACTGCACCGCGTCGGCCTGCCGGTCAGCGCCGACAAGATCCGCGCCTTCAGCCAGAACGGCGTGTTCGGCTGGGAACTGGTGCGCAAGGGCGTGGGCTATGGCGTGATGTCCGACACCATCGCGCGTCGCACGCAAGGGGTCTCGCAGATCCTGCCTGATTTTCCGCCGATCCCGGTGCAGAACTGGCTGACCACTCACCGCGAGCTGCATACCAGCCGGCGGATCCGGGTTGTGTTCGATTTTCTGGCGAAGGCCCTGCGCCAAGAGCGGTAGGGCGGGGTTTCACCCCGCCTTGCCAGTTCTTGTGCCAGTTCTTGTGCCAGTGCGCTTCAGGTCAGGCCGGCACAAAACCGTTTGATGCGTGTGCAGGCATCCGCCAGCACCGCATCCGAGGTCGCATAGCTGACACGGAAATTCGGGCTGATGCCGAAAGCCGAACCGAACACCACCGCAACCCCGGTTTCCTGCAACAATGCCTTGGCGAACACCTCGTCGTTCTCTATCAGAACCCCGCCCGCGCTGGTCTTGCCGATGCAGCCCGAAATGTCGGGATAGACGTAAAACGCGCCCTCGGGCTTGGGGCAGGTGATGCCGGGCGCGGCGTTCAGCATGTCCACCACCAGATTGCGCCGGCGCTGAAAGGCTGCGCGGAAATCGGCCAGAAAAGACTGATCGCCGCTCAGGGCCTCGAGCGCCGCCCATTGCGAGATGGAACAGGGGTTGGACGTGGATTGCGATTGCAGCGTCGCCATCGCACGGATCAGCGCCTGCGGGCCGCCGGCATAACCGATCCGCCAGCCCGTCATCGCATAGGCTTTCGACACGCCGTTGCAGGTCAACGTGCGACCATACAAACCCGGTTCCACCTGCGCCGGCGTGACGAATTCGAAATCATCGAACACCAGATGCTCGTACATGTCGTCCGACATCACCCAGACATGGGGATGGCGCATCAGCACATCCGTCAGGGCCTTCAGTTCGGCGCGCGCATAGCCTGCGCCCGTGGGGTTCGACGGCGAGTTGAAGATGAGCCATTTGGTTTTCGGCGTGATCGCCGCCTCCAGCGCCTCGGGCGTCAGTTTGAACTGCGTCTCGATGCCGCAGGGCACGGTCACCGGGGTGCCGCCCGCCAGCAGCACCATGTCGGGGTAGCTGACCCAATAGGGCGCGGGGATGATGACCTCGTCCCCCGGGTTCAGCGTGGCGACCAGCGCGTTATACAGGATCTGCTTGCCGCCTGTGCCCACGCTGATCTGATTGGGGGCATAGGTCAGCCCGTTTTCGCGCGCGAACTTGGCGCAGATCGCCTGCTTCAGCTCGGGAATGCCATCAACGGCGGTGTATTTCGTTTTTCCGCCATCAATGGCCGCTTTGGCCGCATCCTTGATGTGCTGCGGCGTGTCAAAGTCAGGCTCGCCAGCGCCCAGGCCGATCACGTCCTTGCCGGCTGCTTTCATCTCTGCCGCCATGCCGGTGACAGCGATCGTGGCCGAAGGTTTCACGCGGGAAAGCGTTTCGGAAAGGAGGGGCATTGGGGGGCTCCGGTTTGTGTTTTCCGGACCCATCTTCTAGGGTGGCCGCCGAACCCGCACAAGGGCGAAAGCTTGGGTGTTCGTGCGTAGCGAAGGCACGGGGCGCGATGCAAACAAGGTTCAAGGAGACGACATGAACGACGAATGGTTCACCGACGAGCACGCCACGTTGGGCGACAGGCTGGCCGCAGCCCGCGACGCGGCCGGGCTGACGCAGGACGATCTGGCACAGCGTCTGGGTGTGCGCGCCAAGACGATCCGCGATTGGGAAAACGACGTCAAGGAACCCCGTGCCAACCGGTTGCAGATGCTGGCCGCGTTGCTGGGCGTGTCGCTGCGCTGGCTTCTGACCGGCGAAGGCAACGATGTCAGCCCACCCGAAGCCCTGCCAATCGCCGGTGCAAAGACCAAGACCACGCTGATCGAATTGCGCGCGGTGCGCGCCGACCTGTTGCGCACCAATGACCGTCTGGGGCGGCTGGAGAAGGCCTTGCGCCAGCAGATGGCTTCCGAGACCGGCCAGAACGATGCCTGACGAGGCCACACTGAAACGCCTGCGCATGCGTTCCTGGCGCCGCGGGATCAAGGAGATGGACCTGATCCTGGGGCCCTGGGCCGATGCGCAGCTTCAGACGCTGTCCGCGGCGGACCTGACAAGGTTCGAGGCCTTGCTGGGCGAAAACGACCACGACCTTTACCAATGGGTCACGGCGCGGATCGGGCAATCCTCGGCGCAGCCAGTCGGCCCGTCGGCCTATGGGCCGCTGCTGGAGCGGATCGCGCGCCACGCCGCGGACCGCCTCAAGACCTGAAGCCCAGAGCGCCCCACGGGTCTTTTCGCGCCCGTGGGCATGGTCCGGTCCGGCAAGATCGGGGCCGGACCCCGCAGGGCATCCGGCGTCGGATCTGGGTTCCGGCCAGGGCACCGGCGACAGTCCCGACTTGCCTGCCGCGACGCCTATCCTGACCCGGCGTCGTTGATCGGCGCCTGCGTCCCGCACATGTTGTTGCGCGCCGATCCGGCGCGGGCCGGGGCCATTTTGCGATCCGGTGTCCCCGGCGCGCCAGTCCCGCGCGCAACCCGCGTTGCGGCCAGGGCGCGAAAACACCCGCGGTTTAACCCTGTATTTGCACTTTGCTGTTCAAACTGGGCCAAACCCGCTTGCCGGAGGCCGCATGAGTTTTCACACACCCGTCACACAACCGCCCGGTCAGGCGGCATCGTCCCAGTCCGAAGCCCGTGATCCCACGGGGCTGCTGCCGCGGTATCTGGACAGCCTGTCGCTGGTCGAACGCCTGCACAGGCTGCTTCTGGACGTCATCAAGGATGAGTTCGAGCGCCTGTCGGTGCTGGACGTGAATGCGGTTCAGGCCCTGCTGTTGTTCAACGTCGCCGACAACGAGGTGACGGCAGGCGAACTGAAATCGCGCGGCTACTATCAGGGCTCGAACGTATCCTACAATTTGAAGAAACTGGTTGAAAACGGCTACATGCACCATGCGAGGTGCGAGATCGACCGCCGCTCGGTCCGTGTGCGCCTGACGCCACGCGGCCATGATCTGCGCAATATCGTCGCCGACCTGTTCGCGCGCCATGCCGAAGGGCTGGTGGGCAAAGGTGTGATCGACAGCGCCGAACTGGACCAGATCAACACCGCCCTGAAACGGATGGAACGGTATTGGAGCGAGAAGATCCGCTACATCTACTGAACGTGATTCCGCGGCCGTGTTCGCGCCAGACGAGACCGGCCGGGGCCGCTTTAGGGCAAGTTCTGGGCCAGTTCAGAGCCAGTTGCGTGCCTTTCGCGGGCCGGTCAGCCGCGGGCGAGCTTTTCCTCGCGCGCGCCGCGCAGCCGGGCAAAATCATCGCCCGCGTGATAGGACGAGCGCGTCAGCGGCGTTGCCGACACCATCAGGAACCCTTTGCCAAAGGCCGCCTTCTCGTAAGAGGCAAAGTCCTCGGGCGTCACGAACCGGTCGACATGATGGTGCTTGGGCGTCGGTTGCAGATACTGGCCGATAGTCAGGAAATCCACATCCGCCGAACGCATGTCATCCATCACCTGCAACACCGACTGCCGGTCCTCGCCCAGTCCGACCATGATGCCGGACTTGGTGAAGATATGCGGGTCCAGTTCCTTGACCCGTTGAAGCAGACGCAGGGAATGGAAGTAGCGCGCGCCGGGGCGCACCGTCGGATACAGCCCCGGCACGGTTTCCAGGTTGTGGTTGAACACATCGGGACGCGCCGCCACCACCGTTTCCAGCGCGCTGTCATCGCAGCGCAGAAAATCCGGCGTCAGGATTTCGATGGTCGTGTCGGGCGCGCGGTGGCGCACGGCGCGGATGGTCTGTGCGAAATGCTCGGCGCCGCCATCGGCCAGATCGTCACGGTCGACCGAAGTGATGACCACATGCTTGAGGCCCAGGGTCTGAACCGCATGCGCCACGCGGCCCGGTTCGAACGTGTCCAACACATCCGGCCGCCCGGTCGCCACGTTGCAAAAGGTGCAGCCGCGCGTGCAGATCTCGCCCATGATCATCATCGTCGCGTGGCCCTGCGACCAGCATTCGCCGACATTGGGGCAGCCCGCTTCCTCGCAGACGGTGGTCAGCTTGTTGTCGCGCATGATGCGCCGGGTCTGGTTATAGGCCTCGCCGCCGGGGGCCTTCACGCGGATCCAGGCGGGCTTCTTGGGCTGCGCGGCCTGATCCGGACGGTGGGCCTTTTCCGGATGGCGCTGGTCGGGCAGCTTCAGGTCGCGCATGTCGGGTCCTCCGTCAGGTTTGGCAGACAATACTGCGCCGCCGCCAGCCGGGCAAGCGTGACAGGGACATGGCGCCATGCCGTCAGTGCATGGCTGTGAACAGGTCCGCAACGCCCCGCAACGGGCATCCGTTTCACCGCCCCAGCAGCTTCATGCCCTGCGTCAGGCCGTCCAGTGTCATCGGCACCATGCGGTCCTCGAACACCTGCTGGATCATGCGGATCGACTGCGCGTGCTGCCAGTGTTGCTGCGGCGTCGGGTTGATCCACAGGCTGTTGGGCCAGTGTTCGCGCGCGCGCGCCAGCCAGGTGGCGCCGCTTTCCTCGTTCCAGTGTTCGTTGGCGCCGCCGACATAGGCCACCTCGTAGGGCGACATCGTGGCGTCACCGACAAAGATGCATTTGTAGTCCGCGCCATAGGTGCGCAGCACCTCCCAGGTGGGGGTGCGCGCGTCCCAGCGCCGACGGTTGTCACGCCACAGGAATTCATACAGGCAGTTGTGGAAGTAGAAATGCTCCAGATGCTTGAATTCGACCCGCGCCGCGCTGAACAATTCCTCGACAACCTTGACATACGGGTCCATCGACCCGCCGATATCGAAGAACAGCAGCACCTTGACCGCGTTGCGCCGCTCGGGCCGGGTTTTCACGTCCAGCCAGCCCTGTTCGGCGGTGGCGCGGATCGTGCCGTCCAGGTCCAGTTCCTGGTCGGCGCCGTCGCGCGCCCAGTTGCGCAGCCGCTTCAGCGCGACCTTGATGTTGCGCGTGCCCAGTTCGACCGAATCATCCAGATTGCGGAATTCGCGCTTGTCCCAGACCTTGACGGCGCGGCCATGGCGGCCCTCTTTCTGGCCGATCCGCACCCCTTCGGGGTTGTAGCCATAGGCGCCGAACGGGCTGGTGCCCGCGGTGCCGACCCATTTGCTGCCCCCCTGATGGCGGCCCTTTTGTTCCTCGAGCCGCTTTTTCAGGGTCTCCATCAGCGCGTCGAAGCCGCCCATGGCCTCGACCCGGGCGCGCTCTTCGTCGGTCAGGTGCTTCTCGGCCATCTTTTCCAGCCATTCGGCCGGCAGGTCGATGGCCTGCACGATGGCCTCGGGGGTGATCTGCTCCAGCCCCTTGAAACTGGCGGCAAAGGCGCGGTCGAACCGGTCGATATGCTTTTCGTCCTTCACCATCGTGGTGCGGGCCAGGTAGTAGAATCCTTCGGCATCGAACTGCGCCAGCCCGGCGTTCAGGGCCTCCAGAAACCCCAAGTACTCGCGCAGCGTCACCGGCACGCCATGCTGGCGCATCTGTTCCAGGAAGGGGCGAAACATCACAGCATCCGGTCAAGCCCGATGGACACGGCGACCCCCACAAGGCCGCCGATCATGCCCCAGACGACAGCATATTGCGCCAGGTCGAAACCCGAACCCTGGCGGCGGCGCGCAAACAGAAGGCCCCAGGCGGCGCCGATCAGTAGGCCTGCGATGATAATCATGAGTGCGTTCCTTGTGTTTTCCCCATGCCCGGCTACAGGCGCGCGATCTGCCGCGCGGCGCTGCCGATCCGGGCGATTTCGTCCATCCGGGCGCGTGCTGCCGCCTCGGAACCGAAGCCATAGCGCGCGGCCGGAAGGCTGTCGAGCCTCAGGCGTTCGGCCTCGTCGTCGCGGCCCAGCAGCGTCAGAGCTTCGGCCCGCAGAAACCCGAGCGAGGCCTGGAACGCAGCGTTTTCCGTGCGTTCGGCGATCGGCAGGGCGCGGTCGGTCAGCGCGAGCACCATCTCTGGCTGGCCCGAGGCCAACGCCTGCACCGCCAGTTGCATGTCGATATGCGCCGCGTGCACCTCGCCGCCCGCGGTGTTGCGATAGATCTCGGCGGCAGTCAGCAAGGCGTCGAGGGCCGCGTCCCCCTGGTCGCGCGGGGCCAGGCGGGCGCGCAACATCAGGCTGAGCGCCAGCCTGGTGTCGGTCCAGCCCTGTTCTTGCGCAATGACCAGCGCCCGCGCCGCGCCGGCGCGCCGGTTGGTGACCCCGCCGCTGGAAGCCAGCGCCCGCTCCACGGCCTCGCGCCAGGCGCGCGGGGTCAGGTCTGACGTTGTCGCGGTGCCGCGCCGCCCGGACGGGTTGAACCGGTTGAACAGGGTCGGCAGGCGGGCGCCGACCTGATCGCGGGTCATGCCGGGCTGCAATTCGGGCGAGTTCCAGACCCGCAGCAGCAACATGTCGAAGCCGGTCAGGGTGGTCTGGAAATTGTCGTCGTTGAAGATGCTGTCCGAAAGCTGGAACAGGTCGTTGAGCGGTCCCAGCGCCTGGCCGATTTCCTCGTGCAGGCAGTCGCGGACTTCCTGCGGCGTGGTATCGGCCGGCACGAACACCGCGGCGCGGGTTCGCTGGACAACCTGCGTCCAGTCGATCACCGGGCTGCGCCGGTTGGCCACAAATTCGGACCACGAGGCGATGTTGGGCACCACGAAACACGCAGCCGTTGGCACGATCGCGCGCATTTGCCGGCGCGGCAGGAATTCGACGGTAATCACGTTGTCATCCGCCGCAGGCTGCGCGACGCGGGCGATATCGATCCCGGCTTCCGCACGCAGCCGCGTCAGCAAGCGCTCCAGATCGGGCAGGCTGCCCGCCGGAGGCGCGCCGCGGGTGACAACCCGAACCGGGCCGTCAAAGCGCGAGAATTGCGCGATCGGGCGGCCACTTTCCATGGCAAAGCCCAGTTCGATGAAATCACGCGACATGTCGGTATTGGCGCGGCTGGCGGGCAGAGGGCGCGGGGCGCCGGGCCGGAACACGGCAATCGGCGCGGCCTCGGGGCCCGCCGCCAGGCGTTGCACCTGCCCGGTCTGGGCACAGGCCGCCAGGACGCTCAGCGCCGAAATTGCCAGCAGCGCCTTCATGCCGCGCGCCTTTCCCCAAGGGTGGCGATCAGCGCCTGATAGTCCTGCACCGTGCCGTTGGGCATTTCCGACAAGGCGCGGCGCCAGGCACGCGCCCCCGGTTTGCCGGTGAACAGGCCCAGGATGTGCCGGGTCGCGCCGATCAGGCGGCCGCCGCGCGCCAGATGGGCGGCAATCACCGGGGTCATGGCTTGCGCCACCGCGACCGGGTCGGCGGCGGGCGTATCCTGCCCGAAGATCCGCCGGTCGGCGCTGCCCAGAACATCGACCGGCGCGTGATAGGCCGCGCGCCCGATCATCACCCCGGCAAAACCGCGCGCCAGAAGGGATTCGGCCTGATCCAGCGTCGAGACACCGCCATTCACGCAGATTGTCAGCCGCGGAAAGGCGTCGATCATGTCCGCCACCAGATCGTAGTCCAGCGGCGGCACCTGCCGGTTTTCCTTGGGGGACAGGCCCTGCAACCAGGCCTTGCGGGCATGCACGATGACCCGGCGGATACCGGCCTGCTCCACGGCGTGCAAGAAGGCGGGCAGGGCCCGGGCCGGGTCCTGATCGTCGACTCCGATGCGGCATTTGACCGTCACCTCGATGTCGACCGCCGCCCGCATCGCCGCCAGACAGTCACCAACCAGCGCGGGGTTCTTCATCAGCACCGCGCCAAAGCATCCCGATTGCACGCGGTCGGACGGGCAGCCGACATTCAGATTGATCTCGTCATACCCTTCATCGGCGCCCATCCGTGTGGCCTGGATCAGTTCCGCCGGGTCCGAGCCGCCGAGTTGCAACGCCACTGGGTGCTCGACGGGATCGAAACGCAGCAGATGCCGGGCGTCGCCGCGCACCAGCGCCGCCGATGTGACCATCTCGGTATACAGCAGCGCATGACGGCTGAACTGCCGGTGAAACTGGCGGCAGATCGAATCGGTCCAGTCCAGCATCGGCGCGACGCTCAGGCGCCAGGGCTCTAGATGCAGCGCCTTGGCAGGCTGACGCGCAGACATATGGGGAGGGCTGAGGGTCACGCGTGGGTCATCGGCAGTTTGGAATGATGTCCCTGATATAGTGCGCAATTCGGGCTGCGTCCACAAAGCCCGGCGCGGCATGGTGGCGCTGTGCCGGACGCGTGCGGGGCCAGGGTGGCAGGCAGGGCGACAGACGGGGTTACAGACGGGGTTACAGACGGGGTTACTGGCTGGGTTACAGGCTGGGCGACAAACGGGGCGACAAACGGGGCAGAGGCCGGGCGTGACGACCCGCGCCTTGACATCACGCCCCGCGCGCCGCATCCCCGAGGCATGCCAAAGGAAAGATCCGACGTGACCCAGAACGCCCCCGATCCCCGCCCGACCAAGACCCTTCTGCGCGCCCTGGCCGGCGAAACGCTGCCGGTGCCTCCGGTCTGGATGATGCGGCAAGCGGGGCGGTATCTGCCCGAATACAAGGCCACCCGCGCCAAGGCCGGGGATTTCCTGTCGCTGTGCTACACGCCGGACCTGGCCGCCGAAGTGACCTTGCAACCGCTGCGGCGCTACGGGTTCGACGCGGCGATCCTGTTCGCCGACATCCTGCTGATCGGGCAGGCGCTGGGGGCCAAGCTGTGGTTCGCGCAAGGCGAGGGGCCGCGCATGTCCACCATCACCGACCGCTCGGGCGTGGCCAGCCTGAGGCCCGCGCAGGATGTGCACGAGGTGTTGGCGCCGATCTACGAAACCCTGCGCATCCTGACCCGCGCATTGCCGCGCGAAACCACGCTGATCGGCTTTGCCGGGGCGCCCTGGACCGTGGCGACCTACATGACCGCCGGGCGCGGCACCCGCGATCAGGGTCCTGCCCATGCCTTCCTTCAGGCGGATCGCGAGGGGTTTTCGCTGCTGATCGACCGGCTGACCGAGGCGACGATCGAATACCTGTCGGCGCAGATCGTCGTCGGGGCCGAGGTGGTGAAGATCTTCGACAGCTGGGCGGGCAGCCTGAAGGGCGCGGATTTCGACGATTTCGCGCTGAAGCCCACCGCCACCATCATCGCCGCGCTGAAAGCCCGGCATCCGGGCATTCCGGTCATCGCCTTCCCGCGCGAGGCTGGCGAGCGCTATGTCGGTTTCGCTGCCGCGACCGGTGCCGATTGCGTGGCGCTGGACAACTCGGTCAGCGCCGACTGGGCCGCGCGGCATGTGCAGGTGGATGGCTGCGTGCAGGGCAATCTGGCGTCATCGCACCTGGTCACCGGCGGTGCGGACCTGGTGAGTGAGACGAAACGGATCGTGAAGGCCTTTTCCGGCGGCCCGCATATCTTCAACCTGGGCCACGGGATCACCCCCGACGCCGACCCCGAGAATGTGCACCGCATGCTCGAGGCGATCCGCGGCTGAGCCGAACCGTCAAACGGAGGGGGCTGCGCCCCCGCGCGATCCTGTGTGAAGGGGGGCTGTCGGCCCCCCTCTTTGCTGGCGCAAATTCACCCCCCGAGGATATTTGACGCACAAAGATGGGGGTGCGGGTTTGTGCGGATTTACAGGGTCAGGGCCGGGATGATCTGCTTCTTGCGGCTCATGATGCCGGGCAGGGTGACAGTGTCGCCGTTGACCGAGACGCCGAAGCTTTTCTCGGCAAAGGATTTGACCAGATCGTTGGGCACCAGCAGCGTGGCCTGTTCGTTCAGGATGTCGACGACAAACAGCAGCACCTGATCGGCACCGTCCTGGGCGGCGACTGCGTCCATGGCGGCCATCAGACCATCCTTGCGGTCCAGCACCAGTTTGGGGGCCGTGGTTTCCAGCACCGATACCCGCAGGGCCTTGCCGGCGACGGTGTATTCCTTGCTGTCCATGCGCAGCAGGTCGGTGTCGGAGAAGCCCGAGACGTCGGATTTGGCCTCGAAGAGCTGGCTGGCGAGGTCGGGGATGGCGACGCCAAGATCGGTGGCCAGAGCCCTGGCGACTGCGCGGTCATGCTCGGTGGTGGTAGGGCTGCGAAATTCCAGCGTGTCGGAAAGTATGCAGGACAGCATCGCGCCCCTGATGCCCTCAGGAGCGCTGGCGAGGGCGTCGCCCATCAGATCGTGCAGGATGGTGGCGGTGCAGGCCAGCGGGCGGATGGTGATGTCGATCGGACCCTTTGTTTCCAGCCCGCCGACCAGTTTGTGGTGGTCGATGATCGCCCGGATATCGGCGGAATTGACGCCGTCGGGCAGTTCGGCCGGGTTGTTGGTGTCGACGATGACCACGGGCTGACCGGCGTCGACATCGGCGATGATCGCGGGCTTTTCCAGCCCCCAGCGGCGCAGCATGAAGGCGGCCTCGGTGTTGGGCTCGCCCAGCAGGACGGGGGTGGCCGGGATGCCCTGAACCTCGGACAGATACCAGGCCCAGATGATCGGCGAGCCGGTGGAATCGGTATCGGGTGCCTTGTGGCCGAAGACAAGGGTGGTTTCGGGCGTGGTCATGGCGGTGCCTCTGGTTGCCGGGGTGTTGGGCGCGCTTATAGGCAAGGGAAACGGGCAGGAAAAGGGGCACGGGCCTTGCCGGCGCCGCTTGTCGCCCGCTAACCTGCGCGGATGCAGAAGGAATCCGATCTCTACCCGCCCCTGAAGGCCCATTTCACCGCCCGCGGGCTGGAGGTGAAGGGCGAAGTGGGGGCGGCGGATCTGGTGGCGATGGGCGGTGAGGAACCGGTGATTGTCGAGATGAAACTGCGGTTTTCGCTGGCGCTCTATCATCAGGGGATCGAGCGGCTGAAGATGACCTCGCTGGTGTATCTGGCGGTGCTGCGCCCGGGCGGCAAGGCGGCAAAGCGCATGATCCGCGACAACACGGCGCTGTGCCGGCGGTTGGGGTTGGGGCTTGTCACGGTGCGCGCCCGCGACGGGTTTGTCGAGGTGCTGGCCGAGCCGGGCCCCTATGCGCCACGTCTCTCGAAGCCCCGGCGCGCGAAGCTGGAGGCCGAGTTCACCCGCCGGCAGGGCGACCCGAACGCCGGCGGCGCGACGCGGCACGGGATTGTCACCGGGTATCGGCAGGATGCGCTGCGCTGCGCGGCCTATCTGGCGGAATATGGCGCGTCGAAAGGGGCGGCGGTGGCCAAGGATACCGGCGTGCCGATCGCCACGCGGCTGATGGCGGCCAATCATTACGGATGGTTCGAGCGGGTCGGCACGGGGGTTTACGCGCTGTCCGAGGGCGGGCGCAAGGGGCTGGCCGACTGGGACGGTGCGCTGCCCGACTAGCGCCCGGGTCAGGCGCCCGCTTCGGGCAGGCGCGCGCGGGCGATGGCGGCGTGGACCTGAAGGCCATGCGCAAGCGCGGCGTCGTTGAAATCATAATTCGGCGCGTGCAGCGGGGC
>Ga0316205_10004339_pt1 | contig 12521 bp, 9 predicted proteins | sample 3monthpyrite_MG_FD_204941 | JGI IMG/M metagenome (GOLD analysis project Ga0316205, IMG submission 204941) | Microbial mat bacterial communities from mineral coupon in-situ incubated in ocean water Damariscotta River, Maine, United States -... | ecosystem: Environmental > Aquatic > Marine >... | reverse complement strand
TGGTTGTTCAATCGTGCTCCTGCATTAACGTATAGCCCGAAATCTGAAGCATATACAACATTGGCATACGGATCAATAATAGTAAACGAGGCATCATCTGGGCTTATAACTTGTGCTAAATCTGTCGCACCAAAAGGCACCGTAAAGCTTTCCATTTTATTGTCCTGATAATTTATACCTAGCACAGTATAAAATTCATTATTAAAATTATATTTATTATAAGCATCTACAATATAACTTTTAGCATTAAACGCACTAGGAAAACTAGATGCAACTTCACGCGCTATACTATTATATGCGGTATTTATAGTTATGCTACCCTTATTGTATTTGTAAGTTGGTGCTAAGCCCATTCTGTGTTGATTAGTTTTTGAAACGTTATCGGCATCTGCAAACATAAAGCCGTCGTCAAAGTCGGCGCTGTACTTATCAAAACTCCCATAAACCAAAAGTTTAAAAGCATTAGAAACTTTATAACCTAGCTTTAGATTTCCATTAATTGCATTAAACGCATCTGTTTCTGTACCATTATCAATTGCAGATATACCGTCTGTATATTGATTTCCGAAACTTGCTAAATAACTCAACTTATCAACTGTACCGTTAATAGATACGTTGTTTTTAAAGTTCTCAACATTATAGTTATTGTCGTCATGAGATTGATTACTTCCAAAAACAGACCTGAAATTTGCAGAGATTGCTTTTTTAGATGATTTTTTTAAAGTGATGTTAATTACTGCTGTTGCTGCTCCAGAACCATACAAAGTACTGGAGGCACCCTTTAAAATTTCTATAGACTCTACTTGGTCTGCATTTAATAAGCGTAAATCGTAGTCGTTGGCTATTTGTGATGCATCGGTTAACGCTATTCCATCAATTAACACTAATACTTGTCTATTGCGTCCGCCACGTACAAAATAACTCAGATTTTGACCTGCATTACTCTTTGTTCCGTTAATTTCTATACCTACGGTGGTATTAATAATCTCGGCAATACTCTTACCTTGTAATTGTTGCAATTCTTCTTGTGTAATCTTAGTAATTACTTTTCCAGAATCTTCTTTCTTAATTTCAAAACGAGAGCTAGTTACTACTACTTCGTTAAGCTGTTCTCCTTTAGTTTTTTCATTCTGTTGCGAAAAACCAAAAGCAGAAATAAGCGTATAATATACACTTAAAACGTAATTTTTTTTGTTCATTTTAATTAATTGTTACTCGAGAATCGCATGGAATACCATCCGTAAACTTTTATCCCGAAAGTTTGACTTATTTTTTGTTGAAAATGGCAGGTCTCCTGACTTGTTATATATTATTACACCTTCCCAGCAATAAGCCAGTGGTATTGAAGTTAATAATATCCTCTAATGAGGTGCTCAATCAAGTTGAACATAAACTTACAGTTGCGGGAACAGTTCTGGACTGGAGATTTCAGATTTTGGATATCAGACTTTAGAATTCAAAATTCTTAAATCATCAATCAACAATCGTTAATCGCTTCACCAGATTCCCTTTTAATCCACCCAAAAAAAATTTTGAGTAGAACCAAAATTCGCCGCAAACTTAAACAATTTGTCTATTGATTCAATCATAACCCCAAATAATATTACTTTTGATACCATAAAAATTATACGGTTGAAAAAAATAATTCTAATACTCATTTTAATTGTCTTAGCTTCTTGTAAACAAGAAACCAAACCTAACATTCAAAAAACCGCTGAAGGCATCAAAACAAACCTTAAATATGCCAAAGGATTCAGTATTACCAATTTTGAATCCTATAAAGTAATTGAAATAAAGAATCCGTGGCCAAACGCCGAAGAATCCTTTACTTATGTCCTTTCAAATAATAAAAATGAAGCTGATATTATCAATCCTATTGAAAAGATTGTAGTTACTTCTACTACTCATATTCCTGCCTTAGAACTTTTAGGTGTTGAGCAAACTTTGGTTGGTTTCCCAGGGTGTGACTATATATCTTCGAATAAAATTAGAAAACGTATTAACAAAGGTTTGGTTAGAGAGCTTGGCAAAAATGAAGACATAAACACCGAGGTTCTTCTAGAACTTAATCCAGATGTGGTTATTGGTTATGGTATAGATGGTAATAATAAAACATTTGAAACTCTCCAAAAAGCAAATATTCCTGTTATCTATAATGGTGATTGGGTTGAAGATTCAGCGTTAGCAAAAGCAGAATGGATTAAATTTTTTGGTGCACTTTACAATAAAGAAGCTGTTGCTGATTCTGTTTTCAATACTATTGAAACAAATTACTTAGAAGCTAAAAAAATAGCTTTAAAAGCTAAGACCAAGCCCACAATTATATGTGGAGCCATGCATAAAGATGTATGGTATTTACCTAATGGCACAAGTCCTGAAGCACAATTTTTAAAAGATGCCAATGTAAATTACCTTTGGAGCGAAACAAAAGGAAAAGGAAGTCTAGCATTAAGTTTTGAAAGTGTTTTTGAAAAAGCAAAAGCTGCTGAATTATGGCTTAGTCCCTCATACTATTCTTCTATAGAGGCTATCGAAAAAGCAAATACTCATTATACACAGTTTGAAGCTTTTCAGAATAGCAAAGTATATTCCTTTAGTAATACCACTGGAGAAACCGGAGGTGTATTATATTATGAACTTGGTACAGCCAGACCAGATTTAGTGCTAAAAGATATTATTAAAATATGCCATCCAGAATTATTGGAAGATTACACACCTTTCTTTTTCAAACCTTTAAAATGATTAAGTTTATCAGACCTTTCAGGTTTTAAAAACTTGAAAGGTCTAGAAAAAAACAAAATGTTATTTTAGATGTCTAATTGACGGATTTTTACTAAATGAAAACCAACTATACATATTCCTTTATATTTTTATTCATACTACTAATTGCATGCTTTTTAATGAATATAAGTCTAGGCTCGGTATCTATCCCATTTAAGGCTATTTTTAATAGTTTAATTGGAATTGCTACTAAAAACGAAAATTGGCAATATATTGTACAAGATTATAGATTACCAAAAGCCTTTACTGCAATTATTGTTGGTTCAGGTTTAGGTATTTCTGGGTTGATGATGCAAACGTTGTTCAGAAATCCGCTTGCCGGTCCTTTTGTGCTTGGCATCACATCGGGAGCCAGTTTAGGTGTGGCCTTGATTATTATGGGAGCGTCAATTTTTGGTGGTGCACTGGCTGGGCTTCTAATATCAAAATGGAGTATTGTTATAGCTGCCAGTTTAGGAAGTTTTTTAGTTTTGCTTGCTGTTCTTATTGTTTCTTCAAAAGTAAGAGATACCATGGCAATCTTAATTATTGGACTCATGTTTGGAAGTATCACTGCTGCGGTAGTTAGTGTACTCTCTTATTTTAGTTCGGCAGAACAATTACAACAATATATTTTTTGGGGATTTGGTAGCCTTGGCAATTTATCTTGGGGAGAATTATTTATTCTATTCATAATTTATGGCATTGGAATACTAATTAGTATTGCCTCCATAAAATCTTTAAACACGCTACTTCTAGGTGAAAACTATGCCAAAAGTCTCGGTTTAAATATTAAACAAAGTCGTTTATTAGTTATTATTGCAACCAGCTTATTAGCCGGTACAATTACTGCATTTGCAGGGCCCATTGCTTTTATAGGCTTGGCTATTCCGCATATGACACGACAGATATTTAACACCTCCAATCACAAAATATTGTTGCCAGCTGTATTTTTATTTGGAGCCATTGTAATGCTAATTTGCGACAGTATTGCGCAATTACCAACAAGTGATTATACATTACCTATAAACGCAATAACCTCTTTAATTGGAGCTCCTGTTGTGGTTTGGTTATTGGTTAGAAAACGTAAAATGGTATTTTAAGTGAGAGAAAAGATAAATGAGTAAATAGAAAAGACTAATCAATTACATCTTTTGAGATTTGGAGTTTTAATATTGGAATTTATTAAAAAACATTCGTGAACTAGTGGAAGAAAAAACTAAACATATCATCCTTAAAACTAATAATCTTTCTATTGGTTATAAATCAAAAAAGAAAGCGGCTATTATTGCTTCTAATATCAATATTGAATTACAAAAAGGTGAATTAATAGGGCTAGTTGGCGCTAATGGCATAGGAAAATCAACACTATTAAGAACACTTACCAAAGTACAATCAAAACTTAACGGTAGCATCCTGATAAACGATAACCCATTAGAAGAACATAACCCCATAGATTTAGCCAAATCATTAAGCTTAGTTTTAACCGAACAGGTCGCTTCTAAAAACCTAACCGTATTTGAGCTCGTTGCACTTGGACGCCAACCATACACCAATTGGGTTGGTAATTTAAACGCAAATGATATTACTATTGTTAATAATGCAATTTCTCAAACCAATATTGAAACTCTAAAAAACAAGAACTGCTTTGAACTTAGCGATGGACAGCTTCAAAAAGTGATGATTGCAAGAGCCTTAGCTCAAGACACCGATTTAATTATCCTAGATGAACCTACGACACATCTTGATATGTACCATAAAGCATACATCTTAAAGCTGCTCCAAAAATTGGTAAAAGAAACTGATAAAACCATTCTGTTCTCGTCCCATGAAATAGATCTTGCTATTCAACTTTGTGATAAAATGATTGTTATGACTAAAGATAAGGTCATAATAGATACACCCGAAAATCATATTGCTCAAGGGAATTTCAACGATTTATTCCCAGAAGATTTAATAATTTTTGATTCTGAAACAAAAGCTTTTCGAGTTAATAAGTAAGCAATTTTATCCTTTGCAATAAATTTCTATAAACGTATATTTGAGTAAATTCAATTTATAAATGAACGATAACCTTATCTTAATCTTTTCTATTATTATTTCTGGAGGTATTGGTGCTTTTCTTGGCATCACGTTTTCAAAACTTAAAAGTAAAAGTGAACAAAGCACATTAAAAGAACGTCAAAATCAATTAAATACTACCATTGATGAATTACGACAATCAATTGTTACAGTAGAAAGTGACCGCGATAAATATAGAGATGAAAGAGAAGGTTTAAATTTAGAACTCGTTCAAAAAAACACCGAATACGAAAACCTTCAACAGCAAAACTTAAAACGTGATGCAGAGCTAGGTAAGCAACAAGAAGATTTAGAAAACAAGTTCAAAGTTTTAGCCGATAAAATATTGGTTGATAATTCTGAAAAATTTTCTAAACAAAATAAGGATAGTATAAAAAACATCCTAGAACCGCTTGAAAATAAGATTAAAGAATTTGAGAAAAAAGTAGAGAACACACATAAAGAGAACTTTGGATTACACGAATCTTTAAAAACACAACTAGGAAGTCTAAAAGATTTGAATCTTCAAATGACAAAAGAAGCTACTAATTTAACCAAAGCATTAAAAGGAGATAACAAAGCACAAGGAAATTGGGGTGAATTAGTTCTTGAGCGCGTCTTAGAAAAATCAGGACTAGAAAAAGACAGAGAATATATTGTACAACGAAGCATTATAAATGATGAAGGGAAAAGAGTTTTACCTGATGTTATAATAAATCTTCCTCAAGGAAAAAAAATGATTATTGACTCAAAAGTTTCTTTAATCGCTTATGAACAATACGTTAATGCAGAAGATAAAGAATTAAAAAAGAAATTATTAACACAACATATAAATTCAATAAAAACCCATATTAATGATTTGAGTTCGAAAAAATATGAAGATTTATATAAAATAGAGTCTCCAGATTTTGTTCTTCTTTTTATACCTATCGAACCTGCGCTATATTTAGCACAAAATGAGGACAAAAACTTTTTTTACACCGCTTTTAACAAAAACATCCTTCTAGTTAGCCCCACTACACTTCTTTCAACATTAAGAACTATTGATACAATTTGGAGTAATGAAAAACAGCAACAAAATGCAATTGATATAGCTAAACATGCCACTTCTCTCTATGGAAAGTTCAAAAAGTTATTAGACGATTTAGAAACTGTTGGAAATAGAATAAAATCGACTGGAACTGCATACCAGTCTGCCATGAAAAAACTAACAGGTGACAGGAATTTAATCAAAGATATTGATAAACTTGAAAAATTAGGAATTGCTCCAAAAGAAAAAATAAATAAGAAATGGTTAGATAGAATTGGAGATGAGAATGAAGAAGAAAAGTCCCTCCCCGAAGCTGTTATCAAACGTGCTGAAGAGGATAAACAGTAAAATATATCTGAATAAAAAATCTTGAAAGCTCAGACATTTCGACTCCGCTCAATGTGATAGGAAGCTATTGCTTTACAAATCGCTTGGTTTGAGTACCGTTATCACTCGTAATTCTTACTAAATACACCCCACTGTTCCACTTAAAAACATCTATAGATTTTGATGTGCTGTTTAGTCTTTCTGCATAAACTTTTTTACCCAGAACATCAAAAACCTCAATGGTTGTATCATCATCTAATCGTGATAATTTTAAATTAAGCTTATTACTCCCAGGGTTTGGATTGATTGAAAATGTGTTTTGTATTTGTTGTTCTTTTGTACTTAAAAAAGTTGAGGTTTCAATATTATCAATATCAAGTGTTGTTGGAACCCCCACAAATACTTCTCCAAACCACGAAGGAGAGGTGTTACTTAATATTCGAATTTCATCAATAAAACCGTTATTCAATATATTGGCAACGGTTTCCGAGCCTGAAACGACTTGCATATCTGACTGCGCAATTGGAATAATAACGAAATTCCATCCAGAACCTGCTGTAATTAAAACTGAATTAGTAGTACAAATTTGATCTCCATCAGAGGTTCCCAAAGCAATCCTTAAATTCAAATCACTACCAATTGCCCTGACATTTAGTTTAATCCCAAACACATTTGCACTAGTATAACTACCGTTCCAATTACTACCTTTGTTAAAAACAATAAGTTTACTGCCAGCACTTCCTGCACTTCCAGTAGTAACATAATTAACAAAATTATCATTGGCTCCAGCTGGCCCTCCTGTAATTATATTTGTTGTTGGGGCTGCTCCAGTTACCCATCCTTGTACTGTACCATCCTCAAAATTATCAACGTGACCAGAGGAAACTTGAGCTAATAAAGCAGAAGCAATAAATAATGAAAGAATAAACGTAAGTAATTTTTGCTTCATGTGTTTTCAATTTGAAATTGGTCACATAAAACATCAAAGTAAAGCTATTATTAAATTAATAAACTTTTATGTGAGATGTTTTATAGTAATCAAAAATTAGATTGCAATAAAAGTACTACATTTTATATTTATTTAATAATTTTTGTAACTTATTGTTTTACAAATCGTTTGGTTTGTACACCTCTGTCTGTAGAAACGCGTACTAAATACACGCCACTATTCCATTTAGATACATCTATAGATGTAGTGATATCGATTAATCTATTACCATAAATTTTCTTACCCAATACATCAAAAATTTCTAAATTGGCACTAATATTTAATCTCGATAATTTTAAATTAAGCTTTGCTATACCTGGGTTTGGAGAAATTGAAAACGTACTGATTTTATGATTAATTAATCCTAGAGGGTTATAATTGATAGCTGTTGGGACAATTCCTCTATTTAAACTGCCATGATATCCTAGTGCAAATGTAGCACCATTCCCTCTTGCCCATACCAAATTAATTGATGTATCAGAAGTAGAAAATTTATGATCTCCAGGTCCACCAAGGGCATCTCTGGTTGCAACAATAGTAACAACACCTGGGACACTATAATCTGGAAAACCTGGCAATATATTCCAATCTTCCTGATCATCCAAAATTGGCGGAGTTCCAATTCCATTAAATGTTCTGTCGGTTAAATTAGTACCATCAAAAAATACCATATCCTTTCCCGAAGTCATGGAAGATGCATCAAAACCGAGTCCTAGCCATCTATCACTAGGTCCTATTAAAGTTAAAGTAACCGTAGTACTACTAATTTCTATTTGTGCTTGATATTCTAACCCAACGTCCGTTGATAAATCAATTACTGGAGTATTCACCGTTTGCGAATAAGAAATTGTAATTAATAATAAAATACTCAAAAAAGTAAAAGTAATTTTTTTCATAGTTTATTCTTTATCAAAAAGTTCAATGATAGTTTCGTTTCGAGTTATTGCAGCATATTCTTTGGCTGTTTTTCCGCTTCCATCTTTCAAGGTAAAATCAGCGTCCGCTGCAATTAATAATTCAATAATTTTCGTATTCCTCATGATTACAGCATAATGTATAGGTGTTGTACCGCTAGCATCAGCAAGATTAGAATCTGCCCCAAATTCTAATAAAGTTTTAACAAGAGCTTCCCTGTTTTTATAAATTGCGGCCATTAGCGAAGTGCCATTCTTACTCCCAACATTAACATCACAAACGTTTTCAGTTAAAAACATAGCAACCTCATCATTACCCCTATAACATGCTAATGTTAAAGGTGTATAACCAGATTTTTCTACACTGTTAATAGTATCTGTATTTATTAGCATTAATGCCTTTACATCTTCTACCGTACCAAAGCGCGCCACATCAAAAATATTTTGCTGAGCAAAGGCAAGGCTAGAAACAACCAAGAAGCCGAATATGTATAGGTATTTAAAACACATCTAATAAATTTGGTGTTAATAAACAGCTAAGCTAGTAATTTTCAATAATCTAAGTGTAAAAAAATCGATAAAACGAAGTTTTTACTTACTCAAGTACATTTTACGTCTAGAGTACAAATCGTAGAACTGATCGTCCTTCAAGCTATCAATAAATAAAATGCTCTCTCCTGTGCTCTTCATTTCAGGCCCCAATTGCTTATTAACATTGGGAAACTTATTAAATGAAAATACAGGCTGTTTTATAGCATAACCATCTAAACGTGGTTTAAAATCAAAGTCTTTTACCTTCTTTTTACCAAGCATAATTTTGGTTGCATAATTTACGTAAGGCTCGCCATAGGCTTTAGCAATAAATGGCACTGTTCTTGACGCTCGTGGGTTGGCTTCAATAATATAAACAATATCGTCTTTTATGGCAAATTGAATATTAATAAGCCCTACTGTATTTAAAGCCATGGCAATTTTTACGGTATGATCTTTTATTTGTTGCATCACGAACTCTCCCAAATTAAAAGGCGGTAACGTTGCATTACTATCGCCTGAGTGAATTCCGCAAGGCTCAATATGCTCCATTATACCAATAATTTGAACATCTTCGCCATCACAAATAGCATCGGCTTCAGCCTCTATCGCACCATCTAAATAATGATCTAAAAGTAATTGGTTACCGGGCATTCTTCGTAATAAATCAACAACATGCTCTTCAAGTTCTTCTTTATTAATTACAATCTTCATGCCCTGACCCCCAAGCACATACGATGGACGCACAAGAATTGGAAAATCTAAAACATCTGCAATAGCAAGAGCTTCATCTGCATTAGTTGCAATATCAAATTCTGGGTAAGGAATATTGTTTTCTTTCAATAATCTTGAAAAGTGCCCTCTATCTTCTGCCAAATCTAAAGATTGATAATTTGTACCAATAATTTTTATACCATAACGGTCTAACTTTTCTGCCAATTTAAGAGCTGTTTGCCCACCTAGCTGGACGATAACGCCTTCTGGTTTTTCATGACGGATAATATCATAGATATGCTCCCAAAATACTGGTTCGAAGTATAATTTATCTGCAGTATCAAAATCGGTAGAAACAGTTTCAGGGTTACAATTAATCATTATGGTCTCATAACCACATTCTGCACTTGCCAATACACCATGCACACAACAATAATCAAACTCAATACCTTGGCCAATTCTGTTAGGTCCAGAACCCAATACTATGATTTTCTTTTTGTCTGATACTACACTTTCATTATCTGAAGTACGATGACCATCAGCCGTTTCAAACTCATTTTCAAAAGTTGAATAATAATATGGTGTTTTAGCCTTAAACTCAGCAGCACATGTATCTACAAGCTTATAAACACGATTAATATTCATCTCGACACGTTTGTTATATACTTCACTTTCCAAACAACTCAACATGTGAGCAATTTGCCTGTCTCCGCATCCTTTTTGCTTAGCTTCGAGTAACAAATCACGCTCTATAGTTTCAATAGTATAACTCGAAATTTCTTTTTCAAGAAGAAACAATTCTTCATATTGCTTTAAGAACCACATATCTATTTTAGTAATTTCATGGATTCTACTCAATGGAATTCCCATTGCAATAGCATCATAAATTACAAATACACGATCCCAACTGGCATGTGTTAATTTATCAATTATTTGTTCGTAATTTTTATAGCCTTTACCATCTGCTCCGAGTCCGTTACGCTTAATTTCCAACGACTGTGTGGCTTTATGCAGTGCTTCTTGAAAAGAACGTCCAATACCCATGACTTCCCCAACAGACTTCATTTGCAATCCTAATGTTCTGTCACTGCCTTCAAATTTATCAAAGTTCCATCTTGGAATTTTTACAATAACATAATCTAAGGTTGGCTCAAATAAAGCAGATGTTGACTTTGTAATTTGATTTTCTAATTCATCTAAATGATAACCAATAGCCAATTTAGCAGCAATCTTAGCAATAGGGTATCCTGTCGCCTTACTTGCCAAAGCTGAAGAACGTGACACACGCGGATTGATTTCTATGGCAATAATATCTTCATTTTTATCTGGGCTAACTGCAAATTGCACATTACAGCCTCCTGCAAAGTCACCAATGCTACGCATCATGTGAATTGCCATATCACGCATTTTCTGAAACGTAGTATCGCTCAATGTCATAGCTGGTGCAACCGTAATTGAGTCACCAGTATGAATCCCCATAGGATCCATATTTTCAATCGAACAAATAATAACAACATTATCATTAGCATCACGCAATAATTCGAGTTCATATTCTTTCCAGCCTATAAGAGCCTTATCAATCATAACTTCGTGAATTGGAGAAACTTCTAACCCGCGTGTTAACAATTCATCAAAATCTTCTTCTTTATAGACGAATGAAGCCCCTGCACCACCTAAAGTAAACGACGCTCTAATTACTAATGGAAAACCAAACTCTTGTGCTATTTCTTTTCCTTTTAAATAAGAAGTTGCCGTAGCTTGAGGTGCCATTGGTATCCCTATTTTTGCCATCAGGTTTTTAAACTGCTCCCTATCTTCTGTAATATTAATTGCATCAATATCAACACCTATAATTTCAACTCCAAAATCTTCCCAAATACCTTTCTCATCCGCTTCAATGCATAAATTAAGAGCTGTTTGACCACCCATGGTTGGCAGGACAGCGTCTATTTCTGGATGCTCTTTTAAAATTTGTACAACAGACTTGGTCGTTAGTGGCAATAAATACACATGATCCGCCATTGATGGATCTGTCATTATTGTTGCAGGATTAGAATTGATTAAAACAGTTTCAATTCCGTCTTCTCGTAAAGAGCGTAATGCTTGCGTTCCTGAATAATCAAACTCACAGGCTTGACCAATAACTATTGGTCCAGATCCTATTATTAAAATAGAGCTAAGGTCTTGTCTTTTTGGCATTAGATGATATTGTTATTATTTTAAAATTGTACAAAAATAAGTGTCAAATAGATGTAAAAAAAGGCGTTACTACCAGTAACACCTTTAATATATTAACAATTGTTAATCATTATTTTTTATGACGAAGTTCAGAAGATACTGAGATTTTCTTTCTTCCTTTAGCTCTTCTACGAGCAAGTACTTTTCTTCCATTTACAGAAGCCATTCTTTCTCTGAAACCGTGTTTGTTTCTTCTCTTTCTTTTTGATGGTTGAAACGTTCTTTTTGGCATTGTCTTATCTTTTTAAAATCGTCTATTCTTTATCTAAATTTTGTTTTGATTCTCTTCTCAAAACTGCGGGCAAATATACAAAGAGTTTTTACTCTAACAAACCTTAAATTAAGTTTTTTTTGAATTGTTTTTACTACCTTTGCTTTCTTAAAAATTAACTAAAAAAATGTACAACAAAAATATAAAATTATTTATTGCCGTTTTAATAATTACCTATGCTGTTTATCAATTTACTGAAGGCTATATAGGCAATGGAATTATGTATATTTTATTATCATTGATCTTCATATTTCTATATTTTAAAAATGAGTTTATTTTACTTTCTTTTTTAAAGTTACGTAAACAAGATTTTGAAGGCGCAAAAAAATGGTTAGATAAAATTAAACGTCCAAAATCTGCCTTAACAAGAAAGCAACAAGGCTATTATAATTACTTAAACGGTATCATGGTTTCTCAAACAAATATGAATGAAGCCGAAAAATATTTTAAAAATGCTGTTTCATTAGGCTTATCTATGGATCACGATATGGCTATGGCAAAATTAAATTTAGCTGGGATTGCATTTAGCAAAAGACGTAAGCAAGAAGCCAATATATTACTCTCTGAAGCTCAAAAACTAGACAAACGCAATATGCTAACAGATCAAATTAAGATGATGAAGCAACAAATGAAGAAAGCAGCTATACCTAATCAACATTATGGTAGCCCAACTTCTTCAAGGCAAAA
>Ga0316205_10004338_pt1 | contig 12522 bp, 11 predicted proteins | sample 3monthpyrite_MG_FD_204941 | JGI IMG/M metagenome (GOLD analysis project Ga0316205, IMG submission 204941) | Microbial mat bacterial communities from mineral coupon in-situ incubated in ocean water Damariscotta River, Maine, United States -... | ecosystem: Environmental > Aquatic > Marine >... | reverse complement strand
TATAGCTCTTCATAGATTTATCCGTCAATATGTTCAATCCTTTCGACTTCCGTTCCTGGCTAACAACAGTTGTCATCGATGACCTCAGTTGACGTCCGTATCTGTGGGAAAAACGGACACCATTTTTTTCATTTATGACTCAATAATCGCGCTATTCTGTCGTTATGTGCAAAGAGAACACAGTCACTTATCAGGTGTTTAATTGCTCAACAAATCCCGACTCGTCTCTGATGCCTATTCTGTTTCCATCGGGATCATGGATATTGATGGTCGATCCCCAGTCTGATTTTTGAATACTCGACCTGATCCCAAAGGCCGTAACCTTCTTAAATGCTGCGTCGATGTTGGCTACGTTGAACCGTAATTTTGTTGCGTTTTCCTGAATGGATTTTTCACCATCTATTGCGACACCGCCCGTCTCTATCATCAGGTAAGAGCCGCCGAACTCAAGACATGTCAGACGGAAGTCCCCGTCGGTTTCATGAAACATTACCGGAAGATCAAACAGGTCCCTGTAGAAGGCAACACATTCATCAAATTTTTCGGTATTCAGAATGATGCCGGTTCTCGAGATGTCCAAAGTATCAGAACCCGAATCTTAATCCGGCACGAACCTCATGAGCCTGTAAATCATCATACGAGGTGCTGCCCTGAAGTTTGAAGTCACCCATGTTCATGTACCGATAGCCGACATCGGCTTCCAGATTATCTGTGATATCCACCGCCGTTCCGGCCATCAGTGCCCAGGCGAAATTATTTGCTGTTTCGCCGGGTTCATTGGCTATGCCGCCTGTGGTCGTCTGCTCAGAGGTGCTCAGGCGTGCCATGCCAATACCGGCACCGACATATGGGGTAAATGCATTGGTTTTCGCGATGTCCCAATACCCGTTAATCATTGCGCTCATTCCATTAACTTCGGTGCTGGCAGTGTTGCCTGCGGCTGTCGTGGCGCTGACATCGGCATCAGGACGGTAGCTTAACGTCACGTCACCACGGAAGTTTTCATTGTGTTTGTAGCCAAGCCCGAGACCAATGATGGCGGCATTGTCGATCGATTCACCTGTGAAGTCACCAGCTGTTTGAGTGCCATCAGAATCCATATTAAGACCATACCCTGCATCAAGACGCAGATACGGTCCTGCGACATCATGGTCGACTTTCATGGGGTTTGTGATTTCAGCCTCAGGTACCGGTTCCGGTTCCATTTTGACAGGGGTTACCATTTTAGGTTCCTGGGCGGGTTCTTTTTTCTGACTCTCGTCAGCCGATTTCATGGTCGCAGGCTTTGGCTGAACGGGTTCGGATTTCTTCAGCGTTTCAGACGGGATCATCTCTGTTCCGGCGCGGCGTAACTGTTCTTTTGTTGCTCTGTCAGACTCTTCCGCTCCGGACAGTTCGATGGCCTGTTGGGCGGGTGAATAGAAATCAATGAGGACTGGCTCTGATGCCCAGGTATATGCCGGCATTCCAATACCGACTGTAGCCAATACAATCGCGTGTAATTTTTTGCCCATAGTCTTTGTTTCCCAGATAAACAGGGGAGCAGAACCCCTTGGTATACCCGGGAAAGGTAACTTTTTATGGTAAATATTGAGTTAAGATTTTAGACCACACACTACATGATGTGGTTTATTGGTTCTTGAAGATGTCTTTTGGCAATATCTTCTTTAACGTATCGCGGGCTTTAATGGCTTTTTCATCACCCAAACCGGCAGCCCTGTCTATCCACATGAAGGCCTGCAGGTCGTCTTTTTTGACACCCTTGCCGCCATAATAGAGGAAGCCGAGATTATATTGCGCGAGTGCATGGTCCTGATCGGCGGCCATGCGGAACCATTCGGAAGCTTTTGTGTAGTCCTGATCCACGCCCTGTCCGAGGTAGGACATGATGCCGAGATTATATTGCGCAGCCGGGTGACCTTTGCCTGCCGCTTCGACAAAGAATTCCCGTGCGGTTTTAAAATTTTTCTTAACCCCAACGCCTTTGTAATGTTTCAGGCCCTGTTTGTGTTCGGCATCGCCATTGCCAGGGTCGGGGGCACTTGGCGGGGGAGCGGGTTCTTTTGCGGGCTCAACTTTCGCCACTTCTTCAGCTTTTTTTGCAGGAGCCGGGGCCGGGGCCGGGGGCGGGGCAGGAGCAGGAGCAGGAGCAGGCGGGGGTGCGGAGGCTTTAGCCGCTTCGGGCATTTTCTCGGGCATTTTTTCGGGCATTTTTTCGGGCGTTTTTGCGAGTGCAGCTGTTTCTGGCTCTGGCTCTGGCTTGTATTCAGGCTCGGGCGCTTTTGGTTCTACCTCAATAACTTTTGGTTCTACAGGCGTTGCAGGCATAAGCTTCATCGGTTGGGCGGCTGCTTCTGTACGGGTTTCCCTGGGCTCTTCCGCTTTTGGTGCTTTCTTCATCACGGGTTGACGAACCGGTTCCAGTTCAATGACAACGCGCTGAGAGCTGTTCGTGGCGGAAAAATCTGTAAGATCGCGAAACGTTGTTTTGACTCCATAAATGGCATCTTCAAACATATAGCTGAAACTGTTGCTGATGCTTTTCTTCTTTTCAACGATTGTATCGGTATAGGAGCCAACACCCGGCACGGATTTCAGTAAAACAGACAGGTCGCGATCAGACATGGCGAGGCCGGCACCCAATACACCGAGTGCGCTTAATCCGATCAAAGCGACGAAGATCAACAAAATCCGCTTCACGCCTGTAATTCCTCTGTCGTTATCCTGTACTGCTTCGCAATCATTGACTGAATCCCCGGATTATAACCGGGGTTTCCGTCCAGATACTGTAATTCGTCACGATATGTCTATGTTCTGATCGAAATGTAACGTTGAAATCATCAAATACCAGTTTCTATCCACTATCACCAACGGGTTAAAACGCTATTAACCTGTATTTTTATGTCTGCCCTCAATCTTTTTTCGGCTTGCACCTCTGGATGTCGGCTGGTTTAACACGCCAAACAGATGGCATTGGGCCAACCTGTATTTTCCGAAATGAGATTATAATGTCTGACGAAATCCAAGCTTCCCATATTTTGATCGGTGTTGAAGGTCGGTCCAAAGAAGATGCACTTGCACAAATTGAAGATCTGAAAGAACAAATTGATGGCGGGGCTGATTTTGCCGACCTCGCTCGTGAACATTCTGATTGTCCGTCTGGACGCAGCGGGGGTGACCTTGGGTCATTTGGTCGTGGCGCTATGGTTCCGACTTTTGATGAAGCTGCTTTCGGTCTTGAAGACGGTGAAATCTCCGGCCCGGTTGAAACCGATTTCGGTTATCACCTGATCCAGCGCACCGCTTAAATAACTTTCCCTTCGATCTGGTATCTGCGGTCCGGGTCTTCGATTTCGAGGACCCATATGTCGGGGTCGAAGTTTAACCGTTTGTCGATATAGGCGTCGGCCTGTTGTTCATCAACAAGGTCGTCGCCGGTTCCGCGCATCCAGGCACGTTCGCCCCCGGCTGTGCGAACCTGGCTGAACACTTCGACACCTTCGGTCATTCGGTTCAGTTTCAGCAAAACGGTGCCCGCATCCGGATCGCCCCTTCTGGCGACGATAACGGGAATGAAATTCGCATCACAAATGCGGATTTGCGCTTTAACCCAGATATTTGCTTTTAGCGCCGGTTCGGCCATGCGTTGTCGCCTTTAATATTTTATAGTGATGACAATAACGGAGGTTTTGATGTTCGTCCTGCATGAAAGACTTGATGCTGATACTATAGCCATAACAGACTGGCCTTTGTCATCCCTGCGCCTGCTCAACGACGCGACCTATCCCTGGCTGGTTCTGGTGCCAAGGCTGGATAATATTTTTGAATTGCATCAGCTCTCAAGTTCTGATCAGGCACAGGCGATGCTGGAAATTAACGCGGCCTCCTTGATTATTCAGGAAATTTTTGCGCCTGATAAAATCAACATCGGCGCACTCGGAAATCTTGTCCCGCAACTTCACATCCATGTGCTTGGCCGCTTCCAGACCGATCCTGCATGGCCGGGCCCGGTCTGGGGGGCGCATCCGCCCAAACCTTATGATGAAGATGAACTCAGCGCCGTAATTGACCGCCTTGAGACCCCGGTCATTCAGGCTTTTGCCTGAGCAGCATCCCGTATAGCCGTCAGGGTTGTTGAAGGTGTGATCGCTTCCGGGGATGTCCGAAGCTCGATCAAAGCCGGTTTTCCAGCTTCAAGTGCACGGTTGAAAGCATCCGCAAACTCATCTGTCTTCTCAACCAGTTCGCCATGCGCCCCATACGCTTTTGCAAGGGCGACGAAATCCGGGTTGCTCAGGTCTGTTGCGATGACACGGTCCGGGTATTCCCGCTCCTGATGCATGCGAATGGTGCCATACATGGCGTTATTGACGACAATGATGATGACATTGATACCATGCTGCGCGGCGGTTGCCAGTTCCTGCCCATGCATCAGAAAGCAGCCATCTCCTGCAAATGCGATAACCGTGCGGTTTGGGTGGAGCCGTTTGGCACCAATGGCGGCAGGAGTTCCGTACCCCATGGACCCGCTGGTTGGTGCAAGGCCGCTGCCAAAACCGGGGTAGCGGTAATAACGATGAACCCAGGCGGAATAGTTTCCAGCCCCGTTACACATGATCGCATCATCGGGCAGGTTGTCGCGCAGCCAGACCATAACCTCACCCAGATTAACGTCACCCGGAACCTCTGTCGGTTCCGTCCAGGCCAGGTAGTCTTCGCGGGCCGTTATTGTGCGGGTTTGCGAGCCTGAATGAACGTTCCCTAATTCAGAGACCGCTTGGGCAAAAGCGCGAGGGCTTGCGTTGATGGCAAGAGCCGGTTGATAGACACGTCCCAATTCTTCTGCGCCGGAATGAATATGAATTAGTTTCTGTTTGGGTGTCGGGATATCAATCAGCGAATATCCGCCCGTGGTCATTTCCCCCAGTCTCGGGCCAGCGGCAATGATCACATCTGCATCCTGCACCAGCTTGGCCAGTTTCGGGTTTAATCCGATACCAACGTCGCCGACGTAATTATCATGGCGATTATCAAATAAATGCTGGAAACGGAAAGCGCAGGCGACGGGCAGATGATTGGCTTCGGCAAAGGTTTTGAAGCTGGCACAAGCCTGCCCATCCCAACCACTGCCACCAAGAATGGCGACCGGGCGTTCCGCTTCTGACAGAATTTGACGAAACATTGCCATGTCATCTGGGCCGGGGTGGGCTTCGATGCGGACGGCTGCGGAAATGAAAGATGGTGCAGCATGTTCACGCAGCATGTCTTCCGGCAAAGCCAGCACAACCGGCCCCGGCCTGCCGGACATGGCAACATGAAAGGCGTGACTGACGTATTCCTGAACGCGGGAAGGATCATCGATTTGCGCCGTCCATTTGCTCATTTCACCAAACATGCGGCGATAATCAACTTCCTGAAAGGCCTCGCGGTCCATCATGTTTCGGGCAACCTGCCCTATGAACAGGATCATCGGCGTTGAATCCTGATATGCGATATGAACACCGGCACTGGCGTTGGTCGCCCCCGGTGCGCGGGTCACGAAGCAAATTCCCGGACGTCCTGTTTGTTTGCCGTAAGCATCTGCCATCATCGCAGCCCCGCCTTCCTGGCGGCAGGTGACAAAGTCGATTTGATTGGTCGCATAAAGTGCGTCAAGAACGGCAAGATAACTTTCGCCGGGGACCCCGAAGGCCAGATCAACATCGTTTGCAGTCAGTGCATCGACAAGCAATTGAGCGCCTGTGCGCGTGTCTGTCGTATTCATCTCTTCGGTTAAACTCCGGCTCGTTCAGGGGAAGTCTAGCCATACCTGCAAAGACCCGCTTTGTCATCTGACTCTCTCAAATATTCGTGAGAATAGCGCGAGGTTCTTACCGTAAAGGAAAATTTGCCATAGGGTGGGATAATCAGACCGCAGGAGATATCGTATAATGCGCCGCCTAAATCCCGTTGGCTTCATTGCAGCTCTGTCATTCATGGTGATGGCTTTTCATACCTTCAATGCAAATGCTGTGGGTTCGGAAAAAATTACCGGTCAACCCCAGGTGATTGAGGGGGACATCCTGAAAGTCGGGGGGCAGATGTTTCGTTTATATGGGATAGATGCTCCTGAAATGGGGCAAACCTGTATGGGGCCGAAACGTGAATATGATTGTGGCCGCATTGCGACGACGGGGTTGATGGATTTAACAGCAGGTGTGAAATCAGTTACCTGTGAGAAAAAGGAAACAGGGTCTGATGGGATCACCATAGCAAGGTGTCTTGATCCGGAAGGTTTCGATCTGAGCCGACAAATGATTTACACAGGCTGGGCATTGGCTCTGCCAGATGCGGGGGCAGGCCTTCATCAATTGCAGGCGAAATCAAGACAGGCCAGACGCGGTCTCTGGAAGGGTGAAGTTACACCGCCGTGGGATTGGCGAAAATCTCATTAACCAGAAATATCAGGCCTGGTTTCCGCAAGTTTAAAATAAACATTGGGGGTGTGATCGCCATCACTGCCAATCTATCCCGGTTCCAGTATTTATAATCATGATATTCACAAACTCTCTCCTTCGCCGGACGCTGGCATCAGCAGTCCGGCATTTTTTTTGCAGAAAGGAAGCCGTTGTATTGTTGTTCTGATTTTCAGGCCTTCAACTGATTTGACAGTGGGGAATACGGCCTGGCCCGGTTCTCACCAGGAGAAAGCGTTCACATGTGTTCATATTGTCACCGATCCCTGTTCATAACAGGGACACACCCCAACCTTAAAATGCCTGTCAGGGAATATCGGCAGTCACGCATTATATGGAAAATGCACAGATGAACTGGAGGCCCGGTAAATGGGTGTGAAATTATGGATCACGCTGATCTCTGCGATTGCAGCAACAGTAGCTGTTGTTGTTCTGCTGTCAGGAACCCTGTTTGAAGAAGAGCAGGCATTTCCCGCGAATACCCTGCGCATTGGCGTTCTGCCGGATGAAAACAGAAAAATCCTGAAACAGCGTTATCAGCCTCTCTTCCAACACCTTGAGAAGAGTACCGGCATGAAAACCGAGTTGGTCATTCCCGAGAATTATGACCAGTTACTGGACATGTTAGGCAATAAAGAAATCGAAATCGCCTATCTGGGTGGCTTCACTTTCGTCAAGGCCCACAAACACTTCGGGGCCGTGCCACTGGTCATGCGCGATATCGACACCCGGTTTCGCAGTTACTTTCTGGCGCGGGTGGATGGTGCCATGAAAACTATTGGTGAGTTCAAGGGCACGCGCCTCGCCTTTGGTTCGAAACTCTCTACTTCCGGCCATTTGATGCCCAGGTATTTCCTTAAGGACAAGGGGTTTAATCCGGAAACATATTTTAGCAGCGTTGAATTCTCGGGTGCTCACGATAAAACAGCACTCTGGGTTCGCGATGGCCGGGTGGATATCGGTGCTGCAAACGCGGTTATTATAGATTCGATGTTTTCTGATGGACGATTAAGCGTGGCCGATATCCGGATCATTTGGAAAACACCGTCCTATCCCGGTTACGTCTGGGTCGCATGTGATAAAGTGCCCGCCAGGATTCGCCAGCTGGTTATTTCCTCATTTCTGGACCTGGGAACAGGTGAGCAGGCTCACGCACGAGTGTTAAATTCGATTGGAGCAGGGGGGTTCCTCCCTGCCCGTTTGAGTGATTTTAAAGAGCTTCGGGAAGTTGCCGAGAGTTTGGGGATGTTGTGAATGCGTGTTCTACCCAAAGGCCTCGCTAGCCAGGGTGCGAAGCGGGTATCCGCTTATCAGCTTTCTGTTTATCTGGTCGTCGTTCTGATTTTTATGGCAGGGGGTGCTGTAACCGGGCATTTCTGGTACAATTATAATACTGAAAGTCGTCTCAGACTTGCAAATGAGTTCCATCTTGCATCAGCTGAGTGGTCCGGCAAGATTGAGAGAAACAGCGAAAAGTTATCGTGGGTGATTCGTACCCGAATTGATAGCGGTGAAATGAAGACGCTGGCAGACGCACTTGATCAAGGGCAACCTGGCACTTCAGTGCGTCAGGGTATTGTAGAACAGATCGAAGAAACCCTGCATGTTTCGAAGTGGTTACTTGAACAATTACTATCGGTTGAAATAAGGTTTTACGATTACCTCGAAACGAGCCATCTCAATCAACTGCTCAAGGCTAAAGACGCTCTCGAATCCTGGGATGCTTTAACGAGTGACATGAGCGCGGAAAGCCTGGAGACTCTACTTGATAGAGTCGAGGCTTTCCGTCTGCGCGCCGAACAGATTGAACGATTTCACCTGGCTGCTTATGACCGGGTTGTTCGGAGCGACAAAATTGACCGAAAGCGGGACAATTTATACCTTTGGGTTTTTTTGCTGGTCATCGTTGCACTCGGCGCTTTCTTGATTGCGATGATTCTGGTCGCGATCAAGCGGACAGAAGAAGAGTTGAAAGAATCAAGGGTCCGATATTCAGATATATTCGAAATCTCGCCTGAGGCCGTGATCACCATTGGCGAAGACATGAATATTCAACTGTTTAACCAGGGGGCAGAACGTATTTTCGGCTATAGCGCCGAGGAAGCTATCGGGCGACCACTGGAATTATTAATACCCGAGAGATCACGCAGAATGCATGAAAAATATGTTGATGATTTTGAGAAGTCGACAGAGACTTTTATGTTTATGGATAAACGACAGGCGATTTCAGGGCTCCGCAAGGATGGAACCGAGTTTCCGGCGGCTGTGTCAATCTCCAAACTCATCGTTGGTGGGGAGCAGATATTTACGGTGATGCTGCAAGACATCACCCAGCGTCAACAGGCGGAGGAGGACCGTCGCCGCGCCCTTGTTCTCGCCGAGGAAGCGAACCAGGCTAAGTCTGAATTCCTGGCCACCATGAGTCATGAGTTGCGAACCCCCCTGAATGCGATCCTCGGGTTCTCCGACATGATTGGTCAACAGTATCTGGGGCCGATCACCAATAAAAAGTATGTTGAGTATGCAGCCGATATTCATTTTAGCAGTGAACATCTTTTGAATCTGGTGAATGATATTCTCGATCTCTCGGCGATTGAAGCTGGCAAACATTCGCTGTCCAGGGAAAGCCTGCCGGTCAATACGGTGATGGCGGACTTTGCTCCGATTATCACCAACTTTGCCAACAGGAAAGAAATTGAATTTATCCTCGATATTTCGCATGAGTTGCCGCCGCTCCACGCGGACCGACGCGCCATAAAGCAGATTCTTCTCAATATTATATCCAATGCTATAAAGTTCACACCGAGAGAAGGTCAGGTTACCCTTAGGGTGACAAAAATGAACGGCAATCATGTTTTTGAAGTCAAGGATACCGGAGAAGGCATTTCGGAAGAAATTCTGCCCAAGCTCGCGAAACCATTTGTCCGCGGCGAATCTGATCCTCATAAAACCCTGGATGGTGCCGGCCTCGGGTTGGCGATTGTGAAGTCACTGGTAGAACTTCACGGCGGTGAATTAAGCATAGAAAGTGAGGTGGGTAAGGGGACAACTGTCACTGTGATGCTCCCTGGCAAACAACCATCAATTTGAACTTGCTGGCGGGTTAACTCCAATCGTTCAGTGCTTTCCGAAAATTCATAGATTTTGGGGTGGTTCAAATGATTTACGAGTGTGAACCAGATCATTACGAAAGAATGTTTATATTCGTATCTACAATTCCGATATTCACAAACTCTCCTTCGCCGGGTGCGGCACCAGCAGCCCGGCTATTTTTTTGCCCATCGCAAATTGTCGTGATACGGTGCGTCACGTAGTATTCAGTACTCATCATCTCAGGAAGTTTCCCATGTCCGACTATCAAGGCCCTTTGTCCCATTTCACTGTTCTTGACCTGACACGTGTGCGTTCCGGTCCGACGGCTGTGCGCCAGCTTGCTGACTGGGGGGCGAATGTCATTAAAATTGAGGCTCCTGAAGCTATTGATCAGGCTAAAGGCATGGGAGGGGCACGTTCAGGGCCGGATTTTCAGAACCTGCATCGTAACAAGCGTGCCATGACGCTTAACCTGAAGGACCCGGACGGGATTGCGGTATTCAAACGCCTGGTTGAAAAGGCTGATGTGGTTGTTGAAAACTTCCGCCCGGATGTGAAGGACCGCCTGGGCATTGATTACGAATCGCTGAAAGCGGTTAACCCCCGTATCGTGCTCGGCAGTATTTCCGGTTTTGGTCAGAATGGACCATATGCCAGGCGTCCGGGGTTTGACCAGATTGCGCAGGGCATGGGTGGCATCATGTCGATTACCGGTCTGCCGGGGCAGGGGCCGGTCCGGGCCGGGCTTCCGATTGCTGATCTGACGGCAGGCATGTATTGCGCCATGGGGATCATGGTTGCTCTTCTTGAGCGCAATGAGTCCGGTGTTGGGCAATGGGTCCAGACCTCTCTTCTTCAGTCCCAGATCGCGATGCTTGATTTTCAGGCCGCACGCTGGCTGGTTAAGGGCGAGGTCGCGCCGCAGGCGGGCAACAATCATCCGACCAGTATTCCGACCGGAGTTTTCAAGACCAGTGATGGTCATATCAATATCGCCGCTTCCGGCGACAATATGTGGCTGCGTCTTTGTGATGCTCTTGATGCGCCGGACATGAAAAACAATCCGGATTTTGCAACAGGTGAATTGCGCTCTGCCAATCGTGACGGAGTCAATGCCGGGATCGAAGCGGTTACGAAAACCAGAACTTCAGCCGAATGGATCGAGATGCTTGCCGGCATCGGCGTCCCCTGCGGACCCATCTATTCAATTGATCAGATGTTCGATGACCCGCAGGTTAAACATGTAGACATGACCCACCCTGTTGATCATCCAACGCAGGGAAAAATCAATCTCGTTGGTCAGGCGGTAAATCTCAGCCGGTTTGAGCCGCGCAAAGGTGTGCCGACACCGGAACGCGGTGAACATACGAACGAGATTCTGGGGGAATTCGGTTTCTCTAAAGCAGAAATTGAAGATCTGGCCGGGCGGAACGTACTCTAGAAGATAGTGATGCCGGTCATGACCGGGTGTGAGATTTTCGAACCCGGCTAATCGACATGCCGTACAATGCTGTAAATGCACGGCTAAGCGCGGATGTGGATGAAAACCCTGTCTTTATGGCGATTTGAGTGAGTGGGCTATCTGTTTCAGTCGCCATATCGCGGGCATAGGTCAAGCGAAGAATTTGATAGTATTTCCCAGGGCTTGTGTTGAGTTCGTTCAGGAAAATCCGGTTCAGGCTGCGCACTGAAATTGAGTTCGCTGCTGCAATCCCAACCAGTGAAATCGGGTTTTCAATGTTTTCAACCATGGTGTTCGTAGCGGAGCGCAGGGTGCGTGATCCTGCACTCCTGAAGCGCCCGACACTTCGGTCGTGTTCACGTGATGGTCTGGCGTCGTAGATGAACAGGTTGGACACATCAAACGCAACGGCGGCTCCAAAATGTTCCCTGATGATGTTCAGGACCATATCCAGGGCTGATGAGGCACCGCCGCAGGTCAGATAATGACCCGCTTCCACATAACCGGCATCGGAAACTGATATCTCAGGAAAGGTTTCGGCAAAAGTATTGAGTTCATGCCAGTGAATTGTCGCTTCTTTGGACTCCAGCATACCTGACGCCGCCATGAGCCATGATCCGGTGTCGATCCCGACAATCCGCCGCGCATGTCTCCTGAGCGCCTGGAGTTTTGTGAAGGTTTCTTTGGTGGCGTGTTCTCTTACGTCGTATCCACTCACAATCATCAGATAATCCATTTTACGTAATTTCGATAACGATACGCTGGGCGAAATGCTAAGGCCGCTGGAACTTTTGACGGAATGATCAGAGACGGTGATTATTTCCCAGACAATGCCGGGCCCGCCGGGCAGGTTGCGGGCTGCGCGCAAGGGTTCCAGCGCGTTGGCAAGAACCATGTTCGAGAACCCGTCAAACAGCAAAAAGCAGAAAGAAAGTGGCGTATTTGGCATAATATGTATGTTATATGGCAGATTAAGTAAAAATTAAAATAAACATTTCGCGTAATAATGAGTGCCCAACCGATAGAACAGGATCGCCAACATGCCACTCAACATGAACCGGGAAGTTTTCATCACCTGTGCAGTGACCGGCTCTGGCGGGACGCAGGACAAGTCGCCTCATGTGCCACGCTCCCCCGGGCAGATTGCAAACAGTGCCATTGACGCTGCAAAAGCCGGGGCGGCGGTTGTGCATTGTCATGTGCGCGACCCTGAAACCGGGGCGCCGTCGCGTGATCTTGAACATTACCGTGAACTGACGGACCGCGTTCGCGCTTCCGAGGTTGATGTGGTTTTGAACCTGACGGCAGGTATGGGCGGGGACATGGTGTTTGGCACGTCCGAAGCGCCGTTTCCGCTTGACGACGCAGCAACTGATATGGTCGGTGCCACTGAACGAATGGCGCATGTCGCTGAATGTCTGCCTGAAATCTGCACGCTCGACTGTGGCACGATGAATTTCGCTGAAGCCGACTACGTCATGACCAATACACCCGGCATGTTGCGTGCCATGG